>Ga0315909_10001481_pt1 | contig 31779 bp, 21 predicted proteins | sample LakEriMetagenome_11_FD_203527 | JGI IMG/M metagenome (GOLD analysis project Ga0315909, IMG submission 203527) | Freshwater fungal communities from buoy surface, Lake Erie, Ohio, United States - Buoy 2 MA125 | ecosystem: Environmental > Aquatic > Freshwater > Lake | place: USA: Lake Erie, Ohio... | reverse complement strand
GCACAGGCTCGTCCGATTCCGCGATGCCGACCTGCCCCGGTCACAATCGCAACTGGCTTCTGATGACTTGACATGAATTTCCCATCGTAAAGCGACGGGGTGGCTGAGCACATCGTGCCAGCCACCCCAAATCACTTCAACATTTGTTTAGTAGGACTTATGGAAGTTGGTAAAACTTACGTGCTGTTCCTTCAGATGAACCTTCTGCAGGAACATTGTCTGCAGTAACCAACACCGAAGTGGTGAGAATTGATTTTCCGGCGGTGCCAGGTGCGGCTTCGCCTGCGATCATTCCTGCTGCAATTTTGCAAGCAGCCTCGCCACCAAATTCGTGTCCGTCAGCAACCGTTGCGGCGAATGCTCCACCCTCACGGATAGCTGCATACTCTTCTGGGTCGCCGTTCATTGAAACAACAATTGCTTCGCTCTTTGCAGCTGCCACTGCAGTAGCAGCGCCAACTCCGAGTGAACCAAAGCCACCAACAACTGCTTTTACAGCTGGGTTAGCTTGCAATGCGGTTTCAACAGATTTCTGAGCTGCTTCGGCAGAAAAACCAGCGGCTTCTCCGACAACTGTCAACTTGATGTTTGAAGTTGCCAGAACCTCTTTCAAACCTGCTTCACGACTTTGCAGTGCAGGGTTTTGCGCGTTCACAAGAACAACATCTCCCTCGCCACCAAGCTTCTCAATAAGGTAGCGACCAATAATGCGGCCGTCTTCTTCTTGGTTTGCATCTAATGCAACAACGCCAGCAGGATTACCTGCACCCCAAATGACTACAGGTGTATTTGCCTCGTTGAACTTCGTGATCAAAGAATCTTGACCAGTCATATCGATACCAATGTTGAACACGGCATCAACTTTCGCTACTGCCCAACCCTCAAGAAGTGCTGGAAGTTTTGTTGCGTCTCCACCAACGTCTTGGAAGTCAACTTTTCCACCGTTTGCTTCGATGCAAGCCTGCAATGGCTTTGACCAACGCTCTGCACCTGGAACTGGAGCCAAGTTAGCAATACCTACCGATTTTCCTGCCCAACCCGCAACGTCACCGTTGAAAGCTACTTCAATTCCGCCTTCAGGGATTTCGCCCTTTGACGTATCTGGCGCATCAGCTACTGGTGTGGTCTCTTCGGTTACGGCTGTGTCATCAGTTACTTCGACAGCGCTATCTACCGTTACTTCTTCACTTGAACTATCTGAATCGCTACCGCATGCTGCCAAAAATGACACCGCGGCAATCGAAAGAGCAATTACTTTCATTGGTGATTTTCTCATTGGTCCTCCTCAGAACCTCATGTACTTGATCTGCGGACTGCAAGATCAAATTCCCTTATGTTTTTGATTTATCTACATATTCCTTCGTGTATACGCCGCAATTCATTTGCAACGGAGCAGTTTCGCTTCGGCATAACATGCCACTTAGTTGCTAAGCCCCCAACAACTAAGTCCGCCTTGCTGCCGACCGGGCAAGCCCAGCAAACGTCAAAGCTGCGATCAATATCATTCCGTTTGCAATTGTCTGCGCGTAGCCAGGTACGCCGAGAATGATGAGTCCAGAAAAGGTAACCGTCATGAGTAACACCCCGATAGCCGTTCCCAGTACGTGAAATTCGCCCTCACGGAGCGTTACTGCACCAAGGAAACATGCGGTGTACGCCTGCAACAGGTAAGAACCTTGGTTTCCCACGAGTGTGACAGCAGAGCCCGTGCGACCCGAGGCAAGGACAATTCCGGCTAACGACGAAATAGTTGCGCACATTGCAAAGGCTGCAAGTCGGTACCTACGAACATTGATTCCCGCAAGCCGTGATGCCTCTGGGTTTCCTCCAACAGCATCCATGCGTCGGCCTGCTTCGGTTTGCCGAAGAAAGAAAGACACAACCAGCAGAACCGCAACGGCAGTGAGCGCGATAATGGGAATACTTAATCCCCCCAGGTCAAACTGCAGGGTCCTTGAGCCGAATGAAAGCGTCCAATTCCAGCTTTCCGGCGCCTCCCACCCCAAGAGAGTTCCCTGAGCGGTATCGGTGATGTTTTTTGGAAGTGGAACAGATCGACCGTCGGAGAGGCGCACTAAGTAGCCCTCCACGATTCCCGCAAGACCCAAAGTTCCGATAAACGCACTCACTCCAAAATATGAGACAACCACACCGTTGATGAGGCCGACAACCAAGCCAAAGAGAAGCGCAAATATCAGCGCAAAGAGAAAAGTTCGTTGGACGGACTCCGGGAGTATGTTTCCACCGCCGATATCGGTGAATGGAATTGACGGCCAAGTAATGACGTATTTATTTGTGAGCAAAAGCCCAAACATGCCGCCGCCGAGCGTCAACGACGCAGCAATTGACAGGTCAAACTCACCAAGGATGAGCGCAATAGTGAGCCCGCAGGCCAAAATTGCAAGCACTGCTGATTGGCGAAGAATCAATGTGAGGTTGTTTCCGGAAAAAAATCGTTGATCTCCAAGTTTGATTTCACACAACACTGTGAAAATCAGGACAAGCAAACCAAGGAAAACGATCGTTCCGTATCTTGCTGAAAACGCTAGAGCGTTTTTCGACGCCAATGATCCAGGTTTGACTTTAGATCTCAAATGCATCAGCTCAGAAAGACCCAACTTGATTCCCCTTTTCGCTGGAAACAACCCCCACGATTGCCCCCCGTTTTCTGTCTTCAGTATTACTGGTAATGTGACTATAGTCAAACCAAAGTTGGGTAAACATTGGGGCGCCAATTTGGGGGAAGGAATTGAGAATTGTCTGATTACGTCGTACAAATCGAGGGGCTCTGTAAGCGTTTCCCTGGCGTTCAAGCGCTCAATAATGCAAGTCTGCGTATCAAACCAGGCGAGGTGCACGGGTTAGTCGGCGAAAACGGCGCTGGAAAATCGACTCTCATCAAGATCCTTGCGGGGGCTCAAAGCAGCGACGCAGGCAGCATTCTTATTGATGGCAAGCCATGCGAAATCAACAGCGAAAGTGAAGCGAACGCTCTAGAGCTTCACTTCATTCATCAAGATGCCGCGCTCGTCAATCGTCTCAGCGTTGCGGAAAATCTCTTTCTCGGAAAACCACTTCCGAAAAAACGTTTTGGTGTCTCTTGGGAAACACTTGTTGCTCAATCTCGGGAAATTCTTGCAGGATTTGTAGATATTGACCCAATGACTCCTGTATCTCGGCTCACGGTTGCTGAACGGTGGATGGTTGCTATAGCAAGAGCATGCGCTGGCTCACCTCGACTCGTTGTTATGGACGAACCAACAGTTGCCCTCGCCGACAGCGAAGTAGTCAAAGTGTTTGAGGCAATCGCCCAACTCAAAAAGAAAGGTTCGGCAGTCCTATTTGTGTCTCACCGACTTGCCGAGGTATTGGAAATTGTCGATCGAGTCACGGTCATGAAAGACAGCGAAACAGTCGCTGAACTCCCTCGCACTGGGCTTACAAAAGATATTCTCATCGAGGCCATCACCGGTCAATCATCAGAAGCATCTGCCGCATCTTCGCTTCCCACTCTCACTCAAGAACAAGCCGTCCTCGAAGTAGAGAACCTGTCTGGCGGACCGCTCGTCGATATCTCTTTCTCACTTCGCCCCGGTGAAATCCTTGGCCTCGGGGGCCTTGTGGGCTCTGGTCGCACTTCGCTCTTGTTAACGCTTTTTGGTCATCATCCCCCAACAAGCGGGCAAATCAAAGTGAAAGACAAGTTCGTCACATTCCGCTCTCCAGCAGATGGAATACGCAACGGTCTCGCGCTCATTCCCGAAGACCGACGTTCAACGGGTATTTACCCTCTCCGAACCATTCGGGAAAATACTGTATTAGCTCACCTACGACAGTTCCGTCGCTCTCAAAAACTTCCCCTTCCTCACCTCCAGTCGGAAATTGAAGCGACCGATAGTCAAATAGAGCGACTACGAATAGTGACCATTGGACATACCCAACGCATCGGGCAGTTGTCGGGTGGCAATCAACAAAAGGTTTTGTTGGCCAGGTGGCTGGTTGCTAAAAATACCAATGTTCTGCTTCTTGATGAACCCACAAAAGGGGTCGACGTTGGGGCTCGTGGTGAGATTCTGCGCCAAATCATCCAACTTGCTCAAACAGGTGTCGCAGTCATTATCGCGTCCTCCGACCTCGACGAAGTTGCTCAAATTGCTCATCGCGTCTTAGTTCTGCGCGAAGGTCGACTTGTGGCTGAAATTTCACATCCCATTACCGAGGCAGAGATATTGCGCCATTGCTATGGCCACGCCAACGAACCGGTGGCGTAGCGATGCACACATACTGGACATTAGAAGAGCACGATGGTTGTGCTCTCATCCGCAGTCATCCAACTCCTCGTGGAACGATGACAATCGAAGGTGCCGCACAACTACTTTCTCTTCTTGAACAATGCTCAACACAAAAGGTACCGCCACCGCTAGTGCTTGAAATCACGGTCCTGCACGCAGAGTTAACTGAACTACAAGAAATGGCATTGGGGCGCCCCATCGCCGATTGGGCACCTTGGGTAAACGCAATTTCCGCGGTCGAGAATTATCCGAACCTTCTTGTGGTCGCAATTCCTGAACAAGCAACATGTGGAGGGCTTGAAATATCAGTCGCTGCCGATGTCAGAATTGCAACGGCAACTGCACGCCTCGGGCTTCTTGAAGCACGAATGGGAATCATGCCTGGGGCAGGCGGAACGCAACGTCTACCTCGAATCGTTGGATTCGGACAAGCCAGTGCATTGATCTTTAGCGGCGCTGTCATCTCTGGAGAAAAAGCAGAAAAGATTGGCTTGGTGGAATGGCTGAGCGATGACCCCATTTCTTCGGGAATCAAGTTCGCTGAACGATGCCTAGCGAACAGCAATGAAGTTCTCATTGCTGCCAAAAAAGCCATCCGTGCAGGTCGGTTCGAAAACTCGGAAGGCTACAAGACCGAGGGTAGAGGATTTTTGTCTCTCGTAGTTCTGCCAACTGCAACAGCAAATATGAGTCATTGGATATCGGAACAGGAACACGGAGTGAATCCAGCGCTTCTTCCGATACAAGAATTTCTGTGAGCAAATTGCTTTCAGAAAAAAAGTTATGTGCATCCGCGCATAACGAAAACAACAAGGGGGAATAATGAAAAAAAGAAACACATTAATCACCACTTTGGCACTTACCGCACTCTTAGGTGGACTGGTATCGTGCTCAAGTGATAGCGACAGCGGGACTGCATCAGAGCCACAGGCGACAGATGCAGTAGATACAGAATCAACTGTTGCTGAAGACACCTCTGCTCCTGCAGAAACCACCGGACCTGATCTTTCTATTTTTAAAGATAAAAACATCGGACTCATCTCGTTGGCTCCCGGCCTCGAGCCAGTGGATCGTTTAGGAAAAGGTGTTGAAGATTGTGTTGCTGCTAACGGCGGCAAAACTCAAGTATTCGACGCCAAGGGTGGAACTGAAGCAGTACAAGCTTTTGAACAGGCAAATAGCGCTGGGGTAGATGCTATTTACAACCTTGCTAACGATATTGGAAACGGTTCGCTCGATGCTGCTCTTAAGGCAGCAGGTGACGCAAAGCGACCTGTGGTCACCGTATGGGGCGGACAACGCACAGGCTCATACTCAATCACTGGTCTTGAGTTCCAAAGCGCTGCTCGTGTTGGTCAATATTTGATTGACAAAATTGCAGCAGAAAATGGCGGCACAGCAGCAGGCGATGTACTTGTAGTGAACGCACGCGTTACTCCAAGCTTGCGTCAACGTGCCGATGCATTCACCGCGATGGTTGGCAAAGATACTGAATACCCAGACATCAAGGTGACCTCAGTAGAAGTTGATATTTCAAATGCACTTGCTGATGCTCAGGCAAAAGTTGAACAAGCCTTCCAGGCAAATCCAAAGATCAAAGCTGTCTTTGCATCTTTCGATACGCTCGGACAAGGTGCAGCAACTGCTGTTGATGCATCAGGAACGAATGCATTCGTTGTTTCATTCAACGGCGACTCAACTGCTCTTGACATGATCCGTTCTGGAAAGAGCTTCAAAGCAACCGCAGGAAACGACCTTGAGGGAACAGGCGCACTTGCTTGTGAACTACTTGCAAAATTACTTGCTGGCGAAACTCCTGAAGCAACAACCTTCTGGATGGACAGCCCACTTGTCACCGATAAGAACGTTCCTGCTAGTGGCTTTGCCACTGGACCTGGTTCATTCACACTCTTTGGCAACTAAGAGATACTAAAAACTGAAAGAAAGGGCGGGGCTAAATAGCCCCGCCCTTTTCGTTATATGTGTATATGTCACCAACAAACAAAAGGACCAAAATCATGAGATTCGATAAGAACATCGCAGTGATTACTGGCGCAAACCAGGGCATCGGACAAGGAATAGCTGAAAAATTAGCGAGTGAAGGGGCCCACGTTGTGTGCCTCGACTTACAAGACTGCAAAGAAACCCTCAGTCGCATTACTAGCGCCGGCGGGAGCGCAGAATCCGCCGTCATGGACGTGACTCAATTGTCTGCGTGGGAACAACAAGTGAACAAGATATTAAAAGACCATGGCCGCATCGATATTTTAGGGAACATTGCTGGAGTCGTGGCGCAGACAGCCGATACTGCTGTTGACCTGGAAGTAGAGGAATGGGACAGGGTCATTGGCATTGATCTCAAGGGAGTCTGGTTTGGAATGAAAACCATCATTCCATCAATGATTGAAAAACGTTATGGCCGCATTCTCAATATTGCTTCGCTTGCCGCTCTCAGAGGATTGCCCAATCTTTTTTCATACAGCGCTGCAAAAGGTGGTGTCACAGCCATTACTCGACAAGCAGCTACCGAGTACGCCAGATACGGCATCACCATCAACTCAATTGCTCCCGGAACAATCGATACCCCCATTCTCGCTGGGATCACCGACGAAATGCGTGCGGAGTTTTCTGCTGCCCACGCCATTGCTCGCCTGGGAACACCTAGGGACGTTGCCTATATGGCGGCATACCTCACATCACCCGAGGCAGAATTCATCACTGGTCAAACTTTTCCTTGCGACGGCGGTTGGTCGACAAAATAAAAAGTGTGGGGCCGTCAGGCCCCACACTTTTTCTCATACCACCCCACTAAGGGAATTACATTAAGGAATTACTATTTCAACGCGTATTAGGCGGTGAAGTCATACTTGAATGATGGGTCACCAGAAGTTGTGCCATCAAGATGAACGACGTGTGAAGAGCCACCAGCCCAACCAATGAAGTCATTTACAGTGAGATCGCCAATGCGCTCTGACCTTGGATTTGGCTCGGCATGGTTTTGCAAAAGCACTTCTGTATCGCTTTCGAATATGCCCAGCGACTGGAAACCTTCTGGGCAATCGCTGAATGGAGTGTGGAACGAACCAGCTGCCTCGTATGAGAACATTCCTGTTTCAACACGGTTGTCACCTTCGCGATATCCAAACCAACCTTTTACTGTCCATGCCATTGCGCGGCAAATGTGGAAGTGCGATGGAAAATCTGGTGCGCCTGGATCCATTTTGAAACCAAAAGCGACGGTGTTTGTTGGAGCATGAACGGTGAGAACTTTGAAGTAAGAACCGTCAGCAACTTCCACCCAATCGATGTCGTTACTCTGCACGTCGGCAGTAATTTTCTCAAGTGATGTAACTATTGGCATTTTAACCCCCGTTGTTGATTGTGTACTGAAACCCCACGTTACCACAGCACCGTTTGGTTTGTGAAGGGGGTCACCACCAATTTAATTACCGGCTACCCGACGATCCATTCCTGCCCAATATGGCTCGCGTAGGACCTTGCGTTGCACCTTGCCTACTGGGCTCTTGGGTAGAGGCTCGGTTTGGAAGAACACCTCGGCCGGTTTCTTATACGAACCAAGGGAATTGGCACACATTTCCCTAATGTCATCGGCAGTGACGGCAGCATTTTCCCCTACTACGCAGCATGCGGCGGGGCTTTCGCCCCATTTTTCATGAGGAATCGAGAAAACTGCCACTTCAATAACGTCGGGATGACCCATGATGACGTTCTCTAGCTCAGCAGGCCAAATGTTGAAGCCACCTGAAATGATCATGTCATCCTTGCGGTCTAGCACATAGAGGTACCCGTTGCTATCGAGCTTTCCGATATCTCCTGTGAGAACAAACCCATCTGGGGTCATGCGCTCAGCCGTCGCTTCAGGATTTTCCCAAAAGCCCAACATCTGACCATCACAATGAATGGAAATCTCGCCTTCCTCCCCGATGGGAAGGACCTTCGAGGAGTCTTCTGGATCGCGGATCTCTAAATAAGCAAACGGCAATGCCCGACCAGCCGACCGCAACGGGCTTGAGCCCTCCACGGTGGAAAACCACTCCTTCGGACCCATCATACAAACGGGTAGAGCTTCTGTTTGCCCATAACCCTGGTAAAGAACTTCACCAAAAACCTCTCGCCCAAGAAGTGCAGTTTCATCAGTAATTGGAGCTCCCCCAATTTGAATCACCTTTAATGCTGAAAAATCGAGGGTTTGCGCGCTGGGGTGGCGAGCTACCGCATTCAACATTGCTGGCACCATAAACATGAATGAAACCCGCTTGTTTGCCATGATCTCAAGCGTCTCAGAAGCATCGAAATGATCGAGTAGCAAGTTCGTTCCACCCGATAACCATGTTGGGGTGTACAAATAGCCAGAGCCGTGCGAAATCGGCCCTACATGCAGACACACCTCACCTGCATCCATTGGAGGGAAGTTGTAGAACCAATCGCGACCGGCATTCAACCACGAGCGATGGGTGTAGGCAACACCCTTTGGCTTTCCTGTGGTGCCACCCGTATGACGGATGATGTACCAGTCATTTGGATTGATCTCCACCATCGGGTCAACATCAGAGAAAGAAGAAAGCCATGTTTCATAGGAGGAGTCGCGCACTAGGACTTTTTCAAGTGACGGCAAACGCTCTGTCATGCCATCTAGTTCTGCAGCGTACTTTTCTGCGACAACCACCATTTTGCAAGAAGTATGACCAAGCATGTGTTCGTGGCTCTCCACTGAGTTACGCGCATACAACGGCACTCGCACTAGCCCAGCAATAGCAGCTCCCGCGAAGAAATCTTGCGCTTCGATGCAGTTATCTTCAAGAACCCCAACCCGATCACCCGGTTGCAAACCTGATGCCAAAAGGGCATTGGCCATTCTGATTCCACGCAACCAAGCTTCAGCGAAAGTTAACGAACGCTCACCATGGATAATCGCGGTCCTTCTGGCGTTATGCGAAGCAGCTTGCCTCATGAGGCCCGTAACGGTCATTCCAGTTGTCATTTGATTACCTGTTCTCTGTTGAATTCGCTTTGATCAGAATTATTATTTGCACTAGACGAAGACTCTCTTGCTCCACGAGCAGCCAAGGTACGACGTGTAATTCTTGCCATCATCTCTCGGTCTGACCGATCTTCCAGTAACTCAATGATTTCATCATCGGGACCGTGTACGTAACAAGTCTTATGAATACCAAGATCCAGTGGAGCCGATTTTGCTCGAAATCCGGCGTTCACAACACGCATATGCATTACGTCAACATCGTCAACTTCAAGCGCAATATGGGTTACTCCCTTATCGCTTGGTGAATAATCGCTAGGAAGTGCGCGACCTAAAGGGTGCGAGTAACACCAGAGTTCAACAAGCGAGTCCCCGGCGGCAAGCATCACCACACGGCCAACAGCATCTGTCATTCCCACCACTTCATCGAGTCCGGCATGACGATCGACATCAAAGTCCATTACTAGCTCTAACCCAAGAACGCCGCAGTAAAACTCCAAAGACTTTTCCATATTGCTCACGCTGATTCCAGAGTGATTGACTTTTTTGACCCCCATAAGCACCCCCTCAGGATAACCAAACGATCGTTTCATTTCTCGGTGCCCTGAGTCAACCCATAGCCTAGAATAAGGAAAGAGGGGGTTGCCCATGCCGCGTCCAAGTCGGTGGAACGAAATCGTTGAAGCAGCAGCAGAAGCATTTCGCACAAACGGATTTGCGGCAACCTCTTTAGAAGACATCGCCTCAGCAGTCGGCATCTGGAAGGGCAGCCTCTACCACTACATCAATTCCAAAGAAGATCTTCTTTTTGCAGTAGTCCGCGGTCCGGCAGAAGAAATTCTCAAGCAAATACAAGAGTTGTCCGAAACCGATTTGCCACCCACAGAGAAAATAAGACGTGCCACGCGCTCCCACGTCAAGGTGTTGGAGAGCAACTTCGTCTACGCATCTGTATACCTACAAGAAATTGCTGGTCGCCGAAAACTTCCTGAGTGGACCGCAATGGACCGCGAGTACCTCGATCTCCTTGAGTCAATCGTCAGAGAAGGAGTAGAAAGCGGAGAGTTTTCTGCGGTCACTAACCCACGCATCGCCACGCTTGCACTCATCGGCTCACTCAACTGGTTGACACATTGGTATCGCCCAGGTGGACCTCTACATGCCGACGAAATTTCTGATCAATTCTGTGATCTCTTCCTCGGAGGCCTCATCGTTCGCACACCGAGATCAAAAAGTAAACCAAATCAAAAAGCGGCTACCTCGTCACAAACTATTACCCCAATTAAAACCACAAAACCGCGGGCGAAACGCACCGCCTAATTACTCGCTTCGAATGGAAGACCAACATGACTGACGTATGGATTATTGGAAGTTACAGCACTGCATTTCGTAAGCGACCCGACGACTCTTTGAAAACAATTGCCCGCGAGTCGTACCTTGGTGCATTGGGTGACGCTGCTTTCGAAAATGGCGACGACATTCAATCGGCGTGGTTTGGTAACTGCCTCATGCACACATGGGGTCAAGGCGGCATTCGCGGCCAGGTGTGCTTTATGGAGATGATCGATGAAGGTCTCTTTCCACAACGTGTTCCCATTACCAACGTAGAAGGTGCATGTGCCACCGCCTCTATGGCATTGCAAGGTGCAGCAAAAGATATTCGTAGCGGTGAAGTGCAAGTGTCGCTTGCAGTTGGCGTTGAGAAGATTTACCGGCCAGGTGCCGACACCAACCCTGCAGAGCGGCAAATTATGTTCGACTCGTACTACTCGGGTGTCGACAACTTCGACCTACCACGCCTCTTTGATGAATACGAACGTGCTGCAGCATTTGCACAGTGTTCATTCGACAAAGGCGAGGGTCACACCATCTTCATGGAAACCTACGGCATCCAAGCCGCAGTTCATATGAAGCAATTTGGCACCACGCAACGACAAATTGCTATTGCAGCCGCCAAGAACCACAACTATGCAGTGCATAACCCAAAGGCCCAGTATCGCTTCCCCATGACTGTTGATGAAGTGATGAATGATCGCCCCGTTTCGTTCCCACTCACACGCGCCATGTGTGCGCCTATCGGCGACGGCGGTGCTGCTGCTGTGTTGTGCAGTACCGACTACTTGAAATCTCTTCCCGCCAATGTGCAAGCGCGCGCCATTAAGTTGAAAGCAACAGCGCTCACCGGTGGTAAATATCGCAATCTCGATGAGCCTTCGTTGTCGTATCACGCAGCACGCAAGGCTTACGCTGTTGCTGGCATTGCACCTAGCGATGTCGACGTTGCCGAAGTGCACGATGCAACAGCATTTTGTGAGATCTACCAGTCAGAGATGCTTGGCTTTTGCGACATTGGCAAGGGCGGTGCATTTGTGGAATCGGGCGCAACTGGCCCTGGCGGAACTGTTCCTATCAATACCTCTGGCGGGCTCGTGTCGAAAGGCCACCCTGTAGGCGCCACTGGCTTGTCGATGGTGTATGAGTTGGTAACTCAACTGCGCGGCGAAGCCGGCGAGCGACAAGTGCCCAATGCTCGCATTGGTCTTGCAGAAAATGGTGGCGGCGTTGTGGGGCTTGAAGAAGCCGCTTGCGCAATTACCATTTTGGAACGCTGCGACTGACTACTACAGGGAAGCGAGCAGCAACCCCAGGCTTTTCGTTACTTCAACCAAGCGTTCTGCCTTTGCAGAAATATCGTTGATATGTGACATGTCGATATCGGTGACCGCCACGATCATGTCGTTTTCCCACCACAAATTGATGCCTGCAAATTTGGCGTTCACGGTGTTGAGCTCGGCAAGAAGGTCGGCACTGCACAGCACCTCGCGCGCAATAACGGTAGATAAACGACACACAGGCGTGATGCCGCCGTGCATGCTGGCACGTAATTGGGCACCGTTCACCACAAACTCTGCTGCTGTTGCTCCGTCGTTGACGTATTGAATGTTGGATGCGCGCAATGCGCTCCACAAGGCACCGCTCCATGCAGCAGCGACTGGGTCGACAAAAAGCGTGGTGATACGCCATTCATTACTGACGAGCGTGCATCCGGTTCCGCCTTCAGCGTCGACGTACATGGTGATGTCGGGGTCGTCGCTGGAATCTAAACAGTTGAGCACCATCATTGCGTACGAAATGCTGCTGTGAAACTGCGCTACACCTTGAGTACGCGCAGGAAGAGTTGCGGTGCTGCGCCCAAAGCCGTAGCGGGTCCAGTCGGCATGGAACTTCACTTCATTGTTTTCAATGATGCACCAAATGGGCGGCCCGTAGTCGGGAACACGAAAACCATGTGGAACGGTGCGAGCACAATGCAATACGTCGCGCAAGCTTTGCGCGTTGACCACTGCCGTACATGCAGCTACTTTGCCGTCCCACCATTCAAGTGGCGTATCGGTGGGCAGGTCGAACACGATGGAACCACGCGGAGTTTTCACCATGAGCGATGCTGCATCGACACAACTCAAAACAGCGTCGTCGGTGCCAGAGGCAAGCTCGGTACCGAAGTCGGCAACACGTGGCGACACGGGCAGTGCGAAGTCGGGACACTCTGGAACATCGCCACCGAACAACTCAAAATGCATGAATGGGGTTTCGTAGTGCCATGTGCGTTTGCCGTCGTTCACGACAAGCCATAGTGAGTGCCCCTCGACATCGGAGATGCTGAGCGCACTGACGTATGACCACAACCGCCACCACTCGTGATAGCTGATTTCTTGCGGATAGGCCGCGAGGGCCTCGGTTCCCCTCACAAACCCACCCGCGGGTGGTATTGCGACGCAGGGTATGGCGGGTCGTGAGGAGCCGTCACAGGGGTGAACTGGCCTGATTGGGCCTCGTAGTGGCCCTCTTCGGGCTCAACTTCAACAGGTGGGAAATACGACCGACCGCGTTCGGCGTGAGCAGCAAGGTCTTCCAGGAGATTTGCCAAGCGTGATGCGTCGGCAATGCCGACCGCGTGGAAAACGACCTGGCCATGGTCGGAATCGACACCCACCCAGTCTTCACCTCCGGCTACTTGCGGGCGGATGCCCAAGTCGCCAAGCGCCCTCTTCAAACGCCGCACCACCACCAAAGAGTTATCGGAATTCACCTATTGAACCCACCTTTCTGCGTACGCATCATGACGAAAGGGTGTGACACGGCGTCCGCATTCGCCCTCAAGGCACGAGAACCACTAATTTCTGTACACGGCTTGTTTTCAGCGGCCATTTTCACCACATTCGACATCTAGTACAGGGGACATCATGTTTAATTTCACGGGAAAGACAGTGCTCATTACCGGCGCTTCCTACGGCCTTGGCGCAAGCTTTGCTGAAGGCTTTGCAGCAGCTGGTGCCAACTTGGTGCTCACCGCACGCTCAAAAGACCTGCTTGAAGCAACTGGCGAATCATGCCGCAAGCTCGGCGCCAAAGTGTTGTGCGTTACTGGTGACGTTTCCAAAGAAGAAGATGTAAAGAAAGTTGTTGCAGCAGGCATCAAAGAATTCGGCGGAATCGACACACTCGTCAACAACGCAGGTATCTCTGACGTATTAGGAATTGGCGCCGAGCGCTTCCCCACCGAAACATTCGACAACATCATGGCTGTCGACCTTCGCGGCGCATTCCTTTACATGCGTGAAGTTGGCTTGCACATGCTCATGAAAAAGAGCGGCAACATTGTCAACATCTGCTCCATCATGGGTAGCGGCGCAAACGAAATGAACATCATTGCTTACACCGCTGCAAAGGGCGCGTTGCGCAACATCACACAACAACTTGGTTGCGAATGGGCCGACCGTGGCGTGCGCGTGAATGCTGTGAGCCCTGGCTTCATCATTACGGAAATGACACGTGCCGCACTTGAAGGCATGGGCATGGACAAGTGGATTGCTTCACGCACACCAATGCGTCGCTTGGGTGAAATTCCAGAAATCGTTGCACCAGTCATGTTCCTCGCTTCCGACATGGCTGGCTACATCACCGGCCACGACCTTTTGGTTGACGGTGGCACTAACGCAGGTAACGGCTACTACCAATTGCAGCCAATCCACCATGCCTGGAACGGCGACACCGCACCAATGGCACCAGGCGCTTACCCTGGCCTCTTGCCACGACCAGAATGGGCAAACCCACTTCTTCCTGGTATTCCAGGAGTGCATTACCCCATTCCAGAGTAAATACGGCAACCCATGTTTCATGGGTGCGCTACCTTCACATTGTGGGGAAAAAGAAGAAGCCAAATGCTTTTGAAGAGGCACTTTCCGAACTGCGCAAAGTAGTTCCGGCAAGTGCCTCTTCGCATGTTCCCCCAGCACCCAAAGTCAAAGAAGAACAGCGCATTGTGACGGCCGAATTCTTGCGGCGTAACGACAACGGCTCATGGGTGTGGGAAGAGTTCAACGGTGGTCTCGCAGGAACATTAAGCGCAGAGTTTTCTGCAACCCTTGGCACACTCCAAGAGTCCGACACCGTGCGGTTGCAAGTAAGCATTACTGCCACCATGTGCATTGTGGAACAAATTGTTCCGCGTTCATTGCGTCAACTGCCCGACAAAGAACGCCGCGAGCGTGTACGCGAAGTAAAACGCCGCCACGCACCTCCCCCTGTGCCACAAAAGAAAACACATTTGCACTCTGCTCCTCCTCCAGGAACACGCCACATCATTCGCGCCCGCGTTACAGCACTCACAGATACTGGTTTCACCTGGCAAGCCATCGACGGCTCTGAAACCATGACCTCACGTTCACCACGTGCACACGAGTTAGAAGTTGAGCAGAAAATCAACGTGGTGCTTGAAGACCTCCGTGGGCAACTTTCCTTCGTCGATTTTGTGGCGCATACTTTGCGCACAACACAACACTCTCTGGGCGAACTCACGCTCGATGCAATGTACGTTCTTGAACCTGGCGACATTGTCGATGCGTTTCTTGAATTTTCCGGAATACCCGGAGCACACGATGCAGACCGCATTGGCAAAACACGTCCCGCTGTTTTCATCGGAAAGGTCAACACCAACACCCTCTTGTTGCGCGGCCTCACCGATGGCACTGGGTCATATGGTCAGCGAGCAGGAAATATTGCTATTCGCGACTGGCAAGAAGCTGGCCTCAAAAAACCCAGCGTGGTGCAGGAAAAAGCACAAGAGGTCGACATTGCCGATGTGTGGGTCACCCGTGGCAAACTCAGCGCATTCGACCGCGCTGCCCTTGGGGTGAGGTAACTCCCCCGAGTCACAACGCCCCAGGCTCATCGGCAAGACTAGGTCTATGGGGGAAATTCGTGTTACATCACCGCTTCTCGGAACGGTCATTGCTGTTCATGCAACTGTGGGCAGTGCCGTTGGCGCCGGCAAAGATCTCATTGTTATTGAATCAATGAAAATGGAGCACCCAGTATCGAGCAATGTTGACGGTGCTGTTGCGTCTGTACACGTCGCAGTGGGCGACACCGTCGAAGAAGGACAACTACTTCTCACCATCACACCTGGGGTTATTGCAAGTGAAATTGGTGCCGAGCAAAATGTGCCCACCGCAGAACGACAAGACCTCGCGCGCTACCAAAAGCGCCGCAACCTCACCGCCGATGCCGCACGACCTGAAGCGATGGCGAAGCGGCACGCACGTGGCCAGAGGTCGGCTCGTGAGAACATTGCTGACCTCGTAGACGAAGGTTCATTCCAAGAATTCGGCAGTTTCGCTATCGCTGCTCAACGCCAGCGTCGCACCTTAGAAGATCTCATTGCCAACACCCCTGGCGACGGCTTGGTAGGAGGAATTGCCACCATTAATAACCACCCGTGCGCAGTAGTTTCCTACGACTACACCGTTCTTGCCGGTACGCAAGGTCTGCTGAATCACATTAAGAAAGACCGACTCTTTGCACTCATTGCAGAGTTGCGATTGCCTGTCATCCTTTTTGCCGAAGGTGGCGGTGGTCGCCCCGGCGATACCGACTCACCCGGAGTCACTGGCCTGCACACCATGGCCTTTGCACTCTTCGGGCAACTCTCAGGTCTTGTGCCCATGATTGGCATTACTTCTGGTTACTGCTTTGCAGGTAACGCCGCCCTATTGGGTTGCTGCGATGTCATCATTGCTACAGAAAATTCAAATATTGGCATGGCAGGCCCCGCCATGATTGAAGGCGGAGGGTTGGGCAAAGTTGCCGCCACCGATATTGGCCCTATTGACGTGCAAACCAAAAATGGCGTGGTTGATATTCGTGTTGCCGATGAAGCAGCAGCTGTTGCAGCAGCAAAAAAGTATTTCAACTATTTTGTGCAACCACGCGTAGCTGCGCAACCAGGAAACGACATTGCATTACGCGACGTTGTTCCTGAACAGCGCACGCGCATTTACGATATTCGCGCTGCGTTGAGTGCGATTTCTGATGGTGGTGAATTTCTTGAGCTGCGCTCCGCTTTTGGAGTTGGCATCGTCACAGCGCTATTGCGCATTGAAGGTTTTGCTGTGGGGCTTCTTGCCAACAACCCTGCACACCTCGGTGGCGCAATCGATTCAGATGCGGCCGATAAAGCAGCGCGATTCATTCAACTGTGCGATGCACACGATCTCCCTATTGTCTCGTTGTGCGACACACCTGGTTTTATGGTTGGCCCCGAAGCAGAAGAAACAGCCCAAGTACGCCACTTCAGCCGCCTATTTGTTACCGCAGGCAGCATCACTGTTCCTTGGCTCACCGTGGTATTGCGTAAGGGTTACGGCCTCGGCGCACAAGCAATGGCGGGAGGAAGCTTCCACGCCACATCGTTCACCGTGTCGTGGCCCACTGGTGAATTCGGCGGCATGGGTTTAGAAGGTGCGGTGCGCCTTGGTTTCAAAAAAGAACTCGATGCCATTGCCGACCCAATTGAACGGCAAGCATTAGAAGACAAGCTCATTGCAAGCGCCTACGAGCGCGGCAGCGCACTCAACATGGCTTCACACATGGAAATTGATGAAGTCATTGACCCTGCCGACACGCGCATGCGTATTGCCGGCATGCTGCGCAGTTACCCGCCTACCCCACAACGCACGGGCAAAAAACGCCCAATGATTGATACGTGGTAACTATTCCGCGTCAGGTTTAAAGAGTGAATCAAGGACGCCATCTGCAGGAAGCGGAATGAGTTCTGCATCCACTTTAAGTTGGCTGGCAGATTTATCGTCACAGAACTCACAAGTAGAACCACCTGCGCGCGAAATGAGAGGCGTGAGTTCAATGGTTCCTGAAGTTCCCGACCAACCACCAGTGGCCTCACCTGGTGTCACTGCACCTTCAAGGTAGATCCAAGTTTCTTTCACGGGGTCAATGACCACGCGTGATAACTGATCAGGAAAGTTGCTGTCGTACACGATGATATTGAAAGTTCCATCGGCAGAGCGAGTAACACCTACAGGCAACAGCGCATGACCGGACGACTTCGTATAAATACCCATTGTGGCAAATACGCCTTTACGCATACCTCGCAAGGCTCCGTCGAGCACACCTTTAATTCCTTTTTCACGAATCACTGTGGTGTCGGCAACAACCTTCGGAGAAAACTGCGTGGCCCACCAATAGTTAATTTGCTTCAACAACTTTGGGTCGTTGGGGTCAAGGTCGGAAACCGACTTTGCTCCAGGTTGTAGGTCTTCCAACTTCACAGCACCAGCTGCGAGAAGCGCACTCATCACCACCATGCCTTCACAACGACCACCAGCAACCTGTTTGTTGAGTTTGTCGAGCTGAGCTTGTGATTCAGTTGTGAGCACACAGTTTGCTGCTGTACCTGTAACACACACATTTGCTGCGCCAAACAAAGTCACAAACTCATCGGGGTTAAAAGTGTCGCCTGTGTACTGATAGTTGCCCCAGTTGGCGAAAGAAAATTTGCTGTCTTGGCGATACCCAGAGTCAACACACAATTCTCCCGAGCCAAATTCACTTGGCGCTGGACCAGAGCAGGAAATATCTGATGTTTTTGAGCCGGCTTTGGCCGCAGAAGGTGTATCCACGATGAGGTCGGCCAAGGCAGCCTGCGCATCCACTTTTCCACCACCGCTTGCGGCTCCTCCACCACATGCCAAAAGCACAACGCTTCCCACAATGACAGCTGAGCCCAATTGCGCCCAGGTTTTACTCCGCGACATGATCATCCCTTAACCGGAGTACCGGCAGATGCCTTTTTACGCAATTCCTCATGAATCGCGATAGCGGTATCGAGGCCCTTTGAGTATTTACCAGGAACCATGCGCGCAATTTCCTCAGGGGTGAAGCTCATGAATTCCTTGAAGGGAAGCTCTGATGGCAACATTGCTTCCAAGCTTGCCGAACCTGTGTGTGAGCCAATGAACATTGCTTCACGAGCAGAGTTCAATGGGTCGAGCATAAAGTTGATGTAATCGTAAGCAGCCTCTTTATGACGAGCGCCCTTCACGATGCAATAAGTATCCATCCACAATTCAGTTGTCGGGGCACCTACTCCCCACTTCCATTTGCTCACATCTTGCCCTGCTTCTTGGAGAGCCAGCATGGCACGACGCGCATCGCCATTGAATGTCTGAGAGAGCGCATATGGGGTGTCGAGAATGACGCCTTGTGGCGCAGAGTCGAGACCACTGAGATGAGGTGCAAGTTCATTCAGCAAGAAATTCTTGCATGCAGCCATTGCTTCTTCGTTGTCGTTGTCCCATTCAATTTCATTTGCCCAGAAGTACAACCCAGTGGAGTTGATTGGAGCATCGATAAGTGATGTCTTACCACTTGCTTCACCCTTCGCTGCTTCAACGAATTCTTTCCACGTTGTGATGGGCTTTGTTACAACAGTGGAGTCGTACAACCAGCCCACGGTGCCCCAGGCCTTGCAAACGGAGTAGGTGTTTTTTCTATCCCATGGCTGATCGGTGTATTGGACATCGAGTTGATTGAAGTTAGGAATTTTTGTCAAGTCGAGTTGTTCAAGAAGTTCGCGTCGCACCATTTCTGGAATAAACATTCCAGTTGGCACCACTACATCGAATCCGCTCTTGCCATTTGCTGCCGTGAGCTTGGCAATGAGGTCTTCAGTGGAGTTGAAAATGGCTACTGTTGTGTCACCCCATGCTGACAGCAACTCTGGGTCGGTGTAGTCGGCCCAGCTGTAAAGGTTCATACGTCGCTCGACCAATGTTGATGCAGTTGGCCCCGTGCTTCCGTAATAGTTGTATACCTTGTCGCCACAACTTGCGAGCGCAGCAGCTGCTGCCGTTGCTCCGAGTGCGCCAAGGAATTTACGACGAGACATCGCTGCTTGGAGTCGCTCGGTAATGCCTTCGGCTACCGATTCATGGGCAAGAATTCTGACGGGTTCACGATCTTTTGACATGCTCAAAGTGTAGTTCAGGAAGGCTCGTTGTTCGGCAAATGTCGTAGCCTTTCCCTATGCAGTATCGCCTTCTTTTCCTCAAAAGAATTCTGTGTGTTTCCTGCCTTCTTCCCGTCCTTTTGTCGTGCGGTGGCACCGCATTTCAGGCGCCTACGCCCACCGAAAACACCCCATCAATCCCCTCAGAAAATCCGTCTCCAGAATGGAAAAAGTGCGGCGATATTGAGTGCACCACCATCACTGTTCCCTTTGACTACTCCAGCCCCGAACTCGGCACTTTCCAAATTCCCCTCACCCGCCAACGCGCTCTCGACGATGACCTGCGTCAAGGGGTGCTTCTAGTGAACCCCGGCGGCCCTGGTGCCCCAGGAACTTCGCTTGCCCAAAATGCGGCGTACTACTTCAGCAAAGATCTCATGACCCATTTCGACATTGTGGGGTGGGACCCACGCGGAACGGGAACCTCTACCCCCACCTTCGACTGCGGCGACTCTTACAGTGGCTTTTTTGCTGACGAACGCACAGTGGCTTCAACACAGAAGTTCGTTGATGCCTGCAAGACAAAGAACCCACAAATTATTTCTCATATGTCTACTGCCGCTTCGGCTCGAGATATAGAAGCCATTCGCACTGCACTTGGCGAAGAAAAGATCTCGTACTTCGGCTTCTCTTACGGCAGCACATTGGGTGCAACATGGGCAACACTTTTCCCCGACACGGTTCAAGCAGCGGTTTTCGATACTGCTGCCAACCCGAATTCAACGGGCGCCGAGCGCAGACTCACCCAGGCTGAAGGCTTCGAGAAACAACTCACTGCATTTCTTGCTCAGTGTTCAAAGAAAGCTTCGTGTGCATTCCATAACAATGGCAAAGCAGGGCAGGCGTTTGATGAACTCTTGAAGACTGAAGCCACCGTGAACGCAACTGTTGTGCTCACCGCTACTGCATCTTCGCTATATGACGACAGCGCTTGGGAAGATCTCGCCAAGGCTCTGCAGAGCGCTCAAGATGGCGATGGGAAACTACTTCTTGACCTGTACAACTCGTACTACTACCAAGATGCAGGTTACGAAGCTAACCGCAATGTTTCTGAAGCCTCTATCGCCACTATTTGTGCCGACGAAGTTCTGCCTCTGACAACTGAGGAAGTAGACGCACAAATCGAATCGGTCATGCGTGTTGCCCCCCGCTTTGGAGAATTCATTGGTCGCGATTACACCTGTGCACTGTGGCCTGCTCAAAAACCTGCACAGCAGGAAATAAGAATCTCATCTACCGCTTCCATCGTTGTCATTGGTTCCACCAATGACCCCGTTACCCCACTTGCTTCCTCGCAAAGCATGAGTGCAGCACTTCAAAATTCACGTTTCATTAGCGTCAATTCATCACGGCATACGAGCTACTTAAAAAATGACTGTGCTACACAACTTGTAGATGCATTCCTCATCAAAGGAACTTTGCCACCGAGCAACTCTCTGTGCTGAAGCGTTGAAGGATTGAAGAATTGAAGGGTTCTCGGCGCGGTATGTGCCGCTTTTCGGCACATACCGCGCCGAGAAAACCAGGTAATTAGCGGACGTACATTTCAAAGGCCATTGAACGATTGAGCCCAGTGGATTCGGTGCAGCAGAAAGAGCCATCACCAGCAGAGTAATTTCCCCAATTGAGTCCGATACCGCCTGTGGCATCGTCCGAACCCTTGTACCCGTTAGGGAACAAGCCTCCACCATTTTCATTCCAACCAAAGCCCCAACGAGCTTTGTAATTGTCGTCCCAGTTAAAGCCGTAGAAACGAATATCGCGCTGGCGGGTCCACACCCGAGTGTCAAAGCCCGAGTACAAGTAGGCGTCACCGATGAATTGCTCGGCCGCGCCACTGAAAATAGCTAGCGGAGTCTTTGGTCCATTTGGAATGTTTTGTTTCCATGTCCAACCATAAGTGTGACCGGTAATGCTGCCTCCGTTGATGCCCGCATCGGGGAATATAGCAAGCATGCTTGTTGCCGACATGTAGTTGAATGTGTCGAACTTGGCACTGGTTGCATCGGCAGTCACACTGCCCACATTGCCAACATTCAAATTGTTTGCAGAGGTCCAATAATTGGAGCTGTAATAGAAGGTCTGACTATTACGCGGAGCTTTCATCGCCAGAGTCCAACCGCCACCGTCTAAAGCTGAATCCATGAGGCAATACACCTGAGTATTAACTACAGCTCCACCCAAGCTCAGGGCAATGGTGTACACGCCGTTCGCATTGGTACCAGTTGAGTTCTTAATGTCGAGGCACGAGCGCTTAATTTCGAATGAGCGAATTGGTCGTACTTGGAAACCTTGAGCTTTCACATGACCCGACATTCCGCCATCGGGGAAGCCGAGTCGCTTGGCGAATCCACCATTTTCTTCAGACGACGACCAGTACGAAGCAGATGCAAAACCACCAATGGTTGTACGTGCGGCAAGCATCGCGGTGAGTTCGTCGAGCGATGGCAAGTACCAGTCGCCAAAACCATTGTTTGTATAGTCGGCAGCACTTTGGCCCGCGCCGGACGTGCAACCAGCATCCATGGCAACGGTGTTTGCCTCACCAGTTCCAATTGCATAGCCATTCGCCCCAGCAATTGAAGTGGTGTCGTTATCGCACCAGGCCATGCTCGATGAAAGATCTGCCGCTGCGGCTTCAAAGAACTTGCCGGTGGTGTTGCCTGTTGATGAAGGAATAAGGAAGATCTTTCCGCCGGCGGGACCAACGTCACCAATACGGCATTCACCGCCATCGGCACACAAAGCGCCAATGCTTAGAGGAACACTGAGAGTTGCGCCATTCCAGAAACCACTTGCTGCAAGTGTTGCCGTAATCGTTGTAGTACCAGCCCCGACTATCGTGACAAGGCCAGAGGTGGCGTTGACTGTTGCGATGGCAGTGTTTGAACTGCTGTAGGTAACGGCGCCTGGGCTATTTGAAGATGCTGCAGCAGTCACAGTGAATGGAGCATCGTCGGCACGGTAGCTCGAACCAGGCAGCGCCAACCCGCTGAACTGTGGCGTACCGTTGCTCACGCTGATGGTGTTGGTAACTACAACTGGAGCCTTGAAAACACCCCACGCAGTTTGTGTTGCGGTGATGGTGAATGAGCCAGAGCCAACAATGCTGACGCGGCCAGTATTGGCCTCAATTGTGGCGACCGATGTGTTGCTGCTGGTGTAGGTGATTGCACCAAAGCTGGTAAAACTACCGCCCATTTCGTTAATACCTGTGCTGGAAGTGCTCACGTTAAAGTCGGCGTCGCCATATGCCATGGAGTTTGATGGAACTGAAACGCCAGACAACGTTGGCGTAAATTTACGACGATCTGTTTTGGCAAAGAAGCGCACGGGGCGCAGGCGTGTTGCAACCGTCTTTGCAGGGTAAGCCAAAGTGCCATCAGCCATATCTACGGAGATGGCGGTGTTTTGGTCTTGTTCATTAGAGGTCATGTACTGAGCGGCCGTAAAGTCACCAACGTTGTTGGCATACAAACTGGTTCGCATCAACTGCATAAGACCGATGTTGGGAACACCCCAGCCCGTCAACCCATTTGCAGAATAGTTGTGTGCATCAAGACCGCCACCTGTTGTGCAGTTGCGACGTTGAATGACTGAATGAGATTGTGCAGCGTCTGCTTGACGACGCCATATGTCTGTTCCGCCAATCAACGTTGTTGCTTTTGAACCACTGCACCAAACAGTTGGAGCAATATCTTCAGGCGCTGCTTCAACATAGTCATACTCATTTGAAGCATTTGGGTTGACGTAAATAATGCGTCCACCAGCAGGGCCAACTTCGCCCACTACACACGACATACCCAACTGGCAATCGGTGAGAGGAGTGAAGGCACGAATTGGGCGAACCATTCGCGCTCCGAACTTCACTTCTCCATATCTGTCTGCGTAATCCATAGTCTGCATGTAAGCATGGCCACTGTCGTACTCCGTTGATGACCAGTATTCACCTGTGAATCCGGTAGCGCCGGGTCCGGTATTTGCACTACCAGAAGTGGTGCAAGCGTCATTGGAAGCAGCCTGATTTCTGACCCATCGGCACATTTGGTTGAGTTCATCAAACGAAGGTAGATACCAGTCGCTCATTCCATTATTTGAGTAAGAGTGTGCGTATACAGCGGCTGAGGTATCCGATACGTTGCCAGTCTGATTCACGATGTCGACAGTGTTTTGATAGCCGCTTCCAATGCCCGTGGCCTCAGCACCAGAAACCTCAAGAGACTGATTTGCTCCAGTTGACCATGTGCGAGAAACCTGACCAGTTAACGGTGCGGCTTCAAGGTAACGACCCCACTGCTGGTTCGAGCCTGCGTCGTAGAACACCACGCCACCACCAGGGCCAGTATCGCCAATGCTGCACAAGCCACCCGCCGCACAAGCAGTGTTCACTGTCAAGGTCACTGTTGAAGTGGCACCGCTGTACTGGCCGGTACCACCAATGTTTGCTGCCAACACTGCGTTGCCGAAACCTTCAATATGTACGAGACCAGTCGACGCGTTGATAGTTGCAACTTCGGTATTTGAACTAGAGAACGTAATGGTTCCTGAACGACTCGACGATGGTGCACCGAGTGTGAAGTCGGCACTACCCACTGTGTACCGCGAACCAGGAAGCGTTAACGCACCCAGTGTGGTTGCTGTTGCGGTGCCCGATAGCAACTGCGTAATGTCGACCGGCGTGTTGCGATTCGTTGTTGTGCCATCACCCAACTGCCCATGAGCGTTATAACCCCAGCACTTCACATTGCCGCCAGCCACCAGCGCGCATGTGCTCAGAGACTGAGTTGCTTCGATAGCAGTTACACCAGATGTCAAACCGATAACAGAAGTCGGGGTGCTGCGGTTTGTATTAGTGCCGTCGCCTACTGCACCTTCACTATTACGGCCCCAGCACTTTGCCGCACCAGAAGTGAGTGATACACAGGTGTGCTCCCAACCTACAGTGAGCGACTGAACACCAGAACTTAGCGTCGATACCGAAGTGGGTACGTTCCTATTCGCGGTAGTGGTGTCACCCAACTGGCCATAACCGTTGTAACCCCAACACTTCACCGCACCTGTAGCGAGCAAGGCACAAGTGTGGTTATTTCCACCTGATATTGAAACAACACCAGAAGTGAGACCCGAAACTTGAGTAGGTACATTTCTATTTGAATTTGAGCCATCGCCCAACTGGCCATAGCCGTTGTAACCCCAACACTTCACCGCACCTGTAGCGAGCAAAGCACAGGTGTGCTCAAAGCCAGTGGCTACGGAAACTACGCCCGATGATAATCCGACTACATCAACTGCCGTCGAGCGGTTCGTGTTTGTACCATCACCTAACTGGCCACCCGAATCGTTGCGACCCCAACACTTCACACCTCCGTAGGCCATTAGTGCACAGGAATGTAGGTACCCCGTAGTGATTGCAGTCGCTCCCTGCGAAATTCCTGGGGACAAGTTGTTGTTCCAGTTATAGCCCCAGCAGTTCACCGCGCCCGTCGTACGTAGTGCACACATATGGTGATGGCCATTTGCCGTTGCTGCTACACCACTGGTGTAACCAGGAACATTCACCGGTGTTGTTTGCGGGTTGGCCGCCGACGAACCAATTTGGCCCCATGAATTATTTCCCCAGCACTTCATGCCACCCGCTGTAGTAACACCACATACGCTGTAATACGACAATGACAACTGCGAAATAACAGGCGCAAAGGCGAGCGACACGTACGCCGTTGTCGCATCGTGGGTAGAAGTAGCCGCTTGTGTTGCAGTGAGCAGCGTTGACCCACCACCCAAAATGGTTACCTCACCAGTTGTGGCATTGATTGTTGCCGAATTTGGGTTGGTACTAGCAAAGGTGAACGCGCCTGCACGAGAAGAAGTTGGTGGAGCAAGCGTGAAGCTCGGGCTCGAGGCTGTGTAGCCAGAACCAGGAAGTGCAAAGCCACTCAATGTGGTGATGTTGATTTGAGGAGCAACGATGCCGCCGATATTGGTCGGCGAAAGTCGTTGTGTTGTTGAAGAGTCTCCTAGTTGGCCTTCACTATTGCGACCCCAGCACTTTGCCGTTCCATCAGCAGTAAGTACGCATGTATGCCAACCAGCCAAACCTGCAGATACCAAGCGCACTGTGGTTCCCAAGCTTGAGATGCTGAGTGGCACATTAGAGCGTGCAGATGTTCCATCTCCAAGACCGTTGTACGAATCACCCCAACACGACAATGCACCCGTTGTTCTCACTACACAGGTATGGCGTTCACCAGACGAAATTGACGTGGTCGCATCGGTCATTGCGAATACCGATACCGGCGCATTCGTACCATTCCAGTTATTGCTTCCCAGCTGCCCATCACCGTTATAACCCCAGCACTTCACAGCTCCTGTAGCCAACGAGGCACACGTGTGATACATGCCTGGCGCCACAGCAACTACACCAGAATCGAGGCCAGTGACGTCGGACGGCTCGTAGCGGTCTGAGTTTGAGCTATCGCCGAGTTGTCCGTACCCGTTCCAACCCCAACACAACAATGCACCCGTATTTTTCACGGCACACATGTGTTGTCCACCAGCAGCGAGGGCGATAACACCACTTGTCATACCACTCACATCAACGGGAGTAGTGCGACTTGAACCAGTTCCGTCTCCGATGAGCCCCCAGCCGCCGTAGCCCCAGCACTTCACGCCACCTGCAGTTGTTAGAGCACACGATGAGTACTGCGTAGTGACCACTTTGACTGCAGTGGCATTCAAACCAGAAACATCAACAGGGGTGTAACTCGTACTCGTGGTGCCGTTGCCTAAGTTGCCCCAATCGTTGCGGCCCCAACACTTCACGGAACCAGAATCCATCACTGCACAACTGTGCCAGCCACCTGTACTCACTGATGCAACACCAGAAGACAGGCCCGTGACACCTACCGCAGTAGCGCGGTTGGTATTGGTGTTATCTCCGAGTTGGCCATAGTTGTTCTGCCCAAAGCACTGTGCAGCACCTGTAGTGGTGCGCATGCAGGTGTAGTAACTTCCTGCGCTGATGGAGGTAGCCGTTGTTGCTTCAACGGTAAGAGTCGCTGTAATTGTTCCTGCTGCATACACCGAAGTAGCGAGTTGCGAGGCAGTAATGGTGGTGCTTCCAATGCCCACGACGGTAACTGCACCGGTTGTTGAGTTTACGGTAGCCACCGAAGTGTTTGAACTGGTGTAAGTAAATGCCCCGTCGCTACTTGAGGCCGGAGCAGTGAGGTTGAACGGGGCTGCACCATAGGTTTTGGAGGGAATGGCAAAGCTGTTAAGCAATGGGTCGCGTAACACGGTCAGTGTTGTAGTGGTTGTGGACGAGTTGTAGTTACTGGTTGCTGCCTGTTCTGCAGTGATCGTGGTGGTACCACCACTCTGCAATGTGATGAGACCTGTTATGGAGTCAATTGTGGCAACAGATGGGTTCGAGCTGCTGTATGTAATGGCACCCGTACTTGCCGACGATGGCAACGTTGGAGTGAACGGCAAATCGCCAAGGGTCTTGGTCAGGCCGCCACCTGTGAAGTAGTAGCCAGTTCCGTTGTATGTAGCTGATCCACCTGGTGGGGTGAAGTAAACGCTCATCACGTCGCCACCGCCGGCTTCACCGAACTGAATACGTATGGGGTACTCAGCTCCTGCACTCAACGTGATGTTTCCACAACGTGTTACCACGCCATGTGCGCCACCATTGTTAACAAGTGCATTAGAAGTTGTGAAGCCAGATGTTGCTGTAGCACCTAACCATAAGTGGCTTGCATCATCAGAAGAGGTACAGAAGTTATATGAACCGCCCACACTTGCGCGGAAAGTGCCCAACCATTGCCAACTGTAGTTGTCGGCACTACTGGTGAAGTTTTGAATGCTGGTAGATGTCACGGTCTGGCCGTGAGGCGTTGCAGTTGCAAACCAGTTCACATTGTCGTTGTAGTAGTTGACGTAGCGAATACCGGCAAGACCCGATGTTTGGCCGCCGAAGCCACTCAGTGCCGCAGTTGCTTTGGCAACTGTCAAAACCGAGGTAGCGGAACGTGCTGTATACGGAGAAGCCGCTACTTGTGATGCGGTAATGGTGGTGGAACCCGCACCAATAACGACCACAACACCCGTTGTGCTGTCAATAGTGGCAACGCTGGTATCGGAACTAGTGAAGCTAAACGCTCCACTACTTGGCGACAATGGCGGAGCCATAGTGAATTGAGCATCACCGAAAGTTTTCGATGGAGCAACAAATGATCCGAAACTTGGTGTTGCAGAGGTAACCGTAAAGGTTGCAGTAATGCTGGACGACACATACAAACTATTCGCGGCTTGCGTCGCACGCACTTGCACCTCACCAGGGCCAACCACTGTGATTGTTCCCGCAGAAGTGACGGTAGCGATAGCCGCTTCGTTCACTCCATCTACGTCGACAATGTTGTAGGTAAATGAACCAGCACTTGAGGAAGTTGGAGCAGTCACAGCAAAGTTGCTAGAACCCCATACTTTGCTCGCGATTGCGAAATCACCAAACACCGGTGTTCCGCGACCGATAATAAGAGTTGTTGTTGCTGTGATTGCTGCGTAGTTGTCGGTTTGGGCTTGGCGGACAGTAAGAGTTACCGGGCTACCCACCGCGGTGACATTCAATAATGTAACGACGCCAGTTGTCGAGTTAATGGAGGCAACACTGGGGTCACTGCTCTCATACGTGAATGGTGCAGGGCTATCCGATTCCGGTGGCGTCAATGTGAATGGTGCGTCACCATAGTCTTTACTAATCGCGCTGAAGCTTGAAAGCGTTGGTGTCGCACGCCCAATTTGCACGGTGAGAGATTCAGAGCCGGCTTCATAGTTTGCACTTGAAGCCTGTCGCGCCGTAATGGTTGCTTCACCTGCACCCACCACTGTTACCCGACCTGTTGTTGCATTCACCGCAAGTACAGACGGACGATTGCTCGTAAATGTAAATGGCGCTGGGTTGTTGGAACGCGGCGCCAACGTGACATCGCTTGCCCCAAAGGTCATGTTGTTCAGCGACAAGTTTGCAATTGTCGTAGAAGCACGACCCACAGTGACAACAGCGGCAACCGAACTCGACGAGTAGTTACCACTCGCAGCTTGTGTTGCAGTGATGGTTGCGGTGCCAGCACCTACAACAGTTACCTTGCCGTCAGCATCAACGCTCGCCACCCCGGTATTGCTACTTGCGAAGCTAAACGCACCACTTGATGGCGATGATGGTTTCGTTAACGAGAAACTTGCATCACCAAAAGTTTTTGTTGCCCCGGTCATTGACCCCAACGTTGGGATGGCCTGACGCACAGTGAACGTCATTGTTTTCGACGCTGCAACAAAGTCGTCGTTCGCGGCCTGCGATGCCGTGAAAGTAGTGGTGCCTGCACCCACAATGCTCACCGCACCCGATGCACCATCAACGGTCGCGACAGCTGGGTTGCTGGAGCTCAAGGTAATAGCGCCACGTGAATCGGACGTTGGTTTTGCAAGGGTGAACCCCGCGTCACCAAAAGTGCGTGAAACATCATCGAAAGCACCCAACTCGGGAGTCGCCTTTTTCACTATAAGTACAAAGCTCTTCGCCGCAGTCAAATAATCGTCAGTCGCAGCCTGTGTGGCAGTAATGGTGGTTCTACCTGCACCTGAAATAACAAGGCGTCCGGAAGTTTTTGAGAACTTCGCCACCGACTCATCACTCGATTCCACTGTAAAGGCACCCGGGCTATTCGATGTTGGGTTTCTCAATACAAACGACTCATCGCCAAAAGTTCGTGTTGCAGTGGTGTACGCGCCCAACACTGGTGTATCGCGACCCACTATTAACAACGCAGTAATAGAGGCTTGCTCAAAACCTTTCACTGCCGATTGTGTGGCAGTAATTGTGGTCGAGCCCGCACCTTTAACAGTGGCACGACCTGTGAGAGCACTCACTTCAACAACATCAGGCTTGCTCGAAGTAAACCTCCAGCCACCAGAACTGTTTGAAGACGGTTCATCAATCGTGAACGGTGCGTCACCGAACGTGACCGCAGGAACAGTGAAACGTCCAAGTGACGGCTTCAATGCCACAGCAGTAGCAGTACCAGTTCCTGACGTAGCCGCAGCAACCGTGCGTTTTACCGTTGTAGGTGTTGCGTCGGGGTCTGCTGGTGCAGCTCCGCGCACTGGCAATGTTGTAGGCAACGCAGCATTTCTTACCGGCGTTGTTGGGCCAGGTTCATTCGGGGCCGCAGCACTCGATGCCTTTGCTTGTGTAGTGGGTGCAGCTTCAGCTACTTGGTCTCCACCCTTTGCCGGAATAGTGGTGGGTGCAGAATAAGCAGCGTCGACTTTGTAGTCGGGGTTTGCCATGTCGCGTGTGGCAAGCGACGGCAAAGCGGCGTTCTCTTTCGAAGCCAACTCTGGTGGCAACTCAGCTTTCACTTCACTCAAGTTCAAAGCCTCGGTCACTACCGACTTCGTGGTTTCACCAGTTGACGACACTTCGGTCTTTTCCACAACACCACTAGCCGAAGCAGCCAACACGGTAATACCGCCGCCTTCAGGGTCGGCTTTCATCTGCACGGTTGGTTGATCTGCAGACACTTCTTGCTTGATGACCTGACCGTTCGCCGCGGTGACCGCAACAGCCATGGTTTCGCCTTCAACACTCAACGACACCGCAGAACCCGACGCGTTGGCAACCAAGTTCCCCGATGCCAAGGTCAGGTCTACACCAGGGTCAGTGGTGGAAATAGAACTACCTTCTACTTCAACAGGGTCGTCTTCACTGCCAGGTGTGGTGAACTGGGCAATACCTTCTGGCATCACCGCATAGACAGAGGTAGCACCCGAGAACTTCAGCTTGCTCTTACGCTTCTTCTTCTTCTTGACGCCAGTAGTAGTTGTTGTCGCATTTTCCGGATAGTCGGGAACAGTCACCAGATAGTCGTACGAGCTGCGCTTCACTACCCCAGTACCTGCTGCCGAGGAAAACGGCAGACCCTTCACCGGCATCACGGTGGTGCCATCGGTGCCAGTGGGGTTTGTGGGCGACACCACACCACCATCAGTTTCCACCGACCAGTCAAGGTTCGCAGAACGAATGAGCATCGTGGTCTTTGCGACTTTTACATCTTTGCCACAAAATGGGCATGTACCTTCACGCGCCTCTAACGGAGTGAGGTCCATGGCTTGCGGGCCACCGGTCCACGCATCGGGGTCGTTCGCAGGGTCAGCACCACTAAAAGAAAAACGCCATGTTTTTGCTTTCAAGTCAATATCGACGTAACGGTTTTTACCCGGCCAGTTCGAGTCGTACAACATCACACGTGGTGTGTCGGGCGTGGGGTATTCAATGGCGTACGGCAACACCGCATGACCACCACCATCGGTATACACACCAAGTGTGTATTTCAAAGCGCCAGCAGCGAAAGACTTCTTCATTTCATCGATCTTGTCTTCGAATGAAGCGGCCATCCACTCGCCAATGCTTTCTTGCACTTCAGGCAAGAACTGCGTGGCGAAGGTGCGCATAATGGCATGCAACGTTTCGTCTTGCGATGGCAACTTCACCGTTGATGGCGTTTCTTTGTTATTGAAACGCGATGATGCTAGGGCAACAAGACCTTCACAATGACCAGAAGCACGAGCCTGGTTCACCATGCGAGCCCACGCAGCAGCTTCAGCAGTGAGCTTGCATGGTGTTGCTACCCCACCCACACAAATGGTGTCGTCAGAACCAAACATCGACACCAAGTCGGTTTCATCAAAGTTCACATCGGGATAAGCCGACGACGGAAAGTTGGGAAACGACCAACCGTCGGTCGCGGTTTGCAAACCAGTAGCAACAGCCCCCGACGGTGCCGCCGCATTACGTACCTTGCCACCACCAGAATCACCGCCAGCACCACCACCACAAGCAGAAAACACAAGAGCAGCAAGAGTCAACAAGGCAACACGTGTGCGCATGCGTTGACTCACTACCCCTCCGTTCTCTTTGTTGTAGCCACCGTTTATGAGGCGCGTTTAAAGGATATCACCGATGATTTTTGATGTCTCATCGCCCTCGACGTGCAGTGTTCTCGGCGCGGTATGTCCCGATTTTCGGGACATACCGCGCCGAGAACACTGCGGTTTAGAGG
>Ga0315909_10001479_pt1 | contig 31793 bp, 25 predicted proteins | sample LakEriMetagenome_11_FD_203527 | JGI IMG/M metagenome (GOLD analysis project Ga0315909, IMG submission 203527) | Freshwater fungal communities from buoy surface, Lake Erie, Ohio, United States - Buoy 2 MA125 | ecosystem: Environmental > Aquatic > Freshwater > Lake | place: USA: Lake Erie, Ohio... | reverse complement strand
AACTTTCCAGGATCTGTAATGAATCTGAACTTCCCTATTACACAGCTGCATACTATCAAAAGAAAAACAGAATATGGATTCGTGATCTATTGACTGATGAAGCCAAAGAAATCTTCAAGGATTGGACCAGGGAACAACAATCAAGGATGTATTTTTTCAAGGAGGATTTATGTAAACTTCAGCAAATTGACTTTGGTGAATCGCTTCGAGTCATCGATGGGCAATCACCAGAGTTACTGAATATGGTGTACCAAGGTGAAATTTCTCAGGATAACTTTTTGATCATCGATGCTTTACTTGGATTGATTGATCGTTGGTCAAATAAACTTGATGACTTTATGTTTGATATGTTGAAAAAGCAACTGAACAAATACAAACCATTCCTGTTCATGTATAATGATCTAAACATAAGTCTCTATAAAAAAGAACTAATAAATTCTTTACATCCTGACAGAAAGAATATATAATGGTTGTACATTATGGAAATAATGTGGACAAATCGTACACTATAATATACAAAAACATACGGAGTATACAAATATGGCAATGTCTCTCGCAAATCTGAAAAAGAAGTCATCATCAATCGACAAGCTGACCAAAGAACTTGGTAAGCTGAAAGGAACGTCATCTAAGGATGAACGATTCTGGCAACCAGAAGTTGATAAAGCTGGTAATGGTTATGCTGTGATTCGTTTCCTCGATGCACCTTTCGTTGATGGTGAAGATGCGATGCCTTGGGTTCAGATCTTCAATCATGGATTCCAAGGACCTGGTGGCTGGCTGATCGAAAACTGTCTGACTTCGATCAATAAGCCATGCCCAGTGTGTGAACACAATTCCAGTCTTTGGAATAGTGGGATTGAATCTAACAAAGATATCGTGCGAAAGCAGAAGCGCAAGCTGTCATACGTCGCCAATATTCTTGTTGTCAAAGATTCAGCGAATCCTTCTAATGACGGGAAAGTGTTTCTTTACAAGTTTGGAAAGAAGATCTTCGATAAGATTCAAGCAATGCTTGAGCCTGAGTTTGAAGATGAGACGGCAGTAAATCCTTTCAATTTCTGGGAAGGTGCGAACTTCAAGCTGAAGATTCGTATGGTTGAGGGATATCGTAACTATGATAAGTCTGAGTTCGATTCTCCCAGCCCAGTGTCGGATGATGATTCTGAAATCGAACGAGTCTGGAAAGAGTCTCATTCACTTGTTGAGTTTCTGAGTCCGAAAGAGTTCATGCCTTATGATGAACTGAAAGCAAAACTGAATCGTGTTCTGAGCCTGGCTGGTGCGAGCAAAGCACGGACAGTTGAGGAAGATTCAGGCGACGACGAACCAGTGGTAACTGCTGGCGACTCAAATTCTGGTGATGAAGATGATACTCTGGAATTTTTTAGGAAACTGGCGGATTGACGGGAGGTTTTATGAGACGTATTCTAGCGGCTCTATTACTCTTTCTTCCTGGTATAGTCTATGCTAACAATTACACTGCTGTGTTGGAATGGGATATTCCAACACAGTATGAGGATGGTACAGCAATTCTACCAGAAGAAATATTGAAATACACCATTCACTATGGAACGACCACAGGTAGTTACACGAACTCTATTGATGTTAGTCCAACAGAACTAGAGGGCGAAATTACGGGTCTTACAACTGGGACTTATTACTTCGCAATGACAGTAACGACAACTGAACTTGAAATTTCTGATTATTCAAACGAAGTAAATCATAAGTTTACAGCAGGAAAATCGAAAGCACCCGTGCTTCGATTCAAGGGTAAAAGAAGGGACAGAGACTAATAGGAGTCTAACATGAACGCAATATTTCGCTCAAAAGTTTTATGGATAGTTGTGGTGTTTTTAATTCTTCTTGTTGCAGCTTTTGCAGCTGAAGCCAAAGAGCCAAAAGTTTCCATAGGACTTACGGGTGGAACATTGAAGTCTAGCGAATTGATAACCCAAAGGCTTGGAGTATCGTATGGAGATTGGTATGCCAGAGCTGAAAAGTTTGGCGGTGAAAACTATAATGATATTTGGGGATTCACATTCGCTCGACGTGTTCATGTTGGTGACTGGAAAGTTCACCCATTCCTAGAGTTCGGTGCTATGTACACTGATGATGAGTTGACGCAAAATAATCGACCACTCGTAAGTGACACATTGACGTTTCACTTGAGTGCTGGATTGCTTTGGAGATTGTCTAATCGAACTGAGGTTGAGGTTGCATGGATTCATAACTCAACCGCAGAACGTGCGGATATTAATGATGGTATTGACAGAGTGTTCGTAGGATTCAACTGGGCATTTTAATGCCCAGTTGCTATGCTATTGGATGTTTTGCTGGATGCGAGAATATTCTTGCAGCAATATCTGCATAAGAAGTTTCGTCATTTCTTGAATTAACTGTCATTGGCGGTGGTGGCGCTGAACTTGGTGCGACGTTATTGATCGTTCTACTGTCAATATTGTTAATCACAGGTGATGCGGTTTCCAATGCAGTTCTATTTTCTTCTTCACTCATTTCGAGTTGATTTTGAACTTCGCGTAGAGTATCGCCAAAATTAGGAATATTGAGTTCTGGTCCTTCTTCTCCGACAAGATACTTCAATGAATTCTCAACTCGCCCACCACGTGCTCTGGTGCCGTTAAGCAACATTTTAGTTTCTTTCGCTGGTATAATGAATCCATCTTCCTTAGGAATCATTAATTCTGGACCTTGTTCGCCTACGAGATAGTCACTGCCATCTTCTACTGGTCCGCCTTTTGCTCTTGGTTTAGTTCCACTATCTTCATACCATTCATTGCTCCATGTGTAATCATCACCAGCTTTCATCGAACCATAGGACCTAATTAATCTTCTTCTTGCTGCTGGCGTTGCGAGTTTCATTGCAATATATTCATTGCGGATTTCTTCTATTGATGCGCCTGTTTCTTTTAATTCATTTAATTTTTCAGTAAAATCTGGGTTGTTTTTAAAAAGATCATAGAATCCTCCTGTTGAGTCGCCTTTCGACGATCTCAATCCGTACAGTAACGGATCATCTCCTTTTTCGGTCCACCCACCTTCGTATAGCGAAACACCAGCTATGCTTGCGGCTCTTTCAATGTCAGATGAAATAAGATCTCGAACCATTGCTAATTTGCCTTTTGTGTCAGCATTTTGATAATCACTATAATTTTCTATTTCTTTACTATCAAAAAATGCTTCTGGACCTTCTTCACCAACAACAATCTTTTTCCCTTCTTCGACTGGTCCACCTTTTGCGAAAAATTCAATTTGTTCTTCACTTTCGCCTGTAGATCCTGTTGGTTGTGTTTGTGGTATCGGTCGCCCTTGCTCTGCTGCTGCTTTTTGTGCATTGTACCGATCATCTGATTTTTTATATTCGAGCTGCTCAGGCGTATATAATTCTAAAGGAACAGTTTGCCCATTAATAGATTTAATATACCTCTGACTTGGGAATCCGCCTGCTTCAATCTCAAGTTTACCGTCGTTTGGTATTCCCATTTTATCAGCCAGTTCTTCAGCCATCTGAATTGTTTTTTCAGTAGCGGCAGCACTTCGGGCTGAATCCCTTCGCATTGATTCGAAGCGAGGGTCTATTTCTGCTGCTGGTTTTGATGTTGGCGCTGGTGCTGTTGCCGATGTTGATTTGCCTATAGATTCCCGCATTTCACGATTAAGTTGATTTGCTCCTTTTGATAGTTCTTCTAATTCCTTTTCTCTACCTGGTAATGCTTCATAACCTCCACCTTCTTTACGATAACCAACCACTTCGTTATTAGCGTTTCGTATGGGCATCGATCCTTCTGGAAGTTCAGAACTATCAGATGATGGTGATGGTGCTCCAGTTGTTTCTTGCCTTGGGATGTCAGGCATTTTCCCACTGGCAACTGTTACGGACGTTGCATCACCCTTTCTATATCTTTCTAAGACTTCTTCTTTTTTACCCTGAGCAACATATAGTTTACCATCAGTTGACAAATAACCAATCAACTCATCTCCATCATAATAGGTTTCTACAACAGTTTTTTCATCTTTTGGCAATTCAAATTTATCTGGAACATTTGTTCCACCAAATCCAACCCCAACAGGCATACCAGGCATTGGCATTTGTGGAACATACTGGCTGCCAGCCTCTACTACATCTACTGATTTTTCTTTACCTTCTTCAGTTCTACCAGATTCAGTAGTTTGTTTTTTATCAATCTTACCATCCTCAAGAGCTTTTTCTATGCCTTTATATCCTGCAAATAAAACTCCTGCTATTCCTATGGCTCCTAATACATAAGGATTCATAAGAAGTGGTGCCAACATTGGTAGAAGTCGAGCAAGACCAGCAGCTCCAGCAGCTCCAGCAGCTCCACCAAGTAGAGCTTCTAAAGCTCCACCACCATCTTCTATTTTTTCTAATATTTCGTCTAGTTTTTTAATTACGTCTTCTTGATACTCTTGATTTCGTTCATCTTTTTCACCTGCAGCATAGTCTTTCCTATCTTCTGCAGCTGCAATTTGACTTTGAGTTTCTCTACCACCACTCTTTGTCAAGTCTTTTTTCAGTTGTTCTATAATCTGTTTCGCATCATTTTGTGAAACTCTAGTCGAAGTTTGTGGCATTTGGTATTCTTGATTCCCAAGATATGCCGCTTTAGACAATACAGATGCTGATTCTGCTTTTGATGCGAATCTTCCAGACTTACCAGATGCAGTTGCCGCTGTTACTTGCTTTCCTTCTGGTGCTAATGGGTCGTATCTGAAAGTTTGTTGTTTGTCACCTTTACCAATTGTAATGTTCTTGGCGCTAAGTCTGGCATCAATCTTTTCAATCTTTGAAGCAAGATAATCAACTTTATTGTTGATCTTTTCTAAAATTGGTTTAATCTCTCGAACAGCCGATCCTCCTTTCCCTCTTGTCATTTGCTCAGAGGGGTTATACAGTTCAGAGTATGCTTTTTGTGTTTGTGATCTGTCTCTAGATGCTGTATTGATCTTTGAAGCTACTCTTTCGCCAAAAACGGATTCAGCCATTCCATAAAGAATTCTACCACCAAATCCACCACCATACTTTAGAGCAGCTTCTTCTTTCGCCCTCCGTCTGTTCTCAACGAGAGAATCGATTCTGTCATTGAGAGGATCAGATGTTCCTGGGAGATTAGACATGACTGATCTGAGGGAACCCGTTCTAGGTCTTCTTCTTGCCATTACTTTCTACTTCTCGCTGCTCTTATTTGTTGATTTCTTAGTTTAATTTTCTCATTCTCTTCTTTTATATGTTGAATTAACAAATTTATGTAAATGTCACGTTCCCAAGGAATCATATTTTCAAGTTCAGTCAATGAATACTTATGTTTATGAATCAAATCAAAATTTGTTTGATAATATTTTATCAAACAATCATTACTAAAGCTCAGGAAAAAAAATCGGCAAGTCCCTCCAACTTAATTGTATGTTCATAATCGCATCTAGGGCACTTATGAACTTTTTCATACTTTATAGTCGGTGCATTTTTAACAAATTCCCACATCTTTTCATAATCGTTTGATCTTATTTGAGAAACGAATTCGATTAATTCTTTCTCATTCACTGTATCTGCGTCATGAACTTCATCGCCTTCAATAATTTGTTCAATGCATTTTGCAATAACGAGATCAGCTAATTCAAGATTATCTTGATTGATTAAGTTCGTAATTTCTAAATTTGGATTTCTCATCTTAATTGCAATTGCATCATTTAACCAAATCAAATTTGATTTTTGATTCGACTTGGATTCGACGTCTTTTAAAAGATCAACGTCAACATTAATGATCATGTTGCATCTATTTTCGTCTTCAAGAGTGTTATTGCATCTATAAACTAAATTAATAACCTCGCTGACTGATTTCGCTCTGAGATATATGAATATTAATTCTAACTGCGACAACGATAACGTATCAACATCAATATCATCGATGCAACAGTTTCTTATGATTTGTTTGATGCTGTCGACGACCTCAGAAATTTCTTTTGACTGAACTGCCATCATCAGCATTTTTTGTTCTTTGACTAAAAATGGTCTGAACTTTACTGGCGATCCTTTTACTTCAACGCCAGGTATTTCAAATGTTGGATAATCTAATTTCGGTAATGCCATAACTACTCCAGTATGTTTAATCTAGGCTAATGTTAAATGGGTTATATGGTGATGGGGTTCTATTGCCTGTAAGAAAATCACCAATCGCAGTAGAAACTGCTTCTTCTGTCGCCTCTTTATTATATCCACTCTCAAAACTTCTTCTATAAGATAAGGGGATTGCTTTCTTGAACGTGAAACTGACTTGTAATCTGTGATAGCTTTCGTCTGTCCAACTTAATGATAGTGGGGCGACAGAACTTGGAATTGCATCAATCAATTTGACACCATATATTGGAAGGGAATCTAGTTGAGCAGCGCCTTCTTTTCCTCGACCGTCATATTGTCTAATGACAATTTCAGATGAAAAATTATTCTCACCAGATGCACTGCGAAAATATTGTACTATTCCACTGGCACTTGGAATCATAGAGTTCATCCATGAATCAAAAAATTTCTTTTCCAGGAATTGATTGTTGCACATAAAAACCAAATTCACATCAGTGTAATTCAGAACATGAGGAACACGTTGCGTAAATGCATGATGTCTGTATTCAATCATAGAAATGTTTCGACCAGGAAACTCAGCGCCTTCACACTGAAAAGACAGTTCTCTGGTTCCGAATGAACTGCCCTTCAATGAACTTGGAAGTGGTATTCTAACTTCAAATCGACTTGCGTGAGCAAGTTCGTTATATTTACCAATATGGCTAATGAAGTTTTGTATGTTGAATGCCATTAATGCATCTTCCTTTATTTTTTGTATACGAAATTATCAACTGGCAACATCAGAGCAGTTTCCCAATCATCAATTCCAACTTCAATAATACCACTTCGAATATGACTTAACAGATATCGCTTTAAACAAGGTTTGAATGTTTCGAATCTTGCAACGCTGTTCAATATATTATAATTCACTCTCAGTTTTGTCGTCTCATCGTAACGTGTATTTGTCAATGTATCGTATAATTTATCCAGCAACATTATTCGTTCGTTGGGTTGAATGTAATGAAAATTCAACCCGAGGAACCCACCACTATATCGTTCGATTGGTAACACCAACGGAAACTTATCATAGTATGGTAACGAATCCTTTGTCTTCGGATCATACATATAAAAATACATTCTTCCAGGTTCTATTCGACTCGTTTTGCGTTTGTTATCCCTGAGAATGCTCGCGCCTCGAATATTCGATGGAAGCGTTGCTCTTGAAACTTCTTTACTCAGCCAATCTCGTGCTTGCGCACTGCGCGTTTGCATTCCACCAGAACGAATTTGAGCTGAGATTCTGTCTAGTAATTTTGCCATAGCATTATTTATACTTGATACCCAGTTCATGCTCAGTAATCAATTGAAATTCCCAGTTTCTATCTTTACAATACTCAACGGCAGCATTCCATTTGGCTTCGTTCACACCCCAGGTTGCGATTTCATTGATGTATGCTTTGGTGACTTTTTTGTTTTTCTCTGGTGGTTTGGTTTGACTGGCTGGTTTGACTTCGACAACAACAACTTTGATTTCACCTGACTTGGTTTTGGTTCGAACAAGAAAGTCGGGAAAGTACCTGTGCCACTTATTATCTACGGGAGACTTGTATGGAATAACCAATTCCTCTGATGCCCATTCAAGGATATTTGGATTTTCGTCGAAGAACACCATGGCTTTTCTTTCCCACAGGGATCTATACCAAATGTTGTGGACATCGCCCCTATATTTGGTTGGGTTTTTTGGGAAAAATTTACCTGAGTATGCCATATAAATATATATCATCAATCGGGATTGCCAAATGGCGACAAGACGCAGACTAGATAGCGCCACAGAGATAAATAAATTATCATCAGGTGACGGTTATCTTGATGGATATGATTTCAAAAGATTAGCATATCCATCTGATAATCTTGGAACGGATGAAATTCCAAGTTATGTTATTTTTTACATAAATCTACCTGAAACTTCTCAACTTATTAAAAGTGGTAGTGTGCGAACTGGGCTTGGTGATTCAACTTCTGATAGACAAAGCGCACTTACCAGAGGTGGACGCAACACCGTATTTACCCCAATAGGAGAAGGCGATTTCGGAGACATTACTACCTCTGCTGCGATAATAAACACAATAAAAAGTGGTGCCAAAGATCTAAATGATCTTCAGAACATAGGAGCGAAAAGTATAGGTACATCAGTTTTAAATACTTTAGCCAGTGGTATACAGAAAAAACCAAAATACAAAAGAATCGCTCAAGCAATTGCACTATACATGCCAGACACAGTATTTCAAACATACACTCACGATTACGATGCACTTTCGGTGACACAAGCAACAGGTCTTGCTGGAATGGCACAAAGAGGAGCTGGTGTATTAAATGCAAATGGTGGAACTACTACTGAAAATTTTAAAAATTATGTTACAGGAGAATCACCTGCAGGAAAAGAGCTTGGTGGATTTGCGGCAGAATCAACAGGTCTTGTCGGTAAAGGGTTTACTGATCTCGTATTGAGAAGTTCTGGATTGGCTTTAAATCCCCAAATTGAAATGGTTTATAAACAAACACAGAATAGACAATTCACATTTGATTTTAAAATGCAACCCAGAGATTCAGCAGAATCTGATATTATCAGAAACATCATCAAAAACTTCAAAATGTATTCTGCGCCAGCTTTGGTTGATGGCACAGCTGGCGCTTATTTCGAAATTCCTGGACAATTTGATATTGAGTTCATGTTTAAAAACGAAATGAATCAGTTTATCGGAAAAATATCAACGTGCGTTCTTCAAAATATTGATGTGAATTACTCTTCTGCTGGTCAGTTTGCAACTTTCTCTGATGGTTCTCCAGTCGAAATTAATTTACAACTTAGATTCATCGAAGTCGACACATTAACAAGAGATATGTTCGACAAGGCATCATTCTAATGAAATATTTCAGCTATTTCCCAAAACTAGTTTACACATTGGACAACAATGATGTTGAGTATAAACAAGTAACGAACCTCCTAACGAGAGTTAGATTCGTTCGAGAAGTTTTACAGAATGTGAAAATATTCTATGAGTATGATTACTCGGACGCTGACAATCCAGAGATTATTGCCAAAAAACTTTATGACGATCCAAATAGATATTGGATGGTTCTGTTTGCAAATGACATGGCTGATCCATACTATGATGTTCCTCTGACAAATGCAGATTTAGATTCTTACATCGTATACAAATATGGTTCTTTGGCTAATGCAAGTTCAGAAATACATCATTATGAAAGAAGAACCAAAATAGTCACAAATAAAGATGGCATCATTAATGAACATGAATATGTGGTAGAGTTACAAGAACGATCATATGATTTTGAAACGAATACGATTGTGACAAACACATTACCAACATTGGTAAGTCCAATTGTAGTTAGTTCAGAAACAACTGAAGTCGCTAATGATGGCGTAACCATCACAACAACTGTTACAGATTACGCAATCAGTAAATATGATTATGAAGTGAGCATCAACGAGGATAAACGAAAAATTAGACTTGTTCGTTCTGTTGGCGTGCAAGATATAGAAAGACAATTCAAATCACTGTTGCTTAGATGACAAAACAACTTTTATCAAGTAGCGATTATGAGATAAAGAATCTATCGTTGTATACAAGCGATGGAAATCAAATCGACATTCGAAATTTAGCGTTACAAATAGAAATATTTGAGGACATCTATTCTCCATGCATGACGTGTAAGATTCGAATTACTGATGGTCTTGATCTGGTGTCGATTCTGAAACTGCATGGAAATGAATATCTTGAACTCGAAATAGATAAACCGACGCTCGATGATCCGATAAAGAAAGTATTTCGGCTGTATAAACTTTCAGATAGAGATTTTACAACAAACTATCAGAACTACACATTACATTTTTGCAGCGAAGAATTCATTTTATCACCACAAATATTGATATCGAAATCATACAGAGGTCTCAAAGTCAGTGATATGATTAGAGATATTTTGGTATCAAAATTAAAAGTTCACAAAGACAAAATAAATCGAATACAACGAACTGACAAAGCGTATGATATAATCATCCCAAAAATGACTCCATTCGAAGCCATTAGTTGGCTGAGTAACAGAGCATATGCTAAGAATGAGAGTTTATTTTTCTTCTTTGAGAATAGAGATGGGTTCAATTTCGTTTCTTACGAGAGCCTACTGAAAGAACAGCCTTATGCGAAATACAGAAAAGATTTTAAAGTAGATCCAAACGATGTTCTTAAGAATTTAGAATCATTCAACTATCTAAAAATTATGGAAGAATTTGACATAATGAGAGCGACAAGAGAAGGATCGTTCTCGTCGTCAACTGCAAGATTGAATTTAATTACTGGGAAATTTACAGTAGTTCCATTTAATGCATTTGAATTTAAGAATAAAGGTGTTCTGAATAAAGAAGTCACGATGAACCTTTTCCGAAATAGATTAGATAAAAGTTTCTATGATTCTTATGACAATATGATGAAATATTCTTTGACAACTGACAGCGATCAAACCAGAAATCAAATGTTACCTCAAGATTGGCTCTCGCAAACTGCGTCCAAGTTGGGTCAAATAAATTTATGCAAAATAAGAGCGACCGTACCAGGAGATGTTTTATTGAAAACAGGTCAAGTCGTTGAGGTTGAGTTACCAGACATTATTCCAAAGAGTTCAGGAGTAGATATAAATGAAACTAGAAGTGGAAGATATTTGGTTTCAGCAGTTTGTCATAGATTTGAAGATCAGATTTATGCTACTGTATTAGATCTAATCTCCGACAGCATCAATGAGTCAATGCCACCAGCGAATAATGAGTTAGAGAAACTTAGAGAGTTAGCAAAATTATGATGGATAAGAATTACGCAGGGTTGGATGGGTTCGTTTGGTGGATGGGCGTTGTAGAATCCAGAAACGATCCATTAGAAATGAATCGTTGTCAAGTTAGAGTATATGGCTGGCACAGCCCAAGTCTCGGTGATATTCCTTCTGATGATCTCCCTTGGGCAGTTCCAATCAATGCGTTAAATGGTGGCGCCACTTCAATGGCAAAAGAAGGTGACATGGTTTTTGGTTTTTTTGCTGATGGTAGGAATGCTCAGGTTCCATTAATCCTCGGCATCGTTCCAACTTATGCAGTTGGTAAAAGTCCAGCTGATATTGGATTTGGTGATATTCGAGATGCAGCTAAACTTGCTGCAGCACCAAAGAAAGTAACAGCAAGATCTTACAGCCGCAGCGGTGGTGGATCTAAAATAACAGAAGAAACACCAGAAACATATCCAAAAGAAAGAGACTTCAATAATCCAAGCGTCAGCGCTCTTGCCAGAAATAAACCAAATGAAACTCATGTTGTTACATCCAGAATAGAAAGAGGACCAATCACAATTCCCAGTTCTGGAAAAACAAAATACACAACCCCAGCACCATCATACAATCCAGTTTATCCATACAATAGAGCCACAGAAACTGAATCGGGGCATTCATTTGAACTTGATGATACTCCTGGTGCCGAAAGGGTTGAGTTGGCGCACAGATCTGGTACGATGTTTGAAATACAACCAAGCGGAACCAAAGTCGAAGAGATCGTCAAAGATAACTACACCATAGTCATGGCAGATGATTTTGTATATGTTATGGGTAAAGCTATTGTAAGCGTGGATAAAGATTGCACGATTAAAGTTGCTGGCAACCTCAAGATTGATGTTGGTGGAGATTTTGAGTTGAAGGTTGCTGGTGAAAGCAAGATGTCTTCTGGTAAAGACTTTAAGGTTTCTTCTTCTGATGATGTTAAAGTTGATGCCAAAAAGAAAACGTCAATGAGTGGTGGAACTGAGGTCAGCGTTTCGTCCAAAGGAACTGCGTCATTAAGCGGAACATCTTCCACGCGTGTTTCATCAAGTGGTTCAATGGCAATCAGCGGAACATCAACTTCAATTACATCACAATCAACAATCAAAGCATCTAAGATGGCTGTTGCTGGTAAAATTTCAGCAAGTGGTGTCGGATCAAGTGGTGGTGGATTCTCAATACCTGAACTTCCTGCAGTTCCAGCGCTCCCGACTGGGATTGAAGATTTCGCAGCACTTATACCAGGAGCTTCTGAAATATTGGCTCAAGTTAACGAAGCCATGGCTCAGGTTGAAGCTGCTGTTGGCGATTTAACTGCATTAACTGATGTTCAATCTTTACTCGGTCAACTAGATGTTGCTCAATTAGATACACTACTGGAAACTGCAACCAGTTTTGATGTTGGGAATATTGTCAGTTCTTTGGGTGGTGAATTTGGTGTTGCTTCTCTTGTTGGTGGGATTAGTCCGCTCGGTTTAGCATCAATGGTTAGTGGATTAACGCCTCTTTCGGCAAACATGTTAACAGATAAACTCTTATCCGAAGTTGGTGTTCCAGGTTCTGATGGTATCATTTCTCAATTTGTAGATAAATTGCCCGTTGGAAAAATTAAAGACTTAGCCAATAATTTAGATTCTGGTAAATTGACCAATCTCATAACACAAGCAACTGGGAAAGATGTAGATAAACTCTTCAAAGGATTAGCTGAAGATAAGATACGCGATACGTTAACATCACTCGCACCACCACAATTAAGATCTGTGATGTCTTCTTTGAGTGGCGATAACATTAACAAAGCGTTTGGATCTTTACCAGATGTAAACCTTGCAGATATCAAAAACAAGTTAGGATCGGAACTACAGAAAAAACTCACAGAGAAAGCGAGTCAAGTTTCTGGCTATCCTATCACCCTCATATAAATACTAAGATGGTAAACCTGTAGAATACATGGAAAATCAAGCTAGAATTTATAAAGATTTGGATCTGGCATTCACCAAACATCCAATAAAAAACGATGTAAACAAAAAGACTGGTTACAATGCCGTTATTCAATCAGTCAAGAATCTTGTGCTACTCTCGCACTATGAAAAACCATTTCACCCAGAAATTGGTGGCAATGTTCGAAAGATGCTGTTCGAACCAATGGATCCAATTACAGCCAATATTATCGCTAAAGAGATTGAAGATGTGATAACAAACTTTGAGCCAAGGGTTCAACTCAGAAGTATTGATGTTGTTGAAAATTTTGATAACAATGGTTATGATATTACCATAGAATTCTTTTTGTTAAATCTCCCAGAACCAATACAAACAACAATATTTCTAGAGAGACTACGATAAATGGAAAAACTCTCAGTTTCTGAATTAGACTTTGATGCGATTAAGAGTAGTCTTAAAGATTACCTTAGAAATCAAGAAGAATTTGATGGTTATGATTTCGAAGGTTCTGCGTTAAACATTCTTCTCGATGTTCTCGCATACAATACTCATTATAATTCGTTTTACTTGAATATGATTGCGAATGAAATGTTTATGGATTCGGCTGCGCTTCGTCAGTCTGTCGTTTCTCACGCTAAACTTCTCGGGTATACACCAAGATCAACAACATCAGCAACCGCAACAGTAAACGTCGCGGTGACTAAATCGGTTTCTGATTCAACAACAATCCTAACCATTCCAAGATTTACTCGATTCACAAGTCAATCTGTTGATGGACAATCTTTTGAGTTTCTTTCTGTCGATGAAGTGACAACATCAAACAGCGGGTTGTTGTTTAATTTTACCAATGTTACAATTAAAGAGGGAAATCCAGCAAGTTATGTTTTTACCGTTAACGATTTAATCAACCCAAAACAAATATTTGAACTTCCTGATGCGTTGATTGATACGTCAACTCTACAAGTAACAATTCAGAAATCTTCAACAGAAACAACGCAAAGAACATACGTTCTTGCCGATGATGCAACAGAAGTTGCAACAAATTCAGAAATATATTATCTTGAGGAAGGTGACGCTGGTAGATACAGAATTTATTTTGGGGATGGAGTTCTTGGAAACAAACTTGACAACGGAAACATAGTAATTGTTTCTTATATCGTTACAAATGGCGCAGATGCGAACGACATTGAAAACTTTAGACTTTCTGGTTCTGTTTTATCAGGATCTACTGTTGCTGTAACAACATCGATGAAATCTGCTGCAGGAAGTGAGCGCGAAACCATTGATGATGTTAAATTTAATGCGCCGAAAAAATATCTGTCAAACAATCGAGCAGTAACAAAGAACGATTACATTGCGTTGATTAATCGCAAATATCCATTTTTCGATGCAGTAAATGTATGGGGTGGCGAAGAAAATATACCACCAATTTACGGTAAGGTATTTGTCACAGCAAAACCAAAACTAGGATTTGAAGTAACTCAGGCAGAAAAAGATTACCTAATTAACACTGTATTGAAACCAATCAGTGTGATGACAGTTACTCCGCAATTCGTTGACGTCGATTACAATTATCTTCTACTACAAGTTCAAGCGACCTACGATCCAAGATTAACGTCAAGGAACGCAGGTCAAATTGTAACGACAATAAAAAATGCAGTCCAGAATTTTTCCAATCTATATCTAAACACGTTCAATTCATCATTCAAAGCATCAAGACTATTGAGGTTGATTGATGATTCTGACACATCAATCATCAATTCAACTGTTGATTTATACATTCAGAAAAGAATTCCAGTTACATTGAACGTTGCTAAAGATTATGTTCTTGAGTATGGCACAGAATTAGAACGATGTACATCTGCGACCGAAAGAATGTATAGCACTCCAGGGTTTACACAATTAGATGTATCTGGTGCTCTTAGAACATGCTATATTGAAGAAGTCCCCGAATCCTTTACTGGCGTGGAAGAAGTTCAAGTCGCATTGTCTGGTAGAAATTACACATCAACACCAGTTCTAACTGTAATTGGCGATGGTATTGGAGCAAAAGTTGAAGCTGTAATTGTTAATAGAAAATTTAAAAGTGTCCGAGTTGTTGAGCCTGGCACTGGGTATACAACTGCAACAATAGAAATTACTGGTGGCGGTGGAACAGGGGCTGAATTGACAGCAATTATTCAAGGCAGAACTGGGAGGCTAAGATCATATTATTACAACGATAATGATATTAAAACTGTTCTAAACGAAAACGCTGGAATTATAAATTACGATTCAGGTCGCGTTTCAATTTTAAATCTAAATCCAATATCAATTGATGACCCAGAAGGATTCTTGAGGTTTAATGCCAAACCGAAATCTCTGACATTTAAGAGTCAAAGGCAGTCTCTAACAACTTTGGACCAGTTTGATCCAGGTGCTGTTACAGTTAACTTGAGTGTTTCTGACTGATGTCAACATCTAATCCAATATCATTTATTGTAAAGAATCAACTTCCTGAATTTATTCGGGACGATTTAGACAACAATTATGGAAAATTTGTTGCATTCGTAAAAGCATATTATGAATGGTTAGAAGAAGAAAATGGAATAACAGCTGAGACCAGAAATCTTTTGTCTTACGCTGATGTTGATAAAACATCTTCAGAGTTCATTCAATACTTCAGTAAAAAGTTTCTACCATATTTTCCTGAAGATTTGATCAACGACAAAGCCAAGTTGATCAAAACGATCAATGATTTTTATGCTAAAAAGGGAAGCATTGAATCCTTAAAGTTTCTATTCAGAATTCTTTACAACGAAGACATTGAGATTGTACTACCAAAAGAAAATATTCTCAGAGCATCTGATGGTAAGTGGAGAATTCCAAGAACACTCAGACTGACAGTTGAAAATACACCATCGAGTTTTGATCTGAGTTCAATTGTTAAGCGATTGGCGGTCGGAAGATTATCGAAAGCATCTTGCGTTATTGAAGGGGCATACAGAACAATTGACGTTGGAACTGGTGCAGAAATTATTGAGATCTATGTTTCGAATGTTCGAAAGGCATTCAACAATGGAGAGTTACTTGACGTTACTTATGTCGATGATAATGGTGAACAAGGCATTTTACTATCAGAAAGAATCATTGGCGCACTATCAAACATGCGCATAAATCCAAGATATCGAGGATTAAAATATAAGACAGGAGATCCTGTAGTTTTAATTGGTGGATTATCTGATAATCCAGCGATATCAACAATTGAAGCAAGAGCAATTGTTAACGAAGTTACTGATGGTAGAATACAAACAGTTGCAGTAGCAAAAGGTGGGTTTGGTTTTAGAGTAAAACCAAATACTGAAGTTGATATTATTCCAGCTGCATTTGATGTTGCTCGTGGTGATGTTGTAGATGCTATTGTTGAAGTTATTGAAGTTATCGACGAAGTTTCATTCAAGTACAACATTGATTCGATTGATCAATATGCATCAATTCAGTTAGATGCAGCATCATATGGATTTCCAAATTTAACATCAGCAAGTATAACAACATCATTAAATCTGGCGTTTGATTATGATACGACGAATGTTGGAACAATTTCCAAAGTTAAAATCAGATCTCCTGGGTCAAAGTATACTGAGATTCCAACTATTGACGTCAATTCTTTTTATGATACATCAAATTCAGAAAATTATTTCAATGATATTTTCTTTGCTGGCGAAGATACACCATCAAACAGAACTGCCTGGGAATCATCAAGGCAAGCAATTCTCAGTCTTGGTAAAATAGCGAATGTTCAGATTGTAACTGGTGGGACTGGATACAGTACAAGCACAGATAAAATCTATGTAAATAGAAATGGTGGTGGCGGATATGGTGCTGATATCACGTTCACAGTTGATGGAACTGGTAAGATTAATTCTTTGACGTTGGTTTCTGGCGGTGAAGGATACACTGGACCAAAAGGTTCTGTAGAATTGGTTGTCAGAAATAAAAATAATGTTTATGCATCAGCTGCAGGAACTGGGGCAAGTCTACTTGCATATCGATATGGCGAAGGTGACGAAATAGTTTCTACTGTAGAAGATGTTGGTAGAATTAGAAACTTCAGATTATTGAGTAGAGGTAGTGGTTATGTTGATACACCAGTGGTTTCTCTTAAAGTAAAAGATATTGGAATTGCTGTGATTGACGATCCAATCGTCACCTTTGTTGAAAAACAAATGGTCTATCAAGGCGATTTATCCTCTCCAACATTTAGAGCAAATGTTGATCAATACATATCATCAAGTGGCGTTCTGAGGGTTTATAATTACAATGGCAATCTAGATACTTCTGCGAATTTAATAATAACTGCAACCGACGCATCACCAGAATATAATGTTGATGTAACATCAGAAACAACTTATGGTAATGGTCTCGCGCGTGCGAACGCTGAATTCCTAAATGGTTTGATTAACTATGATGGATACTATCTAAATACTGATGGATTCCTGAGTTCGGATAAAAAGTTGCAAGACTCCAGAAAATATCATAACTTCTCATATGTTGTTGTGACGGAACAGTCACTAAACACATATAAACAAGCATTATTGGATATTCTACACCCAATCGGGACGAAAGCATTGGGTACAAAGAAAGTTGTTGATGTGATAACTACAGGATTTACTTTCTCATGAAAATTTTTACTAAGAATACAGCGATAACTGGGACTGTCACTTTAGATCCATTAAATATAACAGGAAATGCTGTTGGGTTTTCTGTGAATTTCACATCAAGCATCTCGAGCAATGACATTATCATTTTAAATAATGATGTTGAAAGCAGAAAACAAGTTAAACTTGTTGTAAATGTCAATACGTCTTCATTATTGACTTTGGAAAGTAATACAAAATTCTATGGTGATGGATATATTAACGTCCCATATAATTCTAACACGATTACATTCACATCAAATACATATACTTTGAACCTTGCGGCAAATGATATTGTGAAATTCGAATTCGATTCCAGCATAATCACTGGAAAAATATTGAGCGGAAGCGGGAAGACATACACAATAAATACTTCTTCTGCGACATTCACGGCAAACGCAAATCTGGTGAGTTATGCTGTTTACCCATACTTCGATAATGTTTCTTTCGAGATACTTAAACAAATTTAAGAGTAGATTTAATGAAGAGCCTAAGCACCATACAAAATAGAGTTTATATGGCTAAAGAGTATGAAGAAGCCATTACGCTTGAATCAAACACTTATGTTGGTATTGGCAAATCGACAGAATGGCCACAGAGTGATGTGTTGATTTCCGATTCAATGGAAACTGTTGATGCTCTTAATGACGTATACAAGAACCTTGTTTCTGTTAAGAAGGTAAATGGTGCTGATATCAATTTAGTTGCGCCTAGAGTTGACTGGTCAAATAATACCGTCTATACTGAATACACTGAAAAAGCTGAGTTGTTTACTTACGAGTCCAAAACTCAACTTCCAGCGAATGTTTCTGCAACGATATCAACCATGAATGTTGTTGGTAGCGCAGACACATATTTTACATCGAACCTGAGTATTGGAGATATTATTTTAATCGACGGTGATGGCATCAATGTACCAAAGGTCAGAAAAGAAATTGTTTCGATCACAAATAATCGTCATCTTATGGTGAATAGTTCGTTTGATTACACATATACTCAAAACACCTATAATATAGTTGAGAATTTATATCCTCAGTATGCAAATAAATTTTATGTGAGAAATACCAGAGACCAAGTCTTCAAGTGTATGTTTAATAATGGCGGCGAAGAATCAACTGTTATGCCAGAAATTGATATTGGTGGGCAATTACCAGAAAACGCATACATTCAAACGTCAGATGGATATCGATGGAAATATCTGTATACGATTCCTTCTGGTCTGAAAGAAAAGTTTTTCGATTCTCAGTGGATGCCTGTAATCAATGATGAGATTGTAGGTGATGCTGCAGTCAACGGCAGAATAGACATCATTGATATCGTGAATGGTGGGACTGGTTATGTTTCTGGTGGAACGTCACCCTCAGCAAATATTATATCAATCGTTGGCGATGGAACTGGCGCGAACGTAACAGCAAATGTTGTGAGCGGTGTTATTGTTGGCGTAAATATTTTGGATGGTGGTTCTGGATATACAAACGCAACGATACAAGCAACAGGAACTGGGGCGAATGCTAATTTAATCGCCGTTATCAGTCCTCGTGGTGGTCATGGATCAAATGTCGATGTTGAACTTGGCGCCACACATTTAATGCTATCAGTTGAACTTGATGGAACTGTTGGTGGGAATTTCCCAACAGAAAATGATCAAGAAAACTTCAAATACAGACAAATTTCTCTACTTAAGAATGTTAGAGAAACTGATGGTGGTGCGATCGGAAACGATTCAAGTTACATTGCAACGTATATTGTAACAACATCAACAACACTTGGTCTTGGTAGGTTTTATTTGAATGATAAAGTCTATCAAGGTCCATCTTATGCTGCAGCCACATTCGTCGGTACAATAGCATTCTGGGATGAAAGTTCTAGTCAAATCTGGATAAATAACACTAGCGGAACCATATCAGATAATGCAGAACTAAAGAGCTATAGTGAAGTTGATAATTCAACAATTTCTGTTGAGGTATTTGCCATACAAGAACCAGAAATACAAGCATTTAGTGGCGATGTTCTTTATGTTAGAAATAACACTGCTATTGAAAGAGATGATGATCAAACAGAACAAATTAGAATACTAGTTTCATTTTAGGAAAAATAAATGCCAATTGAGTTTAATGTCAATCCCTACAATGATGATTTTAATGCGGATAATGGACCACGAGAAAACAATTACATGCGTATTCTGTTTAAACCAGGATATGCTGTACAAGCTCGTGAATTAACACAACTACAAACCGCAATACAAAATCAGATTAAACTATTTGGCGATCATATTTTCAAAGATGGATCGCAAGTTCTTGGTGGTGAGTTAACTCTCGACACGTCAGTAATTTCTCTGAAATTGGAAGATCAATTTGGGAACACTGACATCGACGTTACGGAGTTTGATAAACAAATCATCACCAATAATATTGGGGCTGTACAAAACAAAAAAGCTAAAGTTATCGCAATCGACGACACTCAAGAATATAAAACATTGATGATTCGTTACGTTCGTGGTATCGAATTTCAGAATGGTGATGAGATTAAAGTTGTTCCTGGTGATTCACCAAAAGCTAAATTGATTGCCGTAAATTCTACGAATGTTGGATCGGTAATATCAATTAATGATGGTGTGTTTTATGTAAATGGATTTTTCGTCAATGTTCCATCACAAACAATCACTCTAGATCCATATTCCAGAAAACCATCTTATAGAGTTGGATTGGAAATTGAAGAAACTATAGTTGATGATTCTGTTGATACTTCGCTTTTAGATCCAGCGCAAGAATCATTTAACTATCAAGCACCTGGTGCAGATAGATATCAATTTAGCTTAAACTTGAGCAAAAGAGCTTTAGATTCAATAGACGATAGTAGCTTTTTCGAATTACTCCGAGTTGAAAACGGTGTCATAACCAAATGGGTTAGATATCCCGTATACTCTGAGATTGAAAAAACATGGGCAAGAAGAACAGCAGATGAATCTGGAGACTATGTAATAATTCCATTTTCCGCAAGTGCATCTGATATATCAACAGATGATTCTAAAATTGATGTTAATCTTGGTCCTGGTAAAGCATATGTAAATGGATTTGAATTTGAAACTGTCGGACCAACAACTATAAAAGTTAATAAAGCAAGAACAACAGCAACAGTTTCGGATTATGATCTTTCTTTAGATTTTGGTAACTACATAACTGTTAAAAACTTTTATGGCGCAAATAGTGGAATTTTTAGTACCACAAATTTTGCAAATTTAGATATGCATATTGTTCCAACAGCGAACATTAATACTTCTTCCTCTGCATCATACAATTATACATTAGCTGGAACTGCTCGGGCTAAATCGTTACAAAGAAATAACGGTTCAAAATTAGATCTCTATATCATCGATCAAACGATGACGACGAATACATTTAATGTTGCGGCAACATCAAACGCAACTTCATTTACTTTCCCGTCAACATATCCAATCAATCCTGTTGGTTTGTATAATGGTGTTTCGTTTACTGTTACAGCTGGAACTGGATCTGGACAAACAAGAAGAATAGTAGATTATAACACATCCAGATTAGCGACAGTTGATAGAGAATTTGATACAAATTTAGACACAAGCTCTCAAGTAACATTAAACTATGCAATCAAAGACGTCGATAGTATCACAGTAAGACCAACAACATATCAAAGTAATGTCTATGGTGGGCAAAATACTCAAACTGCATACTACCCATCGATGGACGTCGATAGTCTAAGTCAAAATGATGTTGGTGATACTTTCATTAAAGGAGCAAGTATCAATCGATTACTCTATCCACTTCCAGAAACATATGTTTCTAGAAACGATTTCAGTAATGTAGATTTCGTTTACAGAAAATTAATTACTAATGCAACTTTCACCAGTGGATCATATACCGTCACTTTAACTGGTAAAGAAAAGTTTTTCTATGGTTCTAATAGTTCATATCTGTCAGATTCAACAGCAGAAGATAATTTTATTGTCATAGTGAGAGATAAAGGATCATCAAGTTACCAACACGGTCAATTGCTTTCGCTTTCGTATGACGGCGGATCAAATGGAATATATCGTCTTGGTGAAACGCAAATGCGCATCGACGCAGGAACGTTGACGTTTACTGGTGATGTTTTTGTTAACATTAAAATTGACAACGCAGAAGTTAGCCCAGCTGTTGTTAGACAGAAAACCCTAAAGGGTAGAAAATCATCTATAACAGATGTAGATTATGGTAATGCAACTTTAAGCGTTACTGGTCAAACAAATACTAAAATTGACCAAGCGAATGGTGCAGTTTGGTTTACCAGTTACTCGGATATAAACAAAATACCTGGAGTTAGACAATCACTGTATATCTCAGATGTGGTAAAAATCAATAAAGTCTTTGATTCGGGCGATACTTCATATAGACCAAATTCAGTAAACGCTATTGACATCACTGATCACTATTTGTTTGATACTGGACAGCGAGACAATTATTATGACCATGGATCAATTATTCTGAGAGATGGTAAATCTCCGCCATCTGGTCAAACAGTTGTTTTATTGAGTTACTTTGAACACAGTGGTCTAGATGGATTCTTCAGTGCAGCTTCATATTCAGATGGCGATTTTTCAAACAATTATGTTGGTGTATATTCATCAACATCAGTTCCAACGACATCTCTTTCTGATGCGATCGACTTTAGACCAAGAAGAACAGACGGAACAACTGCATCTACATTTGGTGGTAATCTTTTACCGTATACTGACGATTCAATGGAATTGTCATATGGGTATTATCTACCAAGAGTTGATAAGATTGTAGCAACTTCTGATAAGAAGTTTAAAATACTTTCTGGTACACCATCGAAGTATCCAAAATCGCCAAATGATGTTGCAGGTACAATGACGCTGTACACAATGTTTGTTCCACCATATACTAAAAAAGCGAGTCATGTGAAATTTACAACTCACGAACATCGTAGATACACGATGAAAGATATCGCAAGAATTGATAAGAGAGTTCAAAGGTTAGAGTATATTACAAGATTATCATTGCTTGAACAATCAGCAACTAATGAAACATACTTTTACGAAGATGGTACAACTGAAAAAGAGAAATATGGTATTCTTGTTGAACAGTTTGATGGGTTTAATATTGCGGATAATAGAAATCCAGATTTAATTTGTCATATATCAAACAGTGAACTGAAACCATACAAGAAAGTCACATATATTCCATTGCAACTCACATCAAACAGTGGCGATTACAAAGTAAAAGGTAAAACATATTCCTTGTCGTATGTCGAACAAGAAATTATTTCGCAAAATACAGCAACTAAAGTTGCAAATGTTCAACCATATTTGTTTGGAACATTCAATAGTGGACAAGTTCAATTATCACCTTCATCTGATCCTCAGACTTCTCAAACTTTAGCAGCACAGGTTACTAGTACAGATTCATTGGCAAATGAAACGGTATCAAGTATAACGAATCGTGGGTCTACAACAACAGGAGATCCACAAACAACTGTTAATTCTTCTGATACTGCACAGCAAACAGAACAGCAAGCGACGACTCAAACTCAAGAGACGTTGAATCAAACAGGATATACAACAACAATGTTTGATAATAGGCAAAACGATTCTTCTACAGTTGCAGCGGCTGTTGATGCCTCTTCAGTTGTCAATCCATATCTGCTGGGTATAGGTTCAGCAATTGCCGATGGTGCTGCGTTTTCGCAATATTTGGCTGCATATAGTGGAATTGCTATGTTTACTGCTGGATATGATCCATCTTATGGACTACAAGCTGCAGAACAAGAAGCTCCGAGAGCTAATCCTGCGAGAGCTGGTTTAGGACAATCTGGCGCTGCTAACAACAACGATCGATACGACGTATTCACAGACTACGATCTTCTGTAAAGGAAAAACTGATAAATGAATGTTAATTTTTCAGAAAATTTGGTGTCAATGAACTATCTAGGATTTAGCTTTAATCATGCAGCGATAGATTGGCTTCACAAAAATGTGTTAAATTTTTCAGCAACAAATTTAAGACCAGATAGAGCTGCGAAATTTTACTTTGATAATCTTCCTGTAGATCAGTATGTGCAAGCTGCATCAGAAATACTCATTACTGGTACAGATGCTGCGAAATATAATATTGGAGAAGCAATTATTTGCGAAACAACAAACGCATATGCAGTTGTTGTTGGGTCTTTTTCTCCAAATAAATTACTCATCAATGAAAATTTTATAACATTGAATGTTTCGCAATATGGTGCAACTGCATTATCTTCGACGACTTTCACTGAAAACGATCACATAGTTCAAACGAAAAATAATTTATTCCAAGGCGGTAGAACTGATAGAGATGCTCCTTTCCTCACATTCGACAGAGGATCTGATTTTGGATTACAATATAATCCAAATTTCTGCGTGTTTGCTGGTACAGTACAGCAATGGACAGTGTCGACAAGATCTCTCGTCGTAAGCCCAATTTTCGGAATAGCAAATACAACAGACACTAAAGTTTTATGGAACACAGCTGGGATTACACCGAAAGCAAATCTTTCTTCAATAAATGTTAGTAACAAATTTCCAGCTGGATCGACGATTAAAGCTCTGAAAACGCCAACGAAAACGTCAACAGTATCTTCGTACACACATTTGAGCGGAACAATAACTATTCCGAATGCATCAACTTCAAAAATTAACTTAAACTCAACATATACTGGGACAACATTTCCAGTGTCAATAAAAATTACAGATGGTGGTGGCGTTGGACAATCAGCTAACATAACCTCAGTCGAATCTGGTAACACTGTTGCAGTTCTTGACGCAGCAATAACGGGACAAAGATCAAATAGTACATATTCGATTGGATCTCACATAGTCGATGCTAATTCAAATATTGGTGGGATCTTCCAATTACCAGAAAGCGAAACTGCTAAATTTAGAGCTGATGGCGCAAAGGTATTTTTGATTACTGACGCGTCAACATATAATGGTAGCGACGCAACGATGAGAGCTTCGACTTTTTATCTCGGCGGTGCCATCAGCGCTGGATCCAGAGGATTAAGCGGAATTGGTGGTGGATCTGGAACATCTGGAACTGGCACTAGTGCAGGAACAGTTGGATCTGGAACGACAGGTGGTGGGGCAACAGGACAACCAGGAACTGGGACAGCAGACACAACAGTCGATAGTGAAACTTCAGAAAATGATACAACAAATGCTGGAACTGGAACTGGCGAGCCAATAACAGTTATTGACAATCGATTTACTTCTCCCATTCCTGGATTTAATTACAGATTCGGAACTCTTGGTGTTGTTACTGGTGATCCTGTTGCTCAGACATTTACAACACCAAAAGGTCTAAACAATGGTATTTTTGTTTCGTCTATTGACCTTTTCTTCAAAACGAAACCAGATAGCGATGATGCTCAGTTACCAGTCACAGTTAAAATTGTAACAACATTAAATGGATATCCAACAAGAAATGCTCTTGCAGCATCAACCGTTCAATGCTTTGATGTAAAAACAACAGATGGTGTTGAAACTTTCCCTAGAAGTTCAAATACATCAACTTCAACTAAATTTACATTTGATGATCCTGTTTTCTTGTTACCTGAAACTGAGTATGCGATTGTTGTTACTTCTGAATCTCCATCATACGACGTTTGGGTAGCCGAACTCGGTGGAGAAATTGTTGGCGATCCTGATGGTAGGAGAGTTTCGGAACAACCTTATGTGGGTAGCTTTTTCAGAAGTACAAATGCTTCTACTTGGACAGCATATCAAAACGAAGATTTGATGTTTAAGATCAATCGAGCTGTATATGATACATCTCCGATAACTTTAACATTCGGTCCTCTCCCACAACCAATTTCAATTCCATATGATGAAATAATTTTAAACGCGAAAGAAAGAGAATTTCCAGTAGCAAACATTGATCATAAAATGAAAACGACATTACTGTCGACTTCTGGTCTTGAGGCAGCATTTACCAGTATAGAACCAAATAGAGCATTTTGGTTTGCTGAGAAACCAGACTCTTTAGTCACCAGCGGCAGAAGAAGAGTGATCCCAGCCGCCAACACAGCAGGACTACAATTTGAAGTTTCGCTGGACACCAATGATGACACAGTTTCCCCATTCTTCGATTCAGAAACTTATCTAGCTGTAGTTTCTGAAAATTTGATTAACAATGGGGAGCTCTATGATGGAAACATAAGTGTTACTGATAGCGGTCAACATTCGAATGCGAGTAATGTTGTTGTAACAATAAGTGATTCGAATATATATGCTGGTGAAACTGGGGCTAGAGCTACAGCAAACGTCACGCTAAATGCCAGCGGCAGTGTAGCTTCTGTGAATATCATTAACCCAGGAAAAGGTTACATTGAATCGCCAACAATTACGATAACAGAACCAGAAAATCCAACTAACGCAACGGCAGTAATTACTTCTGAAGATTCTAAATTTGGTGGTAATGCTCTGGCTAGATATATAACTAGAAAGATTTCTTTGGCAGATGGATTTGATTCTGGCGATCTCAGAGTTGGTTTGAATGCTGTAAGACCTCAAGGGACAAACATTATCGTTTACTATAAAGTTCAATCAGCTTCCGACACTCGTAATTTCTCTGATATTAAATGGAGAAGAATGTATTTAGAAAACAGTAAGGCATATTCTCCTGATTTGAATACACCAGTTGAGTTTAGATACAATCCCTCTGAAGATCCAAGAATAAATAAATTATCGTATACTGAGGATGGCGTGACTTATCCTGTTGGCGGAAAATTCAAATATTTCGCAGTTAAAATTGTGTTGTTGGCTGAGTGTGGTTGCGTTGCGCCAGCAATAAAGAATTTTAGAGCTATCGCATTACCAGAGGGATAATAATGCTAGTCAAAGTAAAAGATAATGATAGTCTTGTCCGTGATATGAATACCAATTCATTGTTAAATGTGAACAAGGGTGCATTGAAAAAACATGACATGATTATGAGACAAAAAGAGAACGCTAAAAAACTAGCAAATGACGTTGAAAGTCTAAAAAACGAAATGTCTGATATAAAGCAAATGTTGCAACTTCTTATCGATAGAGAGAAATAATGCCGACTCCAAATATTCCTCAGGTACAAACAGCAAATACATTCGATCAGTGGCGAATATACACGAACAATACAATTAATGCTGTTAATGAATTAAGAAGTACCACATACGAAAAAGAAGCTGGACTTCTCTATCTCTCGAACACGGATATTTCTACAGCGTTGTTGGTTAGTGGTAATGCAACTGTACAAAAAACATTAACAGTTGGAAATCTGATTGCAGCAAATGCAAACATTACAAATAATCTTACAGCAACAAATGCAAATATTACTGGAACATTAACATTAGCAGGTGTGAACATAGCTCAGGCTCTGTCAAATGCTGCGAATACAGTTATGATATCTGCAAATAATGGCGCAACATTAACCGCTTCAAGATTAAATTTTGTTAACACATCAACAGTAATGGTCGCAGTTACTTCTGGACTTAATGGGAATGCTAACGTATCATTTACAGTCAGTGGTGGAGCTGGTGCACAAGGCGTTCAAGGCACAGTTGGCGCACAAGGCGTTCAAGGTGCAGTTGGCGCGCAAGGAGCTCCTGGTGGTGGAAGCCCAGGTTCTGGCGCACAAGGACCGCAAGGTGTACAAGGTGCAGCTGGTGCTCAAGGTGTACAAGGTGCAGCTGGTGCACAAGGAAATCAAGGATTTCAAGGAGCAGCTGGCGCTCAAGGACATCAAGGATTTCAGGGAGCAGCTGGTGCACAAGGAAATCAAGGATTTCAAGGTCACCAAGGATTTCAAGGTCGACAAGGAGCAGCTGGCGCTCAAGGCGCAACTGGACCATCTACCGTAATCAACGCAACCAATGACACATCAACCAATCCATTATATCCTGTTTTAGTTGGTGCAACTGGCAGCGACCAAACAGCAAAAGCATCAACATCAAAATTATCATACAACGCCAACTCTGGAAGATTAACAGCCACAGAAATTTCTGGAACGCATTATGGAGATGGTTCTAATTTAACAGGAATAGGAATTCCGAGAGCTGCATCAAGCACCTCTGCTGGTGCTGTATCCTATAATGGACACACTTCTGCCGCTGGTGAATTTTATGGTGGAACCACAAATCCATCTGGTACGACCAGAATAAATTATGCTGGCGATCTTTATGTTAACAATCTATATGCAATAAATGAAATTAGCGCATTCGTTTCTGATGAAAGATTGAAAAACATTGAAGGAAATATTGGTGGCGCTTTAGATAAAGTGCAGAAACTCAATGGATTTTTCTTTAAGTTTAACGAAACTGCAAAAGATCTTGGATATGTTGGTGATGAAAGAATGGTCGGTGTTTCTGCTCAGCAAGTCAAAGAAATTTTACCTGAAGTAATTGCCGATGCTCCGATCGATAATAAATACATGACAGTACATTACGACAAACTAGTTCCTCTTTTAATTGAGGCGATTAAAGAGCTTAAGAAAGAAGTTGATGAATTAAGAGGTAAAATCTAAAAATGCCATTAGACGCAGATGGTCCAGATCAGATCAGTTTAGGTCCAACGCTATCGCCGATAAATAAAAGTATTTCTGTCGCATTCGCAGCCACGCCACCATTCTCGCTATCACAATTTTATAGAGGCGGACCATATGTCGCCGATCACCCAATTAACAATAATATTCCAGCAGGACCAGCAACAACAACTAGAAGTTTTGGACAATATAATAATGGTGGTAGTTTAGTTTTGAGGCACGTAATTTCTAGCAACGTTCAAAATTTGAATTTGTTTACTTACGCCAGCTCAGTACAAAGACCAACATCTCAAGATGTATCAAACGGATACGACCAAAACAGGAGGTATGATGCATACCAACCAGGATATGGTATTGAGTTTGTAATTAATCCTGGAGTTTTCGTTGGTTCAGCGTTTGCATCGCAAGCAGCATTAGTAACAGGAACAGATAGTGTCTCTGGGTGGCACCCAAGTGTTCAAATTCGAATCGTGAATCAAGGAGTAATTATTGGGGCTGGTGGTGCAGGCGGACAGGGCGCTAAAGGATTTGCCCCTCCCACAAATGCGCAGCCAGGACAAGGTGGTGGAACTGCAATTGATGCGCAAAGACCTATCTATATTAATAATGCTGGTACCATTGCTGGCGGTGGTGGTGGCGGTGGCGGTGGCGGCGCTACTCCTCCGTTCGCCCCTCTTGTTGGTGGAGGAGGTGGTGGGGGCGCTGGTCAAACTGGAGGTACTGGCGGCACTTCACTAGAACAATATGTGAATCAGGCAGGTCAACCTGGAAATGGTGCAGCTGGAACTGCATTTGCTGGTGGAAATGGTGGGGTATTCGAACCTGGAGTTTTCCCAACTGGAGGTAGCGGTGGCGCTGGTGGTGGGAGGGGTCAAAATGGAAATTCTGGACAAAACGCTGGTCAAACAGGACTACCACACACTTTTGGTGCTCTAGGTGGGGCTGCTGGTTATTATATAGTTGGTAATAGTCGTGTTACATGGATAGCTCCTGGAACACAACAAGGTCAAGCAGGAGTATAAGAATAATGTCAACGATAAATGTAAATTTTGAAATAACAGGCGTCAACAGCGATCGCGGTGTCATGTATGTTAAATATTGGGCTGATGGTGCAACGATTGAAAGGTTTCAGTCTGAAATCGGACCTTATGAAGTTGCAATATCTTCTAGTATGGATAATGTAACAGAGCAAGAACTAAATACAATAATTGCAACTTTCGGTGCGCCAATTGTATTGAGGCAAAAACAAATTTTGGATGTGAGCAACAATTTAATTGCCACATTAACAGCAGAAATAAACGAACAAAAAGCTGTTGTGGTGGATTTACCGACTCCATAAAATTTGCCAAATTAATTAAAATGGAAACAATATGTTTTATAATAAGTATTGGGTTTGGTGTGGTGTTTTATCAGAAGAACTTTGCGATGCTATCGTTCTAGAATCCGATAAATTATTATTCGGTGAGGGTGTTACTGGTTATGGTGGCAACTCTTCTTTCAATATAGATGTCAGAAACACCAACGTATCTTTCTTTGATAGATTTCACTGGGTCGAGGGGATATGTTTAAATTATGCAACCTGCGCCAATATTAATGCTGGTTGGAATTTCGACTTAGCATATCCGCAGAACGTTCAATATGCAAAATATTTCCCAGACCAACATTACACACCACACACAGATGATAATTGTGGGCCAAATCAAAATGAAATGCGCAAACTATCGGTTGCAATTCAATTATCAAATCCAAATGATTACGAGGGTGGCGATTTCGTCATACAATCCGCACAAAATAATGGGGAATTTGATCTTATTTCCGATTTTCGTAAACGAGGTAGTGTGATTGTTTTCCCATCAGTAATGACGCATGGAATAATGCCAGTAACACGTGGAGTTAGGCATTCTGTTGTATGTTGGGTCGTTGGACCAAAATTTAGGTGAGTTATGCATAAAGATGAATTTGATCATAATAAGTTTATTGTTTTACGCAATTTCTTCAATATAAAGCATGTTGAAAGAATGGCTAAGAGAATGATGTTTCTGAAAAGAACCAATAATCTTGTAGTCGACGATCAATGTCAACTATCTAGTTCAGTTTATGCGGATACGGTAAATTCAGAATATCAAGAACTATACAGAAATAAACTAGAAAATTTAATTGGTTATACATTACACCCAACGTACAATTACTGTAGAGTGTATTCACCAAAAGAAATTTTGAAAAGACATAGCGATAGACCATCTTGCGAAATATCAATTACAGCAACTTTAGAATACGATACATTTGATGACGAACCTTGGGATTTATATGTTGAACCAGATATAAAGATTAAACTATATCCTGGAGACGCCTTAGTATATAAAGGATGTGAGATTGAACATTGGAGAGAGAAATTTATCGGAGTATACCAAACTCAAGTGTTTATGCATTATGTCGATGCTAATGGTCCATATGCAGGATGCAAGTATGATTTCAGAACATCTTTAGCTGCTAAGGATAGAAATCTTGAAGCGGAAAGATTATTTTTGGAGAGATTGAATGAAAATAACAGTAAACAAGAAACCATTCGAACATCTGATAATAAAGGAAATCTACAGCAAAGAAGAACTAAAACTAATTTGGAGAGAGACTGAGTTTCTGTTTGATAAACTTGGTGATGAAAATGAAACTAGCGCAGCATTAGAAGAAGATGGTGAAACCAGAAAGAAATCTGGTAAAGGAATATTTCTTGACGATGTATACAAGCGCAGAGATTTTTCTGATCTACTAAACATCACCAGAAAAATATTTCATGATGAGGAAGTAAAGAAATCAATAGTTGAGTTGAATAGCCCGATGTTTAACATGTTCAAGAAAACAAATTGGGATTCGACCATGCTTCAGTATTATGAAGAAGGCAATTACTACAAACAGCATCAAGATGAATCTTTTTTCACAGCAATATATACGTTTTACAAAGAACCCAAAAAGTTTGAAGGTGGCGACTTACATTTTGAAGAGTATAACTACACCCTACCAGTTAGAAACAATCAACTGATACTGTTTCCCTCTATTGTTTCTCATGGTGTAACTGAAGTTACAATGAAACAACCAGGGTATATGAACGGAAGATTTAGTATTGCTAATCTGATATTTTGGAAATTGTAAATTGAGGCGTTGTTATGAATGTTCATGTATTATCGAATCCACACAGAGCAACATCTCCAATTTATGCTGACTTTGATCCTTTCGCTGTTATTGTATACAAATATATTGAAAATTTAAAGCACAAATACAATTTTATTCATTATGGATTAGAAGGTTCAAAAGTCGACTGCGAACATTACACATTACCAAACAATGTTGAACTTTTCAACAAAGCAGCATCAGTTATTATTGGCGACATGAAAGAACCGCATGATCTTGTTTTATGTTTTTTTGGGCATGAAAATAAAACGGCAATTGAGAAATATCAAAGTGAACTGAAAATTATTGAGCCAGTGATCGGTTATACACCTCATGGTGTCTTTGCGCAATTTAAAGTCTTTAAATCATATGCGATGATGCACTATTATTATGGAATGAATCATAGAATAGACAATCCTTATTGGTTTGATGCAGTAATTCCATATGGTGAGGATCCAAACAATTTTGAGTTTA
>Ga0315909_10001477_pt1 | contig 31799 bp, 52 predicted proteins | sample LakEriMetagenome_11_FD_203527 | JGI IMG/M metagenome (GOLD analysis project Ga0315909, IMG submission 203527) | Freshwater fungal communities from buoy surface, Lake Erie, Ohio, United States - Buoy 2 MA125 | ecosystem: Environmental > Aquatic > Freshwater > Lake | place: USA: Lake Erie, Ohio... | reverse complement strand
CGTCATCAACCTCACCCCGACGAAAACCCTCTGTAGGAGACTTCTTATGGGGGGTGGCAGATACCCTTACCCCAGCATGGCCTTGCTAGCCTGCTTGGCGGCGTATTCAACAGCCTGGTGCGATACCCCTAGTGCCGCCGCTGCCTGGCTCATATCCTCGTATCCTGTCAGGTGCCCAAGCCCAGTGCCAAACGCCATGCCCACAATGCGCAGGCGCATGTTGCTGCGTGCTGTGGCGTCCAGCAGCCAACTTAAAATCCGCACGATTGCCACGCCTCCTGAGGTCTGCCCGTGCGCTCGGCAGCCTTTGACGTACCAACGCCAGACGTCCTCGGCCTGGTCGTGCGTTAGGCCAAAGTCGAGGAGGTCTTCAATCCCTGCGGAATAGTCTGGTTCGGTCATTTTCAAAAACAGCTCCCAGGTGAGGACTCGAACCTCACGGCCCGCGCTTGATCCCGGCGTTTTGGCCCTTGGCCTTGAGGGAGCGCTGCTCTACCAACTGAGCTACTGGGAATGTGCGCCGGTCTCTCCCGGATGTCACGCCTCTTGCGGTGTGCGTTCACCACGGCTCTCATGTCAGCCGCTGACCTGCCTACTCTCAGGTTGTCACACCACTCATCGACTGGAATATCCCCGGTCCGTGCGCAGGTGTCGCAAAGCGTGCAGTCTCTCCTGCTGTCACTCCACTTTTGGGCCAACTGGTCAGCCCCGCAGGTGTCGCGGAAGTAATGGCTCGCCGGTTTGAGGCTCACGCCTTGGCAAGCTCTGTCGCACTCAGTGATGCACAGCAGGCTGCACCTCGTCAAGGTCAGCTTCAGTCCAGCCTTCCCTACGCATCTGCGTTTCAAGTGCAGCAATGCGCCTGTGCGCTAGTCTCAACTGCCTGGTCGTCTCTTCCAGCGCAGCCATAGCGGTTTCGATGGCGAGGGTCAGTTCAATTCGTTCAACAGGTTTGATGCTCATACCATTTCGTTGGGTTCACCGATTTGGTTCCAGTGCCTCTCGTGCTATTGCGCGCACTGCGTCCATGCGATCAATAGCAGATCCACTTTGCGAAAATTGGCTGTCTGAAATGCGTTTGAGTGCAGTTTCCAGCTTTTCAATTCGCGCCTCTGCCTCGTCCAAATCGGAATTAAGAATACAAGGATCGCCGCAATCGCATCGCGCATCGTTAATCATTCTAACGTGGTTTGGATCTGTGCTCATTTCTTTTCCTCCCATTTGCCTAGCGTCTTAAGAAAAGCCTCTGCACGTTGGCGAGCTGTAGCGCACACCCACGGCCAGTCTGCATCTAATCCGCGCAGATGATCCGTTTCGACCAAACCGGCAAGCGTAGTGAGGTATGAGTTGCGGTCTTCAGTCAGCACCTTTTCAGCCTCATGCATCGCGTTGAGGCTCGTTGAGTATTTTGGCAAAAACATTACCCTGTAACCTGTTTCGCCCGGCGCTTTGCCAACGACATTGTCTCTAATCTCCGTCCACCCACACTTCTTCGCAATCGCCGCGTTGATTTGTTCGTCAGTCATACAACGTTACTCCGCTTTATCTCTTCAGCATTCGCCAGCTTCGCCTCCAACTCCTCCAGTGCGATGCCGAATCGGTCAGCAATCTGATGCCGTGCGTCACATTCACCCTCGGCGTCAACCATCCACCAACGGAACGGCTGGTAGTCTGCGCTCACCAAATAAGCCCGCTTTCTAGGCCAGTCCGCTGTGGTCATACTGGTTTGCATATACACGGCATCAGAAACCGGCATTCTGTTCGCCTGTGAGGAGTTTGCGGATGTCTCGTCTGAGGTCAGACAGGATAATTGCGTAATTGTCCCAGACTTCGAGGGCCATCATGTGGCCGATGGGGTCTTGCGATTGCACTCCGGCGACGTGGTACGGGACTGCACCCAGTGCGTTGTCGGCGCGCTGGAGCAGGTTTCGTAACGTGCGGATGGTTTGCTTCTGGTCCTCCAGCCGGGACTGCAGTCCAGGCACTACGGTTTCGCATTCCAAACACGGCTTGGTTGCCAGCATGGCAGCCTCGTCGCGGAGACGTTCGATTTCGTTCACAAGGTCAGGAATCATGGTTGGGTATCGGTTGGGTTGTGTTGTCGGTTTAGGAAAAATTTTCAAAACTTTCGGCGGCCTGTTGTTCGGCGATGATTCGATCGGTCTCCTCAGCCTGAGCCCACATGTGCCGAATGTACTGCTGATCTCGTTCCGGCAAATGGGAGATGTCCGGGTGCGGTTCTTTTGAGCCGCTGCCGCGCCTTAAGCGCGAGCGAGCGGGCTCAGTTTCTTCCTTCTCTAATTTACACGCGGGGACTTGAGGCCCCGCTGTAAATTTGTTCTCTGTTCTCTTCTTGCGTCCAAACTGTGTACTCACGTCGCGTCCATGTGGTGTACTCACGTGCCGTTCACGTGGTGTACTGCCGCGTCCATGTGGTGTACTGCTAATTGAGGTCAAAAAAAAGGCGTTTCGGGTCGCTCGGTGGCCTCCATTTGACCCGGAAAACTTGCGGATTAACTCCGATTTTTCAAGCGCATCGAGTGCCGTTTTGACCGTCCCGCGAGAGCATCCCACATGCTCGGCGAGCTGCTCGTAGGACGCCGGAAAACGCCTTTTTTGATCGGTTCCGGCAGCGCTTTGAAAGTGCGTCAAAGCGCAATAAATCGCGTAGGCATTGATGCCTAGTTTGCCAGCTTCAATAGCAGCTTCGCGGGTCTGCCAAGCAAAAGGGCCCTCGTCTTTTGGGTTCTCGGATCGTGGTTTCATTTGCGTTTTTTGGGTTCTTCCGGCGGTTCCGGCTGCGGGCATTGCTGCCAAATCATGCCGTGCTTCTCTGGGTTGGGACTGTGCCGAATGTATATTCTTGCGCTTGGTTGCCCCTCCCAGGTGCTCATGCCAGCCCTCAGCCTGCGCTTGGTTGCCGTCAGCGAGCACGTCGGCGGCTGTCCTGGCTCAGTCTCGACTCTCTGTAGAGTCACCACCTCACGGGCCCAGTTTGTAAGCGCGGATGAGCCGAATCCGGCATAAGCCAAGTCCGAATCGGTTCGTGCGGTGCCCTCCCGTGGTTTTGGCAGGTGATGTATCAGCACCAACAAGACTCCGGTTTTGCTACTGATTCGGTTTAGCCCATTGCAAAACTCGGTAACCACTTTTTGGTCAGAAATATCGTCGCCGAGATAGCACATTAAAGGATCAATCCACGCAACGTCAGGTTTGTGCTTAACGATAAGCGCTTCGAGCACCCTTAAAAACTCCGGCCCGCTGTGTACGTTATCCCGATAAAAAACCAACCGCTCGTTTAATGCTTGTTTTTCAGACTCGCCGCATTCGTTTTTCCCGTATTTGCAAATCACAGATTGCAAGATTTCCGCTTGATCTCCGATATCGTTTTCGGCTTGTAAAATTAGGCTTTTGAGCGGTCGAACTGGTGTAATTGCAAACGTCAAAGCGCCTGCAAAATGTCCTTTTCCGTGCAATGCCCAACCGATGGCAAGCTGCATCGTCAGAGAGCTTTTCCCGATGCCGCTTTGAGCGTTGATAAGAAGCGAGCCGCCCTTGCACAGCCACCGGTTGCCAATCAGGTTGTTTCTATCGCACTCCGTATCATAGGTCAGGAGGTCATTGAACGCCGTTTGTACTATAGAACCCAGCCCTTGCTCGGCACTGGCAACCGTCACAGCGTCGCCTAGCCCGGCCACGACGTCGCCAGTCGGCAGCCCATCGCTTAGCGCTTTTGCCGCCTCAATCAGTTGTTGCAGCAACCTGCGCCGCCTTGATGCGTCCAGCACCAGTCCGCACCAGCTCGGGAGCGGCTCAAGGCTTGGCATCCCGGTGGAGAGTTCCGAAATGATTGCAAACGCGACGCCCTGGTGCGCAAGTTTTGTCGCAAGCCCGATCGGGTTGAGGCTTTCCCCGGCATCAGCGGTCGCTTGGATGCCGCTGAAGATTTTGGCAAACGTCGGGTTGTAAAAGTCCGCAGCGGTCAGCCCCGAAACTGTCACCGATGGGAGTGCGGTGTGAGGGGCAAAAAGTAGACAGCCCAGCACCGCCCGCTCGGCTTGTTCAGCCTGCGGGATGTTTTGTGCGCTCATGCCTTAAAGCGCTGCCTCGTGTCGTCTTTGTGCTCGGACTAGGTCGGACACAATCTCCGGCTCTGCTTTGGCACTAAAAAGTCGGATCGCCTTTGCGAGCTTATAAGTGTCAGTTGCCAGCGGATGCAGTCCAGGCTGCCCAGAATTAACCAGTGCCGTGTGAGTCTTCATCAATTCATCCGCAATTCGCTCCGCTTCTGTCAGTTCAGTTTTGTTCATTGGTGTTCCCGCGTTAGTTGGATGCGCGGCCCCCAAAACGGTCATTAGAACGGGATTTCGTCTGGCATCAGGTCATCATCAGCAACGCTAGGCGGCAGCCAGCGCTTGATTTCGAGGTACGGCTTTCCGGTCTTGTCGCTGATCCGGTCACCGGGCCCGAGTTCAACCTTGGCAATCTTACCAATGCAGTCCTCGGTTTCGATGACAAGCGTTTTGCCTTCCACAACGCGCTTTCCGATAGCCGTCGCAAACTCAGCCACGTTGCGGCTGTTCTTCGCCGTAAACACGATGTAGGCGCGGAACGTCAGCGGTCCCACTTTGCATTCAAGCTGCAGCATTTCGTTTCCGGCCTTTGAAACAGCCTCGATAGCGTGCTCGATTTTCGCGAGGTGCACCCCAGCTTCGATGCTGGTTTGCTGTTGGTTGGGTTCAATTTTGAGTGATGGCATAGTGTGTTTTTAGATACCGAAGGCGCTGAAAAACCGCTCAGGGAATGCTACTGCCTGCGTGATAATGTCCCCCGGGATGTCGAGGTATGTCTGTCCCTCTGCTTTAATCCAGCCCCGTTTGATGGCCCCTTGCGTGACTTTTTCACGCTGCGCCGCTGACTTGTCGGCCAGCAAGCGCTGCATGGGATGAATTCGTTCGAGCATTGGCGGGACTGGTAACTCTACAGGCTCAGCTTCGACCTGTACAGGTTCCGGTTCCGTTTGCACCTGCACCGGCGCAAACTCTTGGACCTCCTCGGGTGCGTAAAGTCCTGACAGTACCCCGGGAAAGATTCCCCGGACTGCTTCGGAAATGCACCTAGCCTTGAGCATCTGCCTCGGAAACTTGCGCCAGGTCGGGTTGCTAGTCAGCCCGGCCCGCTCGGCGTCCTTAATTGTCCAGGATACTTTGAGGCTGCCGCCCTGCGGGTGCGTAAAGGTGCCCGAGACTGCCTCGTGCGTGTACTCGTGCCACTCCACGCGGCCCCCGGCTTGCTGGAACCGTGCCAGCATGGCCTCGGACTTAAGCGACGGCTTGCCCCCGATGATGTGGTAATCGCGGGCGGCTTCGGCCGGGTGGCGTCCTTCAGCTTGGCATAGCAAGCCCAGCGCAAGAGCCTGCTCGGCGGTCTGGATGCCAAAGAGTTTGGATTTTGCGATGGCCTCGGCCATCAGTTTGGTTTGATCGAATGGTATCAGGTTCATTTGTTCTTTAGTTTCATTCCCGCCTCTAAAATTAACAGTGCGTCGGCGGTCTTGAGCGTCACTGTGAGTTGCGGATATAGCGCCTGAGCACGGCCTTTGAGATGAGCTTTCCAGCGGTCCCCGTGCGTTTTCTTGTCACCGAGCCCAAGAGCCTGTTGCCACTTTTTGGGCGGCAGATACTCAATCCGAGCACCGTAGGCGGCAAGGATGCCCTCGATTCTTCCGTAGTTGCGGAACATGGTAGCCATGCTTGAGCCGCTCATTTTGCCTGCAAACTTCGGGAGTTCCTCCAAAAACACGATAGAAGTTGGAAAAAACGGCCCAGTGGTTCGCGTGACAAGGATTTGAAACTGCGTGTCGAGGTCATGCAGCGTCTCCGGCATCGGCAGTGCATGCACGCTGCCGTCGGTGTCGGTGTAGGCAATGCCGCCGCCCACGCCTGGGTCGATGGCGATGTAGTTTTGAGTGCTCATTTTGATGCCACAAGTGGAGCCTGCCCAATCTTTCGCTGCACAATCTCATCCGGCAGCACTGCACCGGCTGCACTCCAAAGAGATTGCGCCTTTTTAAGGCTGATCGAGCCTTGCGCTAGAATCGCGTCACCGGCACCGATTGCACCGTTTCGCACTGCCTGCGCGATATGTTCGGCCTCGATGTACTCGCTTGCACGCGGCTTTTGCAGTCTCCAGCCTGGCACCTTCACGCCAGCTTCAAGCAATCCGCGTGCCTTCTCCTTGGCAGCGTCTCGGAAGTCGTCCAGCGTCTGGCACGCTGCCAAGAATTGCCCGAGCCGGTCTGGGTCATTGAGCAGTGCCAGAAATCCCTCGTCCTGGACTGTCGGCGCGAGCCCGGCAACGGTCACCAGCGCGCTGTCTTTGCTGGCAACTCTCGCAGGACAGGTCAGGCTTTTTGCACACCAGCCGCAGTACTCGTTTTCAACCGGCGCGGTGCCCACGTTGGCAAGCACGCTGTGCACTAGGTCGTGCGCTTCTTGGTAACTCCAGCGGTGACTGACAACCTGCTTCTGATCGCAAAACAGCAAATGCGTCGTCCAGTACCCCACAAAGTGCGTCTGCATCAGCCCCAGTGCGTAGGCTGCCATCTGTGCGGCGTAGTCGTACACCTGCCCGCTCTTGAGGTCGATTGACCACTGCCCGCGCACTGCCACGCCATCAGCGGTGCCCTCGTGGTCAAGTCCGATTGTGCGGACCTTGCAGTCGGCCTCGTCGGTCGTCAGCCGGTCAGCGCCGCCGTTGAGCAGGATGCACTTGTTGATGGCCCATTGCACTGCTGCTGTGTCCTCGTCGTTAAGGTCACGCGGCAGCTCGCCGGTCGTCCAGGCGTCGCGGAAAACACGGTCCAGCATAGTGCCGCGTGCGGCGGCCTCGGACGTGCCAGAAGCGCCTTGGTACTGGCCGCACAGGGCCAGTTTTGGGAGTGAGGAATGTCGGATGTTCATTAGAATAGGCTGGGTTGAGCTTCAATGTTGCGCAGGTTCGTAACGGCGTGTTCTGCGTAGGACTTTTTAAGTTCAGACCCGACAAAACGCCTGCCAAGGGTCAAAGCGCCGTACCCTTCGGAACCGATGCCCGTAAACGGCGAGTAAACTAAGTCGCCCGGGTTACTCCAAAGCGTGATGGCGCGTTCGATCACGTCAAGCTGAAGCGGGCAAATGTGTTTTTCGTCGGCTTGGTCGCGTGCCACTTCGCCGTTTAACACTCGCCCTTGGTCAACTGTCATCCAGACTGGAGACGCTACCTCCTGCCACCAAGAAACTGGAAACTCTGATCCGTCCTTTGTCACTGGCACCACCGTTTCCCCCGGAGCGCGAAACACGAGTAAGTAATCAGCGCAACCAACTCGCGAACTGGATGAATCGGTTTTCAGCGTTTTGTGGAGTAGCCCGTGCGCTTTGGTGCGCTGCATCTCTGTTACCGGACTCTTCCAGATGCAGATGCGAGAGTGAAACAGGAAGTCATGCTTCCAGAAGGCTCGGATGATCTCCCCGCTAAAGTCTTGGAACTGGATTGCGCCGTGTTTCCATTTTGTCGAAAGAAGGTCCACGCAATGCACCGCGACTTCGCGCCCAGGTTGCATGATCCGTTTGAACTCCTGGATCAGAAAATCAAAGTGCACCATAAAGTCTGCCATTGAGTCACAGTTTCCCATGTCTTGCGGATCGTTTGAGTAAGTAAACAAGTCAGCAAACGGCGGACTGAAAACTGAAAAGTCAATTGAGCCAGTCGGGATCGTTTTTGCCACTCGGACACAGTCACCGTGATGCACTGTCCAGTTGTTCCCGGTGTACGTTTCCACTCCGGTTTCCGCTTCCACTGTCTCGGACTTCTGAAAAGTCATTTCTGCTGCTGCTAGTTTCATGTTCTCTTGCATTTTCTTATGTTGCTCAATTTTGCGTCTGATTGATTGAAGGATGGCTCCTTCCGTCTTTGCCTGCACGATGTAGGCGTTCACCTCTTGCGTTTGCCCAAACCTGTAAGACCGCCTTAAAGCTTGGTAAAAGTCCTCAAACGAGTAGGAGAGCCCCACAAACGCCACGTTGCGGCAGTGCTGCCAGTTGAGCCCAAACCCAGCAATGCTTGGCTTTGTGATAATGACGCGAGCCCGTCCTTGGCTGAAATCGGACAGCAAAGACTCTTTGCGGGATGGCGCATCCGAGCCACGCACTTCAATCGCATCCGGGATTCGCTGGGCAAGATTGTCTGCTTCGTCGTTTGTGTTACACCACACAATCCAAGGTTCATCTGATCCGTTCACTAGATTTGCGACAGCATCGGATCGGTCTGCCGATGTCATGCGCATTTCCCTGTGCATCGTCGTCGCGGATAGCGTGGCAATGCGAAACAAGTCGTCCCCGGTGTCTGTGCTGATGTCAGCGTCCACTAGAATCGTTTGCATGTTGAGTGATGGCAGATCGTACCCATCGTTTTCAAATCCAATATCAGACGGCTTTGAAACGCACGCGGCCCAACTTGCCAGCCACTTCCAAAACTCGCTTTCAGCGTGCTTTTTAAGCCTCCAGTCGCCAGTGTTAAACGTGTCGTTCACAAAGAACGTCGCAAGCATCTGAGCAAGCGAGCAGATGCCAAGAAACTCAGCGTGCTGCCCGAGTTCAGTGTAGTCGTTCGGTGACGGTGTCGCGGTACATGCGAGCCTGTACGGTGTCTGCGAAAAGGCATATGTCAGTGCTTTTCTCGTTTTTCCTGTGAAGGATTTGAGAATACTACTCTCGTCCAAAACTACCCCGGCAAACACTGAGCAATCAAAATGCTCTAGCTTCTCGTAGTTTGTGATCCAAACTCCTGGTGCGGTAATTTCGTCACCGCTCGCGATCTGTTTTGCTTCGATGCCAAACTTCTGCGCCTCCCTAGCTGTTTGAGATGCCACCGCAAGAGGAGTCAGGATAAGCACGCTGCCGCCAGTGTGCTGCACTACCTGGCTCGCCCATTCGAGCTGCTGGGCAGTCTTGCCAAGTCCGCAGTCCTCAAACAGTGCGCAACGCCCTTTCCTAACCGCCCAACGCACGATGTGCGCTTGCCAGTCAAAAAGCGGCGCAATGATCGGCAAAGGCTCAAAACCGGCATCCCGCACGGTCTTTTGCTTTCCTGTGATGTATTCGTCGTAAGTCATTTTTTAGCCTTAAAGTTTTTTGCGTTCAACTGTGCGACCTTGCGCTTGCACTCCATGCTGCACGTTTTGCGCGGGCCTTTGCCCTTGCGATAGTTGGCAAACTCAATGCCGCAGACCATGCACGGGATTTTGACCGTCGTTTTGACGCGCGCCAGCTGCGCCTGAGACAGCAGAGTCTGTAGGCATTCCCGGGAGCATGCTTTAGCCTTTTTCTCGTTTGGTCTAAAAATTGTCCCGCAGGCTGTGCAAGGCTTCATGGGCCTTCGGCAATCAATGCAGCGCTGACTCCATGCCGTCGGCAGTTGCACGCCGCATCCGCAAAACCGGACCTTGTGCGGCTTTGGTGCCCGGATGCGCGGCTGACGCTCGCGGTCCCAGCACGCGGTGCATTTAAGCGCCCTGCGCCCCATTAGTTCACCGCACGCACAGAACTTAGTCTGGCGCGGTGCACGCCGCCGAAACAATCCACCAGACGCCGCCTTGTCCAGGATGGCACCGGCCTGCGCCTCGGTCAGCGTGGGCTCATCTGCCCGACGTGCCAGTCCCCGCCGGACGGCGTCGGCTACCAGCTGCGCAGCCTCGCGCAGTATTGCCTGGTTCTCCGTTTCGTTTGTCGCAGCCGGGCCAAACTCGTATTCCCGAGTACGTGCCGACGGACTCCAGCAAGGCTTGCCGTTGAGCAATCCGCTCATGTAGCCGCTCATGCTGCCCTCCTTGCCATTGTCAATGTCGTGAGGATCGCCAGCCCGGCGATGACAAGCGACTCGCCTAGGCAATCGCAATACTGGATTGCCACGAGGTCAGCGATCAGGAGTGCGCCAAGGCCGCAGGCGTAGGCAACGCTGTGCCGTTTTGTGTTGGGTGCGGTTGGTTGCGGGCCTTGATACGGCCTGCGTGAATAGTGTGAGGTGCTCATTTGTTCGTTGGTTCGTGTTTCACTCTCAGACGAAGGACGGCCTCGTCAGCACCCGCATTACGAGTGGACGCCCCGAAGGGCGTTTCGGCCTAGCTGTACACAACCTCGATAAAGTTGCTTGCTTTCATTTTGTAAGCAAAATCATTCCATCGTTTTGCGGCTTCGCAATATTTTGGGTTACCCATATCCAAAGCGTAAACGCCAGTAGAAACGGCGTCCAATTCCGCTTTCAGCCGAAGAAAGGTCTCTGCCTCGATTGGGATCGCAGCTTCAATCTCTGCGATCAATTTTTTAGATGCTGGTCTGTGTGCCATAAAATTTTGTCGTTTTTTCTAACGACGACAACTCTAGCCACCCAAACGCGGTTGGCTAGCATTATTTTCAACTTTTTTTCGCCCGCCGTAACGCGTTGCGTTCACGCGCTTTAGGTCTAGGCTTGCACGCATTCCGGCGCGCTGCCTCTGCTTTTTTTTCAGATTTTACTGCGCCGCCCAGCTTCCCGATCTCTCGGCAGTGTTCTCGGAGTGTTTTTTCAGTGCTCATGGCGTTCTAAACGGTTGATTTCGCGGTTAATGTACCAAGCGGCCTTGTGCAAGTCCTCCAGTGCCTTGCCTTTGAGCCCGGCACGCCACAAGTACTTGATAGCATTGCCGATGCAAAAATTGAAGTGCTCCGTGATCTGGATGCACTCCACGCCAGACGCGTGCGAAGTGTAGTGCGGTGGGTGGTTGACTGGGTCACTCATTGGATTTGAATTCTGCAACTTGCTCCAAAAACAGCTCGGCAGTCTTTGCCGCCACGGTGAAAACCAGCGGGCCAGACTTTGGCGTGCCGGTGCAGAAAAAGTGCCCGTTGACCTCGGCCATCACAAGAAGCCGGGTTGCCTTAACGTGTTCAGCCGTCAGGTTTGCTGCAGTTCGAAGCGCCAGCGTGATGCGCTGGCTTTCCTTTTTCGTCATACCCGCAGCCTATCCAGCCACGGTTGGTTGTCTAGTGGCTGTTTTCCGTCAGCGTTGCAAGTGCCTTTGTTTCAAGGGGGGAAACTGTAAAACCCCGTCGCAGGATCTCCCTGCGCACCATACGGCTACTTGCTGGGTCCTAGGCCCAAATTATTCTCCGGCAGGTATCAAACCAGACTGAAAAAGCTCTGCTTCCTCGTCCCTGCGCCGTCTTAGCCCGCGAGTGTCGGGCCAGAGGCGTTTCATCGCGCGGATCTGGTCAGGAATCTGCGCCAGCTCGTTGACGCGGAGCAATTCTTGGATGCGGACCATTTCGCGGCGCCGGTCTCCGCTCAAGTTCGGGCCGCGATTAAACACAATCGACACCAGTGCTGCCGCGCAATCCCCCGGGAGTGCCTGCACCTGCGGCCAGATTCGGAGAGTGCGCAGGTACCAGGTCGGAACTGTGACGTCCTCAAACACGGCCAGCGCTGCGTCCCACGGGATCACGAGGTGCCGGACGTGCGGCAGGATAAACTTTGCGTCCTCTCCGCGTCGGTTAGAAACGCCGATCAGTGCCGCCAGTGTCTTTTTGTCAAGGTGCGGGTCCCACGCCCTGGCGGTCTCGGTTGCCGGAGTGTGCCCGAGGTCCCAGCCGATCCCGATTGTGACTCCCGACGATTCCCCGGGCCATTCCGGGTTGCGGTTGTACTCGTGCTCTCCGCCGGTTTCCCAACCGATAATTGCCTTGATGCCGCGCGAGCTAAGGTTAGTCGTCATCCTCGTCATCCTCCACGGTTTCGGTTTCCGCACAAGGGCCTTCAGACCACCGCAACGCCTGGTACTGTCGCGCGTAAAGGCTGCCTGCACCGGCCTCAAACGTCGTGTAGCTGTCGGTGTCCGAATCGTGCGCAAGTATTTGCACGCAATCAAAATGCTCGCCGATCTCGGCAACCATGCGGTCAAGGTAAGCCTGCTTTTCCTCGTCGGTCATAAGATGAAGAAGTGGCGCGCTATAAGTTTGCGCCCGTCGATTGTCGTTGTCATGTAACTCTTACAAGGCCACTTTTTCCGTTTTGCCAGGCGCATTATCGCCTCAAAACTTACGCCCAGCATGTCCGCGATTTGGCGCACACTGTACCATCCCTCTGGCGGCGGTTCCCCGAGCAACTCGGCCTTTAGGGCGGCGATGATCGATCCGGTTAGATCGGCAGCCGGAACTCTTGGTTTTTGGTCTCTTTTGCCAGCCATATTACGGTTTCGTTGTCTGAGTATTCGCCCCAAGCAAAGCCCCTGCTCCAGGACGTGGTTGCCCTGCGCTGGGCACTGTATCCCATGGCGTTCACGTCCCCGAGCCAGCCAACACAATAGCCGGTAGGGTGCGCACGGTTCCGGCCTTCGGCCTGCTGCACCCGGTGTAGGTGCGCGATCACCACTTTGCTTGCGGCCCCTTCGCAGATTGCCTCGGCATGATCCCGCACTGCGTTTTCGTTGACCATGTACCCGTGCCCGAACAATGCGTCTCCGTAGAGCCGCCAGCCTTGCTGGAAATTATAGTCCACAACAGCGCACCGCATGTCCTTGGCCCTGTCGGTAATTTGTGCCATTACACGGGCTGCCAGTGCGGCCACGATGGCACGCGGTGATTCCATGAGCGTATTCAGTCGCGCCTCGTGGTTGCCAAGAAAGTAAACCTGCGGCTCGAGTCGCGAGAGGAACGCGAGCCCGTCGTTAAGGTCCGACTCTGGGTCCACCGCATCGTCAGCTGTGCCAGCTGCGCCAGAGCGAAGGCAAGCGAGGTCGATTGCGTCGCCTAGGTGCAGCGTGGTGTGAGGCTTCCAGCGCTTTTTAAACGCCAGCACCTTGTTGAGCAGTGCCTGGTCGGCGTGGTGCCCGTGCGAGCACCCAACGGCCAAAAACCGCTTCCACGCTCGCGTGATGTTTGCCATGCGTCAGACGCGCGCAACAAACGTCGTCCCCGGCCCCGGGATTTGCGGCAGCCTGCCGTCCTTGTCGTAAATGCCGCTGTACGGGTTGATCTTGTCAACCGGCAACGCCACGCCGTCAGTTCCCGCTGGCGGGAGGATTCTTTTTACGGCGGCGAGGACTTGTAATCCTGCTGGAGGGGTCGCGCCGAGGTAGCGGGCTTGCAGGCTTGGAATCACAGGAACAGGTAGGACAGTCATTTTTTTTGAGGAGTTGCTTGCCAAAAAACCCAAGAGCAATGCCACCAACGCCCGCGACAATGGCCCACGTCCCCGGCGCTACGGTCGAGAGCAGTGTGAGCAGCAGCGAGACATTGCCAGCGGTTAGCGTCATTTGCGCTCGTTCCGAATCACGTCGACGACGCCAAAGATTGCGACGATCGCAGAACCGAGTTCGCCGCCAAGTCCGGTCGAGTAAAAGCCCAGTGCGGCCCCGAGCTTTGCAAGTCCGAGCCATGTCGAAGGCTGCTTAGCGTAATTTTTGAGAGTCTGTTTCATGGTCGTTAAGTAGTCGTTCCCAGAGCGCTTTGCGATCTGCCTCGCACTCCTTGATTTTGCCGTGGAGGTGCCACACTGCGGCCAGCGTAAGAGCCATGGAAAGCCCCTGCGCGGCTGCCTGCTGGGCAATTAGGTCAATGAGCTGGGTCATGCGAAATACGGCGTGTTCGGCGTGATCCGCGAGTACACAAAGTCCAAATTTGCCACCACTGCCGTTGCAATCGCCGCCGTGCGGTTGATGTGAGCAAAGAAAAACAACCGAGCTGTCGGAATGTTGGTTGTATGCGTGGCAACCGTGTTGCCGTCGATTTTGGCAACCACCTGTGTCCCAGCTGCGTTGATGAGAATTTCCAACGAACGGAAAGTGTTTGTTGAGAATGAAATGCCAGTTGAGGTCAGCGTTTCGTTTCCACTTGTTCGCGTCACAAAATCAATCGCCTGTCCGTTTTGAACTCGAAAATAGATGCCGTTTGCTGATTCAGCCGTGATGGAATCACCCCAACCGCACCGGAAAGCACCAGTCAACGTGCCGTCAAACCAAGTAACTCCGCTTTGTCCTGCTCGAAAAATTACGCGAGCGGCAGAATTGCCAATCAGCGCCACACTAGCAGCCTGATTGACGCGAGCCTGTTGGGTCACCGCTGCTGCCGTGCCGGTTGACATTGCGACAACACCAAATCCAGCGTTGACCTGTGAGTTGGTGCCGCCAGTTACGCCAAATGTCAAATTTCCCGTCAGGGAAGCAGTACCCATGAACTGCTCAAAGAACTCAATATAAGCGCCCGGCGTCGGCACGTTTGCCAGCGCATTTGTCAGCCCATCAATTTTGCTTTGCGCAATCGCCGCGTCAGCCGCCACATCTGCATCCACCAGCAGACTCGCTGGTGATTGCAGCACGCCAGCCACATTTTTCCAAAGCCCTGTGCCCGCCACAAGCCCAAGGGATGTGTGCACATGGCTCGGCGTGTCGTCGCCAAACTCACCAGTCACGCTGTGCCCGTTGCCTGTTGCGTAGGCTTCGAGGGTCACATAAATGCGGTCAGTAACCAGCATGGCGGTTTCCGGCACCAGCACAGAAATCCCGACGAGCGCGGAGGTCTGGCCAATGGTTACCGCTGCCGAGGTCGCAAGCAGCGTCGGTGCGTTGCTGCCGTCATACTTGTAGACCTTGGCGCGCACGCTGTTGCTGTGGTTGTTGTCCGCAACACCGTACAGCCAAACATTGAAGTCCCAGAGGCCCGCAGGGATGTCAGTTGAGCCCGGATCCTGCGGCGTGGACTCGGACACGAAACCCGCAAACTGCGTCCAGGTTGTCGGCGTCAGACTGCCGGTTGTCGCCGTCGTCTGCGTTGCGTCTGCGCTGCGCCCGAGTTGTTTGGGAGTGCCTGGCAGGTTTGTCGTCGGTGCGTCGGCATCGGTGCCCTGATTGAGGTAATAGGTCAGCCCGTTCGCACCACCGCCGCCACCGCCCGTAGAAGCTGCAGGAGCCCATTGAGAGCCGTCCCATGTCAGCACCTGCCCGCTCGTGGGTGCAGTGCCGGAAACTGCGGAGCCCTTGATTTTGTCGACGCTTGTCGAGTGCAGCCCGCCGGAAACGTCGCCGGAGAGGATGGGAGAGTTGAGAGAAGGCATGTCAGTAAGTAATTGTGATGCTTGCGTCTCCGTTTCCTTCGGAGATCACGATTGAAATGGTTGTGCCTGCAACGGTTGAGAAATCGACAGGGTCGGCAAAACTAGCTCCGGGAGTTCCCGAGCCTCCAGGTATTGCTGTGCCGCCTTGGCCTGGAGTTCCTGCTGATCCTTGTAATGGATTGCCAAAATAAAGCAAAGCAGTTCCACCTGCGCCTCCGCCTCCTCCAGAATGATTTGCCCCACCGCCGCCACCTCCCCCGCCGTTGCCAATATATCCCCCGGCACCGCCATCGCCTCCGTTTCCTCCGTTTGTTGCGCCAATTCCTCCAGCTCCTCCGAATGGATCGATGCTAGATCCATTACCTCCAGCTGTTGCGTCAACCCCGCCTGCGCTCCCGCCACTGCCTGGTGTGCCAGTGTTGCCGCCGTTGCCAGCGTTTGGTCCGTTTCCTGTACTACCGGCTGCCGGTGACAAATAAACGCTGCCATCAGAATTAACTGCACCTCCACCGCCGCTGCCACCGCCGCCATACCCCGCAACACCAGCGGCTCCACCTGTGCCCCCCGGCAAACTCCAAGTGATGGCAGCAATAGCAATGCCCTTGCCATCGCTGCCCGCAGATGCGGTTCCGTCGGCACCATTTGCGCCAGTTGTTGCAACAACCGGATTTCCTTCAGTGTCGAAATAAGCATTGAAACCCGTCTGCCCTGGTTGTCCATTGGTTGCCGTGCCGTCTGTGCCTGCGGCAGAACTGGCAGAAACATAAGCGTATCTCACCCAAGCCGGTACGACCCACGTGTGCGTACCGGCGGTGTTAAAAGTTACGCTACCGTTCAGCGAAGTTGGTTCCCACTCTGAGTTTGTGGCGTTCCAAGCCAGCACCTGCCCGTCAGTCGGTGCAGTCGTGGCAATGTCGCGGCCTTGCAGCGATGTTGCATCACCACTGCCTCCGCCGCCGGAACCGGCGACCAATGCTCGGATGCTGATCAATTCGCCAGCAACGGGAGCCTCTACAAAGGTGATAGTGCCGCCTGCGGTCGAGGTGATGGCGTACTTGCTAGGAGGCTGGTCAATGCCGCCCACGCTGACAATGTACCCACCGTCCGCCGTGCCGTTATATCCGGCAAAAGTGAACGCCGTTGTCGTGCCGTCTCCGGTGTGTTCGGTCACCGTAGTGCCAGCGGCCACTGGCCCGTTGAGTAGCGTCACGCCGGCGTCTGCACCGAGGAAAAGCTCGCCGGTCTGAGTATTTACGGCAAGCTCCCCGAGATTGAGCGTTGTCGGATTTCCCGACGCGCCGCTCCTGCGCTTTGGTATGATCGGGAAAGCCATAGACTAATATGTACCTGCGGAAGCCACGGTGGCGGTGCCGTCTCCGGCGATTTCGATGCTTGCGGATGACTTGATGCCGCCCACCACCGTGGATGTCCCCGGGATGATTTTGGCAGCGCCTGCGGAACTCACGAAAAGCGAATTGCTGGAAACTGGGTCCACGCTGAGCACGCCGAGTTGTGAGGTCGTCGCAACCTGCAGCTGAGCGGTCGAAAGAAACCCACTGGCAGTCAACTCGGGAACACCACCAGGCGTTGCCAGCTGCGTCAGCTGAGCAGTGCTCACCGCGCCGATATTGGCAGGCGTCAGCGTGATGTCTCCGTTGACTGGGAGCACAGTGTTGACGCTGAGCACCTCGGATTTGGCACCGTCGACGAAGTCCCAGGTGCTGCCGTTGAACACAATCCAGTCCCCGGCCTCCACGCGTGTTTGCCCGTCGATGGCAGGCGAGAGTGTTGCGCTGTTGGACGCAACGTAGTAATCGCCCTTGGCAGCCGTGCCGGCCCCGACAACGCCGCCGGATGCGATCACCGGCGATGTGTTGACCGTCCACGCTCCCTTGTATGTCACACCACCGATGATAGCGGATGGCAGCTGCGCCGTGCTGATTTTGCCGTCCACGCCCAGCTGCGGGATGAGCCCTGCAATCGCCGAGGTCGTCAGCGCGCCAATCTGCGCCGTGGTCAGGTTTTGGATCTGGTAGGTCGAGATCAGCCCGTCAGCGGTCAGCTGCGGGACCTTGTTAGCTTCGGCAAGCCTGGTGAGATCATTGGTGGTCAGCGCGCCTTGCGTGCCGCCGATTTCGACCACGCCAGAGTTTGCCTTGAAATACAGTTTACCAGATGCCGTGTTGACGGCCAGCTCGGCCAGCTGCAGAGCGCCAGCCAAAGGCGCGTCGGGCGAGGTCGTAACAGCGTTGCGTATGGGGATGATCGGGAATGCCATGGTCGTGGTTTAGTAAGTGCCTGCGGTAAAGTTGGTGGGCACCCACTCGGTGCCGTCGTATTGAAAGACTTGACTTGTTGTCGGTTCCGTCGCGGAAACGGTTTTGCCTCGAATGCCAGTGACGGTTGCCACCGTGCCGCCGCCGCCGGTTGCGAGCGAAAGGTCGCCGGTCACGCTGGTCAGCGATCCGGGAGGTCCTTGCGGGCCTTGGGGTCCCTCTGGGCCTTGCAGCCCGGGAGCGCCGGTGAGTAATGTGACCACCAGAGGGCCACAGAGTGTGTTGCAGCTCATGGTCAAGATATAGTGACGCGGGCCTCGATTAACCGGATGTCCCAGCCGTCAGGCCGCTGGACGTTGACGGTCAACTGAGCCCCAAATTGTGCCGAGAAAAGTGCGGTCTGTGCGTTGGTCAGCCGCAGCGAAACAACGTCCGGTGTCGGTCGCACAATGCTGGGCGTTGTCAGCGAGACGCCTGCCGAGGTCTTGAGTGTGACACTGACAAACCAGTCAGTCAGGTCGGTGTAGTCGCTGCACGGGCCGTCCTGCTGCAGCTGGAAAGAAAAGTCCCAGTCAGTCCCCCGCTGAATCGTTGAGCTTGTCTGGACGGCGACCATTACACTCTAGGGGTGTGGGACAAGGTAGTTTCGTGCCGAGTCGCAACACCCGCTCACCGGCTGCGCTCCTGCAGGCCATGCCCTGGCGGCCACCTCCTCGTCCCGGCTTGGCAGCTTGCCAAGCGGACACTGCGGCTTGTCGGCCAGTATGTCCCAGCGCGTAGGACAGCCTGCGTACCTGTCGCAACTTAAGCACACCTGCGCGCGCTTGTCAGCAATCCATTGCGGGATCATTCGATGTACGGGGTCGCCGTGAGCGTCACGGTGTAGGTGTTCGTCAGCACGTCGCCAGTCTCGGGATTTGTCACCGTCTGGCTAATCTCCGTCACGTTGCCGTCGATAAACTCGTCAACGTAAAGCTCGATGTAGACCTCAGGGTCTGTTGTGTTCAGCCGGAATGCAGCTCCAAAGTTGCTTGGGAAACGCTCTTGCAGCCAGTTGCGCGTGGTGAGCCTGTACGTGCTCCAGGCGTCCCCAAAGTTGTTTATAACGGCGACGGCAGGCTGGATATTGGTTGCGACGCCGTTGTTGCCGCCGTTCCAGCGAAAAAGCAGGTCGATCGTTTCGGGTTCGCCGCCTTCGTAAGTGAGCGTGATCTGCACCGGGTTGCCATCGTCAATTGTTTGGTTTGTGCTGACAAATGGTCGATTTGCAAAGTCATTTTCCAGTCTGGCGGCATCGCGGTCTGTTGAGCTGTACGACACATCGGTAACCCAAAACTCTCGCGGCCCGCTGGGTGGCTCGTAAACAAATGCGTCAGCGGTCAGCTTTGTCCAGCGCTGCCCGTCAAATTTTACACCCTGACCGGCGATGAAATAGCGCATGCCGTCGATGGCGTCGGCTTCGTTTTCGATGTAGTAAGTCGCCGTTGGCAGCATTATCGTGCCAGGTAACGCCAACTCGCCGTCAGCAAGTCCGCCGGATGCCAGCACGGGACTGCTGTTCGGTGTCCAAAAAAATGTCCTGTCTGGTTTTGGGTAACGATATTGCGATGCAACGACCCATTTACTACTGCCGCCAGTCCCAGAGACTGAGACGCGGTCGCCGGGGTAAACGCGGGTTAAAAAGTCAATCGGAGGATCAATCGGAATCGGGTCATCAACGCCTGCGCCGTCTGGTTGAGCCACCGTGTAATAACCGCGCACCACGAGGTCTCCGTCTGCATTGCCATCAGCGCTTAGGACTGGCGACGTGTTGACGGTCCATGTGCCTCGGTTTTCAAAGTTGACTAAGCCCTGCGGGAACTGCGGCAGCTGTCCCACGCTGGCGACGCCCGAGTTGTTGCCAACTGATCCCTGGATACCAAAAGTGCGAAACTGTTTTTCCGATCCAAACGGAACGCCGCACGTTTCCTCTTTAACCGTCAACTCATCAACAAACTCGATTGGATTGACTGTGCCGTTAAGCGTCCAGTCTACAGGCTGCCCAGACGTGTTGGAAAACGGGTAAAACTGCCCGCTGCCCGTAATCTGGACGGAGATGTCTAGCCGCGCTCGCCTGTTGTAATCGTTGAGAGACATGCTACGCGAGTGAGCACGGACTCGGGAATGGCTGCTGGCAAACGTTGCGAATCTGCGTGATGACTGGCGGGTCTGCGGTCGTGTCTACTTGCACGCTCGCGATGAGATTGTATTGCGTGTCGGTCGTGTTGGATTGCAGTCCAGTTTCAACTGAAAAACTGATTGAACTTGGGAGCAACGTCGTGAGGTTGAACTGGATTTTGCTGTAGATGAAGCAATTCTCCGTTACCGTCAGCTTGAGCGTCGGATCGTTGTCGGGAAACATGCCCGTCGGCAGCATTTGCCAGATCAGGCCCCAAGCGACTTCAACTCTTAGCCCTGTTTCATCCGAGGCGTCTGTGCATTGAAAAGGACAGGGAATAGTGCTGCCACCACCACTGCCGCCCCGAACCTGATCGTTGACAATGATCGTTGTCCCTCCTGGTGTTCGCGAAAATGTTCCGCCGATCACGGAAGTGACCGAAGCAGCTCGGACGGCATTACTGAGCTTGTTGAGGTCAGCGCTGACAAGTTCTAGGCCGCGCCTAAAAGCAGGGAGGTCCATTAGGTGTAAAGTACTTCTTCCCAGTTGCTGCCGCGCGCAGAGCCCAAAAACTCGCGCGTAACACGCCACTTTGCTCCTTCCTGTTGCCCTGACAATCCGGTCAAAATAAAATTTACGGGGCCAGTGTCGCCACTATATCCCGGGTCGGAAATAACTCCAACTTCAGAGGCGTTAGGTTCGGTGTCTTCGAGCGTGGTCAGCTTTATAACAATGCGCGGCGCAAAGTAATTTGTGATGCCCTTTGTCCAAAGCGCGTACAACGTGGAAAACACTTCGTCTGTTTCGTCAGCAGGCGTCCACCCGTTCAAGTCTGGATTGTTCGGACTTTGTTTCCACATTGCCCAGTCTTTGCGATTTTTAGGGGTCAAACTTGCAAAGTACGGATGCGACTCCACCGGTTCTTGAGTTGTCGAAACGTCCAGTGCGTACACTGGCGGCATCACGTCAAAGAACTCCTCCACGACCGTCACCACTCCGTCTGTTTGATTGACTCGATACGACCGGCAATCTGCAGAGGGATCTTCCCATGGTCCAAGCGTCTGCTTGGTTGTCGTCCGCGTAATGAGCCCGGTTGGGTCTTTGCTGACCTCTTCTTGTGTTAGTGTCAGTGCCATAAATTAAGCTGTGAGCACTAGGCCTCCAGATTGAGCCGGTGCGATTTGATAGTCTTGGCCGCCTTGTTTCACCACGTCGATCAATTCTTTGATGTAAGTGCGAATGTCTTCCTGGATCCGAACGGATTGGTAGGCGGGAGAGTTGTCTTGCCCGCCAGACAGCAGCGCGGAACCGCCGCCCACTTTCTGCAGGCTGGAAATGTCCGGCATCCCAACAGCCGCGCCAGTGCCAGCTTTGCGCAAAATGTCCATGCCAGTTTGTGCCGCCCCTGGTGTTTGGTATTTTTCTCTGGCTTCTTTTTGCGCTTTTTCAATCTCAGCCATCCCCTGAGTCAAATAATTTTCCTCAGTGCCAGGTGCTCCTTCTTGTTGTCCGCTTGGCCCCCGATCGCCGCCTAAAAGTTTTCCCAAAAACAGAGCCGGAGCCAACAGAAGTTCAGCGGCTTTGCCAAAAGCGTTCACGATGATGCTCGCTGCGCTGGAAAGGTACACAAAAACCTGTTTAGCAGCCAAAACAAACATGTTCAGTTCCTTGCCAGCGGCAACGCCAATTTGGCTAAAATCAAGCTGTGCGCTCTTGTCTAAAACCTCCATCAGTTGCGGGACAATTTCAGAAGCAATTCCGACAAAAAATCCTCTAATCTTATTGCCCGTGAGTCCAAGAATATCGCTTGCCCGGCCAAATACTCCCGCGTTTTGCAACAGCAAAGCGGATTGGTTTCCAAGCATTCTGCGGACTTCCTCCATGCCGCCAGCAGCAAAAACAGAAAGCAGTTTTGCGCCGGACTTTCCAAAAATGTCCATGGCAACGGCAGATCGTTGCGCGGGATTTTCAATTTTTGAAATTGCTTCGCCAATCTTCATCAGCTGCTCATCAGCGTTGAGTCCTTGAATTTCATCAATGGCGATGCCCATTATCTGGAATTTTGCAGCAGCGTCAGCGCTTCCAGATCCGGCTTCAGCAATCAACCGTTGCATTTTGGCAAGCACTGGCTGCACCTGCTCGGCCTTCATGCCGTTCAGGTCAAAAGCCAACTGCAATTCCATCAGTTTGTCTATCGCAACCCCGGTTTGTGCGTTGAGGTCAACCAGGTCATCGCCTAGTTGAATCGCCTCAGAAAAGTGCCGTGCGGCAAGCGTTAAAGCCCCAAAAATTGAAGCTCCACCGGCTAGCCTGCGCATCGACGACATTGCGCTTTGTATGCCGCTTTGAAAGTTGGACCAGTCGAGCCCTAAAGACGCAAAAATCATATCAGCGAATACGTTGTTGGTTGATAAAGTTGGCAGTGCTCCGCGCCATTGCGTTTGCTTGCATCGTTAATGCCACCGACAGTTTTTGCTGTATAGCATCGGAGTCTGTGTGTTCCGTGTTGTTCCGTACGAGATATTTCAACTCTGTAGCCGTGTCGCGGATTTCAACCGAACCAGACACTCGGTTTCCATGTCTGGCAATCCATCGCGGAATGCCGCCAACGCCAAAGCGATTTGCCCCAGCAATCCATCCTGAAGCCGTAAGACCTTGCTCTTCCAATAGTTTCTTGCGGACATAAGCAATGCTTGTTGTCCATGCAGGCATTCTTGGCCTTCCTCGAATTCTCCGCTTGTTATTCCGCTTGGATTTGTACCAAGCAAGCAGCTGCTCTGGTGACATCTCAAGTGCCTCGCGAGTCACACGAGTTCCGAAGATACGGGCAATCTGATCCCATCCCCCGGGTCGCGCTGCCGTTGCTCGGTAGCGGGCAGGAATTGGTTGGAATGCTTTGGCAATGTCTGAAGCGATTGCTTTTGCTCCCTGTTTTTTTCCACCCGCAAAGTCTACTCGGCCCGTTGGTTGTCCGTTTTGCCCTATGCGAATAGATGCACGCCGTCCACCCATTGGAGGGGTGACTGCAAAAACCAGACGCAATACCCCTTTAAAATTGCGAAGAACAACTTCGCGCATGGATCGGCGAGACGTTGCTGCAACTCGCTGAAGTTCCGCAGTAAATCTGGCCTGAGCTGCGGCGTAATCCCAACGAATGGCGTCACTCATCGTCATCGTCCTCCGGTTGCTGCGGCCTTACAAACAGGCTTTCTAAAGCCGCTTGTTGTCGTTTGGTGGTCCATGCCCCATTGCCCCAGATCGCGGCGTGGTACATGCGCAGCAGCATTGCCAGCGGTGCTCGTCGTTGCAGGTAGTCCAGTGTCCATCCAGTTTCACGCGCCAGCACCAAGAGGAAGGATTCCCCCCAGCCTGGCGCTGTTAGTTTTTTGGCTGATCCGTGCGGCCTCCAGGTTGCGGTATAACGTCCACGCGGCCCTCTTCTACTGCCTCAGCCTGCGCTCGGCACCATTCAGCTACCGGCTTTGCCAACGCCAGCGGAAACGCCCTTGTAAACGCTTTGATGGCAGCAAGCGCTGTGCTGTCGCTGATTGCCTGTTCCACGTCCTCCGGTTCCCGGCTTTGCAGCCATGCACACGCAATGACTTGTTGCTGGTCCGAAAGTTTTGCCAACTTCAGTTCGGAAATAGCTAACTGGGTTGTCATCGTCCACGGACGCAGTTCCAGCGGCCCAATCACCGTGTTTTTAAGAAAAAACGGGTTCATTAGAATCGCGCTTGGAACTCCTGCTTGAGCCACTCGGGGCTGTCTGGATAGACGATGCCGAATGCACGTCCATCTTTGCGGGAGATGCCCACCGCTGAAGACTTGGCAAACCGCTTTAGGTCGCGTGCATTGTCCCTGTACCCACGCATCCAAGAGATGTCAGAGTCAGGATTTGCCTTGCACCATTCAAGGTCTTCAAAGCGTTTGCGGAACTCATCAAAGTCGATCGGTTCTCCGTCGACCTTGGCGAGGATGTCGCAATTCACGATCCAGCGGACGTGCGTCTTTCCAGCCTCGTCCACAAAATGCTGAAACCCGCCACGCTTAACCAAAGTACCGCCGCTAGTAAGCCAAGCGGCGATGATGTCAGTGTTGAAACTCTTTCCAGGAGCTTCGTTGTCCTCAAGTAATCGGAGGCGCATAAGTTATTTGTGTTAAGCGTTTTTGTAAATTGTGCCGGTTGCAGACCAGCCGCGAAAGTCGTCGTTTTTTGAATCCAGCGTTACGTTGGTCCAGAACCCTTTGCCGGTCACACCACTGATTCCGCTGGTTTCTTCGCCGGGGTCAAAAGGACAAGTGTCACCTTTGCCTTTTACACTGACTGCGTAAGTCGTGTCGTAAGTCTTGGCTTCAGAGAATGCTCCCACTGAGTCAATTAACTGTTTGAACTCGCCCTTCATTTCGATGTCAACAGACTCCACAATTGAGCCCGATGCCGTCACAAGTGTTACTCCAAAAGTAGCCATGATTATTCAAAAAGGGTGTAGGTTGCCTCGGCGGTTGAGAAATCGTCGTTGGTTTGTGAAACCTTTGACCCAGTAAGTTTTGCGCCACTAAACGAGCCTTCTGGAACCGCGAGCAAATTGTCCTCGCCTTTGGTTTTGACGGTTGTCGTGGTAGTGCTGCGCGGCTTGGCTTGCACCACGACCGTTTGCCCGTCGGCATCGCGGATTGTTGCAAGTTCAACGACCGTTTCTTGCGTCGACTCTTGCAAATAACCGCTCGGCGCGGTGACTCCAAATGTGACTGCTCCAAATGATACAGGCATGGTGTGTTATGGTTTTGGGCCGTAGCCCACGATGTAGGGCATGGAGGTTCGCCAGTGGCGTTCCTCGCGAAGATTGTCTGTGGATTGTGCGACCACCCCGTACAGCTGCACTGCCTCAGAAACGAGCACCAGTGCGCGCATTGCGGCGTCTACCTGGGCGGCAAAAGCGGCCTGCTCGGCCTTGGTGTAGTCGTCGGCCTGCGAGATCACGTTGAGCGTCAGCGTGCCGCGTTGCAACGGACTGCCGACGACGATGTCGCTTTGTAATTCCATTAGCACGGACTTGCCCGGGATAGGCTGGTCGTCCTGCGGTTCGCCGACATAAACGCCTGGGAGCGCAAGCGCAAGCGCGTCCTGTACCGCTGCAGAAAATGCGCCGTCGATCATCGCGTGATGTCCTCCAGGTACAGCTTCCACGAAATCGGATCCTCGTCCCAGCTCGTGATGCGCCGCTCAGTGCCGTTGACTGTCAGCTTTGCACCTTTCACCGGCTCGGGAAATCCAGCTTTCAGCAGCCGCACAAATCCTGCAAAATGCTGTTCAAAACCGCCCATTGCCAACAGGTCAGAAGTCTTCTCGCTGGCCACCGAAAACACTGTCACACCTTGATATGTGACGGAGTCGGCCTGCATGTAGTCCAGTGCTTGGCTCATTGCAGATTCGGTGATGGCGGTCCACTCAGACATTTACAGAAGCGGTTCCTTGACGCGGCGGATCGGCGCTTTGACTGCCACGGCTTCGACCACCGGCGTGCCCCGGATCGTGCGGAAATTATCGGGAGTCGGGTTGCACACCAGCACCAGCTTGCCGGGGTTCGCGTGCGTTTTGAAAAACTGCCTGGCGTCTGCAGGTTCCGGTGAGGAGAAGATCACCTGCGGCCCGCTGCCAGCGTCTTCGATAACAAGGGAGATTTTCATCGTGATATTCGGATGAAGCAAAGGCTCCGCCCCGTGAAGAGCGGAGCCTCTGCTTAGAGGGGGATCAGTTAGGGAGTGACGATGCGGACGCCCATGTTGGTTCCCTTTGCAACTCCCCATATACAGCTCACATTGATGCAGCTCTGGCCTAATTCGCGATTATAGTAGGCCCGAAAAGTTAGGGGAAGCCCAAGGTCAGGCACCACGACTTCGGCGATTTCGATGGAATCCTGCAACGCGGCTTCGGGGTTGACGCGGCGAGCGGCCATGATGAGCGCGCTGGAATGCAGCGCAAAACCGGCCAGCGCTTCGCCGTTGGCGTCGCAGAGGTCGGACTCGTAGATGTCAAAACCGGACACGCGCGGGACCAGTCCTTCAGCCTTAAACGGCGTAATCCCGGGGATTTCCGCAGAGATGAACGTCTTGCTGATCGCGCCGTAATAAGCGGGATTCAGAATGACGCTGCGGCCCATTTTGGGAGCCTTCAGCGTCTGCGTCAGCGTCACTCCAAGGTCAATCACGTCCTGGCGGTCGAAGTTGGCAGCGCTGGAGGAAAGAGGGGTCTGCGCGAAGTTTGCGGCAGTCACCAAGTTCCACAGTTGCCCAAACATGTCAGCGCCCAAAGCCTGCAACATGGGAGTCAGGAACAGGTTGCGGAAATTAACCGAAGACTGAAGGACTTCGATGTCGGTGAAACCCAGCGTCACGCCGCGATGCTGATCAAGCGAGATTGTGCGGGCGGTCGTGTCACCGGCGACGGGAGCATACCCAGCGCTCGTAATGTCGACGACGGACGGGACCGTCGCGAAACGGGTGGTGACCGAGCTGCCAGCGGACGCAACGTCCGTGGAAAAATCGGTCGTAATGCCCCGGAGAGGAGCGAAAGCATTGGTCAGGAACGGCAGCGACTGCTGCGCGATTTGTGCGAGGAAAACGCCATTGAGGGCCATAGTGATTTAGTGTGTGAGGGTTAGAGCTGCATTGCTTTCCGGTTCGCGGCGTAAAACTCATTACGCTCGACGAAGCCCAGAGTCATGTAGTGCGCCCAGAGTTCGCTGCGGGTCTTAGGCGCGGAAAGTTCTTCGGGCACGATGGCCACCGGAGCCACGCCCAGATTTGCCACGATTGCGTTAGCCTTTGCGGCTGCGTCAGCCTCGTCAGCTTTCATCGCGTCAAGAGCGGCAGCTAGGTCGCGGTTGTTAGCGTTGGCAAGGTCCAGTGCAGCGGAGAGTTCCGCGCTGCGGGCCTTGAGTGCTTCGAAATTGGCGACAACTGCCGAATGCTCGGCGGTCAGCGCGTTAAGCGCGGCGAGGTCTGCCTGCGCGGCAGAGAGCGCGGCCAGCGCGTCGGTGAGGGTTGCAGGAGACTCCATACAACCAAGGAAGTCGGGACAAGGAAAAGCCCGCTCCGGCCATGAAACCAGAGCGGGCCAATGAACCCAATGAACAAACTGAACGGCTACAACATACCAAGGAGCGCCTCGTATGCAAGCTCCTGATTTCCCATGCCGTCAATAAGGTTTGCGGCCCGTGCTCGGGGTGCCAAGTAAGCTGCGCCGGTCATGTATTCGTCAGCGACGCGGCGGTTGCGAAGGACGTTGTCGCGGAACTGTGCGAAGCTGTCGTCTACGAGCTGTTGCAGGCTGGCACGCTGAGCTGGCGTCAAGGACGGCCCCATGCCTGCGCCTTTTAGCGGGCCTGAGGTGATGGGATCCCACTTGAGCCCCTCCTCCTCGTACATTGCGGACTGATCCGTCCACGGGATGATGGTGCCGATGCTGCCCCAGGTTGATCCTACGGAGCCGAACACTTTATCGCAACTCACGGCGATGTTGTACGCGGCGGAACACGCCGTGTCGTCGGAGTAAGCCACGATCGGAACCTTCAAAAACTGGATGAGGTCGGTGATTTCAGAACAGCCCGAGCAGCTGCCGCCCGGCGAGTTGATCTCCAGCAAAACGCCGCGCACGTTGGCCTCCATCGCGTCTTCGAGATCCTCAGCCACCCATTCGTAATCCCAAACGCCGCAGCAGGCTTCGATTGCACTGATCCCTTTTGCCAGCGTCCCTTCGATGCAGATGTGCGCAATGCCCTGCCCGTCGATCTCCATCGGCTCGCGCTGGGACTTCATCATCCCATCGTACTCGTCCCCGTTTGCGCGCACCAGCCGCGCCTCCACCAGCTTGCGGACGGCAGCGTAGCCGCCCGGTGTAATCAGCCAAGGGCGGTAGAAAACTTGCTCGATGACACGTTGAAATTTCATAAATCTTGCACCGAGGTTGTCGGGTTGCCGTTGGGGGTCAAAAGTCCGAACACTTCGCGGGTCAGCCCGGAGCGTTCCACCCGCTTCTTAATTTCCAGTTCCTCGCGTTCCACCTCGTCCAGGTGCTCTTCGAGAGTTTTGGAACCGCTGGCAAGAATGTCGGTCATGCTGCGCATCCCGGCGCGGTAAGCCTCGATTGCGTCGCGAGAAGCGTAGCCGGAATCGGCTGTTAGTCTGGCGGGTTCGGTGAACCGGAATTGATAGGCGCCACCCCGGTCTTTGTCGGCGCCGGTGTAGGGTGGGAGTATGCCGAGCTCCACGAACTTCGCGACGGCGTAGGCGCAGCGTCGCTTGCAGAACGCGGCCAGATAGGCGTGCCGCTCCGACGTGATGCGGTTGACCTGTTCGAGCACAATTCGCGCGGAAGCCCCGCCCAGTTTTGACATGTCCCAGCCAAACTCCGGTGGCCATTGCGCGGCCAGCAGTGCGTTGCGAATCAGACGCTCCTGCAGGCGATCCTGAGCTTCCGTCGGAATCTTGGCGTCGATCTGGTCGATCGATTCGCCGGCGCCCGCCGTCAGGTATTCGATTCGGCCCCCAGCCATCGGGGTCATACGGAGCCCCGGCCCACACTGCGGCATGTTGGTTTCGGTCAGCGCGTTGTAGGCGTCGCTGGCGTCTGCCATGCCTTGCTGATTGGTCACAAGCAACCCGATTTTGGCAGCCATGCGGGACGCGCTCTGAATGTCATCGCCCAAGTCTTTTAGGGAAATGAGGTCGCGGATGGCGGGAGCAAACGCGGAAATCCCGCGCACCTGGTCCACCTCGCGCGGATCCATCGTTAGCATACACGCCTGGACTGGGATGTCCCGATCCTCTGCGCCGCTCTGGTCCTCGCCAAGCACTCGGTAGGCGATAGCGCGGTTGGTCTTGGACAGGATGACTCCGTTGTAAATCCTGAGCCCACGATATCGGCCCTCGGTCAAAACTCCGTCGTCCCCCCGAGAACCGATTTGATGCCACGGGACCTGCTGCAACTGCGGGTAACCGTTTTGCGACGTGGTCAGGATCGTCAGCAAGTCGCCTTCGCGGTCGATTGCTGTCGACTCCAACCGCAGGCCTTCCCACCAGCTTTTCCCGTCGATGTAGGCGATCTGAAACCAGTCCAAAAGCACAGCCTCGGCTTGTTTGCCCCATTCTTTATCGGCACCCACAAAAATCGGTCGCATTGCCATCCCTACGGACAGCATGGATTTCTGATCTATCGCGGCATTCACCATGCCGTTGTTCCAGTACAGCTTGCGCGCGGCAGAGTTGACCGTGCGCCATTCCCCAACGGTCAATTCTTTGGAAATGCTCTGGGTGTGGTTCCTCCACCACGGTTCCGCCCACACGCCGCCTTCAACGAGTCGCTGCCTGCGGTATGCTCCGCCGATGTTTGCGCCCACTTTTGGCGCGCCAAACCCCGCCATTTTCTTGATGCGGTCCAGAAAGGTCATATGAAATAGGCCTGGGTGCGGCGAACCGGCGCATTGATCCCGGCGGCTTTGTAATTCAGCGCTTGCTGCGCCAGCATCATTACATCGAGCGGCGAAAGGGTCCCCCCGACGTTGAACTGAAATGATGCGCCGTCAATAGAGCTGCTCACCAGAGAGCTTTTGCCAGCGCTGACCAGGTCAAACTTTTGAGCCACGATGGCCCGCAACTCGGCAACGTCACGCGTCAAGAAGACCTGGAGCAGGAGTTTTTGGTCGGGAGCCATCTATCCAGACGCATCGGGACAAGCAAAACCCCCGGACATCCCACTCGGGAGCCGGGGGCAAGTTGCCCGGAGTCCACCCCCGCAAAGGGTGGTTTTTGGTTGAGCCAGTAGACTAGCTCTCCGGTGCATGCTCGTCAACCTCCGGCGCGCTTGAAATCATGTCCGGCAGGATGCCTAGGATCTGAGCGGCAAGCACGTTCATCGCTTCCGCGTCCCACATGTGGTTTGGCCTGCCTGTAGCAGTCCACCGGAGCCGGGTCTTCTTTGTGCGCTTGTCTACTGTTGCCCGCTTGCGCTCAGAGTTAAGGTGCCGGACGTACTCGGGCGGAGCGTCCTGGGGAAACTCCCAGACCGGCGAGCCGGTGTTGCGCAGGTTGGCGAGGATGTCCTTTATTGGGTCCGACGCCCAGTAGAAAAAGGTCACGAAAACACGCTTGCCAGCAGCGTCCCGGGTTGTCGGTGCCACCACGCGATCCGGTGCGGAGTAGTACCGGCGGATCGGCTTGCCGTCCTGTCCCCGTACCGTAAAGTGGTCCTCGGCGCGTCCCACGAGCGCCGTCCAGCCAAACTTGGCGCAAGTGTCGTACACCCGCCCGTGGAATGAGTTCCCAGCATCCAGCAGAGTTCTTTTGTCTGGGATTTTGAGCCGCGTTTGGATCTCGCGAAGTTGGTCCACCGTCAGTATTTTACCAGCCCACAAAAGCCGAGAATGCCCGTTCTTAAGCCAAACGCGCACGATGCCCCAGTAGTGATCTTGTTGGCAATCCACGGTCATCACCCTAGCGGCCTCATCTGGCATGGGTCGTCCATCCTGCCACTCGTTCACCCAGTATTCGCTGGCCTCTAGTTCCAGCGCCGGTAGTTCTTCCTCCAGCTTCCAAGGCTCCGCGAGCCGCTGCATTCGAAAGTCTTTGGTCGGCTGGAGTACTCCGAGGTGTCGAGCGTCGGACGCCTGGCACCACTGAATGACAAGGTCAGCCCACCTGATCCAATAAACGCTTTGCGCCGATACACGCCGGGAGCGGTAGCCTTCCACGTGGTCGTTGCCTTCGCTGCGCCACTCGCTGCGCTGAGTCAGCCCACGCCGCGCCGCGGTGGTGTCTGGCGTCACGTGGCCGCAGTGCGGGCACTCATGCCGCACCGTTTTGACAAGCGCCCCCCAGTTCCACTCCCCGTTCTCGTTTTTGCACTCGTCGTATTTGATGTCGACCCACGCCGGTTTCACCCACTCGTCGCACCCTGGGCACCGATGGCACCATTGGAACTCTTCGCCGGACCTCCATTCTTCGGTCAGTTGGTGGGGTTCCTCGTAGCTTTGGCTGGTCAGCAGCGCGTAGCCGTTCCACCGGTCGTGCAACCGCTTTTTGAACTGCGTGATGAGGTCGCTGTACTGCCAGCACTCATCGAGAAAAAGAACCTGCACCGACTTTTCCTGAGCATTGCTGGTGTTTGCGCCGCCCAACATGAGCGGCATGTGCGGGAAGTAGATCCCGTCCTTTTTGACGTGGTGCCGGTTGGTTGGCATCAGCCCCCGCAGGGGTTCGCACGCGCCCAGAACCGGCTTGAGTCGCGTCTCCATCCACTCCGCGGAAGTCGCGTCGGTCTGAGTGATCGACAGCATCGGCCCCGGCTGTTGCGCTACGGCCCAGCATACCAGTGCCTCCAGTGCGGTCGATTTGCCTGCGCCGGTGCACGCCTGGACAAAAGTCTGGCGGCAGGTTGGGTCGGCAAAGTCATGGAACACCGCGTTCCACCACGGCGCTGTGTGCCGGTCGAAGTGCGTGGAACGGGAGCTGTGCGGAAAGCGCACGTTCTGCTCCATCCAGTCGAGCGGATCGCCTGTGTACGCCAGCCGCACCCCAGAACAGCAGCCCTGCAGGAAAGGCGTCATAGTCCGGCAAAGCCCTCCCGAGCGTTGGCCTTCAGTAGCTCAATCCGGCTTTTCAGCTTTGGCTGGATTTCGGCCTCGGTCAGTCCGGCTAGTTGTCCTGGCAGGTCACCCACCAGTGCGTCAAGTTCCGAGCACCAGACCGAGACGACCCGGGTTCCAAGCTCGCGCATTTCGGCGGCCAGCACCAGCTCGCCTTTCTCGCGCTTGATGATGAGGTCAAGTCGCTCAATCTCTTTTCTCAACTTTGCCGTGCGGGTCTCTTGGAACCCGGCAGCTTGTGAAATTACGACCTCCGCTGTCGGTTTTTCCTGCTTTTGCGTTGGTGCCGCTTCTGGAGTTGCCGGTTTCTGCGGCGGGATCACAACTCGTCCCGCAGAGTGGACTGCGCGCCACTCTTCGATCTTTTCCCAGCTCCAGCCCCTGTTAAGCCCTCGCTTTTCCCATCCTTGAACGGCTCCGCGGGAAACGCCGTATCGCTCGGCGATCTGTTTGTGACTGTATGCCATTGGTATTTTTTGCCTGTATTATCAATAATACACCGGCAAAATACAGTCAAAGATACAACCGAGCGGCAATTTTTGCCGGTAGACAGGCCATTTTTTGCCGATTGCACAAAAAAAGGGCACGCGTCATCAACCTCAC
>Ga0315909_10001475_pt1 | contig 31815 bp, 47 predicted proteins | sample LakEriMetagenome_11_FD_203527 | JGI IMG/M metagenome (GOLD analysis project Ga0315909, IMG submission 203527) | Freshwater fungal communities from buoy surface, Lake Erie, Ohio, United States - Buoy 2 MA125 | ecosystem: Environmental > Aquatic > Freshwater > Lake | place: USA: Lake Erie, Ohio... | reverse complement strand
TATTGAACTTGTCCTGCAACAACAGGCCAAATAATCTCTGTGATATTAAAGACAATCATGTCCTCGTTTGACCATTGGTCAATCATATCATTTAGCATATCAAAAGCGTCTTGTGCTTCCTCTGCGGTTGGAACTTCACCTGACGCTAACGCACCTATGTCTTTCATTGCTCTTGATATAATGTCTATTGGTTTTGCCATGATCTGTCCTAAATATTAGGTTTAAATGTGTTAGCGAGCCATGGAAAGCCAACTTTTTTGTCTTTTTTAAGCTCTAATAATTGTGCGTCTAAACGAGATTTTATACTAGAAACGCCATCTACGGTTGTTTCCTGATCAATCCAATCTAGAATTGTTTTTTCTCTAACTTCTGCGTAAGGAATAACAATCTCTGTGCCTTTAAAATAGTAATTGCCTTCTGTTTCCACGGTATTGTCACCGTCAGTTGCAGTTACATGGTAATAAGCATGAGTGATTAGATCATCCTCTGCGGTTACTTCTACAAGTTTCCAATTATAGTTGTTCATTGATTGCATCCCAAGTTAGCGTTTCCTCGTTCCATGTATAGCGACCACCGTCTGTTGGATAGTCAACAGGTGCTTTCCATTGAGCAGTAGCTTCGTCTAATGTCCATGAAGCGTAAGGTTGAGGTGGTATAAATGCGTCTAAATTAGCGTCATATTTATAGCCAATACCTGCGTAATTCTTGCGAATTTTGCCGTTATAAGATGTTTGTTTCCAATTGCCACCAAGTAAGTTTGTGCAGAAAGCAATACCAATTGCTTCGTTCTCTACACCGTCTTTATCGGCTGTGTCTTGGTTAGCAACTACAATCACTTGAGTGACTAGGTTTTCATCGTTTAATTGTGCGAAATGTGCCATATTTTTCCTTTATCTTGCGTTAGCGTTTTTAAATGGGTTTTCTGCGAATGCCATATATATGTAATTAGATGAACCATTATTTTCACCACTATTAACTGCAGCATTTCTTAACTTAAATCCATTTGATAAAAAGTCAACTGCTGTATTATTAGCTACAGAATAAGTTGCATTTTCTACTGCTGTGCTTTCTGCTCTTAAATAGTCACCAGCTACATTATATGTATTTCTTGATGAGTCAACCATTACCCAACTGTGAGCATTAGTATAATCTCTAAAGATTACAAATTTAGGTCTAAAACCTAAATAAACAAATGGTCCGTCAGTAGAGCTATTACCTGTGTAAGAACCAAATTTACTAAACCCTGCTATTTCTGCCCAGCAATAGGCTACAATTGGAATATTTAAATAGTTATTGTTACCTATGTTATTACCTGTATAAACACCAAATACGGTTGAAGTTGGAGCTGACGAACCCCAATAATTTGAAATAGTTGAAGCTGCACTTGTGCTGTTTAATATAAGAAGTTGATTTGTTCCTAAAACAGAATGATACACAACCCAATCTTGTGCATTTGTTCTAGTTTTTGCAATAATAAGTTTAGGTGCAACGCCTAATCCATGACCTACAGTTCCAGCAGATGTTCCTGCTCCTGTATAAGTTACAATACTAAACCCAGCAGTTGCATTTACAGATACAGTAGATGTAATAGAGCCTGAAGTGTTAGATGATGTTGAGCCTTGTCCAGCTTGCCAATTCCATGCTACATAAGTATATCCTGATGCATTAAAATTGCTATCTGCTGAATATGCAACAGAAAAACCATTTGTATTAAAAGAAGTTAATCCGCCACTATAAGTAGATTCTGCATTTGCAGAATTTGGAAATACTAATTTTGTAACGCCTCTAACTACATCATATATTGTATTATTTCCAACAACATTTCTAGTCTTAAACCATACCATATCAGGTTGAAATTGACTTTGATTAACAATAGTCTGTGGAGCATTAAGACCGCTATAAAGCGTTGCATCCATATACTTATTACCCTGTAATATAGTAGGGGTAGGTAGGTTAAATGTGTTTAGTGCTACATAGCCTGTAGGAGGTGTGTATGAGAATGGTCTTTGACCAAAGTTTATAAATGATGTAATACCTGTTGCAGTTATACCTTTACCAATAGCTGGGAAAAATGTTCCACTAATACTTGAATAAGCTGTGCCTTGAGAAGTATTATTTTTGTAGAAAGTAAGTGTTCCAGCGTCTAGGTCTAAAGCTACACCAATAACATCACCTGTTGTAAATGTTGCGCCATAAGCTGAACCTGAACCAGCAGTATATTTATTGCCATTGCTTCCAAAATATCCGTAATCACCTGTTTGTTCACCAGGCCATGTTCCCATTTGAACAGCAAATGGTTTTTGAGTAATTCCTAATAATGCACTATTGCCACCAGCACTAAATTCATATTCCCAATACCATTTACCACTAGAAACACCTATTGTTCCTATTGTTCCATATCTAGTTCCGCTAGCAGTATCAAATGTTGCTGATAAGTTAGCTTGAGATAAAGTTACACCTACAGAACCAACTAATGGACTCCATACAGCATAATTAGCCACAGTCGCACTTGTATTAGTAGGAACATCTAACATAGCATCATAGGTTGTGCCTGCTGTTAAGCTAATGTTGTTAGTTGTCCAATTGTTACCGTTAGGTGAACTATCGTAGCCTAATGTTGTAGTAGATGTTGTGTTACTAAATGTTAGGTAGAAACCGTTAGTTCCGTATGTGCCTTTATATTGAATTGGTTTCCATACACCATTAGCGTCATTATTGCCAAAGTAATATGGTTCTAGTGCTTGACCGTCAATGAAGTTAATGTCAGTCATGTAACCGTCATAGTAATAGCTTGTTCCGTCATAATAGCGACCAATAGAACCGCTATTTCCAGATGCAACCATTCTTAAAATTGTGTTTTGAGTTGGATAAGTTGATGTGCTAAACGCAGTTACTTGGTTACCATTAATATATAATTTAATTCTATTAGCTGCTACAGCTTGAGTTGTATCTACTGAAACTACTATATGATACCAAGCAGAAGGGTCACGAAAAACTTGCGTTGTTACTAAATTACAGTTTAAAGAAGTTGGATAATCAAGAATGACTAAAGCGTCTGCACTAAAATAAATTCCACCTTGATTATTTGTTGCACTAAAAGCATGTTGTATTCCATATAGTCCAGAACCAAGCGCTCCACGTTTAACCCAACCACTCCATGTCCAAACTTTTCCATCAGTTGGAGTTCCTAAAGTTCTATTTAAATAAGCACTAGCACTACTTCTAAACCTTAAAGAATTGTTTAGGTTATTAGTAAGTGGTGTTAAAGCACCTGTAGCTGTAAATGTGTGGATAGTATTACCACCTGATGATGTGACTAGACCACCGTTAAATACTTGTGAGCCAGCGTATGAGATGATAACGATACCTGAATTTCCGTCAGAACCTCTATTATCACGACCACCTCCACCACCTGAACCTGTAAAAGGAGTTCCTGATGTATTATTATTTGATGATGCAGATGAGCCATTTCCACCCACTCCACTACCACCTGAAGCTCCTGTAGTTGAACCACCTCCGCCTCCGCCACCTGCGTAAAATAAAGATGTTCCTGTAATTGATGATGAAACACCTAAACCGCCAGCACCTCCTGTGCCACCTGATGCGTTTCCACCAACTCCTCCAGCACCACCTCCGCCTCCGCCTGAAGCTCCTCCTGAACCTGTTCCATTACCACCATTATTACCTTGACCTGAAGTGCCAGCACCTCCTGCTCCACTTGAGCCAGGAACACCACCGCCACCACCTGAACCACCACTTCCACCTGCTATGTCAGCACCACCTCCACCGCCACCAATACAAGTAAATGTAGTTAATCCTGTGCCACTTAAAACTGTATTTGAACCTGAACTTCCTCTAACATTTGTTGCTGCATTTCCACCTGCTCCACCAGCACCAACTGTTACTACATAAGTTGCGCCTGCATAGATAGTTGTAGAACCTGTAAGTAAACCTCCTGCACCACCTGCACCATAACCACCACCTCCACCACCACCAGCCACTACTAAATAACTAGCTGTTACAGGTGTAAGAGGGCTTAATGTGCCTGAAGATGTGAATGTGTGTATTTGGTTACCACCTGAAGTAGTAAGAGTGCCACCTACGAATAAAGGTGTAGCAGATGCGTAAGATATGATGACTATGCCTGAACCGCCTGCGCCGCCACTACTTCCTGATCCGCTTCCTGATCCGCCACCTCCACCACCACCACCTAAATTGGCTGTTCCTGAAGTTCCTGAATTTAATGATCCATTGCCACCGCCACCTGAACCACCTGTTCCAGCAGTTCCAGGTGTGTAAGCTCCACCGCCTCCACCACCAGCGTAAGTTACGCTTGAACCTGATATAGATGACGCAGAGCCTGCACCACCATTACCACCATTATTTCCTGATCCATTAGAGCCTACTGCACTTGCACCACCACCACCACCTGCACCATAAGTTGCGCCTGTAGAAGACGAACTACCTCCGTTATTACCTTGTCCTGATGTTCCTGCTCCACCTGAAACAGTTGCAGTTCCTGATGTTCCCGCTCCGCCACCTGAACCACCAGCTGCACCTTCATTTCCTGAAGCTCCTGATTTACCACCTCCGCCACCACCAATTGATGTAATGGTAGATAAACCTGCTCCTGAAATAACTGAATTAGCTCCATTACTTCCTGTTGCAGGTGTTCCAGCTGTTGCTCCTGAACCTCCTGCACCTACTGTAATAGTATATGTATTAAGAGTTGATAAAGAAAAAGTAGATGTTTGATATCCTCCAGCACCGCCACCACCTGTTCCGCCATTATAAGTGTTTGCATTACTGCCGCCGCCACCACCTCCAGCTACAGCAAGATAAGTAGCAGAAACACCGCCTTTTTTGGAAAATACACCAAAACCTCTAGCTGCCTCTACTGCTATTCTTGATAATAGTGACATTAACTATTCCTACTTAAATTGTGTTTGTGATGCAAATACTGTGAATGTAGCTGAACCTGTTTTAACAATAGTATATGAGTAAGCGTCTATTCCTGAAGCATTACCACTTGACCATGCTGTGCCACCTTGATATTTAGGTGTAATAGAGTTTCCGTCAATAGTGACTGCATTATTATAGTATGCAGTTGCACCTTGTGATACTAGGAATACAACAGTCATTGATTGACCTGTTGACATAGCTGTGTTTAAAGACGTGCCACTTGAAGCTCTAAAGTTTACAGTCCAATTAGCTGAAGCGTTAGTTGTATAGTAAAGAACTGATTGTGTGGTTACATCGTAGTTAATTGTGCCTGTGGCTGCAGTTGCTGATACTGTGACTACTTCAGCTGCGTTTGTAAATACCGCTGCTAATGTGCTAGATGACCCACTAAATGTTTGAGCCGCAGTAAATGTATTAGCTACGTTAGTGACAGGAATATTAGCCGCAGCCAATGATGTTGCACCTGTGCCGCCATAAGCAGTTCCTACAGGGTTTGTTGGTGTCAAGCTAGTTGCTGTTAAAGCGCCTGTGCTTGGATTAAATTGGAATTTAGTAGAGCTTACAAATTCAGTTGTTAATGATCCTGTGGTAACTGAAGTAAATAGTGGGTATCTTGTAGCGTTTGTGGTTGTATCATCAGTAATAGCTAGTCCTGTGCTTTCAATCGTAATAGAACCTGCGCCATTTGTAATAGATATGCCTGAACCTGCTGTTAAAGTAGCGTTTTTCCAATAACCTGCCACAGCGTCATAGATAATAGTTTGACCTGAAGCTAATGAGCTAAATTGAACGTTTGAGTCTGTGCCACCTAATTGTGATCCTGGATTAAGTCTGATTGCAATAATACCGCCACCTGACGAATTACCATTAATTACGGCTGCTACTTGAGCTTTAACGTTAGGTGCAGTAGGTTTGGTAGCTGTATAACCGCCTGTAACAGCAGGGTCATACCAAAGTATTTCACCGTCACCAATACCTGAAGTGTTGACGTTTCTTAATACACCGACTGTTTGAATTAAGCCAAAGCCATTTAAAGCTATGTTTTCAGCTGCTATACCTACAATGTAAGTTCCGTCAGTAATACCTGTTGCTGGTGCTGCGGTAATAACGCCTGAAGCGCCAACAGAGCCTGTAAACATACAAACTTGGCCTTTAGTAATAGCGCTTGAAGCTTTTGCGTAGTAATACTGATCCTCGCCTATGTGTTGAGTTACATTTCCGCCAATCATGCCTAAAGCAAGCGTATTACTTGTGTTATCCCAACCTAATTGACCAGCAGTTAATGCTGTTGCGTAAGAAGTATTAAATAATATGTAATTTGGTGTTGAAATAGCGCCTGTGATACCTGATAAAGACGTAATGTCTGAATTAGCGCCTGAATTAGCCTTGTTATTAAACGTATTCCAATCGGTTGATGATAAATAACCGTTTGTAGAGGTTGTAGCTTGGGTAATACTAATATTAGGTGTAGCACCACCACTTGAAGATAAAGGTGCAGAAGCTGTAACAGATGTAACACCACTTGAAGCTGGCGCAGCCCATGAAGGCACGCCTGCGGCTAAAGTTAAAACATAGCCATTAGTGCTAGGTGCTAAAAATGTTGTAGCGCCTGGGCCTGATTGGTAAGGTAATGAGCCTGTTACACCGCCTGCTAAATTAGTGGCTGTCGTAGCTGAACCTGCTGTTGTTGCAGTTGCAGCGTTACCTGTTATATCGCCTACAATTGGAGTTGATACAGTTAATCCTGTTAATGTGCCAACGGTTGTGATTCCTGTGTAAGAACCTGATAAATAGCTAGAACCAATAGTTCCGCTTGTAATTTGTGAGCCTGCAATAGATATATTTGATTCAGATAGTGAAGTTAATTGACCTTGTGCGTTAACTTGTGCAGTTAAAGTCTTACTTGATGAACCGTAAGAACCTGCAGTTACACCTGTGTTTGTAATAGAAAATTGTGTGCCAATTAATGTTAATCCTGTTCCTGCTGTATAACCTGCTGCAAATGATAGGTTAAAGAATTGGAGTGGCGTAACACCTAATGTGCCTCCAGGTTGAGCCGTGCAATACCAAGCTGTTGTGGCTTGACCGCCTGATTCAATATAAATAATAGCGCCTTCGTATTCAGCCCAAGTATCAGCACCTGGCGCTCTAGACCATGGGCCACTTGATACGATATAAATGCCATTTTCAGATAAAGTTGATTGGTCTTTAACTAATACTGTGTTTCCTGCTACAAGAGGCACGGTATCAATGGTTTGTAGGCCTGAAAGCGTAATATTTACGGTTGTAGCTGCATTTGCTGGTGGTTTCCAAGAAGCGCCTGCGACTGCATAGTCTACATATTGTTTATTTGCAATATCAGTAGAACCTGTTGGAGTAGCGTCTACTTGACCTGATAAAAAATGACCTGTAGAAGGCGTTGTAGCACCAATAGTCGTGCTATCAATCGTGCTATTAGTAATGTGTAAGCCTGATTGATTAGGATCAATGGTTGCAAAGAATGGCTTGTTCTGCCCAATAAACTCAATAAAATCGCCTGTAACCGTAAAATAGGCTTGAACAGGCAGTAAATTCTGAACAGATGATTGAGCAGGACTAGTCATATATTTCCTTAAGATTGATCGCCAACAGGGGTTACATAAAGAGTTGTTGTGTCAGTTCCACCACAAATTGCAGTGACTTGGAACGGAGCTGCAGGAACTGCAATTACCATAGGGAGTATCATATTAGCTGGTAAAACAAAATCACCTGGTGTGCCTGCTGTTGGAAATACTGAAGCTGGAGCAGTAGGTAAATTTGAAACAGTAACAGCACAAGCTTTAGTGCCAGCATTGATAAATGCAGCATAATTAACTTGGTCGTTAGTGTTTGGAGTAATAGTAATTGAAGTTGATGATGTAGCTGTAACAGCAATCACAGAGGTTTTTCCTGCTGGTCTTATAACTGTGGTATTAGCCATGATTGTTTCCTTGAATTAATTAAATTATAAACTTTAATAGAAAAAAAGCCATTAGAAATTTAATGGCTTCTTCTCATTATTGCATGCTTACGGATTTTGTTGTGTTAAGTCGTAGCCATAAACATACACATCAAATGTTGCAGCCGCACCTTGTGCAGTTCCAACGTTAACGTATAAGTTTTGAGCTGTTTGAACAGCTGTTGAAGCTACAGTTCTTTCTGACACAACAGTAGGGCCTGTTAAAGCAGATAAAGCTGCGTTTGCAACAATTGCTGTGCCACCTGCTGCTGGCGCAGTAAATAAACCTGCTGCAGCTGTAGTTAGGCTAATTGAAGCGTTTGTGATAACAACATTTTTTACAGAGTAAGATGTTGAGTTAATGATAGGTAATACTGTGTCACCTGTTACATTAGCATTAACACCTTGATAAACAGCTAACAAACGAAGCGCTTGGTTGGTTCCAACGAGCTGCGGATGTGAGCTTTGGGTCACTGCTGGGCCTGGATTTGCCATAATAAATTTTCCTTTTCTGTTTGATTAATGTAGGGGACTTTTACATCCCCTAACCGTTACATTACTTAAGCTGCTACTCGGCAAGCTAACTCTGGGTAGAGTGGCGCCCAACCGTATAACACATCAAGACGTGTAGGAATTGAGTCATTGTTAATAGTGTATTGACGAACTACACGCATTGAAAGACCAATTTCCTTGTCAGATGCACGACCAGCAAAATGAACACCGTCAGGCAATTCAAGATCAGCCATAGCTAATGTGAACGCATTTCTGTGCATAATGATATTTTGTGGTGATGTAACACCTGTGTTATTGAATGGAGTAACAGTTTGTGAACCTGTTGATGTTACAACTACGTTTTGGAATTGACCTGCTGTAATAACAGCTGGTGAAACGTTAACTGTAGCTGTGCCACCTGAAGTAATTGTTACAGGTGAATTTACAACGAAGTTACGAAGCTTACCGTATGATTGACGGTTTTGTGGGTTAGCACCAAACACGCCAGCAATAGTAATTACGTCACCTTGGTTGAGTGAAGCATTAGCAGTAGCTGCACCAATAGTGATGTTAGAGCTTGAAGCCCAACCACTTGTTAGGAAGCCTGTTGCTGTTGTAACGTTACATGATAAAACAGATGTTGCATAAGAACCAAATGTTTGTGAAACAACGTTTTGGTCTAATTTCCAATTCATACCACCTGAATCACGACCCATTAAACCTTTGGTGTATTGATCAGAGATAGTTGTTTGTGGATTGAAGATACCTTTTAAGCTGTCAACAATAGTTGCAGATGTAAATGGTTCAACGATACATGATCTACGGCCATCACGTGGAGCGCCTTCAGAGTCAAGGTAAGCTTGACCTGTTAAGAATGTGATTAAACCTGTAGGTGCTACGCCAGCAGTGCCAACAATGTTAGCAGTGTTGTTTTTAGCAGTTACAAGACCGTCACGATCAATCTTATTCGCAATCGCTGCAACAGCTGGTTTTAATACGCGGTCACTAAACATGTCTAAAGACAATGCTAGGTCTTGTGTAGTAAATTGTGTGTCAACGTGGAATTGTGTTGATAAAGTAACAGGAACTGAAGTTTCATTGAAGTCTTCAACGTTAAGAGCTGGGCCTGTTGTGCCGATGAAACGACCAGGACGTCTTACGTTAACTGTGTTACCAATTTTTGCACCAACAACAGCAAATTGGTCGTCATAGTTACGATCAACTTCTGATGTAAATGTTAATTCGTTTTCCAAGACCATTAACGCTTCGTTAGTGATCTTGCTAATGGTTAGTAAATTATTAGCCATGATATTTCCTTATTTAAGAGTTTAATATCCTGCTACCTTACTCTTCCTGCTTTCCGAGCCTCACGCCATTGTTGATAAGTGCCATGAAATTCACCATTGGTGTCCACGCCAACATCAGCAACTACGGAACTCGCTTTAATAGGAGTTATAGGTGCAGGTGCTTTACTGCGTGCAACTTGAGGTTTTTGTTCAGCTTCAGATTTAGGCACTTCTTTTGTGACTGCTTTTGCCTCAAACTTGGCTTCCAATTTTCCAATTTCACGAAGGGCTTTAACAGGACTAGACGAATTAAGCACATCTACTAGCTCAGGATTTTCTGCTAAATGATATAGGATTCTAGGGCCTACATCGGATTCCACAATCGCATCTCTGATAACATCGCTCACTTGAACGTCTGCTGCCGAGGCAATCATTTCATCATAATCAGGTAAATCCGCCTTAATAGTTGCTTCGCGTTGCTTCCAAGATTCTGCCAATTTTTGACGTTCCTCTTGAGCTTTACGTTCTGCATCTTGCTTTTCTTTGTTCAGTATAGCTTGTTCAGCACTCCATTCAGCTAATGCTTCAGCGTATTCAAACGCGTCATTAAACTGACTAGGCTGTGGCTTTACGTTTTCCTCTACAGGTTTTGGTTCAGCCTTTCCTTCTAGCTCTGCTATACGACTTTCTAACGCTTCACGAGCCTCACGTTCACGAGCCGCTTCTTTACGCGCCTCTTCACGTTGCTTTGTTAGCTCTGAAAATCGCTTTTCAAGCTTTGGATTTGGTTTCTTTTCCTCTGTTGCTTTTGTTTCTGTTTCAGTTGTTTCTGGTTCACTCTCAACTTCAGCTTGTTCCGTTGGCTCTGTTGTAGCAACTTCCTCTTTAGGTGTTTCTACTTCAGCCTCAATCGGTGCCTGTTCAGCTAAACCCAACTTATTTGCGTAGAACTCCTCTGCGTTTGCAGAAGTGACTACACTTCCTGCTTCTTTTTCTGACATGGAATACTCCAAGATTTTTACCCAATGAATCCATTGGTAGATTGTTGCTTTATACTACAAAACTACTTATTTATCAATTGTTACTTAAACAGCTCGTTCTATTGTTTCAGCGTTGACAAGCTTTGCGTTCTCGCCATTCATCCTTGCCAATAAGAGAGCAACCGTTGCTTTAAGCTCTTCAATTTCAATTTTAGTTTGGTTATCAATGTCTGTGTCACGTCTACGAGTTTCTTCACGAACTTCAGTATCGTTTGCTTTAGCTGTGACATCCATGAGCTTACGTTTAGTTTCTGCATCTTGTTTGACTCCTTCAATATCTTGACGTTGTTTAATAACCATTTGCAACTCTTGAACCGCTTGTTGTAGTTGTTGGTTTTGAGCTGATAGTTGTTGTAATTCCATTTGCACTCTTGGTGGCACTTTAGACTTGTCATCCACTTTGGCTAATGGGTTGTTTACGGCTAAACGATCAGCAATCGTATCAGCGCCTGGAAAATCCATGTTTCTAACTAATAGGTCACCAGCTTGTTGGATCAGTGTTGGATCGGCTGCAAATAAAGCCATCATCGAATCTACTGCTTCTTGGCGTTTAGAGTTATAACCTGGGCCTGTATCCATCACAATATCGTATTCACCGACTGTGACGTCATTTAGTATGCGATCAATGCCTTCTTCGTCTTGACCATATTGATTGATAGTCAATATTTCAGGTTTGCCGTCATCACCAATAATACGCATGACACGTTCTTTGTCATAGATTTTAGGTATTAAGTCTAGAATAATACGGCCTGTTTGACGAATAGAGCGAGTTAAGTTGTCATAGTAGTGGAAGTTAGTCATATCCACTTGTTGTTGCTGACCTTGTAATGCTTTACCTGATAAATTACCTGTAGGAAGTTGAGCTGGGTCAAATATACCGACTACTTGCATTAAATCAGTAGTCATAGATTGAGCTGCAGCCATAACGCCTGTTGGTGGTGGTTCAGGTTGTAATCTTTGTGGCACAGGCGCTGGTTTGCCATCAATGTCTGTTTGTTTATAGCGTAGAACAGGCATAGATTTGATGTTAGCTTGCGCCCATTCGTTCTCGTGGCCTTCATCTTGTCCTTCAGCCAATAGCCATTTAGCTTTAGGTGCTAATGCAACTGACTCGGTAAGAGAAGTTTGCCAAAAGTTATACATTCTTTGTGGGTCTTTAGCCATACGAACTAGGCCAAAGCGTTTCTTTTTAGCCTCTACAACGGTTTCTTGACCATAAACAGGCACGATTGGGATATATTTACCAGCCCACTCGCCCTCTTCTAACACTTGCATAGCGGTCAATTTGCACCATTTGATCTGTTTTTTATAGGAATCACGTTTATCCAAGATTGTGATACCTGAAGCGTCTAATACTTCTTGTGGTGGTAAGTCTGATTCCTCAACGCTTGTGCCATCTGATAGTAAACATAGCTTAATAGCCTTGCGTTCTGTGTAGAAATATTCAGCTAAACGGATGTCCTCTTTCATAATCCATTCTGAATTTTGGTCACCTGTGCCTCGCATAGTAAAACCTTGGTCTATCTCGGCATTTGGATACATTTTCTTAAATACTTTTTTAGGAATGACTGTGGTAATCAATACCTTTTCAGCGTCAGAGCCGTCAGGTTGAGAGGAATTAGGGTCAAAATAGACAGTAAAAGGATTATCTATCTGTTCGATGTATATATCTTGGTCAAACGAATCATCTCGTGTGTATTTAGTAGTAACGCGCCAATATCCCCAGCCCATTCTTACAGCAAAGTCACCTGCTTTGTCATAGGCTTGGTCGGCGTCTGATTGCACTTCAATATGACGGCAAATACCTTGTATGATTTGCGCCATTTTTGCGTCTGATTCTGTATTCATGCCATGCACTTTAATGCGTGGTCTTTGTTGCCTCATTTGATTGGTAATTTGACGGCAGTATGCGTCAACTTTATTGACTGTTAAACATGGTCTAGCTTCAAGCACTCGGCTATTTTGGATTTCAACAGGCCATTGATCACCTGCTGCGAACTTTAAGTCCTCTAATGCTTCTGATCTATTCATCTGATCAGCTTCATTTGCAAATTGTAAGAATTGGATTGCGTCTGCAATACGTGGATCGTTATCGACTGCTTCGGTTTTTTTCTTTGCCATAAGTTATCCCATCCAGCTTGCGCCAGGCGTAATTATTTGTTTTTGAGCTTTGCGTTCTTTTTTGTCACTAATCATAAGTCCTATGTATCGGAATGCGTCAGCACCATGAGAATACACGTCATGGAGTGGATTACGACTAAACTGACCTGTATCAGGGTCGACTTCGTATCTATAATGACGTAAGCATTGTAACCCATCCGCGCAATTTTCTCTATCGAAATAACAAGACGAGAATATAGTTCGTGCAGCGTTTATAGAATCAACCACAGGAACGCGAGGCAGTATGTTTGTTTTATAGCCTGCTGCTCTTACTATGTCATCAATAGACCTGCCGTTTGACGCTATGTTTTTACTTTCAGCGTCATGTGGTAAATGAATTGTATCGTAAAAATAGCCTAGTTTTTGCATTTCCTGCAAATAATGGCTCATGGTTTTTTGCGTATCTTGCAAATAACGTATTAGACGTGTTTCCATACCAATGAATTGCACAAACCAAATAGCTGTGTGATCAGCCCAGCCTAAATCAAATACAGCGTGAACAGGCTTGGTAGCGTCATAAGGCACACGAGTGATGCGGCCTTGTAGCTCGGCCATGTTCATTTCATTGGCAAATATAGCACCGTCAACAGTTAAGCGGCACAAACCCTCCCACACGTTGTTATAGGCCTGTAAATCTCGCGCCTGGAGCGCATCTTTTTCCAAGCGTAGCGTTTCAGGAAACCATGGGTTGTCTTGCCAATTAATCTTTTGAATGATTGAATCTTCAGGTGGGTTGACTACAAAGCGTTGATAGGTTTCGTCTGTTTCTAATTCAGGGTTGAAAGTGATCCATATTTCTGATTGTTCTTTACGGATAGTCGGTATAAGCACGTTCCATGAGGTTTTAGATACGGTTTGCGCTTCCTCTACCCAACACACATCTATACCTTCAAAAGACTTCACATTCGCTATGTTGTTTTTTAAGCCTACAAAGGCAAACTCTGTGCCGTTACGACCACGGATAGCGTTTTGTGTGATTTCATAGAAAAAGGATAGGCCAAGTGCATCTATTTGGTCGGACAATAGCTTATGCACCGAGTCTTTCATAGAGGTCATAAACTCTCTAGCGCATAGCACACGTTTGACGTCTTTAGCGCCTAATAGTAATAAAGCGCGAGCCACTCCCCATGACTTCGCCCCTCCGCGACCACCGTATAAAATACGATAGCGTGAGTGTGCAGGTTCAAACAAACACGATAGCTTTTCAGGGAAGGCAGCGTTGCCTAATGCTTCTTTAAGTTGTTGATCCATCGCCTGGTTTTACAAAGGTAATCTGTATGCCTTCTAACGGAGTGCCGTCAATATTACCTACTTTAGTCGTATTGGTCTCTCCCCAACCCATTTGTGCTTTAGTCCACCATATAGCTGCGGTTGTGTCGCCTGATACGGCTTTATTGTATAAAGATTTTGCTATTTGAGCCGACGCAGTAGCTTTACCCACAGCCAACTCTTTTTCATAGTGTTTGCGTAAGGTGACGTCGGAAATACCAAGTAGTGCCGCTATTTGAACTTGAGGCAAACCTAGTCCTGAAGCGCTTAATACTTGCTCTCTTGTCTTATCTGTCGGAACGTGCTCTAGCATCTTTTTATTGACCAAAAGTGTTAAAAATTAGATGTTCTAAATCAAACACTTACAAGTTCAGCCTTTCTACCTGTGAAATCTTCCCAACGCTTGACGATAACGTCACAATATTTAGGGTCTAACTCCATAAGTCTTGATTTTCTACCTATCTTTTCACAAGCAATTAAAGTTGAGCCTGATCCGCCAAATAAATCTAATACGACATCCATACCTTTAGAACTATTATTTATAGCTTCTTGAGGTAAAGCTACAGGTTTTTGAGTAGGATGCACATAACTAGCTTGAGCGTCTCTACCTATTTTCCATATTGTTGTTTTAGTCCTGTCGCCACAAAAGAAATGTTTGCCTGATCCTTCTTTCCATCCATATAAGATAGGCTCATGTTGCGCTCTGTAATCTTGCCAACCCATGCCTGCTGATTGCTTCATCCATATAATAGTAGATGATTTTTTAAATTGTTCAGCAAAGGTTTTCTCAAAAGCTAATTTAGGGCCTGATTGACTGTCAGGATGACATACATAAATACAAGCTAATGGCTTCATGTAAGTGTGATAAGTGGTAAATATATCTCTGCAAAATTGCTCAAATTGACTGTCAGACATATCGTCATTTTTAATAGTGCCTAAATTATTAGCGCCTCTGCCTGAATAAGCAACATTGTATGGTGGGTCAGTAAATACTAAATCTGCTAAATCACCATTCATAAGCTTTTCTGCATCGTCTAGGCTTGCGCTATCGCCACACATAAGTCGATGATCACCTAATTGATATATGTCGCCTAGTTTGGTTTTAGGCTCTTCAGGTAATTCAGGAGTTGCATCCTCGTCAGTCAAACCTTCTATTTGTTCAGGCTGCAATATATTGGCTAATTCATCTGCATTAAAACCTGTTAAATTTAGGTCAAAACCCAATTCTTTTAGGTCGGCTAGTTCAATAGACAATAGATTAGTATCCCAATCAGAGTTTAGGGCTAGTTTATTGTCGGCAATGATGAGCGCTTTGCGTTGCTCATTGGATAGGTGTGCTAATTCTATGACAGGAACTTCGGTCATGCCTAGCTTTTTAGCCGCCATAATACGACCATGGCCTGCAATAATACCGTTATCACCGTCAACTAGGATAGGGTTAGTCCATCCAAACTCTTTAATTGAAGCTGCTATTTGCGCAACTTGGTCGTCTGAATGTTTCCTAGAGTTATTTATATACGGAATTAAGTCCGTTAGCTGACGTTGTTCAATCTGCATTTGGCGCAGGCTCGTCTGTTTTAACTTCCTCTTTAGCTTTAGCCTCTTCTTGCTGGGCTGCTATTTGTGGCATAGCTTGAGCTTTAATCTTATGCACGATTGGCTCTGCTACTTCCATAGGTAGTTTATATAGACCTGCTACTGCTAATTCTGCTTCTTTGATTTCAAGCTCCAACTTAATGGCCATGATTTACTCCTTTGTTATTAATAGACTATTTTACTCTTTTTTTCGCTGTTTTTGCAGACTCTTTAAAAGCTTCAGCAGTTGGTGCGCCTTTTGTGCCTGGCTTTCTCATGCGTTCTTTACTGCCTTCTTTAATGCGTTCACGTTTTGCGTGGACATTTGCGTACAAACCTGGTTTAGTTGCCATTTTCTTCCTCCTCAATAAAACATACGTCTTGCCAAGACATTATAAGATAGTTCTCACCGTTATCGGTCACTTGTTGGTATTTAAGATATTCATCTTTGCCCATAGTGCCAAATCTAACCTTGTCACCAATATTAACAGGCATAGGTTCGTATCGGCCTTCCTTGATCTTTTTACCTTGGCCAACAGCTATGACTGTTCCCATGTTATATTCCTCATGCATAACAAAGCCTGGAATAGATGACTTTTCACGTTCAATAGGTTTAACTAATATTTTATCGCCAAAAGGTCTGATCATTTTTTAATCCTCAAAGTTTTTTTTTCAATCTGAATAGGTTTTGATTCTAACTGTGGTGCGTGGATAGGTTCAGGAGTGACTTCGTCTTTAGTTCTTGCTACGTTAGCAAAGACGTATTCACCGCACCATTCTGAAGGTGCTTTGTTAAATGTTTGAGGATATCTATGACAAGAACCGAGTTGGCCGCCTGTAATAAAAAATTTACAAGATAAGCAACTATCGGTAGAATTTACATTAGCCATTTAATAAACCTCCATTATTAGTGGTTAGAATACCCAAGTAGAAGCTAACGCTACTTGGGTTTTCGTTTACTTAACTATATCTTTTGTGTTCGTAACAAACTTTTTCTGAACTGCCGCCTTTAAATTGCTTATCAGCACCAGTTGCATCTTTTTTGCCCATACCAACGCCGCCTTTTAAACCAAGTTTACGTTCGCCTGAAGCGTCTGAAGCTGTTGCGCCTTTTGGTAGTTTTTCTTTGTTGTAGTAACCCATATCTAGTTCCTTTTTTTTATTAATTAGTCTTTACGTCTTTGATGCTCATACACGTTATTTTCAGAAGCTCCGCCTTTATGTTCACCTAAACGGCCATCGTGAAATCCATGATGTTTTTCTCTTGATACAAACTTGCTTTTATTAATTCTATCTGATGCCTTTTCTGCACCTGCATATCTTTTAGCGGCTAAAGATTCTAATTCTTTACGTTCTTTAAAATATTTTTGATGGGCTGCATCATATTCTGCATCCATGCCAGCTTGATAAGCTTTTTGAGCGTAAGAACTTAAAGTTGATTTTTTCATAATACGATTCCTAGTTAGTATTAGAATTATAAGCTTTTATTTTATCAGAAAACAACACTTTTATAGATTTTATTTGATCTATTGTCAATTTTACTGTGTTGTTATCAGACTCGAGTGTTTCAACAGCGTGTATTCCAATTTTTCTAATAAGTCCGAGTCGGTATCGGATGAGGTTACCAGATAAATGGGTGTTACAGGCTGCGCATTGTCGGTGGCAGTTCTGCTCGTTAAATCGTAAGTGTCCTGCACTTCCAATGCTTCGGTAATGGCCTGCATGATATGCGCTGGCACTTTTTGACCCACAACTAATACAACCGTCATTTTGATCCCTTAATCTTATATATTTATTAAATACAACCTGTGTTTCTTTTAACCAATCTGAACGGCTTTTAATTTTTTGTCTAGCTTCTTTTACTTCTTTTTTAATCTTTTTAATTTTTTGATTGTTTGCAAAATCTAATGCGCATTTCCATTGGCACACCTGCTGAAGCGGTTTTGTAGGTGTAAAGTATGCTTTACATATTTTACACTTTTTAGGCTTGATAGGTTTCTGTAAATCTAACGCCAAGATTTGCTCCATAAGCGTATATATTTTCTATATACAAACTAAACCCATGCTTTGTAAGTTTAGAGGTTGATCCTACAAGTATGCGTTTACCTTCAGGCGTTTCCTCGTATTTTTTATAACCTTCCTTGGTTGTTTCAGGATCATGTAATTCAGGTAAAAACTGTTCTTTAAAATATTCATGCCAAACCAATGCTGAATATTGACGGCCATGAACCCAAGCTTGTTGTGCTATGTCGTTCAGTGGGCCTGCCCACATAAGAGCGTTAGCACTTAATGATCTAGACGTTTGCTCTTTTCTAATAATTACTTCTAGGGGATATTGTGAATCTATTGGTGCATTCTGTATTGCGTTTATGGCAACCTCAACTTGTGGCTTACCAACTAATCTAATTATTTTTTGTAAATAGTTATCTGTCATGTTGTCTTTTCTCGTAGTCATTACGGCAGTCTATATTGCAAAATCTTTTTTTTGATGGCTCACGGCAATTAAGACAAAAGCCAGTGGGTTCAAAACTTTTTGATTGTGATCTGACACGTTCAATGGCTAAATCACGATCCGTCTGTTCTAAATCACTAGCTCTGTCAAAATCGTCATTCATGTTAAAACGGAACGTCGTCTGCCATGTCATCAAAGTTTGCAGGAGGTGTGGCTGTTGTGCTTGCCACTTCTTTTGCTTCTTCACGACTACCTAGCATTTGCATGGTGTCCGCTACTATTTCTGTTGTATAGCGCTCCTGGCCTTCTTTGTCTTGCCATTTGCGTGTTTGAAGTCTGCCTTCCAAATATACAGGTCGGCCTTTTTTTAAATACTCGCCTGCTATTTCTGCAAGCTTTCTAAATAAAACTATATTGTGCCACTCTGTTTTTTCGTTTTTCTTGCCGTCTTTGTCTTTCCAAGACTCTGTGGTGGCTACGCTAAAATTACAAACTGCATCGCCGTTGGGTAAAAATCTAACTTCAGGGTCTTTACCTAGATTTCCTACTATGATTGCTTTGTTTACTGACGCCATGTTGCTCTCCTTTGTTGTGAATAGATGTGACATTAAATAATATATATTTTTTGCCTAATTGTCTTTTTAATTCTTGAACTTTAATATTTCTTTTTTCCATAAACTCAATGTCTTTTGTGGTAATAGGTAAATTAGTTCCATAAAAGCTATGTAGTAACATTTTTTTTAATAACCTCCCCTGTTGATTTGTCTAGTTCGTATTCATACATGTCTACACTAGATGTCTTTTGGTTTTTAATGCGTTGACGGAATATTTTGTCAAACGACTCATCAAACTTTTTTTGATCGACTGGTCGATACATATCACCTTTGCCAGCTTCATGCGCCATATTGCCTCCTAAAATAATGGTTCATCTTTAATTAAATCAAACACGTTTTGTTTTGGTGCTGTAGTTAATTTAATAACTTGAATATCTTTGTGCGTGTCTTGATACCATTTTGCTTCTTTATTAGACCAACGATATTTTCTAATCATATCGCCGTTATCCATTACAGCGTGTGTGAATTCCATATTAATCCTCGCAGTTTCCGCCGATGCACATTTTGTTTTTTAATACCGCTTCTTCAATGTCGGCAATAGCATCTTTACCTATAAAGTCATCAGATGCAACACATAATCGTTTATATAGGCTGTGTTCTATTTCGGTCACAGAAGTTTTTAATATTAAACCTCTATCACGTGCGTGGTCTGAAATAATACTAGCTATGTAATCTGAAGGCGCTACTCCCCAAGATTCCACTTCCTCGTATTTTTTTTGATCTAATTCAACTTCAATAATAACTGAAAACTTTTTAAGCATCATTTAAAATCCTTTCATTAAATTTATTTTTTAATGCCTCCCTTGCAAACTTTACTCCAATTTCTAATTTGTATTTTCCCTGGCTATGCAAATCTATTATTTTATGCGCCCATGCTTTAGGGTCAGTTGGTTTCAATTCAATTTTAGATAATAATTCATTCGCTTTTTGTTTATTATGTTCTATTTCATACGGCGTTGGATTACGAGGCAGCATTTTTATAAATTCTTTAGGCTGTTGCATTTTTATGGTTTCTAAAATATCTGCTATGTTTGGCATATATTTATTTTTATCTACCCAACTATCAAAGGCTTGGCTTACTTGCATAAATTCATATTGATTTAGTTTAGCCCACCATACGCGTAATGTGTCTTGCGTAGGTTCAGGTTTAGAATAAATAAGGGCAATCGTATTCATCATGTCCTTAAAGCCTTTTTTCTCGTTATCAATCAAAATGTCTGCTCCTGCGGTTTTTCGTCTAAAAAGCGATGTTGGTTGAGCCACGTGGAAGGGTTAGGGATATATTGGCCGTTGTTTTTAAACCATTGTGGGCTTACCTTTTGCCATTCCAACGCATTTAATACCGTAGCTAATTCAGGGTTAGCTTTAGCCCAGGCTTTTCTAGCTGCTTCTTTACCAACTTTTTTAGGGTATGCAATCCAAAACATATCAAAATCGGACAAGGGTTTTATATTATTGGTTAATGGTTTATGGTTAATGGTTAATGGTTTATGGTTAGCATTGGGTTCGCTATGCGTTCGCACACGTTTCGCAGTCCGTTCGCTAACTATCTGCATTCTATCAGAGAATTCCGACATTTGTTGCTTATCCCACCTAATTTTTGCAGATTTAGAGGCCAATTCGGATTTAGCCCTAAAAGCCTCGATTTCAGCCTCGCAACGTTTGTGGATATATCCTTGCTCGGTTTTCTCAAAAAAGTCGGCCAAAACGCTTAAAACTGCCCTTATTTCGTCATTATTTCTAGCTGACAGTAACCGCATTAATCTATTCTCATCTAAAGGCAAAGGTTGCTCGTTTAGGTAATATTGATCTAATAGCTGCCTGTAAGCACCATGTTCTAGCAGGGTCAAATGGCCTGTGTCCTTACGGTAGTCGGCGATGTTGTGTTGAAAATAGTGCATAGTTCCTCTAATCTTTAAATTTACGTTTTAGGAAAATTTCAGGGTATTGAAGCTTAATCTTGGCTGGAATACCTCTAACCTTCCAATTATTCACCTTAATCCTATCGTGGTGAGTAAGCAAGCCCAGCTTTCTAGCAAGTTTTGTGCCACCTCCGTAGAATTCTATAATTTCTTTGTCTGTCATATTTTATATCCTTTTTAATAAAAATGTTTAAATAATGCTTGCAATATAAAACTATTTGTTTAATATAGCAACTGTAGTTTTTAAATTTATGGAGGAAATTATGAAAACAAAAGGCATGATCGTAACAGTTCTAGCAGTATATCTATATGGAGCGCTTTGGCTTTACTTCTTATACCCAATACTTTCTAAACACTTTGGAGGCTAATATGACTATTCAACAAGAATACGCGGAAGACTTAATTGACACAGACCCAGTGGAAGTTTTAGCCCACATGGATATGGAACAGCTAGCTGGCACAATTCGTGCTTTATATTGGGCCAATCAAAAAGGCGATATGTTAAGCCTTAACCTTTTTGCTAAATCTATAAGTAATGCCTTTTTTGAGGAAGCGATGGGTATTACAGAAAAAAAGTTAAATGAGGCTAACGTATATCAAGGCCCATACGATGCCATGTATGACGCAGGCCACCAACATGGAGACTTTTTCTAATGTTCAAATACATCCGAAACGTTGTGTTTTTATATTGCAAAGGCTTTACTTTTAAAAAATCTATTCAACTAGCAAAGGGAATCAAATGACCACATTTAACGATTTACGCAGTATCAACGTAAATGACCACACAGAGAAGAAAGGAAACCTAACCTATCTTTCATGGGCGTGGGCGGTGGATACTTTATTACAACGCGATCCAACAGCCACCTGGGAATATAAAGAGCCTAAACAATTTGGCGATACCCTAATGGTATTTTGCTCGGTGACGGCTTTTGGTAAATCTATGACAGCTCAACTACCTGTATTAGATTACAAGAATAAAGCCGTTATAAACCCTGACGCCATGGCAGTTAATACAGCCATGCAACGTTGTTTGGCCAAGGCTATTGCATTACATGGAATTGGTTTATATATATACGCAGGCGAGGATGTGCCTCAAGAGCAACCAGCTTCAGATGAGGACATAAACCAAGTTTTAGAAGCTATCAATGAAGCAGAATCTATTGAGTCTTTAAAAGATATATTTAAAGAGGCTCAAAGAAGGTTTGGTAGTCAACCTGATGTTATAACGACTATACGTTCAGCATTATCAACTAAAAAATCTAAATTGGAGGAGTAAATGAAAAAGTTAATTTTAGTCGTAGGATTAATTGGCGTTTTGTTTGCAATCAAAGCTTACGCTTGTTACACACAAACCTATATCGTAGATGGCCGCATAATTAATTGCACCACCTGCGGTAACGTTACTAACTGTTTCTAGGAGGATATATGAATCAACAAGAACGTTTGACAAAGTATTTAGAAAAGCATGGCAAGATTGATCCACTAAAAGCATGGACTCAATTAGGCATTTATCGGTTAGCAGATACTATTTTCAATTTAAGAAAAAAAGGCTATGAAATTACAACCAATACTAAAAAAGTAAAAAATAAATATAAAGAAGTTTGTCATGTAGCTGAATACAAGCTGGAGCCTCAAAAATGATCGCCAACGATTGCACACATCTAGAGCAAGGTTCGGTTGAGTGGGCTACTGCAAAATTAGGATATGTCAGTGCTAGCAATATTGCAGAGGTAATGTCTAAAGGTAAAACAGGCGAGGCCATAGGTCGTAAAAAATATAAAACTCGCCTTGTAGCTGAAAGGTTAACTATGCAACCGCTAGAATCTTATTCTAATGACGCGATGGCATGGGGAGTAGAAAACGAACCCATGGCAGCCATGGCATACGAGGCAGCTACAGGCACGTTTTTAGAAAAGACAGGCTTTTGGAAGCATCCTGAAATCAAATGGCTTGGCGTATCCCCTGATCGTCTACTTGGTGACAAACATTTAGTAGAAATCAAATGCCCTAATACTACCACGCATTTAGATTATATTTTTGAAAACAAAGTGCCTGGCGATTACTACAAACAAATCCAATGTCAATTATGGGTTACAGGTCGTGAATGGGCAGACTTTGTTTCATACGACCCAAGGCTACCATTTAAAAATCGTTTGTTTATTAGCAGAGTAGAAAAAGACTTATCAATGATCAAAGAAATGGAGTTGGAAGTAAAACAGTTCTTAACTGAAGTTGATGACCTAATTCTACGTCTTGAAAATGACAAAAATTGAAAAATGGTATAATACAACTTGGCAACTACACAGGGAGGTCTTATATGATCGACCAGGCGTTACTATGCCTCGCGCAAACCATATTCATGGAGTCTAGCGTTGAGTCAAAAGAAGCACAAATATCAGTGGGTTACGTTTTAATGCGACGCGCTGACTTTGATCCAAAACAAGTGTGTTATGAAATGAAAAGGCCAAATCAATTTACTTGGTATGGAAAAGTTAAACCACCTGAACGTAAAGAAATCAATCCACATTTTCTTAATTTAGCATGGCGCATCATGCACAAACTAGAGCCTGACTATTCTTACGGCGCAACACATTTCCACGATAACTCAATCAAAAAACCTGTAAGCTGGTTTAAGCTTAAAAAGACTGTTCAATGGTCTCGCATGGTTTTTTATAAACAAGAGGAACTAAAATATGCTCAATATTGAACTTTATGCTAAACAAATTAATGGTTTAGATATACAATCCGTTTTAAATCCTAAAAAGATGCAAATACCAAAACCTGATGTAATTTTAGAATATTACGTTTACAGAGGTAAAAAAGGCCACGCTAGCTTTATCTCATCAAACACTAAAGACCGTCAAAGAGGATGTAATTTGCAACTTATATTTGACGGTGAAACTAACTTATTAAAAGATGTAAAGTTTATTGAAGTAAAACATAAAAACCATGATAGATAGTTTTATAAATTTTATAATTAAAGTATTACTTGTATTTGGAGCAGGAGGTCTATTATTAGGCCTCTTTTTTACTTTAGAACTTTTATTTGGATCGCATATATGTCATTAAGCAAACAACAAATGATGGAGGCAGTTGAAGCTTTTAACAAGACAGGCAGTGAAACAAAGGCAGCAGAGTTATTAGGTATTAAACGAGCTTGTTTACAGGGTAGATTAAAAGCAGCCAAGTTAGCAAACCTATTTAAAGCACTACCACCTGAAATACAAATCCCACCTGAAATAGCACTAAAAGATAAAATAAGAACTCTAGAGGCTCAAATAGCATCATTCAATCGTGATGTATTAAGTGAGAATTATGTTAAATCTAAAATTCTAAAAATGGTTGATAAAAAGCCGTCTATTCCTAGCTGGCTATTAAAACCTACATCTAGCAAGTCCGCTCCAGGCGTGCCGACCTTATTTGCTTCAGATTGGCATTGGGGAGAGAATGTAGACCCTAATCAAATCAACAACGTTAATTCATATAATATGAAAATAGCCCACAAACGTGCTAAACGCATGATTGAAGTGGCTATTGATCTATTAAACAACCACATGGTTAATCCTAAATATCCTGGCATAGTATTTGCCCTAGGCGGTGATATGGTGTCAGGTGACATACACGAGGAATTAATGGCTACTAACGACGCAGAGATTATGCCTGTGGTTATTGACCTATTTGGCGTGTTAATTTGGTGTATAGAAACCCTAGCTAATCAATTTGGCCGCGTCTTTGTCCCATGCGTAGGCGGTAACCATGGCCGTAATACCCACAAGATTAGAAACAAAGGCCGTAACTTTACATCGTTTGATTGGCTTACCTATCAATTCCTAGCCAAACACTTTGAGTCGGATAAACGAGTATCTTTCCTAATACCTGACGGCCCTGACGCTATCTATGCCGTTTACAATCATAAATACTTATTAACCCACGGCGATCAATTTAGAGGCGGTGATGGCGTTATTGGTGCGCTAGGCCCTATCATACGAGGTGACCATAAAAAGCGCTCTAGGAACGCACAAATAGACATGGAATACGACACTATGATTATAGGTCACTTCCACCAACTGATTCAATTAGAGCGTTTGATTGTGAACGGATCGCTCAAAGGATACTGTGAATATGCTTATAGTAATAACTTTGGATTTGAGCCACCACGTCAAGCTTTATGGATAACGCATCCACATCATGGCATAACTTTCTCAATGCCTGTAAACGTAGACGTATCATTTGAAAATTCAGATAAATCCGAATGGGTTAGCTGGAAAGGATAATATGGACTTTAACAACATAAATATAAATGCACTTACTTCAACTTATTCCGTTATAGAATATGTGGTTCAAAAGCAAGAAAAATATCCCACCGAACTACCTAGAGAAAAAAAAGAAAAGATTGATAAAATAGCAAAGGAAGATTTTTATAAAGATGATCCCCATAAAGATATGTGGGACAAAAATTGGATATATAAAAAATGACACTTTTAAACGCTAAATATATCGCAGCTCTTTATTCAGCGTTTAGACTCATGCCTCCCTTTGATCGATACGATTTACCAACCGCTTCAAAAATAGAATGGAAAATAATTAACGACCCTGCGGCATACGGTTATTTTCATTGTGACCCACATTTAAAAATAGAAATATCAAAAGGCCGTTGTTTGCACTTTTCTACCGTAAGTGAAACGTTATTGCATGAAATGTGTCACCTAACCCTTTATTCTAAAGGTTACAAGCACTGGGACGCCCATGGCGCGACTTTTTATAAGCTGGCGGACAAAGTATCCAACCTTTATGGATTTGACCCTAAAAGGCTATAACGTGCGTTTTAGGGCTATATATTACTTTTATGGAGGAAGTTATGAGTAAAGTAGATGAAATTTTAAAAAATAGGGATAGTATTCATGGTGATTTTCAAAAAGTAGCTGAAACTGCCCAACATTTAAAAGCCGTTATAGCTGAAGGTGAAAATCATCTGCCTTTAGATATGAATGAGTCGCTAGATTTAATCTGCACTAAAATAGCTAGAATAGCAAATGGAAATTTTGAGGAAGTTGATCATTGGTTAGACATAGCAGGGTATGCTCAACTTATAGCTAATAGATTAAGTAAGAAATAATGATTTTACTGATTGTTTTGCCAGCATAACCAAGTAATCTTACATTTACAGGCAAATAGCCTGGATTTAATAAGGATATATATTATGTGGACTAAACCAGCAGTTACAGAAATGAGATTTGGTTTTGAAGTTACTATGTATGTTATGAATAAATAGTAGCTTTAAAAGGTGGATAGCGTTCCTCAGAAAAACATATCCAATTAAGAAAGGGCAGAAATGCCCTTTTTTATTTACCAATAGCAAATGATATATTCTAAAGCCAAATGTAGAGGAAAATAGCACATACATACAAGGCTAATGCTAATAGTAAACGCCACAAACACTTCAAAGTTATTGTTCACTATTTCTTGTGAGCTTTGCTCATCGGCATTTTTTCATGTGCCTTTAAGTCTTTAGCAAGCTTTTCAACTTTAGCTTTTTCTTTTTGCCAATCTTTCATCATTTGCATTTCTTTTTGCTCGTGACGGATAGAAGGTTCACATTTTTCTAATTTCATATTTGTTGCCATAATTACTCCTTAAAAGTTCTAGTTCCTGATTTATCAATAATTAGTTTTTGTTTTCTTGGGTTTTCTTTATTAAAGGCAATATGAACCCAGCGGTCAAATTCCAAAATAAGTTGATCATAAACAATATCACTATCCATAATACGAATAACAATGTCACGAGGACTACCATAGGCAGGGCAAACAAAATCTGCAGCCAAACCTTTAGTATGTGCGCTAGTAGGTCTGCTTCCAAGTTTTGAATTGACGAGAGGACTACGATAACCGCTGTTAATGTGCATAGGTTTACCAAGTAAAGACCTCACTTTTTCTAAATTATCAGCCAAAAATTTAAGGTTATTTAATATGACAGGATCGTCAGGCATATTGTTTATGTTATGACGATCAGCTATTTCAGAGTCATATAACTCTTTTAAAGTAAAATGAGGCGTTAACTTCATTTAATTTTAATTTTTTCAAACGTTCTTAAAGTTCCCATGCCTAATAGACCTAAAAGCACAGTTAAAAGAGTGTCCATTTGAAAAGGCACAATAATCGGTTGTTGTCCGCATAGCATAAGAAAGTAGTTAAATAAGGGTAAGATGACGAAGTGAAGTCCAAAGGCAATAGAACATATCCAGCCAACAGAAGGCCTCCAGCCTGATTTAAAAAAGCTGTCAGATTGTGCCTCAATAGCATTAACTTTAATCTGTTCAATTGCAAGTTGAAACTCCTGACCTGCTAATAAAGTTTGTAATTGTTCTTGTGCTTCTTTGCGTTTGTTTGTATCAGGAATAACTTTTTCTAATACAGAACCTACAATACTAATAACTGAATCTACTATGCTCATTATTTTTTATCAGCTTTTGATTCTAGTTTATCAAATAGTCGTTCAAGAATTGCTTCAATCTTATCAAAACGTGCATTAATATCTATTTTTTTAACATAGTTATCTGATACGTTTAGTTCTAATTTTTGCACATCGTCTTTTAAATTTTGTGTGGCTTCCCATAGCTGTCTTGCAAACCAACCAATAGCAGTTAAACCTGCACCAACTAAAATATTAAATAAAGATTGAAATTCCATGATAGTCCTTATGATTTCATAATGTAGCAAAGTGCATAGTATGGAGGAAGGTTTGCACCTGTTCCGCTTGTGCCTGACGCTGTGTTAGTTGTAGCAACTGTAATTCCTGTTGTTGATGAGGCCGTTGTAAGAGTTGCGCCAGCAGTTGTAGGCATTGAACCGCCACCTGATACATTTCCGTTTTGTGATCCTTGATTGTTAACAGAAACAGTATGTGTATGGCCTGGGTCGGTTACTACAGAAGTTGCGGTGTGTGTATGAGATACCACAATTGCATCAGCAGAACCGCCTGTGGCGTTGACTGCATATGAATCACCAGCACCAACTAAAAATCTATTTCTTAAATCAGGCGTGCCGTTTGAACCGTCACACAAATAATAACCAGCTGGAATAGAACCAATAGAACCTGACCATAAAAGAATCATGCCTGAAGGCACAGTAGATGACGATGTAGGAATAGTTCCTAAAATACCGTAAATATTATCGTATGTATAAATTAAAACTTCATTTGCATCTTTTAAGACTAGCTTGTAGTTATAGCCATAAGTTAACCATAACTCTTCAGGAAGCTTTCCGTCAGAACCTAAAATAATTGGATTAGAGTTAGCAATAGTGCCGTCAATAGTTGTATAAGTAGCTAATGGTGTGGATGAGCCAGCTTGATAAGTGTATAACTTACCACCTGCTAATGGCAGGCCTGTAGTTCCTAAAAAGCTTATTCCGTTTCCTATTGGTGATAAATTGACTGACATTTTATTTTCCTATATCTGAAAGTTTTGTTTTTGGTTGTGGATTTAAAGACTTTTTAACCTCTTTATTTATTCTTCTTTGTTGCAATACTTGTGAAGCAGGTTCTACAACAGCGCCAACAACAGGTATTCTTTTAATCAATTCACCACCGTATTGTTTAGCCATTGAGCCTAAAGCTGTAGCTGTATTAGATTCATTAACAAAAGAACCTCTTGGTCTAGCTTCTACAATTTTTGCAACTTCAGCTAAATCTTTTAGTTGTTTAGAGCTTTCACCAAACAACACATCTAATTTCTTATTTACATTAAGATTTTCAATTGCTTTTTGAAATTTAGCGTTACTAAAGTTTCCGCTTGCGTCTGTAGATTCTCTAATAATATAGTCCATTGTGCCTGAACGCAAATGTTCTAATGCAACAGGATCATCTTTTAGTAAATCTATTGATTTTACAAAATCGGCATTTTTAGACCTAATAACAAAGTTTTGAATAAAGTCTTTACTATCAGCCGCTTCATTTAATACTTTGCTATAAAGAGGATTTGATTTTTCTAGGTCAAAGTCTGCTTTAGCAGTTTTTCTAGCGTTGTCTGCCAATCCTTTTAAGTTAGCGTCAGCTTCTGTCATTGGTAAATTTTCCAATTCATTTCTTACTACGCTTAAAACGTTTTTCATATTGCCGTCACCAGCTCTATCCGCTTTACGCATTTCAGCCGCTAAATCAGAACGTAAGTTTTCAAACAAATTAAAATTCATTTCTTTAGAACCTGCTGCATAAGAATCTAATTTGTTTTTAATAGTAGAAGGTAAATAATCTAATCTATCTTCGGCTGTAAGTTTCTCAATAGCGTTATTAGCAAACTTTTTACCATCAATAGGAAACTTACCGCCAGCTGCATCTTCTAGCGCTTTATAAGCTTCTTGTGTTTTAGTTTTGTTAGCTTCTTTAATAGCTTTTACTGAATCAATTAAATTAGTAGCGTCTGCAACATAGTCAGTTGTTGTTACATTAGGCGCTACGTTTTGTTTAATAATATTAGCGTTTTCCTGTAAAGCTTTGTTTTGCTCATTAAAGCGTTGTGCGTGTGCTTCTTTAAATCCACGCTCATTACGTTCACGAGATATAAGCACAGGGTTTTGTGATGCTTGACCTTCTGTTAATTCTACAGGCACAGGTAGTTCTGAAGATTTTTTAAGTCTAATGTCACGCAATACATCTTCAGATATTTGTGATTTAAATTCTTTAGGAGCTTCTACGCCTGTTTCGGTTGCTTTACGTTTAGCAAATTGTTCGGTAAATGTTTCGCCAACAGGCTTGCCTTTTGCTTTGCCATATACTCTACCAGCAACTTCAGGCACAACAAATGATCCTGCATTAATAATGTTTTGCACATCTTCGGTTGCCATGCCTGTGTTTTTAGCAATCCAATCTGCACCTTTTTCAACGTTTCTACCAATAAAATCCATTATTTTATTTACAGGTGCATTTGCATATTCTTCTGTTCCAGCAAGACCTGTCATTTTTGCAAATGGGCTTTTAAAACCTTCAGAATAAACGTCTGCAATTTTTCTAGCTTCTTCAGGTGTCTTTTTTAGGCCATATCTTGCAGATGTATAAGCACCAATGTCTGCAACTGTAGCAGCTAAATTAGGAATAACATCTGCCAATGCTGTTGTTGAAGCGCCAACTGTAGTTTTCTGTGGTTGAGGAGCTACCGCTTTAATTACGTCTTGTTTAGTTTGAGTAACTGATTTTTTTGCAACCTCTTTAGGTTCAACAGTAACTTCAGGCTCTTTTGTTAAAAAGCTAACAAACTCATCCGTAGGTTGTTCTTGCGGTTGCGGTGTAGGTTGTTGCGTTGTAGTTTGAGGTGTGCCTTTTAATTTTTTAAGGCCTTGCTCTTGTAAAATAATAGGGCCACTAATAACGTGACGAATAGTAGGATTAGAAAGGTCAATTTCTTCATCAGGTTTAATTCCTGTTCTTTGAGATACGTTTTTTATGTATGCTTCGGTGTCGTTTTCAGAAGGCGGCGCCCATCTAGATATAACTTCTCGTAATGTTTTTAATTTATGTTTTGAACCATAAATTCTTAATTGATCGTCAACAGCTTTGATACCTGCTTCAGGCGTGTCAAATTGTTGAAAACCTGTGGAGCTACCAACAGGTCTTATATTACCAACATTAGTAGGCACAGGTGATTTACTTGCGCTACCTGTTAGAAATTGAACGAAATCATCCATTATAGTGAGCCTGTTTCCTCAAGTTTTTTAATGTTCATGTATTTTTCAATAAAAACTTTACGTTCTTTTTCGCCTTTAGGAAATAATTTAGCTTTTGCAGCTTCTTTGTCTTTAGCGCTTAAATCAGGGTCTGTTGCTATGTTATACAACTCAAATATTTTAGAATCAGCGTTTTTAGACCACATTTGTTGAAAAGCTTTAAAATTGTTATCACCAAACTTTTGGCCAAACTTTTGAGCCGCAGTAGCTTTTAAATCAAGTTCTGTCATGTCAGCTTTGGCACGATTAGCAATATTAATTAAAACATCAGGCGGAAACGTTTCGTCACCATTAGCTGCTTTCACTAATTGTTGTCCACTAACGGTGTCTAATGAGCCACCTTTGGCAATAGTGTTTTGTATTTGAACATTAGCCAAATCTTTAGACAATTCTTTATATGTTGAGCCTAATTCAGTTCCAGCTGCGGTATTTATCCATCTTAAAAATGCGCCTTTATATCCTGTTGCCCAATCGCCTAATTCTTTTTTTATCTCTGTAGCTTTTTTAATTGTTTCATTAATATTTCTTCGGTCAGTAGTTAAATTAGATTGACGCTCAATTAGCATATTTCTTGTTTTAAACCCTGCGTCTTGATCTGCTTTTTCAGTAGGGCCATAAGGTGTAATTGTAGTTGGTGTTCTTACAGGGTAAGGTAGTTGTGATGGTTGACTATGCGCAGGCTTATTCATGTTTTCTGTAGTCACGCTTGGCGATACTACAGGTTGTGTAGGTGCATTTTGTGGCTCAACGTTAGGTAATTGTGTTGGGTAAACACCTGCTGGAGCTAATTTTTCTATTTGACCTAAAGCGCCAACAGAGCGAGTTAAACCTTGTGCAAGCCAAGCTCTATAATCATTAACGCTACCTTTTTCAGGAAGGCCTGATAATGTTTGATTTAATGATTGCTCATTACCGCCAGCATTTTTATTTAATTCAGTAGCGCGAGCAACAATATCGTCACGAGTTAAATCAGGTTTAGTAATTAAAGTGGATATGTTTTGAATTAAATTTTCTGCGTGTTTTTTAGTATTTTCTAATTGTTGTGTGTTTAATTGTGTGCCAGCAGATTTTGTTTGAAATTGCTGTTGTTCAATTTTAGGTTGCAAAGTTTTCTTTGCTAGTTCTTCTGCGGCCAAATTTTGCTCTAATACAGATTGAGCTTGTTGAAGTTCAATAGGGTTTAGCTTTTGTCTTTGTTTGTAATCTTGAGCGCCACGAGCAATACTTAACATATCTGCTAAAGACATTTGTTGTGGTGTATTAACCTTTAAAGCAATACTAGGGTCTATATTAAAAGCCATGATCTATCCTTATTGTCCTAAAATACGACTTAAAGCAAACATATTTCCT
>Ga0315909_10001472_pt1 | contig 31846 bp, 45 predicted proteins | sample LakEriMetagenome_11_FD_203527 | JGI IMG/M metagenome (GOLD analysis project Ga0315909, IMG submission 203527) | Freshwater fungal communities from buoy surface, Lake Erie, Ohio, United States - Buoy 2 MA125 | ecosystem: Environmental > Aquatic > Freshwater > Lake | place: USA: Lake Erie, Ohio... | reverse complement strand
TTGCAGCGCCAGTTGTTTGCTTATATACCCATGCCTCAAAAGTAAAGTCGCTGTTACCAAGTAAAAGAGGGGTTTGCCCCGTAGGAAGCGATAGATAATCTCCCGTCCCATCCAAATACCCACTACCACCTACTGTCGTAGTGCTATAAGCATCAGTAGGAGCAAACGGGCTGAAGGCTTGGACGGATGGAGTTCCGGTGATAGTCAGGGTTTTGGGGCTGCTGCTGTTATCAACAAACCTGTTTGACTGGCAAGTCAATAGATAAGTTTGTGTTCCAGTCGGCGGGTTTTGACCTCCTGAAGTTGCACCTAATGGAACAGTTGGAGGAGTGAAGTTACTTGTATAAACTGCTGCCCCAATAGCTAAACGAGCGTTTGAAATATAGCCGTTAAAACCCCCGCTTGTACCGCTATCCCTACCTAAATATAAGAAAGCAGTTCCAGAACCTATAGTTGCGCTTGAGCTATACGTAGATACGTCAGCGACACCATTAATATAAATTTTTGCTACACCAGAAGAACGAACTAAAGCTATATGCGTCCATGTATTTAACGAAACTGTGGACGTAGTATTTATTCTATTTCCAGCTCCTGTGTAATAAGTAATTCCATTATTTAGATTTACCCATAATTCAAATTCAGAAGCATTTAAAGAAAATATAACTCCTATATTTGGTAATGAAGTTAAATAAATCCACGCTTCTGCTGTGTAGTCTCCAGTGATTGATGGCACTGTTGATGGTGTTGTTATGTAATTTGATTGACCCGAGGAAAAATAATTACTCCATCCTGTCTGACTAAACGGAGTGAACGTACCCTGCGTCGTGTTACCGTTGCGGGTAATAGTGAAGTTGTTGCTGCTTGAATCTAAGAACGTATTGTTCTGCGCTCCATTTGTACCATTACCGGGCAACAAAAGAGTTGTAAGATTGAAATAAGCATCAACAGCCGCAGCAATAGCAGACCGAGTAAATCCATAAGCTCTAGCTGATGCCGCACCAATTGTCGAAAGCAATCCCATTATTTAACCTTAAGCAAACTTAGTTTGAGCAGCAAACACAGTGAACGCAGCATTGCCTGTCTTAACAATCGTATAGGTATAAGCGTCAATAGAACTTGCATTACCAGCAGTCCAAGCGGTACCACCCTGATATTTAGGTGTGACGCTCGATCCATCTACCTGAACCGCATTATTGTAATAAGCTGTAGAACCATTAGTTACTAAGAAAGTTACAGTGATAGCTTCGCCAGTGGACATCAGTGTGTTCAAACTCGTACCGCTAGAACCCCGGAAATTAACCGTCCAGTTAGCGCTTGCGTTGCTTGTGTAATACAGAACAGATTGAGTAGTTACGTCATAAGCAATCGTTCCGGTGGCAGCAGTAGCAGATACAGTAATAGGCTCAATAGCATCTGTAATCTTCATCGCAACAGTCGATGAAGAGCCGGTAAACGACTGAGTAGCGGTAAAAGTTGTTGCAGTACCTGGAGCTACGAAATCTGTACCGGCAGTCGCCGCAGAAAACGCCGATGTGCCGTTACCTTTCAATACCCCTGTCAGCGTAGTAGCGCCAGTGCCGCCGTTGCCAACGGGTAGAGTACCTGTTACGCCAGTGCTCAAAGGCAAACCAGTAGCGTTAGTCAGCGTACCAGAACTAGGGGTCCCTAAAGCTCCACCAGGAGCAACATAGTCAGTTCCAGCAGTTGCTGCGGTGAAGGCTGATGTGCCATTACCTTTCAACACACCAGTCAGCGTCGCGGCGCCTGTACCACCATTGGCCACCGGTAGCGTGCCAGTCACTTGAGTGGTTAGATTGACCATTCCTGCAACGGTCTTCAAATTGCCGTTGGCATCAAACGTACCGTCAGTTGTCCATGTGTCGCCAACCGCCAAAGTTATCTTAGCTAATGTGCGTTGAGTAGCATTGTTGTCGTACTTAACGAACACTGTAACGGCTGCTGAATCGCCGTTATAGATCGTAATGTCTTTAATGACGCGGCGATTCGTGCCGGTCGGGGCCGGGACGACTGTTACGTCAGTTGAGCCGTTTAGTTGCCCGTCTGTCGCGCCTTCAGTAATGCCAGAGCCCGCATTGTCAGCGTAAGTGGCGACGAATGTCGGGTTAGTGGTGGCCGCTGAGGTGGACATCGCCACCTGAATGCTGATTGCGGTGCCGTCTAAGACCAAAGTTTTCATGTTTACCTCTTAAGATAAGAACCAGGCGTATGCACCGCCATCACCAGAACCGCCGCCACCGCCGGTAGACGCAATCGTAATTGATCCAGCGCCATTCGTGATCGTAATATTCGATCCGGCGGTAATATTGGCCTTCTCCCACAGACTTGTCGTCTCGTTGTAGATCAATATCTGGCCGTTAGTGGGGTTTTGAGCCGACACATTGTGTAGCTCATCTATTTCATAGCCATTTTGAACGCGCACATAGATTTGCCCATTACCTGCATTAGCGCGCTCAACTGTTCCGATATAGACCAAATGGTTTGGTGCGTATGGCTTTGTTGCAGTCAAGGCGCCATTGGTTGCACCAAGGTACAAGGAGTCGCCCGCTGTGTACGCGCTGGTGTCCAAGCCATCTAGTACGCCTTGGCAGATAATCATGCCGGTGCCACCAGCAGTAATATCTTCAGCGGCCAAACCAAAAGTTTTTGCTGAGGTGGCGTCGCCAGTATTGTTGGCTAATTTAACGGATACACGGTTTCCCGTTGCGCCGAACGCGTAAACAGCTTGGCCTTTGGTAATGGTTACGGCTTCAGCATTAGTTGCGCGAGCGTAAAGCGTCTGGCCTACATCGGCCACAAGTGTAGATGTCAGGCCAACGGCCAAAGTATTCTGCGCCGCGTCCCAATACATGCGGCCAATAGCGTTGGAGACTGTGGGTGTCGTATCAAAGTCGATGTAGTCCGCTACACCTAACGACGTAACGCCAGACATAGCGCCTGTGTCGCTGATCGTCACGACACTGTTTTGAATCAGCTTGCCAGTCGTCGAATCAAAACGTGCGACCGCGTTGTCGGTGGCTGATGCTGGGCCTACAACGTCACCTGAGCCCGCTGGCGTGCCCCAAGAGGCCGTGCTGCCGTCAGTCGTTAGGAACTTGCCCGCGTTGCCTGTCTGATCTGGCAGACTCGCCCCGCCTCCACCACCGCCCGAGGCGCCTTGGTTGATGATGACTTTCAGACGATCGCTCAAGTCAGGCGGCAAGACCTCGCCGACATTGATCTGACGGCCGTTGGAGAGCTCAATAACGAGACTGTTGTCAAAGTCGAGGTACGCGTTCGTCACCGACACGCCATCTTGGCCATCGACGCCGTCGCGGCCGTCTACACCATCCTTGCCCGGCCGGCCGTCCTTGCCATCACGGCCATTTTTGCCGTCTCGGCCGGGTGCTCCATCGCGTCCAGGCGCGCCATCGCGGCCGTCGCGGATATTTGCAATGCGTTGCTCAAGTTGGAGAGCAACGTCGTCGTATTTACCCTCGATTTCGCTCTTCATCTTGCCCAAAGCGGCCAAAACCGTCTGGACATTCTCGCTTAAGCGCTGCCGAGTGACCTCGCGAGCCTCAGAAACGGCTGACCCGACGCCAGTAAAGACGTCGGGCTCGACATCGGAGGCCAAAATCTTCTCGATATCCATTATTTCAGCCCTTTCTGGAGCTCTTCAAGGAACTGATTCTCCAATCCGGCCACACCATCGCGGGCTTTGGACATTTGCAGTTCCACAATCTTCGTTTTGTTCTTGATGTCAGCTTCTTTTAGCATCAACTCAGCCACTTTTGCCCGCTTGTCGAACTCCCGCGAGGCCAAATCCGCCTGATTCGGCAGATTCGCTGTCAGCGCCTGGCTGATTTTCGCCTCAGTTTCGACCGGCTTCAGACGCGCTTCAATCAATGTCTTAGTCGCTTCAGCACGATTTTGCTCGGCTTGCGTCTGATTGACCGCAATTTGCGCTTGCGCGGCCTGCATGGCCAGTTGCTGCTGCATCATGGCCATTTGCTGCTGCTCAGGGTTCGGCTGGGCCATTTGCGTCAAGGCTTCCAAGAGCTCCAGACGGTTCGAGAGGCTGCTATTAGCCACAATGCCCTTCAAAATAATCGGTAGCACCGGCGTATCTGGACCCAAAGTCTGTAGCAGGCCAACGAACTGCTGCTGCTCGTACTCGCGCGCCAAGATGCCCAGCGTGCCCGTGGGCACGAAGTTCAAATCGGTGGACGGGTAGCGATCGGGGTCAAACTGCATGTAGCGATACGCAGCTTTTTTGATGAACGGAATCAAGAAGTCTTCCTGGAAGTTCACCAACGTGCGCTTGTACTTCTTAATGATGGTCGCAACTGCCATCGACATCGCAGCGCCGTTGCCGTCGCGTGAGACTTGGCTGACCATGCCGTTGCTGTCCATCGTACCCGTGGCTTGCAGCAGCATGCGCTCGAACGTCTGCGCGGTGGCGATGTTCTCAGGACTCGTTTGACCGAACTTGAACGGGAACAAAATCTCCTGCGGGTTGCCGTTGGTCAGCATCGCCTTGCCAGGCTTGACCTCAAACTTAGCCCCTCTCGGCAGGCGTGTGGCGTCCATGCCCATCATCGGCGCAGTTGTCAGCGCCAGAGAGTCCAGATGACTTCTCACCTGCGCGTCGATGGCCTTTTGCATGTTGTAGGCCTTCTCGATCGTCCCACGACCCAAGAGGCGGTTCGGCACGGTGTCGTCCTGGTAGCTTAGTACCGGACGGTCTTTCATCATGTAGGGCGTCTCTTCAGCCTTTAGCAGCATGCCATCATTAGCTACTACCACGATGGCTTCGACCATATCTTGATAGTCGTCTGCTGCTGAATCCTCAGGGAAGAGCTCTTCGATCTTGCCCCCGGCTTCCATCTCTTCAAGCTTAGTCAGATACTCGCGTGGCACCAGACCGTAGTACGTCAGCAGACGCACCTTCTCGTCTTGGAACTGCTGCACTTCTTGCGTGGGTTCTATCTGCGAGTCTTCATAGGTCGGAGTGATGTTGACCTTGCGGTAGATGCCTCGCTCGATGCCTCGCACGACCTTGTGGATGGAGACGTACTTCTCAATGGCCACACCCATGCAGTCGTCGATGGATGTGCCGTTAGGGTCGAACAAGAAATTTTTCGGATTCACCGGCACGAGCTTGACTGCTACGCGCGGCTTCTCAATCACACCAATGGCTGCCTGGCCTTGCACGCCTGGGATCGCCTGCGTGGCAGGGATGTATTCCATCTCGGAGCCAACGACGATCTCACCAATGCCTGTTCCGTAAATCTCAGCCAAGAGCTCGATCTGGTCGATCGCCTTTTTGATCTTGTCTTTCTTGAAGTCTTCGGAGAGTTGCGCGCGCAGCGCTTCGATGTCGATCGTCTGCTGATCGGCGTCTTGCAGGTCGTCTTCAATATCAAAAAACTCGCCAGAGCCGAAGATCGCTTCCATGATCTCCGCGTGGCGAGTTTCGACGGCTTGCTGTGCCGCAGGGGTGACAATTTTCGATCGTTCTGACTCGCGGGTCTTGTCCTCAGACGCCCACTCACCCCTGAAGATGCGCTCGTACTCTTCCCAGAGGCTTAAGTAGTTGGTGTCGCGCCAGTCGCGCCAGCGGTTGCAGTGGTCGACCACAAAGGCTAGTAGCTCTTTGTCGGCTTCCGTAGGCTGGTCGTAGTCGTTCTGATCCATTTAGTATCCTGCGATGATGTCTATAGGCTCCCAGTCGTCGCTCTGATCGTCTTCAAAGTAGCTAGTCACTGCCAGCTGGTCAATGTACGAGAGCGCATCGGGCAAGTCATCATGCACGCCTACTGCGGGGAACATCAAGAGCTGGTCTAAGAATTCAGTCCAGTCTTCATCTTGATTCAAGACAATCCGGCCGTGCTCAAAACGTCCCTGAAGGCTCCAGACGATCCTGTCCGCTTTCTTACGGTTGCCGTGCGTAAGGTCGATGATGTGGGAATATACATTATTCTTGCGCATTAAGTCACTTAAATACGGCAAAACCGCATTTTTCAGCGATCCGCGCTCAATGCCAACCGACATAGGCCGGTAGTCGCGCATGGCTGTCAGAATCTTGACAGCTGTCTCTTTGATGTCCCAGCGCCCGTGGACGATTTCTTTGACGAACCACTGGCCCTCGTCTGTCACCTTGACAATCGCAATCGCCGTCTCGTCCAACCGCTTTTTCGAGTTAGCTGCTTGTTTGGCAACTTCTTCAAATCCAGCCAAGTCGACTGCGACGAAGTAGCTGCCGTAGTCGGGCTCTTCGCCGTACTTGATCCAATCCTCTTTGAAGACGTCGGAGCCCGCGTTGTCGAAGGAAGCCATGTATTCCTGCTTGAACGCGAAGGTCGAGAGCGTCTTCTTGGCCGACTCGACCTCTTTGGGGTCGATCAGCGGGTTGTCCTTAGTGGTGAAGTGCCAGCTTTTCCAATCCTCGTCCTGGCCAGACTGGCCGAGCTTGAACAGATCGAAGAACCAATTCCTGCCCTTAGGCGTGCCGATGAAGAGACCCCGACCTTTCTTGTCCGACAAGCTGGCTCGGATGACCTGCTCCCAGGCCTCGGGCTTGATATCAGCCACCTCGTCCAATACCGCGTAGGTGAGTGAGACGCCTCGCAGGGTGTCGGGTCTGTCCGCGCCCCTCACATAGATGGTCGCGCCATTTATCAGGGTGATGTCCTGATTGTTCACATGACTGCCCGCAATGACCTCGCGTCCCAAGTCCAGCAAGACATTCCAGATAATCTGCCGGGCCTGCCCGTTGGTCGGTGCCACGTACAGCACCGCTGACCCTGCTGGGCAGCGCAGCCCCTCAATCAGTAGGGTGGTGGCAGCCAGCCGGGACTTGCCGCAGCGGCGGCCAGCGGCGACGACTTTGAACCTCGTGGAATCGGAAAAAACCGTTTGTTGCCACGGCAGCAGCTGGAACGATAGGTCAGCCATCAGAACGGCGCCCCGAACGGGTCTTGATAGTAAACCGGCGTCTCAGGCTGCTGCTGGGATCGCATCAACTGCATGTCACGTTCCATGACTTGGTGCAGCCAAGCGTCGCGCTCATTTAGTGCCTCGCTGGTCGGGAAAAGCGGCCATTTTCCAGCGTTAATGTCTTTTCGCCAGATTTTGTATAGCTCGCCTTCGTCCTGAATAATTTTGCCGTTGACGAATCCCGGCACAGATACGAACTTGCCTTTGAACTTTCCTGACGGAATGCGTATGCCGGTGGCGTAGATGGTCACGGGATTTCCCTCGGCGTCGCGGCCAGGCTTGGCCATGTTGGCGCGGTGGTACATCACTTTATTGAGCTCTTGGGGCGTCAGCCCAAGTCCAGATAAATACTCATCCATTGGCGTCTTTCATTTGTACGTCGATGATCTCGGCTTGGGGCGCCGGTGCGTCGGGGCCGCCAATGCCGGTGATGTTAATCGTCACAGCGGCGCGCTGGGCGGCGGTCTTCTCGAACATACTGACCGGTAGCGCCCTCTCCATACAGAGCTTTAGCGCCGCCATCTGGCCAGGATGGCCGTCTTCTAACGCAATATCCAGCACTTTCTGGACGACCTGCTGCCCCTTGCCTTCGATCAGCATCTGCTTCAATTCTTTCAGACGCATGTTGTCCGTTTTGGGTAGGACGGCGGGCGGAACGTAGGGCGGGTCTTTGATTGGCGCGGGCACTTTGTCTCCTGGCGGAAAGTGTTAGGTAGGACGCACGCCGTCTTTCTCGTGGCCGTGGTGCGGTCGGCCGTCCAACGTGCGCCCATGCGCGGATTCTAGCGCTTGCTGCGGGGAGCTGCAAACTTTTTTGTTGTGGGAAGGGTGTTTGCCTATTTGGCTGTTTTCCCTTTTGGTGTGGGGGAGAGGGTACCCAAAATTTTATAGTGCCAGCAGACCCCTCCCCCCCCTATCAATCAGCCAGAAAATCGTCCGGAAAATTGCCAAAATCTAAAGATTATCGGCTGAAAAGCGTTTTACATAACGTACGTTATGGCGCATTCGTATTCGGGGCTGGCAGCTGGGAGCGAGGGGGCTATTTGCTGGGAGGCGGGAGGGTATTCTGAATTCAGAATGTAGAAAAAAGCACGGGGGTGCTATTCGCCATTACTCGTCAGGTTTTATTTTATAGCACGATCGTTCGTTTGTTTTTGCATCATTGACACTCTGCCAATACCAATCAATCAGATTGCGAAAACCGGCGGACATGTCGCCGTCGCCCGCGTGCGCGAGTATTGCGGCATCTGCGTCGGTCAGATACCGGCGAAAATTGCGCGTGCGGATTGACGCTGGTCTACCTGGGCGTCCGGAAGGCATGGTTTGTTATCACTCCGACATGGTTACGCATGGTCACGCATGGTCTTTTATATTCGACCGCGTGACCATGCAATAAACAATTAAAAATCAATCACTTAACCCTAAAAATCGATGGCATGGCCAAAATGGTCATCATTTTTGCCAGACTCCAGCGCTGTGTAACTATACGCACGCCTGACAGCGTAAGCGCCGGTCTAATTCCGCTCACGGCTATATATCTAATACTTTTCCTGAGTATCTATAAAAACATGACCATAAAGACCATTTACAGCAAAAAGCTAGATTCTGCGCGGGTTTTGGCATGGTCATCTCAGCCGAAAAAATGACCATGCGAGTGCCATAAAGACCATGCAAACCGCCCGAAAAAATTATTTTCACAGGCACATAAAATAATGTTTGACAGGACAAAATAATATGCTATTCTACCTTCACGGCCAGCGACACAGGCCGGATAAAAATGAAAGGGGAATCAAATGACACAGAATCAATTTGCTGCGCTTTGCGCTCGATATGAAATTGCGCCGGAAATTGCGCTGGAAAATGACGCGCTTGTTGAAAGTTTGCGCAGGCGCGATGACGCTGAAGTCGAGCGCATTTTGGCTGAGGAGTTCTGACAATGGACAAATTACCTGTATTGCTGGCAGCACTGTCAGGAGGCCTGATCGCTTTGGGTTGCATTTCGTTCGTATCGGACGCCGTGACCGCTCGGGAGATTGCAGGCGGAGCGGCCGTGCTGGCCGTGCTGATATTCGGTCTTATCATCATCGGGAGGGATTAACAATGATTGCCATTCACACTAAATTTATCCCAGCCACTACGCACAAAGGCGCGCGAATCAAGGCCTATACGTCTACAAAATGGCAGGCAACAATCTCGTATCCGTACGAGAAATCGTACGAATTGGCGCATTTTGAGGCGGTCAAGGCATTAATCGAGCGCAACAAGCTTGACTGGCCGCTTGACGATATGCGGTTCGGCGACAGTGCGGACGGCAAAGGCTACGTTTTCTGCTTTGATCGGTCGATTGTTGGCCAATGACAGCGCCAGCCGATCATCCTCGCTTTACCGGTTCATTTTGGACCCGCCAGGTTTATTTCGGCTGGTTGGATGATACTGGAGACGTCATCCGCTGGTCGACGGTTCGCCCGCCAGCTGGCCAGGGTTATATCCGCCGGGACCCGGTCCCGGTTAATACTGACAATTTTGGGGAAGCTTTACTATGAAAATCGACGTGCGATTCTTTATTTTCGACTGCGAACTTGACGACCCGGACTATCGGGAGTGCACCGAAAGCGAGTTTTTAGACCATAACGGCACTATTCACTACGAACGTCACACCGTCCGCGAGAACGGCGTATCGCAAATTTGCCTGTCTAAATCTTGAGGGAAAACCAATGAAAAATTATCAGATTGACTATTCGACCGGCCATTGGCCGAACCATCTCCGCGCGTTCGAATATGAGTTCGAACCTGGCAAAGTATTAGCTTGTTTTCTGGAATATTCCGAACCTGATCCCGGCGTCGGATATCCGGGCGGCGCTTGGTTAGTGTATGCGTTTGCAGGCGGCGTCGATATCGAGGGGATTCTGGCCGATTCGGTCATTCAGGATATTGAAAGGGCGGCCGCATGCTATTTCTCGGAAAAATAATCGTCGCGCTCTTAATAATTATTCTAAAATCAGCCTTGCCAATGCGCGATTAAGCTTTTCTCTTTCCCTCGATCGCGCGTTGGCTTTGAGTCTCCAAAGCGCGATTTTTGGCCCGCTCTCCGGCGGGCCTTTTTTTACCCTTTTACAAGCTTAACCGCAGCTGGCGCTGGCACCGATTCGACCATTGCCCGAAGCGCCGCGCGCGGTTTGCCCGCAAGCTCAGGCGCGCAGAAAATGTGCTTTTTAGTCTGGAATTCGTGCGAGTGTATGCGCCCGCAGTCGATCCAGCCTGCTTCGCGGAGCGCGTGCAAAAGCGCTACTTGCGGGATTTTCGCGCCCGTCGGAGCGGCGCCCGCCAGCCGGTCGCAAAGCGCATAAAAGGGCGATGCAATGACGCCTGAGGCGAATTCGCCCAAGCGCCCGGTGATGAGTTCGACTAGGTAAGACTCGGCCGTCGATCGGCCCTGGTCGATCATGATCGCCTTGGCTTCGGTCATTGGCGGCGTCGCCCCTGGGTTAAAGTTCGACACGTCCCGAGCGCGCAGGTAAGCCGCAACAGCCGCCATTCCCGAGTTTAGGTTTAAGTTTGCCGAATTGGCACCCTTGTACCAGCCCCACAAAGCCTGGGCGTCCGCTTCCGGTAAACGTCCGGCATCCGACCAAAGGCAAAACCATCGCCGGTCGTCCGAGGGTATTGATATGGCCGCACGCTCGTTCGTAAACGCAATCACCAGCACCCGGTTTAAGCTTTCGTACGGGTGCAGGCCTTTTCTGTGAACAGGCAAAAACTCGGGCGGCGCTGCGATGATGGGTTTTAAGCTGTTCTCAAGCGCGCGTCGATCTCGGGCTTCGGCTTGCCGCAGCTCGGCAATTTCCATGACCTCACACTCAAGCGCATAGCCCCACTGCGACGATAAATCCTCGTTCCTGACCAGTGAACAGTTCGCTTTCGAGTCTCCGCCAATAGCCCAGAAAAAGGGCGCCAGCATCGTATCCTTGCCGCTGCCAGGGTAGCCACCAATAAGCACTGCGTGATTGATCTTGCGGTTCGGGTTTTGGATTTTGTAAGCCAGCACGTTCAAGAAATGCTCGCGTTCGAAGTCGGTCGGGATCATGCGCTCGACATGGTCTAGCCAAGGCTTGACGCTCATGGCGGTGCCTGCAGCGCCCACGATTGCCGGGCGGGCGTCACGCCAGCGATTGCCGTAAATGCCGCCGTCGCGTGCTACCAGTAGCCCTTCGCCTGCCGCGTAGGTGACGCCTAAGAGCGTCTTGGCGCCCATCGCCTCGCGGTTTTGGTCGTAAGCGACTGAGGCCTCGACCTTGCGCGCCGAGTGAATCGATGTGCAGTCGATATGCCTAAACAGCGCATTGAAGGTTGAGCGGGCGACCTCGCGGCGATCTTGCAGGTCGAAATAGCAGTCGTCTGTCTGGATATACGCGAAGCGCTCAAACCAGCCAGCCTTCTCCAGCCGCCCGAGTTCCTTGCGCTCGATCTCAGCCAGCACCGCCTCGGGCGTCTCGGTGAACATCTCAGCCGCCGCCTCGGGATTTAGCTTTTCCAATGCCGCGCTCATCGTGCTGGCGATCAGCTCGTCCCTGACACCCGGCTCGTGTTTAGGCCCGCCCTGCAAGGCTACCCAGTTCAGGAATGTCGTCGAGTCCAGCTCCAAGCAGTGCGAGTGCAGGCAGCAGTAGGCGCGCGCGGACGGGTTGTAGCGCCCTTCCGGATTGCCGTCGGTATGCTCGGCGCTATTGGGACAGACGACGCCAGCCCAGCCCTCGGAATTGGGTTTGCGCAGGATTAGCCCTTGATCGTTGAGCCACCGGAAGACGTCGTCTCCACCGTCGTCTTTCAATTTGATGGGCGTCACACCCAGCGATGACGACTCCTCGGGCGTTACCTGCAAGGCTGCGCAGATATATTCGAGGGTGTATTCCTGCTCGGGGTTGAATTCGATCAGCTTGGCTTTGAAGCCATTCTTGCCGGGTTTCAAGTTGACGCTGCCAGGCAGGCGGTAGTTGCGCACCGGGTTGCAGGCGCCCGGGTCAGTGTAGCCAGCAGCTGCGATCGCCTTGATCGCGGCGGCGAAGTCGGATTTTGTCGGTTGTTCTGAGAAGGCGTAGCCCCACTGGAACGATCCGGGCGACGTCTCCATGATCCAAGTCGGCGCCAGCGGCGGCAGCTTCGGTGCCTTGGCTGGATCGCCCACATCGTCCAGCACCATGACGAGCACGTACTCGCAATTAGCCGCACTAGCGCTGGGTTTCTCGCCGAAGCGGTCAATGATGAAGCTGGCCGTGTTGCCGTACCAAGCTTCGCCGTCCTTGCGTTTGTGATTAGGAAAAAATGATGGCCATGTAGCCTTAATTGCTCCGTCGGCGTGAAATTGCAGCTCGCCGTTTTTCTTCATAGGCGTCTGTCGCACAAACAGCGCCGTCTCGCCCTCTGGGGCAAGATTTGCGATATACTCAAAAAAGTCCATTGCAGTCCTTGTAGTTAAGAAAGCCGCCTGGCAGGGCGGCTTTTTTATTTGCCGTAACGACTCATTATTTCGACTTCAGCAGACAACGGCAGTCCTTGCGCCCAGTCGGGCGGCGTGCACATTACTTGCTGGAGTTTTGTTGCAGAAATTTCTGGTGCTGCGGATTCGAGAACGATTTCATCGTGCACATGCAGTACAGTCTCCGGAAGCTGGCGTAAAGAATGCCGTAACAGATCGTTCGCGATCGCTTGCGTTATGTTCTCACAGGCCAGCCCTCGCCACAAGCGCGCACGTGGCCATTCTTTCGCATCAGCTGCCGGTTTCCATGCCGCCTTGACATACGTTATCTCGTCGCCGTCAAACTTAGCGAACGGATAACATAGAATGCGACCGCTTGGTAGCGCGTACCAGAGATGCTGGCCATCGTACAAATACGTCACACGCCCAGCTGAGAACTCACGCCCTGGGTTGCGAAGCGCTCGCGTGTACGCCTCTTCGAGCTTTTGCCAGTAGCGCACTGCCCATGAGTTCGCGCGCCGCCATGCGTCGACGATCCGCTTGGCGTCTGACTCAGCCATGAAGACGCCGTAATTGCGACCCATCGCTGAGAACGCACCAATGCCGCCTGCAAAGCCGAGCGACAAAACAGCGACCTTGCCGATCTGGCGCTGGTCTTTGGTGATCTGGTCTTCTGGTACGTGGTAGATGCCAACCGCTTCGCGCTTGTAAATGTCGCGGCCTTCCCGGAAGACATCCAGCACCGACTCGGCTTGCGGATCAGCTGAGGCCCATGCGGTAACGCGAGCCTCAACAGCTGACCAGTCTGCAACGACGAATTTCTTACCTTCGGCGGGTATCAGTGCGGGCCGGAGCATTCCACGTAGAACATCTGTAACGCGACGTCCAAATCGTGGGACGATGGCGTGCCCTCGCACCATAGCGTGCCTAACAGCGTCGGGATCATCGGCACACTTTCGGGTGAAGTTGTGAACCTGCGCACCATAGCTTGAAGCTCGTCCGGTAGCTGATCCGCCTGCGAAGACAAACGCACCTCGTACTCGGTGATCGTCTTCGTCTGCCAGCTCGCTAAGGCGGCTGAACTTCGCAACCGAGGACGCCCATAAATCATCTGCGCATTGAATGACGTCCGCAACATGGGCCGGAATCTCATCGGGATTTTCCTCCGCAAACGCGAGCAAGTTCGCTCGCACAGATTTATCGATCGAGTATTTCTTCTCGCCGTCCTTGTACGTTACCATCATCTCAAGCGCTTGTGGGCCGACCCGCTCCATGACCCACGCCTTCATGCGCGGACTGCGCACAGACGTGATCTCGCCTTCGGTCAGTTCCTGCACCAGCGACTCGATCTCTTCCAGCTCGACTGAGGCGTACTTGATCGCCGCTTCAGCCAGCGGTTTGTCCAGCAGCACACCACGGTCGTTGATGCGCTCGTTGACGTGATAGTCGGCCAGCTCGTCATCCGACAGGTCGCGCATGGCTTTCGATACGGCTCGCATGGCTCGAACGTCCTGCTCGCAGTAGCGAATCATCTCGGCCATTAACGCGGGGTCGTTATTGAAGGTGCCGTCTGCCCGTGGGATTGACAAAAGTCGAATAAGCTGTGAGCCGCGATGGTCTTTTCGCATCTGACTACTGATGGCTCGTCCGACGTCTTCAAGGCTTCCCGGTAAGCAGTTAGCACGCGCCTGCGCAGCGGTGCAGTAGAACTGTTCGAGTTTAGGTTTTGGTACATCGAAATCTTGGCATAAGACGTTCCAGAATATTTGCCTATCAAAACCCGCATTATGGAATCTGAGTTGCCCGTTTTGTCTAATATGTTCACTAACACTCTCGGGGAACGGCTGTCCGGGAACCCAAGTCTGTACTTCATCATCGTTAAGTGCGTAGGAAAAGCAGAGAATTGATGTGCTTGCATCAAGACTGTAGTTGTACCCGCCACGAGATAATAGGTCACATCGACTCCTAGTTTCGAAATCCGCAAACAAAACATTCATTTACCACCCCATTGCGCTGCCATTGCGTTAGCAATACCCTCGTAAGTTTCGCTGCGCTTTTTCCATCGATCTGCGCTAGGCGGCATTTTGTGAATACGCGCCTCTCGCCCCTCTACAATATTAGTAGGCTGCAATTTCGGCAGATTTTTAAGCCATAAGCAAGTTGCCTTGGTTTCACCGTGGCCAAACTGCCACGGCTGAATAATCTGATCGGGCTTGCGTATATGACTGCTAATTATTGATACAGGATTTTCAAGCGCAATACGCTCGATAGGCGCTTCTAATAACAGTCGAACAAAGTCAAGCGCCTCTTGCTGTACTCCGCTTTCGCGTTTAGCAGCAAAGTGCCTAGCGCCGCTCACTGCCAGATGAGTACAAGGGGGATGAGCAATCATCATGTCCCACCCGTCGTTAAGAATATCAGCGACATCACCCTGATAATGCGGCCCAGGCGCATCAGTAGGCAACAAATCACAGCTTATAGCATCATGCCCACGCCGGATGAAGGCGTCGCGCACTCTGCCGCTATATTCGCAAGCAATAAGTATTTTCATAGGAATAGGTGGGGTACTCACGCATCCATCTCTGCCGCCCTAGGAGCGGACTTATTAGCGACTGCGTCGCTTTCCCCCGTGTTACTTAGGCCGAACGACGACGGCGTGCGGGTGCCGCCTCTTCTTTGCCTTCTTCTGCGTCTTCAGTCTGGCCATCCATTGACGCCCACTCGACGATCTCAAAGACCGGCGTGTAGATTTTGCCGTAGGACTTGTGCTGGTAGCTGTCCTTTTTCAAGGCAACGACCGGCACAGGCTTGCCCGGCGTTGTCTCGCACTGAGCGGCGATTGCCACGCCCAGCGTATTGACAGCGCGCTTGCCGCCCACTGAAGTTGTCGTGTAGCGCACTTCCAGACCCTTATCAGGGCCTGACAGGCACTTCAGCGACATGCCCACTTGTACTTCCCAGCCTTTCTTTGCGCCGTGTGGCACAGGTGGCAGTTCAGGCTTTGGTTCGGTGACAGGCACCATCATTTCGCCAAGGACTTCACCATCACCCCACGCGATATAACCGTGGATGAAAGAGAATGGATTGACTGCCCACGTGCTGTCAGACTCGACTTCAGTTTGTTCAGCGCCGTATATCCAATGGCCGCCTTTGTCCATCTTCAGAATGACGGAGCCAACAGCGCCGACGTCTTTCTCAAGGGTGCGCAGAGCGACAGACAGGGAAGAAACAGGAGGAAGATTTGCGAGTGCGAATGACATAGTAGTGTCCTTTCTTAGACTTTACTGTAGTTAATTGAATTTATTACTTCCACGTAATAGCTTTAACTGCCCACATCTGCGCGGTTTGCGCTTCTGTAATTGCAATAGACGCCATACGCTTTACTTCAGGGTCAAACGATTGCTCACGCAAATAATTCATGCGGTCAATTACATCCGCAAATTCTTTTTTGCATTTGTGAACCTCATGACTTTGACCTGGATTGAAAGTAATCCCAACCGCTTTTTCACCAAAAGAAAGCGGTCTATTTGGTACTGTATCAGATTCCATTTGATGATCCTTTACTGTAGTTTAGATAAGGCAGCAGCGAGCTGCTTGCCAATTTGAAGAACCTCAGGACGGGGATCGCTCTCCGGCACCAAGGTACTGCCAGACGACACCGATGTAACCAGCTCGTCCGGAAGTTTGATTTTACGCTTTTTCAGCGCAGTTTCCGCCTGTGCAGGCGAAAGAATTTGTTCTTTGTATGGTGCAATACCTTGACTAGAAATCCATATAGCAGCGTCGTTTTCGTCCGCCCACTGACGCGTGCCACGCTTGGCGACCAGTTTGTAGCCTGGCACCTTGTGGCCTTTGTCGAGCATATTAAACGCCAGCGCGCGCAGGTCTTTAATGAAGTCTTCCAAGCGGTCAGCTTGGCCTAGCATGATGCTGATTTGCTCGGCTGGCAGTGCTGAGAGCTGCGTTTTCAGCGCCCGATCAACTTCGCCGTTCATCTCAGGGCAGATCGGTTTTGCAGTGCACCAGCGACAATGGTCGCCGGTTTGCATTAGCGGATCAGGACGAAGCGCTTGCGTGACGGCTCGTAAGAGCTGGAGTTCGAAATTAGCAACCCGCGCGCGATTAGTGACCCAGCGCCGGATTGCTGGAGGTTGGACGATGATGAGTTCAATCTCATCGGCACCCTCGAAAACCCACTTGGCCGATGGAGTACGCATAGCTGCCGCCGCATAAAATAGCAGCTGGGGATTATCGTCAGCGTCAACAAGAACCCCGTCACCGAATTTCCAGTCGAGAACAATAGCCCGGCTGCCAATACGACCCAGTAAGTCAGTAGAACCGAATACATCAGGAAGAAAATCTCCAAACCCCACTCGGGTTTCGACCATATAGTACATTTGATTGTCTGGGTCAATCTCCTGGAGTGCTTCCAGAGCGGGTATAACCTTCTCATCGATTAGCTCCTGTGTCAGAACTTGGGTTTTGTAAGTAGCGCCGATCATCTGCTCGGGTTTTTTGTCGAACTCCAAGAGTTCAGCCATGACGTTGTGCAGTAGCGTCCCACGCGCTGCGTGCTCGGATTCGATCTGCGGGGGCATCTGCTGGCAGAGCTTGACAGATGCAGGGCAGGCGATGACGCGCTTGGCGGTGCTGCCCCCGACGATATTGGAGTGAGCCATTATTTAGCCCTCGCCGGTTCGTTACGCCACGAACTAGACAGTCGTTGACGTAACAGCAGCACTACTGGCGCAGCCGTTTCGTCGTAAACGCCAGGGTCGGTCTCAAGGATGACCTCAATAAGGTCTAATGCGGCCTGTAAGGCTGCGCCGTCCGCATCAAAAATGTCTTCTACATTCATTTGACTGTACTCCCGTGTAGTGATTGAGCCTTCAGCATAGCGGGCAAAAAACCGCTTGTCAAACATTTTTAAATCATTTAAGCTACAACACATGAAAGAATCTGAAGTAGAGAAGCATTTCGTCTGGGCTGTTGAACGTCTCGGTGGCCAGACGTACAAGTTCCGCTCTGTAACCCAGCGCGGCGTCTGTGATCGGATCGCCTGCCTACCAAACGGCGAGACGTGGTTTATTGAATTAAAAACAACGAATGGTCGGTTGTCTGCTTTGCAAAAGTTTTTCTTATTGACAATGCAGCACTTAAATCAAAAACATGCAGTGCTTTGGACAAAGGAGCAAATAGATGAATGGGCAAAAACCAGAAGCCCTGCGGCTGGCTGAATATTTATTTGAGTCAGCGCAATTTCACCCGCAGTTAAGCGAAGACGAGCAGGGCGGGTACGCCTCAGAATTCGACATGGTATTGGATGAAGCCGCCGCCGAACTACGCCGCTTGCATGAGGTGAATGCTGAGTTAATGCAGATATTTAAGCGCATTCGGTTTGAACAATGTTTTGTTTGTGAATGCGGAATTGAAGATGCGACATGGGAATTGATTGAAGCCAACATCGCCAAAGCTACAGGAGAACAACGATGACAACTTACACAATCGAAGTAAACCATGACGAGGATGGCGTATCCGTGGTAGTCAAAGACCTTGACCCTAATACAATGGTTGAAGACCGTGAAGCAATCGCGTGTGCGTTAGAAGAAGCATTACGGATAACCAGAGAACACTTGCCACAGAGGTTTCAATGACCATCACACTAACCCGCGATGAAGCGCAGCAGGTGCTGGATGCGTTGCAATGCGCTACACCCCCGACGTTTAGCGCAAAGATAGTAGAGGACTGGCAAAGCGCAGTCGAGTTTCTCCGCGCCAGACTAAGCGCACCTGAACCGGAGCCGGTGGCGTGGGTGCCGGTGCATCCGAAAAACGGCCCTCTATGGTCAATGACAACTGACGCACCCAGCCCCGAACGTTTGCCTAACTACTCCCTGATGAGTCTTTACCCCGCCCCACTTAGCACGCCGGATTCTGCAAACCGTTCTGCAGATTCGGCAGGCGCGTTCTGCAATCAGGAGCCGGTGGCGTGGCTGCATAGATTTATTGAGCACGGTATTTCGATAGGCAAAAAGCCCGTAGACCTAGACAAATACCCCGACCGTTGGATGCCTGTTTATGCAAATCCAACACCATGTCAAACCTGCGAAGCATTAGCGCGAACAGTAATGATGGATCAAACGTCACACGACACCCCACCACAGCGCGAATGGCAGGGGCTGACGGATGAGGAAGTAGAGGATGCGTTTATGGACAACGCAAGTTGCGATGACTATGTGGTTTTTAAATATCTTGTCCGCTTCATCGAAGCCAAGCTGCGGGAGAAGAACACATGAACTGGCGGTATGAACGTGAACGTGCTGAAAGGGCACGTAAGAATAAAGAGTGGGAGAAGCAAAACACCCGCAACCTGCATGATCTATTTTTCGGACGCAAAATCAATGAAACTCCGCCCGTACCAAGAAGAGGCCGCTGATTTCCTTTACGAGCGCGATCGGGCGATGATCTTAGCGCCCGTGGGAGCTGGCAAGACCGCGATCACGCTGACCGCCATGAGGGACGCCATTTACGATGGTGTGGCTAGCCGTTTCTTGGTTGTCGCTCCCAAACGCGTATGCACCGACGTCTGGCCCGTTGAGGCACCAAAATGGACGCCATCACTGCGCCTGGCGTTAGCCGTTGGCTCACCTAAAGATCGCTTGCGTGCGGTCGAGAGCGTAACTGCTGACTTTGTAGTCATTAACTACGACAACCTGCAATGGCTGGCCGATTACGGTCTAAGCCGGTTCGATGCGATCGTCTTTGATGAACTGACCAGGCTAAAAGACCCGTCCGGCAAGCGGTTTAAGGCGCTTTTCAAAGCGATCGAACACATCAAGATTCGCTGGGGCCTGACCGGATCGTTCACGTCCAACGGTCTGGAAGATGTCTTCGGCCAGTGCAAGATCATCGACCAGTCGCTCTTAGGTCGCAGCAAGGGCGCCTTCTTGCAGCAATATTTTGTCTGCACGAACCGGGATTTCGGTGACTGGTCGCCCAGACGCGGTGCGCTGGAGTTGGTCATGCAGAAGATCAAACCCGCGACGTACCTGCTGGATGCTGGCGAGTACAAGGACAAACTGCCGCCATTAAACATCGTAGAGGTGCGCGGGACGATGGACTATACGCTCTACAACAAAATGAAGCGCGATTTCGTTGTCGAGTTTCCTAACGCGCAGGCGATTGCTGCAAACGCGGCGGTTGTGACTGGAAAACTGCAACAGATGGCGTCTGGTTTTGTCTACGAGACGCAGCGAGAGGCGCTGGAGGATTACGGTAAGTTTAAGAATACTCAGACAGCCCATTGGTTTAGCAGCCACAAATTTGATCGATTGGACGAACTACTAGAGGAAAACCAACATGCGAACACGATCATTGCGTACTCTTATCAGGAGGAGCTTGCAGAACTTCGTCGCCGTTATCCGCAGGCTGCGACGATGGATACGCCGAACGTGGTCGAGCGGTGGAACCGAGGTGAAATTCAGAAGCTCTTACTTCACCCAAAGTCGGCAGGTCACGGACTTAATCTACAACACGGAGGCTGCCACATCGTATTTCTGTCGCTGCCGTGGTCACTGGAGCTGTACGAGCAAACGATTGGAAGGCTGCACCGTTCCGGACAAACAAAAGCAGTCTGGTGCTATGTGATGCTGACCGAGAAAACGATCGACGAGAAGATTTGGGGCGCGTTGCATGACAAGCGCGCGATTTCTGATATTGCCTTGGAGGAGTTAAAGTGAACCCTAAGTTTATGGCCGCGTGGCTGGACGAGACAGCCACTGATCCGCGCCACAATGAAGCTGCTGCAATGCTCCGCAGGCTAGACCACATCGCGTCAGTCGCTCGCGAGGTTGTCATGGCCAAGACGCACGAACATAGCAAAGCAGCGTATTCCGAACTCGTCGATCTGATTAAAGGGAAGCCAGATGCCTAAGATTAAACATAAACATGCGGCGCTAATTAAAGCTTGGGCCGATGGCGCTCAAATAGAAAAATTCTGCCAGCGCCACAAAAAGTGGACGGTAACTGACCATCCTACGTGGGCAGAAGATACCGAATACCGCGTTAGGAAAGCAGTGATATTTGAAGAGCGTTATGTTGAATTTGACAGTACGATCCAAAAAATTATATGTGTTATGTCGCATATACCACCCCCAAACGTGCGTTTTTGTTTCACTGCTGACGGCGATTTGATTTCTGTAGTTAAATTAGAAGGGAAATAACATGGCACGACTAGACTGGACGACGCTAAACCAGCGTTTGAGTAAACTAACTGAAAAGCAAGTCTGGACGCTGCTTCAGACTGAACTTGAAACGTATCGCCGCTCCTCCTACCTGACGCGTCTGCATCAGCGCTACTGCGCGCTGCGTGACGCTCGGGAGCGCGAAGAGATTCTTGCAAAGGCCTTAGAGCGATGACGAAAGATGACATTACCCGCATGGCGCGGGAGGCTGGCTTTGAATCTCACGATGCCATCATCAATTACCCAAAAGAACTCCAACGCTTCGCAGCCATAGTCGCAGCAGCCGAGCGCGAGGCGTGTCTTGATCTTTGTTACACCATCGGTAATGAGTTTAAAGAAGAATGGGCAGAACACAACGAAGATAGATACTGGGAAAGATGTTTAGGCGCTGGAGAATGTGCCGACGCTATCCGCGCAAGGGAGCAGGAATGAACCACGACGGCATTATCCGCATGGCGCGGGAGGCTGGAATATCTAAGCCGTGGGATCAAGAGCCTGTTAAGTGGGAAACGCTAGAACGCTTTGCCGCCCTAGTCGCAGCAGCCGAGCGTGAAGCGTGTGCTGTTATTGCATTTAACGCAAAGACGTACGTCGAAGCAGCAAACGCTATCCGCGCAAGGGGGCGGGAATGAACTGCCGCGAGTGCGATTCGCGTACATATGTTGTAGTATCACAACGCTTGCCGGACGGTATCAAACGGCTACGGCGCTGCTATAACTGCGGAGTATCTGCTTACACAGGCGAAGTGTGGCTAACGATCACACCGCCAAAAGCCAACAAAGCGGTTTACACTCAGGAAGAGATTGATGAAATAAACAGGAGTAAAGTCAATGCGCGTAGGAAAAACGAAGACAGGAGGAAGAAAAATGAAGAATAGTAATATGAAGCCGGGCGATCACTACGTCTACACCCCATCGACCACTGACGTCACGATACGCTGGCGCGCGAACTACGGCTGGGTGCCGCCTACTGAGGACCCTGTGTACCAAAAGAAATGGGCGGACTTTAGAATCAAGTGTGCCCAAGGAATTGAAACTTTGGTGAACCCGGAAGCTACGGTCGCAGCTGCCTCACTGCTTCATACTGCTTGACGCATTTGTCGAGTTCGATGGAGAGGCGGGCGGCGTCGGCACTGTACCGCGCAAGAAACTCTCCATCTCCCCTTGCCAGTTGCGCTCCACTCGCTCCACTACAAGCGCAGGCGGAACCGGACACGGCACCGCTTTCGGTGGTGGGGCGATCCGGGCGCTCGCGCAGGCTGTTAGCAAGGGCAGTAGCGCGAGCGTTAATATTCTTGATTTCACGTTCTTTCTCCATGCGTAGGTTGTCTGCGCCTTGTTGCAGCGCCTGTTCTTTCTCGCGCGCTTGACGCTGCGCCTCGGCAAAGGCGGCCATCTGCTCGGCACGCTCTTTATCCCATTGGGCATTGACTTTGGCCTGCCCGGCGTCGTCACCTTGCCAGTGACCGACGCCGTAGGCCAAGACGACTGCCACGACTGACCCGGCGATGAAGTACGGGTTCATTTTGGCGGTACTTTCGTGCCTTCGAGCTTCTTGTGCACCTTGATCGTCTTGCAGACCTCTTTCTTGGTCTTGGCGTCTTCGTGGCAGACCTTCTTCATCTCGCCGCCAGCATAAGCATTAGCAGCAGCAAAGCAGAATATGGTGTACACGGCCATTATGTATACATATTGCATCATTCGATCTCCGGTTGAGGCGCTGGCGGAGGCGCCGGTTTGCCGCCAAATCCAATCACAACAGGCGCAGCAGCTGCTACAGGCTCGATCGTTGGCTCAGTCCGTTTGGCCGCAGGCGCAGCAGGCGTTGGGGCCTTGGGCGCGTCTTCGCGGTCTTTTGCGGTCGATAAGCCTGGCGGCACGAACTGTGGCAGGGCGTCCTTGCCTTTGACGGCCAGAAGTGTCGCCAGCGACCCAAGGATGTACTTGGACATGTCCGACAAGATCAGGAAGAACTGCTTGTCCGCAGGCGCCATGCCGTTCATCGGCTGCGTCACAAACACGACCGAGTACAGGCTAATCCCTACCATCATGACGACAGTAAAGCAGAACGTGACAGCGATGGCAAACTTAATTACTGCATCGTGCTGCTCCTGGTTCATTGCAAGGAACTGGCTGATTAACTTTAGCGGGTTCATCGGATTTCATATCCTCCGGTTTGGTTAATTGATCTGGGCACGTGCCTGTTGACGAACAAATAGGACGCTTGCATTCTTTGTTTTCCCAGTTCGCTGGGTCTTGGCATGGGTAGCGAAAGCGGTCCTGACAACCTATTAACGCCAGACTAGCCAGCAAGAATATGCAACGCATGTTCATAGTGTTTGATCCTATCTTCAAGCCCAATGAAACCGCCATTAATCCGGCGCGTCAGTTCTTTTATGTCGCCTGCGTCGGCCCACTTATTTAAGCCATTTTTCTCCCAAAACCAGCAAGCGCTCTGACTTGCCCCTTCGAACGTGGCCAAATAGTCAGGCACGTCGTTTATGGCCATTTCCAAGCTGTCAGCAAAAGCTTGATAGTTGTCTCGTCCAGTAAGCTGAATAAGCCCACGACCGCGAAACCGATAGCCGTCACCAGAAGACTCATCGCCATTCCCCATACGGTTAGCGTAAATACGGTTGGCAATAGCCTCCTGCTTGTTAGGTTTCGCGCAATACTGTCCAGCAATAACATCATCGGTGAAATACTTCGAAAAAAGGCGCCGAAGCGCTTGGGGTTTGTAATTTAGGTTTTCTTGAAGCACAGAAAACCCACCAGATTCATGAGCACATTGCGCAATAAACGCCGCGATTCGTTTTGGGGTATTGATATCGTAGTCGTCTAGCAGCGTGCTGCCGCCAAGCTCGGTCTGAGGCATGGCCAGCGCAGTGTGCCAGTGCTCGACGTACTTATTCTTGGGGAGTAGTTGGCGTAATTGGCTCAGTGTCAGGCTCATAAAGTTTCCTTAACTCCATTACATATCTACGGCGCGTCTCACGCATACGCTTTAACTCTTCAACGGCTGCGGCAGTAGCGTTATTCATATCCATGTAAGCCATACCTAGCATCGGTATAGCAAACACAAATGTCAGCGCCATTACTGCCAGACATATGACGATAACGATTGATACGTCTGACTTTTCCTTATCATTACCATTAGCGCCCACATCCAAACTTGGACGAACAGGATCGCGCCAATCCAAGTTGCCAGCGCCTTTGCCTTGTTTATTGTTCTTGCCCGTTGCCATGCCGCTATTTGAGCTTTCCGCAATTCTTCAGCACGAGCAATTTCTTGCTCTTCATTGATCTGCTTCCACATAGCCTCAAATTTGCTCCACAATGACCCCAGCTCGGGCGGAGCGTTGTACACCATTTCTTCGCGGATACTAGCCAGCATAGAATCTAGTCTGGATCGTATCAATACGCGCCGAAGCGCTCGCCTTCCTATACTCTCATCACCCTTATAGACCTTCTTGGCTTCCATCTCTTCTTTCAGGAACAGTTTAATGATCGCGTCATACGCGTCCATGAACTTTCCTAACTGCTCGCCAATGTCTGTAAACGCATCCCCAGGATCAGTTTTAGCAATCGTCTGGACGCGCTGGACTTCTTCGTTGTACTGTCGTTTCTCTTCGTTAGATGGGTTGGGTTTAGCAGCAAACTGCTTTTTCAGATCGTCAAGTACATCCTTGACGTCCCCAGCCGCATTCTTAATATCCTTGTAAAGCTTACACCCGGCTTTCGCCGCCGCAATGGCTGTATTCGCGGCGGCAATAAGCGCGAATGGCATTTACTCCTCTGGGTATCCTATAACTTCAACGGGCGGCAGCATGCGCTCTTCTGGCCGCTCTATGGTCTGCTGTATACCGGTTCGTACTGCACGAGACGGCGCGGTCGATAAATAGCTGGCAAATGTGCGTCTAGTTTCCGGGCTCATTTTCGCCATCATAGCTTCAGCTATTTTTGTCGTCTCGCGCTTTGGCATGACTTCTAAGAAACCAGCCATTTTTGCAGGGTCTAACATAAGCTCAGACATTTTGCGGTCAAACTCCGCTTGACTACCGCGTTTAAGGCTATCCAACACGCCTCCGGCGATAGTCCACCAGCGGTTAAGCAAGTTAATCTTTGCGCCTTCTTCAGGGGTTTTACCTTTAACGCCTTTGCCTAGCTCAAATGCGTTGGCTTTTCTCGCTAAATCCGCACGAACGCTTTCAACTGCTTTAACTTGGGAGGGCTCAAGAAAATCAGATAGTTTGTCAAATCGTTGCACCCCGGTCGTGCGCTTGATAGTGCTGGCTGCATTATCAACCGCAGACGCGAACGCACCGACTTTTTCAACGTCGGTAATTCCAGCGTTTAGTTTGCCGATAATCGCCTGACCAACTTCCATGCGGTTAATTTTTTGGCTGTGCGACGCAAACTTAGATAGGTAGTCGCTCCACAAATTAGAGCCGGACGCAGTGTTAATCGCGTTGTCCAGCAATTTCTTGAGTGACGTTTCCACGTTAGTAGCTTGTGCGCCAAACGTAGCTGAAGCGCCTCTTTCCGACATGTACTGTCGGATATCATCGCCAATTTCTTTACGTACGTTATATAGGTCAACGCTATTGATGATGCCATTGTCGTCCGTGTAGCGAACAAGTTTGTCGCGCAAACTCTGCAAAGAATTTACTAGCAAGGCATTAGATTTTTCGCCCGTCTTGGATAAGCTGTTGTTAATCTTATCCAACAAAGGCGCGGACGATAATGGGTAAAACCCTTCGTCTGTGACGCTTTGCAGCTGTAATTTCTTAAACGCCGCTTCCGCTTTACGCTGCCCGACCGCATCAGCTGCCTCTTGCACAGCAGTATTCAAGCTCTTAGCCATGTCGTAGTTCGGGCTGTAACGCGCAGGGAAGCGCGGTTGCCCTGGCACTGGCGTCCAAGTATTCGCGCGCTGTAGCGCCTGCGCTTCTTCGGTGGCGATTTTTCCTGTGGTTTGAAGATTTTGTATGGCAGCGGCCTCACGCTGCGCAATTTCTTGCTCAAGACGCGGCGCTACCTGCCCATAAATATTGGCTTGCGCTAACGCTTCTTCACGCATAGGCGTTGTTTCAGCTGTTCTGGCGGCACGCGCTGCTTCTAAATCAGCTTGCGTCCCAAACGCGCCTTCTAGTGTACGGGCGCGGGCAGCGGCTTGTTCTGCGCCGCGCTCAATAAACGCTGGGGCTGTAGCGGCTTGGCCAGCTAACCGTTGCTGCTCTTTTATGAGCCCAACCGCGCTTGGCGTGCCTACTAAACTCTCTGCTACAGTAGGACGGCTGCCAGCGACTAATTCACCGGCATTTCTAAACGCAGACAACGCGGCGTCTTTTTCGGGCCCGACAAGATTTTGTATGTAATCCCACAACGCTATCTCTTTATTTTTAGCCGTTATAGGGAGGCTACGGATGTAGTCGAGCACCTTTCCGCCAGCAACACCCACGGCAGGTATTAACCCCCCAAACACGGCGCCTGCGCCCATCTGGAACAGTTTATCGTCGGCAAAGTTTTCGTCAGTGCCAGCAGTAGGTAGTAAACCACTAAAAATGCCCGCCGAACCTGCTCCAGCTGCCATTTTTCCACCCACGGTCGGCGCAGTGGCGGCGCCAAATAGCCTATTAAGAGGAGACAGAAAAGCGCCACCAAGCTGCGTGATGTCAAACCCTTCACGCCCCATTGCTTGACGACCAGTCTCGTACGCGGCGCGTTCTTGCTCAACTGCTTGCTGCGCTCCAAGACGAATGTCTTCACCAAAAAGACCAGACTGTGCCAACAGTTGGTTAATACCAAGCGCGGGTTCGATTACCGCACCGCGAAACAGACTGTAAGTAGGCGAGCCGGGACCGACCATTTGCTGGGCAAAACTTGGCGGCTGCAAGCGCGCTTGCTGCGCGGGTGCGGGCGCAGGAGCAGGCGCGGAAGGAAAATCTGCTTCCGTTGCCAGCCCAGCCTGAATTGCTCGGGCTTTTATCTCTGCCTGAGATACACCTTCAGGCACATCTTCAATTACTACGCCATTTGGGAGTTCAATATCCATCTCGGCACCTTACTTAGGCAGGTCCATAAACTTGACGCGTTTTGGAGTAGAAGTTCCGGTAGCTGGCTGCTCCTGACCAAAATAAGGCTGCACGCCTTGCGACTTTCTACGGCTCTCAATTATCTGCTTAGTTTTAACTTCTGCATCCTTAATCGCGCCGTTAAACCGTTTCAGTGCTTCCAGTGTTGCTTGCGTATCGTTATTACCGTAGGCGTCAATAAGCGCCTTCGAGAAACGTATGATGTCGCGATCAGTCTGAACGCCTTTAGCAGCATCAGCTTGAATATTTACTGCCGTTTTAACAGCAGAACCAAGCTCTGCATATGCGCGGCTTTCGGGCGTAGATTTACTACGGAAGTTTGCGAGCTCATACTTACGGTTTTGTAGTGGGCCCAGTACAAGCGGAGGTTTTTTCGTCTTAGGGTCTGGCGTCAACATTTTAATTGGGCTTGCCAGCGCTTTTTGTTGCGCTTGATAACTATCAATTAACTTGAGGTCTTCATCTTCTTTTACCTGCAAGCCAGCTGTCAGCGTCTTATTCTCTTTCTTTTCTTCTTCCTGCGCTTTTTTCTCTTCAGCTACCTGCTTTTTATAATCGAGTTTTTCGCGCTCAATTTCTTTTTGCGAAGCAAATTTTTCCCTTAGAGCTTCTAATTTACGCTCGTGCTCTAGTTTTAGCTCCTGTTCGCGCTGTTCGGCTTTAGCCTTTTGTTCAGGTTCTCTTGCAAGTAGCCTTTCTTTTTCTATGTCCTTGCGCGCCTCAATGCTTTCTCGGGTAGTAGCTGCCGTACTGAGAGTTGCCAGCACGCGCTCCGGCGAACCATACCTAGACACGGTAGCGATGATGTCGGACTGTGTCGGATTAGAGCCAAGCGCAGCTAGTTCATCGCGCAGTTTATTTTCCTGCTCGATAGTCAACTCGGCTTTTTTAGCTGTGGCGATAGAGGCTCTGGTTTTAGCCAATTCAGCTGCCGCGTTACGGCCGTACTCTGCCAAAGTAGTAGCGAACTGCATGTCGCCTAACTCAGCCGCTTGCTGCGCTACTTGCATAATTGAATTCGGGTCAGACATATCCAGACCCTGCGATAGCTGCTGGCGCTGGCTAATCATGCGCAGTTGCGGGTCTTGCATACCAAATATGCCGCCGATAGCGTTACCCAAGCCTGCGCCGCCACGGAACAGACTCATCTCCGCGCGCTGGAATGGATTTAGCTGGGCATACTGTAGCGCTTTGGCGTCAGTTGCCTGCTGTTGCATTAAGTTGTATTGATCTGGCGTCGTGAACAGACCTAAGATTTCGCTGGCCATGTCTACTCCTTAGTATGCGTAAAAACCACCAGACCACGGGCTGGACGATGAGGATGTTGCCGGTATAGCTGGTGCAGCGGTTATAGGCCTAAATTGCCGCTCCTCAATAGGCGCTGGCGCTGTTGGGAATAGCCGGTTCATATACTGCTGTTGTTGCATAGTGGAGCCAAGGCCAGTCAAGGCAGAGCCTATTGGACTGTACGCGTTAGCCTGCTGCATCGCTTGCGCGGCGCCCAGACCACCTTGCAGAAGCGCATTTGCGCCAGAAGTATTGACGTTACGGCCACCCAAATTCACACCCAACTCGAACGGCTGCATACCAAGGCTTTCCAGTGAACTCACGCCACCCAGATAGGAAGTGAATGGCGACAGCGCGCCGACTTGACCTGCTTGGTATTGACCCAATAGCCCAGCACCTGTGCCGAACAGGCCGGTACCAAACGCCAGCTGTTGCTGGCCAGCCTGCTGTGCCTGCGCTGCCAGCGCTGCATCTTGCTGTGCTAGTGCGTTGTAGTAGGCTTCCATCTCAGGGCTGGCAGCACCTAAACCAGCAGCGCCTGATGGACGGGTGCTTGTAGCACCTACTGACAAGCCGCCACGGCCAGTTTGATATAGTTGGTTTTGCAGTTGCGCCATCTGACGTTCACGACTAGGCGCCAGCAAATCCATCTGACGTTGCATATATTGCTGGGCTACTTGTTCGGGCGACTGCGCTAGGTAGCTCTCACCCAAACCAAACATGCGCTCGGCAGCGCCTGTCAGTGGCGCGTACATCCCGGCGGCGGCTTCGGCCTGGCCAAGCTGACCACCTAAAAGCGCCGCTAATCGGTCTTGATACGCTTTAAGTTCAGGACTGACCGCGTAACTTGCGCTTGATAGGCGCCCAGTCTTGGGGTCGAAACCAAACTGACTCGTACCAAAACGAGTCGTCATGCCGACCGGCCTAAAGCGGGACTCTTCAGCCGCTATTTTTGCTGCCGCAGTCTGCGCTCCCGCAGATGTAGCCGCCGCATCTTTGGCGGCCTCACCTTGAAGAAAGCCACCTAGCAAACTTGCGCCAGCGCTAATTAATCCACCGATAGGCATGTCAGTACCCCTTAATTAAAACGTCATCCACTTTCGCAGGGTCTTTCTCGTCCGTTGCGTGGATACAAAACCAAACACAGTCAGTAATTGCCTTGACCCCATGTGTTACACCAGCCTTAATCTCTATGCAAGCTGGCGCCTCAATAACCTGTACTACTTCATCTGCCATTACAGCTACTTTTCCTTTAGCCAGAATCGACAGATGACTAAAGTCGTGCGTATGTTTCAATATCGCAGTGCCTGCTGGCACAAGTGCTTCTTTAGCATATAGCCCATCAGAAAAATGATGTGTAATGCCTCCACCAAAATCTTCGAGCTGTTTTTCAATCGCACTCATGCAGTGCGCTTCCACATATAAACGACAATGTACGGTTGCAAGTTAGCATTCGTACCGGATGAGCCAGAAGAGCCCGTAGTCCCTGAGAAAGTATGGTTATGGCTACCAGCCTCACCAGTATCGTAAAGATATGATGCGGTAGTACCAGTATTTGCATAACCAACGGGTTTTGTCCCACCTGAACTTAAAGCGTTATAAGTAAGTTGCGGGTGGACGTGATTTCCAATAGTGGAGGTAGTACCACTAAAACTATGTGTGTGGCTAACTACTGTGGCATCTTTAGAGCCGCCGGTTTCCCCTAGCGTATCAAACGCAGTATCTGAAGCGTTTAAGCCGACCATAACGCGGCCAGCTCCAAACGCCTCCCAGGTACCGAAACCAAATAAAGTAGCAGGGTTAGTGCTAACTGATGCGTTTGTGTAAATCGATCCAACTGGGTAAAGGACAGACAGCGCTGCTTGTACGAACGCTGTGGTAGCCAATTTAGTCGAACTGTCGCCAGACGATTGCGTTGGTGCTGTAGGACTGCCAGTCAGTGATGGGCTGGCCAAATCAGCTTTAGTCGAAATCGCCGTCGCGATGTTATTAAACTCGGTGTCAATCTCAGTACCCTTGACGATCTTCGCTGCGTTACCAGATGGCAGCGAATCTTTCGATGCAAAGTCTGTCGATTTTGTATAGTCTGACATGACTACTCCTTAACTAATCCGACCACGCTTGGCCAAGATTTCAATTTTTTGTATGGACAACTCAAAACCGTTTACTTCCGCCTCGTAGCCTGTTTGCACTACTTTGCCCGACCCTGTAGCCTGAGAGGTTAAAGTTTGAATCGTAATACCGCCAGCGTACTGCGCGACAGGCACGCCGTTAGCGCCATATTCGGCAATTCCGTATTCCGATATACCTTGCGTAGGGATAGTGACGTTTTCTGATAAATAGTTCTCAGAGAAATCATAGCCCCACTTAATGGTTACTACTTGGTCAGACCCACCGATAACGACAATCGATATACGCTTAACAAGGGATGTGACTGTTATGTCGCCTAAATCCGCATGGTTAGTGTAGTAAGCCATACGGTACGTTTCTGTGTCATCCAAATAGCCAGAATACTTACCGATGTATCCTGGCCTACCAATTAACAGATCGCCATTACGACGAGCGCACAGCGCGGTGGGCTCTATGTGCGTCCATGTGGTAGCGCGTGATGACCCGTCTTGCATTGCCGCGCGAGTGTCTAGCACGTAGACTTGACCGGTAGTTGGCAGCGTCAACAGATAAAACGCGTCTACCTCAGAGTACACCGCTTTAATATTGTCAGGGTCTTCGCCAGCTACCAACTGCATCAAGTCATTGCGCACATTTTTTGATAGGTCGCGGAACGGCGCGGACTTTTCTTGGATGGTACGCATGATTGACCGTATACCGCTATTCGACAAAAACACGACGTCAGTATTGGTACTCTGGATAGAATCGCGCCATTGGCAGCCAATGCCGATTACCGTGTCGTACAGCGACATCGTCGACGGTGCTGTAGCGCCTTGGTATACCAAAATCTGGCGTTTGCCGAAGATAAACAAAAATCCGTTATGCGCTGCCAATCCTGTTATTTCATCTGCGCCATTTGGCCAGACGGAATTAACATTTAGCGTACCAGCAGTGCCGCCCGTATAAACATGACCGGATAGCAAATCAGAAAACGTCAGTGTCGTCTTATCGGCATTACTACCTGCAACCCAGAGACGGCCGTAAGCAGAAATACAAATATTGCCTGAAGGCACTGTGCCTGCATAGCCAGTTTTCTCGCTCACACGCCGGTAGGTAGTGGTACTAACCGCTGGATCGTATATCAGTGGGTCGTGGCCTGCTTGGAAAAAATACGTGATGCCGTTAAGCGACGCGCACTGCCAGTTACTGGCAGTAATTGTTGGCGCTGTAGCGCCGCCGCCATAGGTCAACTCAACTAGGCTAGTACCGCTCAGTTTGAAGAGCTTATTGTTGCCAGCGCACAAGACTGTCACAGAACCATCAGTCTGGACTAGTTCATGAATGACGCCTACATCGTTTGAGCCCAAATTGCCAGTACTGGTATTTACTTTTGCCCAGCCTTTACGAGCGCCCATCCGACCGTACTGGTCGAGAATGCAATTCTGCGCCACCAAAGCAAAACCCGCCGCAAGATCAAGCGGCGAATCTTGGGTGTTCAGGCCGTAAAAGCCTGGTGCAGAAATCGAAAAGCGCTCTAACTGTTGGCTCATATCGCGACAAACTCCTGCATCTCAGGAAAGCGCGTGGCTTCCAAAGCAATGTAATCCGACAGCATGGAGCGGTACAGCGCATAGGCTTCAGA
>Ga0315909_10001469_pt1 | contig 31873 bp, 53 predicted proteins | sample LakEriMetagenome_11_FD_203527 | JGI IMG/M metagenome (GOLD analysis project Ga0315909, IMG submission 203527) | Freshwater fungal communities from buoy surface, Lake Erie, Ohio, United States - Buoy 2 MA125 | ecosystem: Environmental > Aquatic > Freshwater > Lake | place: USA: Lake Erie, Ohio... | reverse complement strand
GAATCAAACTCGCCAACTGCGTTGTTGATCGTTACAGATCCAAGCGAAGAACTGCTGATCGTGACAGAGCTAATCGTGACAGAGCTGATAGTTCCATTGTTTATCGTAACGGAATTAAAGCTGCCAACAGAATTGCTAATGTTGACGGAGCTTATTGTTCCATTAGTAATCGTAATGGAATTAAAACTGCCTACCGAGTTGCTAATCGTGACCGAACCCAACACACCGCCCGTAATGTTGAGAGAACTCCCAACATACGTTTTGATCTGTTGAGCCGATGCTTTTACAGATGCGCCAGACTGGACTACTTCAAAAAGCTCAGTCCCGCCAAGTGCTGTCGCGGCCGTAAGGTCGGTGATCTTGACGTTAGCCATGGCTTACTTCGTTGACTGCTGAACAACCGTGAAGCGAACCGAGCCATCGCCCGAATTAATCTTCAAGCGAACTGCTCGCATCAACGTCGTCGTAAACTGAGTCTCGTCTTTGGTTGAAGCCGTCAAGCTCGCATTCGGGTGAGCAACCGCTAACTGCTGAATGCTAAGATCAAAAGGATCTTCGTTGGTGTACTCCACCGAGTAGTTGACCGTCCCGCTCGTCTTGGCGGAAATGTTGGTCACCTGATTCGGAGTGTAAATATCAAGCGGCAACCAACCAGTGTAGCCAGGCACGCCGTTACCAATGCTAATGGTAGAGGCTGCGGCTGCGCTTGCCACAATACCGGTCACCGTCGCAAACGACAGCGAACCCGTTATCGTGCCAGAAGCCGTCACCGCAAGCGTCTCAACTTGAGACTGACCCGCAGGACCAGTGCCCGTCACAACAAAGTTAATTGATGAAGAAGCCTGACTGTACGCAGTCAGAACCGCAGGCACCGTAAGCGTTGCTACGCCGTTTGATACCAACACACCATCTAACGTAATTGCACCAGAAACGCTCAGCGATTGCGCTGAAACGATACTGTCTGCATCTGCCGCCGGTTGTGCTCTTGTAAAACTAATAGGACGCATGGTTGCTTTCCCTCACAATCACAAGAAAAGGGGGCCGGAGCCCCCTACAAATTACAGCGTGATGCTACGGTACAGTCCGATGTACGCGGTCGTTGAGCCAACCATCACAGGGATGTAACCCAACTGAGCCGACACCGAACCCGAAACAGCACTGCCGCTCGTCAGCTTGGTCGAGCCAATCGTCAGCGAGGTGCAAACCAAATTCGTAACCGTGGCAGACGCCACCGTCATCACCGTGCCGGAAAAGCCGTTAAGCGAGTTAACCGGGCCAGTAAAAGTTGTATTCGCCATTGCAAATTACCTCATGCACGAGTAGCCCATTAGTCTGTGCATCGTCCGCTAGGTCGGTCTAATGGGCTGGTTACACCTAGAACTATTTTCTAGTTTAGACTTTTCTATAACGCCGTCAAGCAAAAAGAAAGGGGGCCGAAGCCCCCTCTCTCCAGTCACTTGGACTTATCCGCGTCAAACGCCAGCCGTTCCAAACACCGTGCGCGGGTCGGTCCAGCCTACCGCGTAACGCTCAGTGCTCTTGAAGCGCGTGCTGTCAGTCTCAAAGTCGCCTTCCATAGACTTCTCAAGACCACGACGCATCATCAGCTTGAGGCCTTCCGGCGCGTCCGTCTTCACCCACCAAGCGGTGGTCGAGGTAAGACGCGAGAGGTTAGCCTGACCGCCAGCGAGGAGGCCCATCGACTTCACCGGGTTGATGTCGTTGTCGGCCGTGCCGGTGCGGAGGACGCTCTTGAGGAGCACCTCAGCCTGGAACACGTTCGACGGGGACACCACGAGCTTCTCCGGGTTCAGCCGGATGCGCTTGCCGTTGTTGTCAACAGCGTTGCGAATCTGGATGAGGAGCTGCTCGAGCGAGGTCTGGGACAACGCAGCCGGAGTGTTGAGCTGGTTGCTGAACGTACCAGCCGCAATCGGATGGTTCGTCGCAACAAGCGGAACGCCGTCGCCACCGTTGTAGCCAGCGGTAAACGCACGGTTAAGCACGTTGGCGCAGAGGGTTTCCTTCGTTTCGATCAGCGACTGCGCGAGATGCTTCGCGTAGGTCTGGCCGATACGGATGTGGTCACCATCTTCCACGAGCACCTTCGTGAGCGCGAATGCAAGGCCGTAGACCTTGTAGACGTAACGCTGCAAGAAGAGCACGCCACCAGCCTGATACGTGACCGGGGTGCCGTCCGGAAGCTCCGGAGCAGCGCCGAACCCGTACAGAACCGGCTCTTCGTGGTAGTTGCGGGGAATGCCCTGCTGCTGGACGAAGACTTGCTTCCACTCGTCAGCACGCTGGTCATAAACACCATCGAAAGCCTCATTAAGAATGGGCTCAACAATGGAACGAAAGTCAGTACTACGCATTGGGACTGCCATGTTCTAGTCCTCCTTAAAATGCAGCCTTATCAGCCACAAACTGGTGCTGGCTGATTTGGACCTGAACGATGGTGTAAGCGTCACCCCAAGCATTGTTGACCTCAGGAGCGAGGTTCACAATACGCAGGATTTCGTTACCCGAAGTCGTCAGCTGAGAAGCATCAAGCTCGGCCTGTGAAAGACCGGTCGTGGTGCTGCCAGCGGTGACGTTCGCAAAGTCCGCCTGAGAACCGATATCCGTGATGTTGATCGAGCTGGTCGCTTGGATCTCATACACGATAGCGGGGTCGGTGGTGACATAAGCAACGATGTCCGTGGCGGCGGTCGAAGCCGTCCACTTGTTGCTTACGCGGCGACGGCCATCGGTATCGGTAAACTCAACACCCATGAACGTGCCAACAATAGCCGCCTCGGTGGCAGCAGCGGCTTCAATCGTACCGCTGGCGCCAATCTTGACTGGCTGGAACTGGAGAATGTTTGCGTTGTAGCCCGACTCAATGCTCATCGCAACGGGACGAATAAGCCCGCTGGGATGAAACGCCGGACGCAACCCAAAAGGAGCATCAGTCGTAGACATTTGGTAATCCTCTGAAAAAAGTGACCAAGCTACCACTCTTGCGGAGCGCGCACCTTGGACGATTCCCGAATTGCCGACATGCCATCACCTTCGACCAGACTTGACCCAGCACGCTCAGCCTGCTCACGCATGGCTTCATTGGTACCAAGCAGCCGCTCCTCTTCCTGATTGGGCGCATCGTAGTGCACCGCGTGCATGTACTTTTTGTACAGCGACATCGGAAGCTTGAAAGCAAGCATCTCGTTAACCCCTACGAACCCCTGCCATTCGCCAGTTTTAATCGAGCAGTATTCCCAACCGGGAACCTCCTCGGGTTTGATCGGCTCATAACCAAGCCGAATACGCGCCTGGACAGAATCTCTAGGATTCGTCGTGGTTAACCAACAAGTGTGATAACCAGGAATTTTTGGCAAATCAGGCAACGCGGCCTGAATAAATTGCTGTCGAAACATCTCAACTCGAGCATCATCCGAGAGTTCGCGACTCTCAGTTGCTACGCGATCATACGCAGCCCGGTTTTCTCGCCCTTCGCCAAGAACTTTCTTCAGTCTTTCGTCGCTCATATATAACTCGCTCCCTTATTTAGCGAGAAGAATTGTTACGATCATATTCAGCATAACGCTTTATGTAGCGTTGACGCAAGTCTGCGTTGTCCCAGACGCCTGCGTCGATGAGCGCCTGCTTGCGCTCAGGGCTGATATACACCTCTTTGCGGGTAGACGGGGCAGCGTATTCACGCTTACCGCCGACCGGCGGACCTTTTCGAGTAGCCGCCGCCTTAGGGGCAGGCTTTTCAGTTTCCATGCTAGGTTCCTCTCCGTAACGATGGGGAAGCCTGCGAGCTACCCTGTTGTCCAACTCAATCCAATAATCTTCCTTAGACGGGTCATACCCCTCGGCAGCGAGGCGCTGATCAATGACCTTTACGATGGCCGAATCCTCGTCCTTACCAGACGGGTCGTACCAATCATTGGCATCAATCCACTCCTTGGCATACGCAGCAACACGGGGGTCCTTAACGGACTTTTCCTGTTGGCGTGGCTTTTCAGCCTGCTCCTTCTCCGCTCGCAGCTGACGGGCACGCTCGAGAGCCTGATCGCGAATCTGCAACGCCTTGGTAACGTCTTCACCGTGGCCGTGCTCAATGGCTTTTGCCATGATTCGCTCAGCAAGCTGCGCTTCGTTTAACGCTTCGTTCAGCTTCTGATCGACCGCGCTAACGTTGAACTTGCTTGTCTGCTGCTCAACGCTGGCCAATCGACGCTTGAACTCTTCGTTCTCCGCGCGCAAGAACGCCAACTCGCGCTCCTTGTGCTCAATCGCAGCCTTACGACGGAACTTGCGGTTCTGCCGTTGCACACGCTTCTCTTCCGGAGTTAAAGCACGCTTGCTCTTTTGACCCGCCTCTTCTTCGCCGTCGTCCTCTTCAGAAAGACGGGCATCGCCTTCATCTTCTTCAGACTCGGATTCCTCCGCTTCTTCAGAAGCCTGAGCCTCAATAGGCTGCTCTTCAGGTGGGGTTTCTGTAATGACGTACTCCTCGTTTTCAGGAGTATCGTCGTTTTCAACTAACTGGTCTTTTTCAGACATAAGTCACCTTTTCGACGTTAGTGTCAAATGAACGCTTTAATGGCGAGCGGGTCACCCACTACACCACCAACGATGTCCAGATCGTTGAAGATCACAAACAGGGCTTCTTCTTCCCCATCTTTTCCAAAAGGAACCTTCCAACGATCTCCGCCGTACTTTGGTACCCGGACAAATTCTCCAGGCTTGCACCAATTACCTTCCGGCCAGGACTCCATCGTATTGCGATTCTTGAACGCCAACGGCCCAAGAGTGACTACCTTTGCAATCTGAGTATTCCAAATTTCGGTTTCGCGAGTTTCGTTGTGCAGAATAATACCGCCAGCAGAAGTCTTCTTTGCTGAGCGAATCTGCACCAGAACTCGAGAACCAAACGGAACCAATCCCGGCTCTACACTAGGAAAAGCCTCATCCAAATTAGACATTTAAAACTCCTCTCCGTCTTCTTCATTTTGTTTTAGAAGACGATCAATATAAGTTAACGCGGCCTGCAACCCGGCGTAAGTGCCCACTGCCTTGCCATATTCAAACGAAGCATCCTTACCTTCCAGTTGCCGCTTCATCGCGTCGTGTGCAACGCGAGCCTTGGCCAACTCCAATTCATCAATGATGCGTTCAATCATGCGTTTTGTTTACCTTTGCTAATCATGGCGGGCGTTGGTTTTGGGTCGCCCTTGGTACCCTTCGTCACTTCAATCTCACCTTTCTTTGGTCCACCGTTGACCATCTTCTGGCCATCCAGCTTCATTCCCATCGCCAGCATGTGATGCTGCTTCATGTAATCGTCTGCCATAAATCACTCCTACGGGTTAATACCCGTGCCCGTTGAAACACCAACCTTTTCACCCGTGAGAACTTCCGCAGCAGCGATGTCCTTCGCCGTCTGGTTGTCTTCACGATTCGTAACCATCTTGACACGCAGCTCTGCCGCTTGGCGCTCATCCAGACGATCCTGCTTGAGGACCTCGCGCTGTGCCGACTGCTGCATTTTCGCCGCCTGCTCTTGAGTACCAGCCTGCGCCTTCTGCGCCTCCAACTGCAACTCCGCCTGCCTGACTTGGATGTTGGCCTGATCCGCAGCAGCCTTGCGCTGGGTCTCCGCCATCTGGGCAGCGGTCTTCGGATCATCCGGCGCCATGCTTTGCATCTGCTGCATGACTTGCATCGCCTGCTGCACGATCTGCGGAATCGCGCTAAATGCGCTCGCCGCATCCGGAACAACACGCTGCGATGCAGCCGCCAGCATCTGGTCAAAGCTGCGCTTTAACTCCGGACTACTCTTTTTCCTCTGGATTTCCGAGATGTCCATACCCACCGCTTTAGACGCAACTTCAAAGACATGATTCGCATACCAAAGCGCGATATGTTCCTTGAGATGGTTAAGAATGATAGGAATGTATGTCCCCGACATGAGGAAACTGCCACCCAATACGGGGCTAGTGAGATAGTCCAAGTGGACTTGGATGTGCGCAAGGTGATCCTGTTCCGGGAACGCCGATAATGGACGCCCAAGAGTTGCAGCAATGTTTTCATTGACAGCATTCATCTCCTTCGGTTTTGGCGCTGGGATCAAAAGATCCTTGGCGTTCGGAATCTTCAGCTGATCAAGAATTCGCTCTTCAACTTTGCGCTGATCGTAAATCTGCGGCAAAGCCACCGCACGCTGAGCCAACGCCTGAACCTGCGCGTACCGCTGGGCTTCGCTGAAAATGTTCGGGTCCGAAACCGGAACAATATCCATCGGCCCTTCAAAGTCAGAACGGCGAACAATCAACTCGCCAAGCTCTTCCTTGACCTCTTCGTCCTCCAAGTACATCGCGTTCAAACGATGCAGGACCTTCAGGGTGCGACCCATCGCATCATGCAATCGCGCATGAATCGCACTGAATACCATCATCCCCTGCTCAATACGCGAGAGCTGCGTACCGACCGGGACGTTGGCGTTGCTGTCGGTGATGTTCTCCATCGTGGTGCGAACCACGCCCTTGCCAGACTCAATCAAAAAGCCCAGCAGTCGGAACAGCGTTTCAGAGGGCTGGTTGAACGGCAGCGGCATCGCAATCTTTCGGATGTCATCCGAGAACGCGCCGCCCTCGATCTCCTTCACCTCGGTCGGATCAATGCGCTCGGACTGACCGCCCTCGCGACCACCCTTCAGCTTCAACATGCCAGGGAAGTTCGCAATGTGCGCAGAATCCAACAGCGCCCGAAGAGCGCCCGTAGCCGCAGCAGAAAGTCCGCCAATCATCTGCGGAATGCCAATCGGGTACGCACCACGCCACGGAACAAACGGGAACTCAATGATCCACTGCATCTCCTCAAGCGTGTCGTCTTCCTCACGCCAGTTGCGATAGATGCTTAGAACCTTACCCGTCGTCTTGTCCAGAGAAACAATGTACGGAGCCAGTCCGTACTCGTCTTCTATGTCAGAAATGACATAGATCTCAAAGATCGTACGCAGCCCGTCAACGTCGTACGCGCTGCTGTCGCGGCCCTCAATCTTGTTGTTTGCTTTCTCGGCCTTCGAGACATCCGGCTCCATCGTCGTCGGAGCCAAGTCAACATCACGGTACATCCCAGAGCGAATGCGCTGCTGGTACTCAATCTCCGTCACGTACTGAACGTGCGTCTTGCGCTCGGCCGAATAAAAGTTTGTTGCCGCGTACGGCAGGTAAATGTCGTCAATACCAATGAACAGCGGAACCGGACGGCGCTTGCCAGAGTCCCAGCTCAGCTTCATGTACTGCGCACCACCCAGCGGTACTTGCGTCAGCAATTGCTCAAGTTCCGCACGGAACTCCGGCATCTGCTGCGTCAACTGCCAGTTCATGTACTGGCTCTTGCGCGATGCCTTTGCAACCTTGTCCGCAGTCGGCTCGCCAACAATGTAGTCCTTTACAGGACCCGCTGATGGGAAAAGCTCCTTAATAGCTCGGGCAGAGAAGTCCACGCAAACCTCAGTAAGCATGGGGTGCACAACCCGACTTGCGCCCTGAAATTGAGCGCCGCCTGGTGCATCATCTCCAAGTCCCGTACGCCGAATTCCCTCTTCATACTGCTCATCGCGCTTCTTGCGCGCTTCCTTGTCCTTCGACACCAAACCCAAAAGATCCTGCGCCAAAGAGTCCATCTCGCCCTCAGGCAGCGTCTCCGCTAAGTTAGAGTAAAACTCCAACTCAACAGACTCCTCGGACTCCTCTTCAAAACGAACAATCGCCCCGCCGTCCTCAGTGTCCTCAATCTCAGACACCTCATCAGGGAGTTCAAACATCTCACCAAGGTCTTCCTTCGCTTCATCCAAATCATTCGGCTCAGATGCCATATGGATTTCCCCTCGGACGCTCGTTCACAATTAGTCGCGGCTGTACCGGTTTAGGTTTACTCACGCTTATCATATCCCTGTCCGCTAGGAAACGTAATCCCTGCGTGCAAGCATCCATCAAATCATCGTGTTTGATCGTCCCCTCCCCCGAAAACGAACACAATTGGTATAAAAGCGGCTCCGCCCATGATCTAACATGCCCGGAACGCTTCTCACTCTCCACAAACCACACCATCCCACTGGCAAATAAGTGACTCACCATGTGCAATCGGGTCAGCTTCGATGCCTTCCCAGGGTTATACGCATGCGCCAGAATCCCCTCCCTAGAGAGCATCTGACGGAGCGAAATCCCGCTGCCCTTGTCCTCAATCACTATCGTATCGGGCTTCCGACCCGTGTTAATCATCCGAGAAGGACCGTACATCGGCTTGATAATCGGCTTCTGATCGTCCTCCCCGTAGTAAACCTCCATCTCCCGCTTCACCTTCTTAATCAACTCCGGCATCCCTAACCGGTCTTCCCAACAATCCAACAAGATAATGTTCGGTTTCTCGTTCTCGTAGAACAAACCCAACACCACGCACGCACTCGGGTCCGAATCCGATGTCTTCTTGTCCCGAGTCTGCTCCGTAAATGCCGTGTCCAAGCTCATCACAATGTGCTCAAGCGCCGGTAACGGCTTCTTCGCCGGCCAGAGTTTCACCCAATTGCGCTTGATAATCCCCTGCTCTTCAGGGTTTAAAACCTCTGCGTAAATTTCTTGGCGCCCCAGTGTCGTGCCCTCAAACTTCAGCAATTGCTGCTGGAACGTCGGAGCCAAATTGGCAATGTTCTCGTACGTGCTCGCCCGCGTTACGTGTACATCCGCACCATCACGCGAAATCAAATCCCGAATCAACGCCTTCGGCTTCGGTGTCGTCGTCGCTACAATCCTCGGGTGTTTCCCCAATCGAAGCGCAAACATAATCATGTCCCACGCCTCTTGATCGTACTGCCACGCAGCCAGCTCGTCGGTCCAACAACCGTGCCATTGCCCACCACGCAGCCGATCAGGCGTCTCCGCTGAAATGCCTTTGATTAGCGAACCATTCTTCAGAATAATTTCCGATAGCGACCTGTTGTACTCTTGAACAACACGCTCAGGCATCACCTGCATCAAGCCCGAATCACCCTCAAAACACGTATCGCGAATGTCCGCTGAAGTCGGTGCACACACCAACCAGCGCGTATCCGGCGCCTTGTAAGCCTGCCACCACACCCATTCGGCTGCGGCTCGAGTCTTACCCGCTCCGCGTCCCGCCAGCAAGAGCCAGACTGTCCAATCCCCCTTCGGGGGCTTCTGGTGCTTATGCCTCTGATTCACCCACTTCAGCCGGTTCTCGTACGCAATCAAATCATCCGTCGGGAGCTTGTTCAGCTCCTTGATCAGAGGATCGTTCATGTCTAACGGCGGAGGTGCAGGAACCCCCTGGGCAGACTGAATCATCGATATCGCGCAGTCTTCTTCGCTATTGACTTCGGCTGCGCTACAAATTGCTTGCCCTTCGCCTTGCCCTCGCGCTTCGCTGCCGTTGTACGTGCGTACTCCTGCGGCGTTAACGATTCAATCGCAGCCTTCGGTAAGTAACGCTCGCCCGTCTTCGATGAGGGCTTTCCAGACTTCGTGGTCCACTCTTGAGCAGTCCAGTTCTTCAGTGACTTTTGTGAGGGTTTCATGGTTAATCCCTGTACCCGCCGCCCTTTTCCTTGTACCGCTTAGCCAGTAACTGAGCTTTGCGAGCTGACCATTGGCCCGCTGCGGTACCTTGAGTGGCAGATGCCTTGATCTCGTTAAACAACTTCTTGCGCATCTCAGGCTTCGTGTAATTGCCCGCTGCGTTTACCTTAGACTTCGTTGCCATTGTCAACACTCCATACATCAGTTTGACGCTTCAACTTAGGCCAGTTAAATTCAGTAATGAACGATTTATCCAACACCAAAACGTGGTTCGTAGGTTGCGCTGTATAACGCCCGTTGTCCAGTTTAATGAAGTAAAACTCCTTCGATTGTTCCGGCTCCAGACTGAATCCATCCAGCATCGGAATCGCAGTAAATAAGTAATTCCCCGTGTGCTCCTGCTTAGACCGTAGCCGGGTGCGCATCCGCGTACCCTCAAGAAACGGATACTCCAACATGCTGAAGTGGTGCCCGTAGCAATCCCAAGTCTGTGCGTCGGCGGGGTCCCAAGGGGACCCTGTGATTTTGTGCGCCAGCTTGTGTAACGGTACGTTCCGGTACACCGCCCCGCACTCCAACATCACATGACACCCCCAAGTGCGACCGGGGTGACTCACCAACCCAAACCAAGCTACCCGCAGCCAGTCGTGGGTCCCTATCGCATTCGGCTCCACATACGCATACGTGTGGCGGGGTAATGGGGCGGCTCCGGTATACAGCATGGGACCCTAGAGTAATTGTGCGCAAGGGGGTAGCGCAAGTAAAAGTGGTGGTGGGTGGGGATTGTGAATTGGCGTATGGGACCCGTCACCCCGCCCCCACGAAACGTGGGCCCCCCGTGCGCGTTTTTTCGTGCGTGCGCGTGCGCGATTTATAGGGGCCCCGGAGTCATTTGCGCGATTAGACCGCGTGCGCGTGCGTGCGTGCACGCCAGGCGCGCGCGTGTACGTGCGCGTATGCGTGCGTATGCGCGGTTATACCTGGCGCGTGTGCGCGGTTATTACTTGCGCGTGCGTTGTCAATACCTGCGTGCAGCCTGTCCGCGTGGTGGTCGTCACATTGCGGGGTGTTGACGGATGGCGCGGGGTTGTGCATTCTGTCCCCGTTCGATAACACAACACGAGGGTTTGCACACATGAAGATCGAATTGAACGTTGATGAATTGCTCCGAGTCGATATTTTGCTCACGCAAAAATGCGGAGAGCTACTCGAAAAGGGCGCCATTCACGACAACGAAAAATGGGAAGAGTACAAGCGGCTTTCTAGTCTTTCGAAGAAATTTTGGGCGGCTTATCAGAAAGCCGATAAGGCACTAGAAAAGGCGCGCAAGTAAAAGCCGGGGAGTTTGACTCCCCGATCTTTTCGACTAGAATGTGACAAAACGCACACAACGGAGATTGCACAAATGTTTTTTCCTAGACTTACAAAATCGCTCCACACTGTTACCGCTGTCGCGAATGTCGCGCGGTATATCGTTACGGTCGTGCCAGTGTCGCACCCTGAAACACTCGCGCGCATTTCGCTCGACGTTTTAGGTTATTCGCTCGAAGACTATTCGAAGAGCGATCCGACTATCGTCAAAATCATGCGCGAGTGTTCGATCATTATTGCCAATCGTCGCGCGAGGGTAGCAGCATGATTCGTATATCCGTAACGTCCAAACTTGACGGGGTGCGTTCATGGTCGCTAGTCGCGCGCGACACTTGTCCCGGCTCAATTGGTGCCGATGGTCAATTGGTGCCGGCATGCGTGGGTTGCTACGCTGTCGGCGGCAACTACCGTTACCCCAACGTCAAAAATCCGCGAATCGAAAACCGCGAGGATTGGAAGCGCCCGGAGTGGGTTGCGGAAATGGTGGCGGAATTGCGCAATGACCGATATTTCCGGTGGTTCGATAGTGGCGACATGTACGCGCTCGCGCTCGCGGAAAAGATTTACGACGTTATGCGCGCCACACCACATGTGCAGCATTGGTTACCGACTCGCATGCACAAGTTTTCAAAATTCGCGGACGTACTCGCACGCATGCAATCGCTTCCGAACGTGATGGTACGTCCGTCGTCCGATAGCGTGATCGGCGACTACACGCCCGGTGTGCACGGCTCCACCATCGTGCCGTCAATCGATGCCGTGCCGGCCGGCGCTACGTTGTGCCATGCCGCAAACAATGCCGGCAAGTGTGGTGCGTGTCGTGCGTGCTACTCGAAAGACGTCGCCGTGGTCGCCTACGTGGCGCACGGCCGCAGCATGGCAAAGGTAGTCCGCGAGCAGTTGGCTGCATAACAGTTTCAGTGTGCAACCCTTTGGGGCGGGACTTCCCACCGCCCCTTTTTTTAGTCCAACGGCTCCGCCTCGCCGTCAATCGTGATGCCTTTCGATAGCAACCCATTCACGGTTTGCAATATTTCCGTGCGCTGCGCAATTTCAATCGGCCCGCCATCCTTCCCGGTTAATTCCACACCGTTACGCTCTGTAAACTTGCCGGCTCCGCGTGTTTTTAGCAGGAAAATTGCAGCGGTGTCACTCCCAGCTTTTGCACGCTGCGCGAGGGATTGCGCGATATCATTAACCATCGACGCCTGTCCGGTATCAAGTTCGTGTTTGTAGTGCGTGTGCAGGGTATCGAAGCCCACCTTCAGCACCTTTGCGATGGTTTCCTGCGTCATACCGGCAAACACCATTTGGGCGACGGTCTGCGCGACTGCGGGGTCTGGATGTTTGCGATTGTCTTTTATAGCCATTATGGGTTTATCCGCCTGGCGCTCTACGAGCCCCTTATACCGGCTCTTCCCCGACCCGCTACCCACCCCAAGGGTATCCGCCTTGCCCGCCTGTAATGCCTTCTCGCTCACGTTTACGCAGCCTCCCTATATAGCCTGCCGAACACGCCCAAAATACCGCAGCCAGGCGGGATGCGCAAGCGAAAAACAATAATTACATATTTTTACTTTTAAGGTAAGCATTAAAGGAACGCACGTAAGCCATTGATTTCACACAACATAGGGTATTATATATATTATTATTTATTATTATTATTATATATCTATCTATTTCCCTCTTGTTGTATTCCTGCCACAACTCTGTTGCTTCCATGCCACACCCCCTCACCCTCCCTCCCTCTCTCCGTTTCTCTTAAGTAAAAATAGAATTAAATGCATTAATTCCCAAGTGCTTGATCCGCAAAGGAAAATCGACACTTTCGGGTTATGCATTAATTAAGCATTAAGTCATGCATTAATTAACCGGCTATGGAAAGTTATCCACACCCTGCCTGGAATTCTTAACAAATCTTAACAATCGGACTGCTTGACAAGCGCAACCGGCTTGTGCATAATGTCTCCACGGTGATCCAACCAGGTCACCGCGCTCTATAACAACTCACTTGGAGATAGCACACATGACGAAGCACGAGCATGTCTTGTCGAACGGCTACACCTTTCTCGCAGTCACGGCGGGTCAATACGGCACATGGGCGAGAGCAACCGACCCCATGACCGCGATCCGAAACGCCGCTGAAGAGAACGGCTACGGCAACGACGGGAAGATCCTTGTGATGTGCGTATACGGTAAAAACGGATCGGTCGGGTGCGGTGGAATGGGTGGGATCTATTGGGAAGAAGGCGCGGAGCCGACCCCGATTGGTCTTTTCACCGTCACACCGAAATCCATTACCCCCACCAAAAAGGGTGATGCCAACAAGACGCATGAGAATTGCGAAGAGTGGATCGAGAAAGTTTTATCGGACATCCGCGAATCACTAGCAGCGTAACCATGAGGGCGGGACTTCCAACCGCCCCATTCTCCGAGTAGTTGACTAGCGCAACCGGATTGGGCAATACTGAACCTGAACACTGAACACGGAGCACACGAACCATGAGCAAACTCGACACTTTCGTACCCCGCGTCAACGGTTACTCGCCGTGGGGGTGGGTCATCAGCACCCGCCGTCTCGCTGACGGCATCATCCTCGTATCAAGCATGACGCACGGTGGTATCTGGTTATCACCCGCTCGCCGCACTCAACTGGCATCGGAATCCCCGCACCTGCTGCGCGCTGTCGAAGGTCGCTCGTACGCACCAAAGCCGATGTGGTGGGAGGAAGACTGCGAGGCCGTGCTACCGCTACTCGCGTTCTGGGATGAACTGCCCGCTGCAATGCGCCGCGAATCCTACCACGCGCAGATGGCGCGCACCGCAAACCACACCTACGGCATCAACCTTGCGGAGGTCGCATGAACGCATGGGAATTTCTGATCGCGATTGTGGGCATGTCGCTGATTGCAACGTCGCTGATGATTTTGATGCCCGTGGGTTACTGGTTTTATCTGTTCACGCTCATGGCGGGATCAGCCGCCATCGGAGCACTCGTAGGGAGCATCGTGCGATGAGCAAGCATACAAAGGGCCCGTGGCACATTGGCGCGGGGAACGGCGAGGGCAGCGTGTTTGCGGACGAGGGCCGCACTCGGTTGGAGCAGGGCGGTACGACGCTGTACTCGATCTGCAACGTGACTCGCGGTTGGAACGATTCCGAGGACGCAGCGAACGCTCGTCTGATCGCAGCCGCCCCAGACCTACTCGCCGCCCTGCAAGCCATCGTGAATGGCAACGTCTATGGTGATTCTGATGAATGGAACCGCCGCATTGACGCCGGATTTGCCGCTATCGCCAAAGCCACGGGAGAGCAGCCATGAAAGTTAAATTCTACGTCGGTGCGATGGAATCGAATTTTTGTGACGGCGAGGAAATCCATATCCTCACGCGGCTGGATTACGTACTCACCGCGCATAGTGATGAAGCGACTGACCAACTCGATATCATGCTGCGCGCTGCGGGCAAGGAGTTCATCCGGTCTGACAATAACTGCATGGCGGCTATCGAGATCAGCGTCCTAAACCAAATCGAGGTGCAGCCATGAGACAGCCCCAAACCCCTCGCGAGGCACTAACCCTCGCGCTATTCCTAGCCATCACGGCACCGTCAGACGCGCATGCGGAGCGAGCGATTGCGCTCGCGATGGAGCTGGCAGAGGGCATGCATGTGGATGACATACGGGCAGCGAAGATCAACGCCAAGCGACGCGCAGAGAGGGTATTCCAATGAGACAACTGCAAGACGACTTGAGACGCCGCCTATTCGGGCCGGCAACGTACGTGTGTAAGAAGTGCGATGCCAGGTTTCAAGAGCCGCTGTATATCGACGAACGCGAGTACGCGGACTACGGGATTGGGGGCGAGTGGATCACGACTTTCAAGGGGCATGTATGCCCGGAGTGCGAGTCAACTAATTTCGAGATGGAGGATAGCGACAATGAAGATTGAACTGAAGAACATCAAGCATGCCGCATTCGCGAGTCAAGAGACGCAATGTTTCGAGGCCTCGCTTTACATCAACGGCAAGCCGCGGGGGACGGTGAGCAACGAGGGATACGGTGGTGCGGATCGATTCTCCGATCACGCAGCCGAAGACGAACTGAATGCCTACGCGAAGACCCTGCCGCCCCGCACTTACGAGTGGGATGGCAAGACGCACGAGTTCGACCAGACGGCGGATTCGCTGGTGCAGGAAATTCTGGGCGAGCACCTGTCGCGCAAGCAATTGCAGCGGGTCATGCGTGACAAGGTGGTGTACTTGAAGGACGGCAAACTCTGGCAGACCACCGCGATTAAGAGCGCGGAGCAGCGGGCGAAGTACATTGCGCTGAAGGAGAGTGAGGGCAAGACGGTGCTGAATTCGCTGCCGCTGGCGGATGCTGTGAAGATTTTTCGGGAGGTTGCATGAACTCGTTACGCATGAACCGGATGACACTTTCACCGGCAGTCTGGGCAGCGATTGCACCGGAGGGGATTCGGACTTACTACTCTGGCGCGAGCGAGGGCAAGTTGGTCGAGCAAGCGGAGTACCGCACGGGGTCGATCAGTTCGCAGGATGCTGCGGAGCTGCGGGCAATTGTGGAGTATTTCGAGCCGTCTGTAATCGCGGAGGTGGGTACTTATATCGGGCGCAGCACGCGAGCAATGGCTGCGGGGAATCTCTCGAGGGGCGAGGATCACTTGACGATTTATACGTGCGACTCATCGAACGCCATTCAGATCGGGCCGGTATACGGGGCGAAGGTAGTCCAGCACCCGAAGACGACCTCGACGCAGATGTTTGAGGAGTTGTACTCCGCAGCCGTCAGCGTGGACATGTTTTACATCGACGGGCGCTTGAGCCACCAGGATGCGGGGTTGATGAAGAAATTGAACCCCGACGCGCTGATTGTGCTGGACGATTTTGAGGGCATTGAGAAGGGGGTCGCGAATGCTTCTGTGTTATTGAGCAACACCTTCAGCCAGCATTTTCTGGTGTACCCGCGAGCGGGCGGGAAGACGGCGCTGATGGTTTCGCAGCGGTGCTTGCAACTGACACCGCAGTAGGTGATCCCAAATTGGGATTGACTACTCAAGCCGGTTGGGTATCATTGGTTGGGACTGGTGAATTTATCTGCTTACTTTTAGGAGAGAGCAATGTACCAGGTGATGAATAATTTTCGGGTAGCGAACGGCACTCACTTTGTGGGTTTGGTGGAGGCGACTTACGAGGAGCTGCGCCAGACGTTTGGTAAGCCGCTGACGGCAGCGGATGACAACACGCGGGCGGAGTGGGTGGTGTTGTTTGACACTGAAGAGGGGGATGTGGTGGCGACGGTATATGACTGGAAGTGCCAAGACATTCCGCTTGATCAGATGAAGATTTGGAACGTGGGTGGGAAGTCTATTGACGCGCTGATTCAGATTGAGGATGCGGTGCGATTCACGCGGGATATGAACGCGCACGATGACGAGCAGGCGAGGCAGTGGGAGTTGTCGTACGAATGAACGACTTTCGCGAGCGTTGGGGGCTGGCGCCGAAGAAGTTGGTGGTCTGTCCTCGATGTCACACCGAGCACCGTGGGCGGTGTCACTTCATGCGCTTGAGCACGACGCGAGCGCCTCGCGTGGAGGAGGTTCTGCGATGGATGGAGCGCAAGAGCGAGCGGATGCGGTTGTTACACGCTCGCAAACTGATACGGGAGTTAAGCGATGGAATCGAAGAGGGACGGAGCACCGGGCGATGGACGGTTGGGCGTTGGAAGCCGACGCCAACGGAAAGTCGAACGTATTTGGGAGTTGATCCGCGAGAAGCAAAGAGAAATACGCTCACTCGAGAGCCAACTAGCGAGGACTGATCCAAATGAACTGGTTGAACCGATTGATACGAAGACTAAAGCACAAGGCGAAACTTGACTGGAATCACGTACCGCCGCCGAACTGGGCGTGCTCGCGCCGTCGCACGGGAGGGTTTTACTGGTGAACATGGAGTACTCACAAGACCGGCTGCGAGCGCAGATTCGGAAGCTGGAAGACAAGATGGATCGGATGAGCGAGGAGTTTGAACTACGCCAGCGCGAGGCGCTGATGGGTGAGATTGTGGTGTGCGTGGTGATGTTTTTTATTGGGATGCTGTGCGGGTGGGTGATTGCATCGTGAAGGTTCTGATTGCATGTGAGTATTCTGGTGCGGTTCGCCGTGCGTTTCGCGAACGGGGGCATGACGCATGGTCGTGCGACTTGTTGCCGGCGGACGATGGCAGCGAGCACCACTACCAAGACGATGTGCGTAATGTTCTCGGGCGAGGCAAGCCGTGGGCTGAACTGCCGTGGGACTTAATGATTGCGCACCCGCCTTGTACTCATCTTGCAGTGAGCGGAGCGCGTTGGTTTAAGGAGAAGCGATTTGAGCAGGGGGAGGCGCTAGAGTTTGTAAGATTCCTTTTGGATGCGCCGATACCGCGCATTGCGCTTGAGAATCCGGTGAGCATTATCAGCAGCCGCATCAGAAAGCCCGACCAGATCATTCAGCCGTGGCAGTTTGGGCATGGGGAGACCAAGGCAACGTGTCTTTGGTTGAAGAATCTTCCGCTGTTGAAGCCGACGAACATTGTCGAAGGGAGGGAAGCTCGCATTCACAAGATGCCGCCCTCTGCTGACCGATGGAAGAAGCGCAGCGAGACGTACGCTGGGATTGCATCTGCGATGGCGGAGCAGTGGGCATGAAGTACTACTGCTCTCACTGCGAGTCGGTGATGGAGCGGGACTCAAAAAAGGTTTGGATGAATTCATTTTGTAGTGACACTGGCAAGACGGTAAGAATCTATAGGAGAACTAGACATGCAAATCGACAGAGAAAGCCCGCCGGGGGCGTGGCAGCGGGAGTGGGACGCAAGGAGTCACACTGAAACGGAGTACCGCCAGGAGATACGGGAGATGCGCGAGCGGATATGGTACTACCTCAAGCAAATTGCGGAGCTGGAGCAGGAAGTGAAGGAGTTACGCGCCAAAGATGCAAGATGGGTGCAGGAACCATGATTAGCGAAGACATGAAAGTATGGAACGATTATTGGCTTTCAACTCACGGTGCGCTTGAAGATTTTTGCAAGTTAGTTTCGGCTCGTGCTGCCGCAGCCGAGCGGGAGGCGTGTGCGAAGTTGTGTGAGGATATTCCGGTGCCGCAAGACCCAACAGAATTGACGCATATTCCAACACTTGAGCGATGCGCCGCCGCCATCCGTGCTAGAGGAGAAAGCAAATGACATCTGTGCACCAAAAGAAAGAACTTGGCCGGTGGCTACTGCCGGGCGCGGAGGGTGTCCAGCAGTTTGGAGTAACCCGAAAACCCCACGCATTCCACCGCGCCATGATGCGGATATGTTTTGGCTGGCAGTGGATGGACAAGGAACTGACTTGTGACTACTGCAACCTTTACCCAAGGCTGCGTAGGAAAACACACTGCGCAGAGTGCGCCCGTTCGCTTGAAGGCGGCGAGTTATATAACGTGATCAAACTTGCCGAGAAAGCCGGGATCGTATTCGGAACGAGCAGCACGCATATCACAGTGCAGAAATTGGAAAAGTTTTTCGCTCTTGTACAAGGAGTCAACAAGCCATGACCGGCCATAAACGACCCCGTAACCGGACAAAGGTGATGCAACCGGCCACAAATGACCGCTTGCCTAGCCGTGAAGTGATCGAACTTGCCCGCAAGGCAGGGCTTCTGGACAAAGTAGACCTGTCCGAAGACTACCTCATCCCCGCCTGGGCCGCGCTAGAGGAGATCGACAAGTTCGCCACGCTCGTTGCCGCAGCCGAACGAAAAGCGTGTGCGAAGATTGCAGACGATGAAGCGAATGACGCGATGACGGCGGGGGAACACAACTCAAAGTCTAACGCAGCATGGAACATAAGTCTGACGGCAAAGAGAGTTGCCGACGCTATCCGTGCGAGGGGGAGCAGTAATGCCGGCTAAAGAATCCCCGCCGCCCACGCTACGCGGCATCATGTTTGTTTTGTTTTTGATGTTCCTACTTACCATTCTTCCCATAGCACTGGTGATCTGGCTAATTACCGTTCTTCCTTGGCAATTCTCCGCTGGCGTAGCAGCCGGTATGTTCATTATGTTTTTCACACGAAGGAGGAAGCATGATTGATCCAATGTCGAGGGGCGGCGTTCGTCGGTATCTGGATACCGTCAAGCCGGAGGAGTACTTGCCGAACACGGGCGAGGTGAACCTACGGGAGATGACGCTGACCGGGCTGTGCGATCTATACGGCAGCGACAAGGGCACGATCAAGCACCGATACACTGATGTGTACGAGCGCCTCATCGACTGGCTGATTTGCGCAGAGGATCTTCCTCGAGCGGACTGCGACTTTATGATTGCTGAAGCGGGGATTGCATGCGGCGCGAGCCTGCGGGCATTCGCGAATTACCTTCCAGGCTCTACGATCTACGGCTACGACATCCGCCCGGAGTGCGCGGGGTTATGCGAGAACTTGCATAACGTGAACATTGTGATTGACGACCCAGCGAAGATGGAAGCGCCGGACTTTTGCTTTGACATTTTCATTGACGACGCTTCGCACATTTCGGAGCAGATCGTTGCGATGTTTGAGAACTGCTGGGATTGGGTGAGACCCGGCGGGTACTACGTAATTGAGGATCTGCGGTGTACCTATAATAAGGCGTACACTGAGCAGTTCCGCAGCCACTTTGATCCGAACGCGGTGAACGACCGGCGCAGTATCTTGGATTTGATGGATACTTTGATGCGCGTAGTTGATGCACGAGGTCCGGTCAAAGAGTTGAGTTACTACCCCCAGATGCTAGTCATAAGGAAGGATACGAAATGAGCGAGTTTGATTACATGGAGAAGCCTCAAGTGGTGGAAAACCCGGAGGAGGTTTGGTGCAAGATCGGGCCAACCGGGGAGCTGGATGTTTTCAACTGGGAGTTTGTTGAAAAGATGGCTGCTGCATACGATCTGTCTGGTGCATTAGCACCGAAGACAAACCCGCAGATCATCTGCAAGCTGGCTGTTCTGATTCGCAAGCAGACCCTGCAACTGGCAGCGGAGTCAATGCTCAAGTACAAGGATCAGTCGGCGACTTCATCTGTGATTATCATTAAAGAAATGCTGGAGGAAGAGGCGTGAATCGTTTTGTATTCTTTCACGTTGGCGCTGACATCACATTCCCGACGAAGATGGTGAAGTCACTGAAGGAAGTGATGCCGGATTCGCAGGTCACGATGTGCACCGATGATGCGACTCCGCAGGTACCTGGCGTAGACGATTACAAGTACTCGCAGGGTAACTACGAGCAGATCATGTACTGGCGAACGAAGGCATTTGCAGAGGCAAGGATCACGCAGCCGGCCGCGTACATTGACACGGACATGCTGTTCGTACTTCCGTTCTCACCGGCTGCGGTATTGGGCGAGCGCGAAGTTATGTTTTGTCGTCGCTCGTTTGATCGCGATGCGGGGTTCAACGGGGAGCAGCGGGACGGTGCATTCAAAAAGTACCACGGCATTCCGCTTGGTACGCTGTACCCGTACCTTGGGTGTATGACGATGACCAGTAACTATCATGCGTGGAAGTGCATGGCGATTCTGATGGGGTTCATGGACGAGCCGCTACGCAAGTGGTATGGCGATCAAGAGGCGCTGAAGGTGTACTCGCACATGCTACTGCCGGAGCTGGTTGGCGAGATCGAGGAGAGCGAGTACGCCTGCCTGCCCGACAGGCGATTACCCAATCAAGTACCGAAGGTGCTGCACTACAAGGGGCCGGCGCGTAAAGAGGCTTTCTTAAATGCTTAAAATATTTGTTGGATACGACAGTCGCGAAGATGCTGCGTATCAAGTATGTGAAAAGTCTTTGCAGACGACGGCTTCGATTCCTTTAGAAATCGTTCCGATAAAGCAGTACGAGCTGCGCAAGCAGGGTGTCTATTGGCGTGGATTCGATGCGAAGGCGTCTACTGAGTTCAGCATTACGCGGTTTCTTACTCCATACCTCGCGGGGTATACCGGCTGGGCCTTGTTTTGCGACTGCGATTTTCTGTTCCGGCGGGACATTGCGGGACTGCTTGACTACGCCGACCGGACAAAAGCGTGCTTCGTTGTACCGCACGATTACCGGCCGACCGAAACGGTCAAAATGGATCATCGACCGCAGCATCTTTACCCTCGCAAGAACTGGAGTTCATTCATGTTCATCAACTGTGAGCATGAACAAGTTAAGCAACTAACGCCAGAGATTGTGAATGTTGCGACACCGAGTTATCTTCACAGGTTTGAATGGCTCACTGATGATGTCATGGGTTACCTTCCGGTGACGTACAACTATCTTGAGGGTTGGTACAAACCGTCTGACGAACCGGATCCCATAGCGGTTCACTTCACGAGGGGCGGTCCTTGGTTTAAGGACTGGTGCGACGTTGAATACGGCCGCGAATGGATGGCCGTGGCATCGATGACATGACAAAGCATCAAAAGACTATCAAGCAGATTGAAGCCAAGTTCCAGGCGGGCAAGCTGGATGAGGCTATGGATCTGTGCAACCTTGCGATCTCTCTCGCTCCGAAAGATCCGATTGCATACCGTGCGAAGGCGCGTCTTTTCCAGATAAAGGGTAACTACCCGGAGGCGGAGAAGTACTACTGCGCAGCCATGAAGAGGATGAATCCCGAGGTTGATGACCTTGTGAATCTTGGGATCAGCCTGTCTTCTCAGCAAAAGTACGACGAAGCGATTGTTCAGTTTGATCGTGTGCTCGAGATGAACCCGAAGTATTTGCACGCAGTGATTCAGCGTGGCGCTTCGCACTGGGAGATGCACCGGTACGACAAGGCGATGGAGGACTTTCGTTTAGCAAATGAAATTGCACCGGACGATGCCAATGCAAACTGGATCTTGGGTCTGCTGTCGCTACAGATGAACGACTTCAAGACGGGCTGGCCGTTGTATGAAAAACGCTGGCAGAGCGAGAGGTTCAAGAGTCGTAAGCTGGTCACTCAGAAACCGCAGTGGACTACGAGCAGCAATGCGAATTCTGCGCTGGTCTGGGGTGAGCAGGGCATTGGGGATCAGATCATTTACGGATCGTTGCTCCCGGCCATTCGCAAGAAGGCGGGTTACGTGACGGCGATGGTAGATCCCAGGCTGGTGCCGATCTTCAAGCGGTCGATGCCGGACATCAACTTCATGTCGAACTTGGATCAAGTCCAGGCTGCGTTACATGAAACGCAGATTCCGTTCGCCAGCATTGGCGGAACATTTATTCAAGAGCTGGACGACATTGAGGTTCACGCAGCCCGGCGGTATCTGACGGCTGACCCTGAACTGGTTGAGAAGTACCGCCAGGAGCTTGGGCTTGACCCGAACAAGTTGACGGTGGGGATGTCGTGGATCAGCAGTGCCATCAAGATTGGGCCGCACAAGAGCGTCAATCTTGAGCAGCTGATGCCTATTTTGAAGGGCGACTACAACATCTTAAACCTGCAATACGGCAGCGATAAGCGGGCCATTGACGAGTTCAACCGCAAGCATGGCACGAACATCGTGACAAGCTCTGTGAACCTCTGGAGCGATTTTGAGGGGCTTGCTGCGATCTGTATGCAATGTGATGTGGTGGTATCGATCAGCAGTTCCACCGTTCATCTGGCCGGTGCTCTGGGTGTACCGGTTCTTTTGATGGATGCAAACAAGTTGTGGTACTGGGGCAACACCCGCAATGGTCGCAGCCTGTGGTACCCGAGCGTTCAGGTTTTCCCCAGAGCGAGTATGGTTTCGCCGTGGGATAATGTGATTGAAAGCGTTAAGAGTGCATTAGAAACTGGGAGTTTTAAAAATGGAGGTTAATGAGGATGCCATCAAACAGTACCTCGCCGCTATCGGCAAGCGAGGTGGAAGCTCTGCTAGCGGAGATAAAAAGCGCAGACCGCGAGAGCACTACCAGCGAATGGCAAAGCTCAGTCACGCCAAGCGAAAGAAGCGATCCCGTAAATCCAAGTCACTACAAGAAGGGTGACATCGAATGCATCGATGCCATCAAAGCGATGCTGACACCCGATGAGTGGAGGGGGTTTCTGAAGGGGACGGCAGTGGCGTATCTCTGGCGGCTCGGGCACAAGGATGCCATTGAGCAGGACGCCGGCAAGACTTTGTGGTACGTCTCTTGGCTTGCGAACAAAGACCCGAGGGGATAAGATCCCCCCGTGCTATCTCGTGTTATCTCCTGTTTGTGAGACTTGCCCCGGCCCAGCGCCGGGGCTTTTTTATCTGACCCTTGCGCGATAGACCCTGCGGTCTCGCCCAATCGATCCTTTGATTACTTCTTCCAGCAAGTCACCGGACTCGACGAGGGTTTGAAGTATTTCGTTTCGATCACGGGCCTTCATGCCTTGGCAAACCTTGGCGATCTGGGTGGTGCTCATGCCATCGTCGCCCGAGTTGCGGATAATGTTTAGGATCTTCTTGTGCGAGGCTTCGATCTCGTTCTCTGAGATCTCCTTGACGATAAGGTCAGAGGTGTAGTTGAACGACCAACGAGTTAGGTCGTTCGCCATCTTGAGGATATCGAACGTCAAGATAGGACTTACTGGATCGCGAGCGATTGCTTCGATCATCCCGATCTTCACGGTGATCTCGGTGTACCGAACCCACAGGGCATCGTCCTTGCGTGCCTGGTTGATTTGCCATTCGCGCATCTTGCTGTACTCCGCAAAGGCTGCGTCTTCCCACTCGACTACGATGGGTACGACTGCGGAGTTTGGAATCCCTTGGATATTGGTCATGTTGCCGATGCCCGAGGGGATGATCTGCGCCGAGTGTTGGATATCTTCGATGATGTCCTGCGGGACTTCTGTGTTGTCGGGGATCTGCGCATCCGGGTAGTCATCGAACGGCGGTACGAGAAGTATTCGGCTGAGCGTTCCGTTATCCACCATGTCGTGGTTCAGCGCGGGTATCAGCGTTCTTGGAGTTGTGGTTCCAAAGAAGTTGAAGTTTGGTTGATTGATGTCGAGGCGCTGGCGATCCTTGGAGTCTGCGTACTCCTGCCCGTGGTACACGCCGCTGCTGGAGGAGTAGACCTCGAGCAGGGTCTTGATGATATCGCGCTGATGGGATGCGGCATTGCGTGCCGTCAGACTTTGAAGGTACAGCCCCATCTCATCGAGGTGTGAGATGCGAGAGGGGTAGTCGTGAAGCGTTCTTAGAATCGCCACACCCGAGCTGAACCTGTCGCCGCAGATCAGCTGCCCGAGACCGGTCAGTGCCATCAGTTCCTTGATGCGCTGACGCGAGTGATCCTTTCCTGCGCCGGGCTTTGCGACGGCGATCACGAAAAGATTGCAGCGGGTATTCAGCCTGGCCATTGCGTACCGCCGCCCGAAGATTGCGCCGAACATGCACAGCGTGTTCATCAGCGCGAACGTCGGCTGCGGTTGTTGGGCGGTGGAGTTGATCCAGCGGGTAACGCGCCCGACCAGCGACGGGCTTTGGAACCACTCCTGCGGGAAGTTCTCTCGAGTGCTTCGGGTAACTTTTTTTACCATCTTATCTAGCCCGGTGAGATCGACCTTTGGCGTCTTCATCGGGTTGAGATCAATGTGCGGGGGCGGTACCCAGCCGCTTTGCTGGGCCAAAAAATAGAGCGTGCCGGCACCGATCTTTGTGGGCGGCGACTTGCTGTAGTGATCCCACCGCTGGCGGGTTTCGATTTGGTTGTACTTGCCAGAGGACTGCGACCACTGATCGAAGATGGTGAATCCCTTTGCTTCGGTGGCGCAGTAGATGGCCATGCCGATTCTGTTCCAGTCATCCCAAGAAAGGTCTGGGTTTTGAACGTAGCGAAGAGCGTCCTCGACCGCAGCAAAGGTGCCGACGAGTCCGTCTTGCGAAGCCTTGACATCCTTGTCTGGGATGACAGTGCGCAGTACCTTCTTGCGAAGGTTGGGCGGCAGTATTTTGTACGCTTCCTCGCAAGCATGCAGGACTTGCTCTCTGGTTACGAGGGGCAGCGAACTGACGGGCGTCTCATGCGGGGGGCTGACCGGCCAGCGATACGGTTCACAAGTCTCGGGGTGTATTGCATAAGCAACGAACTGCTGGCCAGCACCCAGCACTTCGATGGGGTGCATGGAGATCTTGCTGAACGGTTCGTTGGTTCTGTACAGGTACAATGCCTTGGGCGCTTTACCGATACGGATCATGTCCGTCTGCCCAAGAATATTTGAGAACACCTGCCCCACTTGTACGGCAACATCCTGCTCGAGGATATCGATGTCGATAGCGACGACCTCGCCGGCTAGGATTCCGATACCGCAGCCCGGCCATGTAGCCCAGATGTCGATGTGCGCAAGTTGCGCATCGATATCGTTCCAGCGCGACAGTTCCCCCCACTTGCCACCGTCCCACCGACCTGGACGCTTTGTGCCCGGCATAATTGGGATTACGCGATAGCCGGCATCTTTCAGCTTCGCGCCAAATTTGTGCATGAAGTTGTCAGACATTTTGAACTTGAACCTCCACCCTATCTTCCCCGTACTTTTTCGAGGCAATGATTTCTGCAACGGCTGCATCGTCATGGAAGACGATGCCGTTCAATCCATCCAGTATTGCCTTGATGATGTTGTCGAGATCAGGGCGTGATGTGTGATATCCCGTTTTCGTTTTGTGCGAAAAGTACGCCGTGATCGTGACCCTTACCGGCCCTTCTAACATGGACTTGCCGAACATGGCAACTTGCCCAAGAGTCTTGACTTCTTGCTCGTACATCTTGGTCTTGAACGGAGTGTACGTCACGGTCTTCCCCGACCGGCTGCGACCGAATCTTGGGCGGGCTTTCCCTACGGGCTTTCCGTAAATAACTAGGTCGATCATTTGACACCCAAAAACTTGTGTATACGCTCGCGGGTCCGGGCGCTGGGAACCTCCTCACCCTTGGCATACTTGGCCAATGTGTTGCGACTCATTCGCATCTTCTTCGCTCCGTCACGGATGGTGAGTCCGTTCTTGAGCAGTGCAAGCATCAGCTTTTTGTGATAGGGATCTGACGCGCTTGCCTCAGTGCTTGCGACTTCGCCCTTTGTTTTCTGGCTGATGATGCGCACAGCCTTGGGCGATGGGGATCTTGACCCGCTGATCCACTTTGTAACAGTTGACCTGTCAACCCCGCACATAGCAGCGAACTGCTGATGCGTCAAGTCATTATCGCGTATGTACCTCAAGAACTCATTCATCGGGTAGCTCCATGCTGTATTGAGGGTGACATCATGCCACCACTTGCATTCCGTCACAAGGGGGTGTACGCTCTCTCTGTCGGCATTAACGACAAACCAAGGAAACCTGAAATGAAAACTGAAATTGAAATTGCAGAAGAGTTGTTTACAGCAAAGATCGAAGAGAAGAAGGCTACCGAAAAGCGAGTAGCCCTCGAGGAAGAGTTGATCGCTCTTCTCGGTTCAAGAGAGGAAGGTTCCCAGACCCATCAGGTCGGGGCTTTCAAGATCACCATCACTGGCAAGCTCAACCGCAAGATTGATTGGGACATCTTCGATGCAAAGATTGCAACGAAGATCCCAGAGAGTCTGCATCCTGTGAAGATGAAGCGCGAGCTTGACGATGCTGGGGTCAAGTACCTTTCCAACAACGAGCCGCAGTTCTACAAGATCCTTTCGGCTGCATTAACTGTCAAGCCAGCCAAGACCGCAGTAACCATTGTTCAAGGAGTTTAATGAGATGGCGATATCACTAAGTAGTTTGAGAAAGACAGGCGTTGCTCGTCCGCCGCGCATCGTGTTGTACGGTGTGCACGGAATCGGCAAGAGCACGTTTGCAGCACAGGCTCCGAAGCCGGTGTTCATCCAGACCGAAGAGGGCTTGGATGCCATCAACGCCGATGCCTTCCCTCGGTGCCAGAAGTTTGAAGACATCATGGATTGCATCAGCGCCCTGGCATCGGAGTCGCATGAGTTTGGCACCGTGGTGCTTGACTCTGCGGACTGGGCCGAGCAGCTGATTCACAAGAGAGTTGCGGAAGACAACAACGTCAAGACCATCGATGCCATCGGGTACGGTCGCGGCTACAAGGCTGCGTCGGATTACTGGCGTCAGATTCTTGATGCGTTTGATTACCTGCGCAACGAGCAGGGGATGCAGGTGATTGTGCTGGCGCATACGCAAGTGAAGCGGTTTGATGATCCTCTCGCTGACCCGTATGACCGGTATCAGTTGGACCTGCATCACGGCAGCTCAAGCTTGATTGCTGAGTGGTGCGACATTCTGATGTTTGCCAATCAGCAGTACTCGACTGTCAAGAGTGATGTGGGTTTCAACCAGAAGATCACTCGCGCTGTGGGTAATGGTAACCGGGTGCTGTACACCCAAGAGCGTCCGGGTTGGCAGGCGAAGTCTCGCTGGCCGCTGCCCGACATGCTCTCGCTCGAATACAACAAGTTTGCCGATGCGCTGAGCACGGCTATGAACAACGTAACTGGAGGTTAATTAAAATGGCAAAGTTAAGTTTCAACGTCGCAGACGCTGGCGATCTCACACAGAACACCCGAGAGATTCTCCCGGCTGGGGATTACACGATGCAGATCGTGCAGTCGGATCTTCGCGACACGAAGGCGGGCGACGGTCAGTACATCTGGCTGGAGCTGGAGGTGATGGGTCCGAAGTACGCGGGCAGTCGTTTCTGGGAGCGTCTCAATCTTTTCAACAAGAGCGAGGCGACTGTCAAGATTGCTAAGAAGACTTTGGGCAACATCTGCAACGCGGTTGGCGTGTCTGTTTTTGAGGACACCGAGCAGTTGCATTTCAAGCCTATGAAGGTCAATATTACCCACAAGGAAAACAAGATGGGTGGTCTTGACGCACGAGCTGCGTACTACCCATTGAACGGGGCGACCCCCGCAGCCGCTGCTCCTCAGGCTGCTCCTGTTGCCACTGCCTCGGCCGCTGCGCCGAAGCCGTGGGAACGTCACAAGAAGTAACACAAAGAGGCGCGGCATCCGGATAGCAACTCCCCCGTTGCTAAATTGCCACCCACCTGCCGGATGTCGCGCCTCCCCTTGGAGGAGAAATGGTCAAGATTCCAGACACTGAAGATCTCACGTTGCGCGCTGTAGACGCTGCGATGGAATCTTTGCAAGAAAATAGTCCACGCGGATACCTTGGTGCATCTGCTGTGGGAGACCCTTGTGAGCGGAAGTTATGGTTTAACTTTCGCTGGGTCAGGCGAGGCTTTATCGAAGCCGGTGGGCTGCGACGAATCAATGATGGACATCGGGGCGAACAGGTAGTTGCAGACATGCTTCGCCTTGTGCCTGGCGTTAATCTTTCCACGGAAAAGGAACCCGGTGTTCAGCATTCTTTTGAGGCAATCGGCGGGCACTTTCGCGGCAACTGCGACGGGCTTATAGATGGTCTCTTGCAAGACCCGGACGAACTCTACGTCTGGGAGTGCAAGGTCATCAACGAGAACAAGTTTAAGAAGTTGCAGAAGTTGCGCTTCACGGATGAATCCACCGCGCTGAAGAACTGGGACTACGTGTACTACGCGCAGGCTCAGATCTACATGCATTTCTTTGGGACGAAGAAGCACTACCTTACCGCAGCCTCACCCGGCGTTCGCGATCTGATGAGTGTGTGTACGTTGTACGTACAAGAAGAGGCGGAGATGTTTGTCGAGAAGGCGAAGCGCGTCATCTTCGCTCCGAAGCCTCCGGGCAAACTGTCGAACGACCCGGCATGGCACGAGTGCAAGTACTGCACCTTTAGTCAGATGTGCCACGGCGACGATATGCCGAGACAGAAATCGTGCAGGACCTGCTTGCACAGTACACCGCTTCCGACTGGCGGGTGGAAATGTGAGTGGCATAACAAGAGCTTGGATCTTGAAGTGCAGAAACGAGGCTGCGAACACCACTTGTTTGTTCCCGATCTGATACCGGGAGAGCAGATAAACTCTGGCCCTAACTGGGTTGAGTATCTGATGAGGGACGGATCGGTATGGACAGACACCGCAGCATAGATCCAGATGAAGTATCAGACGACGACGTTGAGTCAACGATGCTACTCACCGGAGAAGATTTGCTCATCATTTTGAAAGCACTAGATTTGTATGCATATAGCCTGATCATGTCGTTCTCTGACAGAGAGCTTGAACATGTGAAACATGTCGCAAAAGAAATTATTAAATCATTACCGAAACAGGAACTTGACTCGTGATTAAACTGCGCTACTACCAAGAGGAATCCATCGAAGCCACCATGCGCTACATGCAGGAGAATGATGGCAACCCCGTCATCGTCCTGCCGACTGGCACAGGGAAGAGCCTGGTGATTGCGGAGTTCTGCCGGTTGGTTCTCGGCCAGTGGGCGGATACGAAGATTCTGGTAGTGACGCACGTTCGCGAGTTGATCAGGCAGAACTACGATGAACTGAAGAGTCTCTGGCCCGAAGCCCCGGCCGGCATCAACTCCGCCGGGTTGAACAAGCGCGAGTACGAACCTTCGATTGTGTTTTGTGGGATTCAGTCGGTGCATTCAAAGGCATCGAAGTTCGTCAAGGTCGATATCGTTTTGATTGACGAAGCGCATCTAATTCCGCGCAAAACCAACACGATGTATCAGAAGTTTCTGAACAATCTGAAGGTGATGAACCCGGACATGCGGGTGATTGGGTTAACTGCTACACCATATCGGCTGGACTCGGGGCTCCTGTACGACGGCAAGGATGCGCTGTTTGATTCGGTCTCGTACGAGGCTCCGCTTTCCGACATGGTGCGCGAGGGGTTCCTTACCAAGTTGGTATCTAAGCAACCCAAGACGCAGCTGGGGGTGAGCGGGGTTGGAATGCGAGGCGGCGAGTATATCCAAGGGGAACTCGAGAAAGCCGTTGACAAGGACGACATCAACGCTGCCGTGGTGGAGGAGATTCTGGAGTACGGGAAGGACCGGCGCTCGTGGCTGATCTTCTGCTCTGGCGTGAGTCACGCCACCCACATTGCTTCGCTGCTGGGAAAGCACAGCATCGACTGTGCAACCATTTTTGGGGACACCCCAAGGGTAGAGCGGGACGAGATCATCCGCGACTTTAAGGCCGGCAGGCTGCGGGCTATTGCATCTATGGGAGTTCTGACGACCGGGTTCAACGCCCCGAATGTGGACCTCCTTGCGGTGCTGAGACCTACCTGCTCAACCGGCTTGTACATACAGATCATGGGACGGGGGATGCGTAACTCGCCCGGCAAGACGGACTGCCTGGTGCTGGACTTTGCGGGCAACGTCGCCCGACACGGGCCGGTGGATAAGGTCAATCCCAAGAAGCCCCGGCGTAGCGAAGAGGGCGGCGAGGCTCCGACCAAGACATGCCCAGAATGCCATAGCATCGTTTTTGCGGGCTCCATGGAATGTCCCGACTGTGGATATGTCTGGCCCCCTAGAGAGCCTGAGATCGCCTCTACGGCGACGACGCTGCCGATTATGAGCGTGGACGCTCCGGCCGAGTGGAAGAAGGTCAATGCGGTCTTCTATCGCCGGCACAATAAGCCGGGCAAGCCGGACTCAATGCGCGTGGAATATCGATCCGGAATGGAAGTGTTTCGGGAGTGGGTCTGCTTCGACCACAAGGGTTACCCTCGAGACAAGGCAGTGAAGTGGTGGCGCAAGCGCATGAAGGGTCCCGGCATCCTGCCGACCTCGACCGCAGACGCCCTTGGTAATGCAGATGCATTACTCAAACCCACCGAGATCAAGGTTCAGAAGAATGGCAAGTACACAGAGATTACGGAGTTTCGGTTTATGCCCGATGTGTCATCGGGAGGCGAGAGGGTTCATGTACTCCCCGCCACCGGGGGAAACCCGACGAACAGCCAGGTTTTGTTCACTAAAGTGCGTGGATGATTACATGATCGACAAGTCGCCAAACGAACAAGCCGCTATCAACGACGCAGCCGCTGCCGGTGGGTACTTCATTGAGGCTATCGGGGTGTACAACTTCCTTGATTTTACGCCTACTCAATACGATGAGTTAATTGAAGCCATCATCACAGCGTATGTGGATTCGCTTCAGGCGCAGAAGGCTGAGTCAGAGGGAGTTCGGTTTCCCTAACGAAGCCTTCTCCCTTGCACCGCTCTTCGTTGAACTTGACTTCGATAAACCCGGAGTACTTACCGTTCGAGCACCAGCCCTCGTCCTCGTAGGTCTTGATGAAGTGCCTGCACTGTTGGCAGCGAGTCATATCTCTTCCCCTCTAAACCATGCCTTGCCGTGCTCGACCACGCACAGCTCGGGCTGAAGCATCTTGCCGCCCTTGAAGGTAATGACCGCAAAGCCCGACGCCCAGTTGACCGGGCCGGCTTCGGCATAGTTGAACTGAGGCCCGTAAGGCTCAGCAAGGGTACCGGTGTCTACACCATACCGCCGGCCGCGATAGTCCGCCCAGGGCGTTACCTGAAGCTTGTGAAGGTGCCCGTGCGCGTAAGAGACGCCAGCCTTTAGGGTGCTGTTATAGGAGGCGTGTATCCCACCGGATACAGGTCGATGCCGGATCGCAAGCCAACCATCTTGCTCCCTGTTCAAATGCAAGCACCAGCCCGCTCTCCACCGAGGCAGATAGTCAAGCAGGGTAGTTCCGGTCATTTCTTCAAACTCGCCAATCCGGCCAGACAGGTAGTTTTCAAAGCGAGCATCGTGATTGCCAATCGTCCTGATGAGCTTCGCATTACCCGCAGCACGCTCAATCTCCGCGCACCGATCCTGTACAGCGTGGATCTCTTCCTTTAGCTCAGGCTGCTTTTCCCACATGATCCGGGCATGCCGGCTGATGCGGGCACCGTCCAAGATGTCGCCATTCAGCACGATCATTTTTGGACTAAGTTTCTTGGCTAATCTACAGAACGCTTCATGCGCTG
>Ga0315909_10001467_pt1 | contig 31947 bp, 31 predicted proteins | sample LakEriMetagenome_11_FD_203527 | JGI IMG/M metagenome (GOLD analysis project Ga0315909, IMG submission 203527) | Freshwater fungal communities from buoy surface, Lake Erie, Ohio, United States - Buoy 2 MA125 | ecosystem: Environmental > Aquatic > Freshwater > Lake | place: USA: Lake Erie, Ohio... | reverse complement strand
ATGCGGTTGTTCTGTTTGATGCGGTTGTTCTGTTTGATGCGGTTGTTCTGCAATGAAAATTGTTTTATCGTAATAAAATACAAAATAATTTTTATTATTTTTATTATAAACTGTCATCAGTTGTACTTTAGAATCTTTCTGCTCTTGAAATGTTTGGGTTTCATAATAATCTGAGGAAATTATTTCATGTGAGGTTTGTAAATTTGACTCAATAAACCGAATTGAATTTTTATATTGCAACCCACGCATATAGAACAAATTATAAAAACACGTGCCATCTGGCAAAACCATTAAGTGCGAAGGTATATTTGGATTTTCAATTTGTTCTTTTTCATTTAATAATTTTAAAGTATTATTGCCAATATCAATTTTAGCTTTTTTAATATGTAAATCATAATTTTGTTCGCATACTAAAAAACAATGCTCGTCTGAAAACGCAATTGATTTTATTGTCCGTTGAATAGATTGACTAAGTTTAACGGAGTCTTTCCATTCTATGTTAAATTCACTCATATTACCATCTTTATCAATTTTAAATACACTCGTGTAGTTAACCACAAACGCAATAAGTTCGTGTTCTATACAAACAGCAACAGATGTTATTTTTGCTTGTTTGTGTTTATTTGATTTATTTGATTTTATTATTTCCCTCCATTGTTCATCAGATTTCCATAAATAAATATATTCTTCACAAACAGACATTATAGTGTTGCCATCAGGAAAACACGCCACAAATAATACTGGATTATCTTGAGTTAATTCTCCAATCCATTGATCTTTGCCACCATCTTTATCCCATATTTTAATTTTTTTTTCAGTATTTGAATAAGATAATACATATTCATAAATTGGTAAAATTTCAATTTTAAAATTTTCATTTTTACCACCTTTCATTTTTTTAGTCAATCTGTGTTTTTTAATTTTTCTCATGGTTTTTGATCTTCTTAACCCACCTTTTCTGGAAACGCGTCCTTTCTTCCTAGGTTTATATTTTTTGGATCTCAACATTTATATATAATACTTAGACATTATATCTGGCTAATATTTTATTAAATATCCAATAAAATATTCAAATAATATATAATGGAATCTAAAGTTCAAACGTGCATTAATAAATTGTCCATTAAAAGAGACAATGTGTTTTCAAAAATGATGCATAGTAAATTTGACGCAAGTCATGCAGCCAAAATAGCAAATTTATGTCAAATTTTGTACGGAGATTTGCCTATCGTTGCTCCCACAATTTTAGAAGCGGAAGAACAAATGTTTCGCGATTTAGTGTATCTGTGGTATAACAACCATTCGGTCATTGAAGAGCTGTATCATTTATTTAAATTGTCCGGATTGTGTTTTTTACATGGAATCCATTTATCTTTTGGAGAAGAGGAGGAGAATGAATCAATACAAATAATTAAACATCTAGGAAAATCAAAAATCAAACTTCGTCAATTTGATCCAGTTGTATACATGAAAACTGAAATACGCAATTGTCAAGAAAAATTTATGGCAATTCCAATTACTTTTAAATTTAACGGTGCAAAAGCTTTTCACGCAAATATATTATTTATTAAAGTTGAGGGACGCAATAAAAATGAAAAAAGAATCGTGGAAATGGAAAGGTTTGAACCACACGGATCAACTTATGTAAATGAATCATTGTCATATCGCATTAATAGTAAGATGCACAGTTTAGGGAATTCACTTTTTCCAAGTCAGCATTATGACGTGAAACAACTTGTCAAACCAATTGATCATTGTCCAACTATAAAGGGACTTCAAAATTTAACAGCCGGCAGCGCATATGAGGGTTCATGCACAATATTTGCCATGTTGTATGCAATATTAAAATCAATAAATCCGGAACTCACGCAATCCGAAATTGCTGATGATATTTATAAAATATTGCTAAAACACAACAATCCAACAATGATTGTCAGATTAATTGTCAATGTTTTAACAGGGATGTTAAATATCACAAAAGAGGGGTCACATTATTACATTGTGAGTCATACTGGCGAAAAAAGGGAACTTACAACGAATCAAGAAACAATAGTTAATGCTTGGATTAATGATGTCGGAACAAATGTCGTCATGCATAGAGGGAATAAATATGAGGGAAAATTTGAAGATGGGCAATTCGTAGAAGGCACTATTACATTTGCGGAAACAAATTCCGCAGGCCGAAAAACCTACACAGGAAAAATCAACAAAGAGACAATACAATTGAATGACCCTGAAGGCGAACTTATATGGAAAGATGGCAAAAGATACAAAGGAAGTTTTATTGACGGCAAAATGACGGGCAAAGGTATATTCATCCATTCAGATGGAGAAATTTATGAGGGAGATTTCCTCAATGATTTGTATCATGGCAAAGGTGATTATCGCAGTCAAGACGGAGAAACCTATGTAGGAGACTGGATAAATAATAGAAAACATGGCAAAGGTATATATCATTTTGAAGATGGAAACGTTTATGATGGGGATTGGATAGAAGATGAGATGTCTGGTAAGGGCAAATATTATTACAAAAGTGGCAATGTTTATGATGGGGATTGGATAGAAGATGAGATGTCTGGTAAGGGCAAATATTATTACAAAAGTGGCAATGTTTATGAAGGAGATTTTGATAAAGATTATATATGGGGAAAGGGAACCATGCGATATGTAGACGGCAGAATATATGAAGGAGACTGGAAAAAAGATAAGATAACCGGCAAAGGTTTAATGCGTTATGCCAATGGTGATGTTTATGAAGGAGACTGGCTGAATAATAAGATAACCGGTAAAGGCATTATGCGCTTTTCAAATGGAAATTCATATGAAGGATACTGGAAAGATGATTTAATGGACGGTAAAGGAAAATATACAAAAGCAAATGGAGAAGTGCTTGAAGGAGATTTTGTGAAAGGAATATACAAGATGACAAGTCCGGCGGCGAAAAATACAACGCGCAAAAGTAGAAGAAGCAGATCTCCAAAGGCGGAAAAGGCAAATGATTCTAGTGAATCTAGTAATTCAAGCAAATCTAGTAAATCTAGAAATTCTAGAAAGGCTCTTAAGGTGGAAAAGGCGAATGATTCTAGCGAATCTAGCAAATCAAATGATTCAAGTAAATAATATAGACATATATTAGCGATAAAGTAAGTAATACAGAAAAAATGTCCAACCAAATATTTAAAACTCCGGTCCCCATAAATATATTACATGACCTATTGGAGAAAATATGTTTGAAAACAGACAAGTATTATTTTTTGGATGAAACAGCATATCGCAAGATGTTGTTTCATGAACTAGAAAAACCATTTTTAGAACTTATTAGATCCTATTATTTTGCATCAAAATTATTCTATTTGGACCGCGAATTTACCTACAACAGTTTCACAAACATCGTGCGTCAAATTTGCAAATTCATGGATATCAAGTTGGAATCGGAAATTAAATATTGTCACTCTAAATACTATATTAATTTTTTCATATACTGGTCACAGTACTAGTCATCTGTAAAGTGCCAGCATTAGAAAAATACTCATCGGTGCTGTCAACAATAGAGGCTTGTAAATATTTAGTTACTATGGATTTAGTTTTCATCAACTCGGCAGTTGATAAATACGCCAACCATTGAAACTTTGATCTAGACAAAACCTCGTCCGCGGGAATCGCAATTCCATATGCGTTCTTATCCAAATCCAAGAAATCCTCACTCATCAAATCATCTATCAAGATCTGTCGGCCTTTCACAGTTTTAATTCCAACAAGACGTCCATCCACTAATGTGGCATGCCCAGCTTTAATGTGCGCTTCAATTATTTGCGCATTTTGTCCTACAAATTTGGATTCATTAGAGAAATGGTTTGATCTATTTCTTTCCTGTAGAACCGTGATCATCTCCTTTATTATCGGACACGACTTTCTTGCACCCATTACTTGCATGCCCGGCACAAATCCGGCAGACCCATTTGAGGTTGTTCTATTAGTTTCTTCCGCAAAAAACGGCTGCCCCTCTATTGTATCCATGTAAAGTGGCACCACATTCTTGATACAAACGAATGAATTAGGCAAAACAACCCCTCCATAAATGTAGAGAATTTGAAGCATGGCAACCTCGCGAAATTGGGATTTAAACGGCTCGGCCATGGCGGACAAATTGACATCCCACAAAGGAATAAGCTTACTAAATGATTCGTCATCAATGAGGCACACATTAAAATCATTTCCGCAATGATTAATGATGGTTTTAATGGTTTGATGGATATAAGGTTGATTCAGATCCGTGGTATTGCGACTCTGGAAATTTTTCCAGCGCCGGGCATTGATTTCATATTTACTATGTATCCACAATTTGGGTCGGTTTAGTCCATGAAGCGGCGATTCATTCAGCAAATACTCACGAATCATCCTGTCGGTTTCATCCGTGTCGGCTAATTTGCGTTTAATTGCGTCTCCATAGTAACTGACAAATCCAAGCACGGCAATAGCGGCTAAATATTTGTAAATGTGTTTTGAATCAAACATATTATATGATGACAATATAAAAGAAAACTTATAATAATACAAATACAGATGTTTTATTATATGGAAAATTATGATGATGATTATGATAACGATAATCAATTATTTTATCATGACATAAGAATGTATCGGGTAAGAGATCCAATACTTTTTGCAAAATCTTTATTTGTTGTTATTGTTGTTATAGTATTTTTTCATTGTAAATTCTTCTAATTGCCAATGCGCATAAATGCCGCCTTCACCGCATTCTGTTTTGCCTCATATTCACGACGCAATAACAATTCGCGTTGTTGTTTCTGCATCATGGCTTGTTCATATTCACGTTGTTGTTTTTCAAGCACCGTATTGGATTCTTCTTTGGACATTGTTTGGCCGCGCGATTTCTCGCGTTCATTGATATATTGATCCACGGTTTTGTATTGAGGCACATTGGCAAAGTCTTTTTCAGACACTGAGAAAACGGTCTGGTCTCTATGGACTTTTCGCACATCATCAAATTTCAATTTGCTGAAGACGTCGCATTCAGCGTATGACGCAGCCCCTTCATCATCCCCGTCATAATAACTAGTGCCAAACCCGACTTGACGCATTTCTTTTACGCCACCATACACAGTCATTGCCGCTTGTTTTTGTTTGACTTCATTCATGACGTCACCCATATTCTTGGAATTTACCGATTTGCCGCTAAAATCATGTAGAGACTCTTCTTGTTTAAACCAATCATGTCGGATTTGATCCACTTTTTTGGACATATTGGTTTCATATAATTCATTGAACTTGTCGTTGAATTTGCCGCCCTTGGCATTCTCAAAATGCTTAGCCGAAACCGTATTGTCTTGCGCGTTTCCTATTCCCGACGAAGCGGCTACTTCCGGGACATACACCGTCTTTGTCATGGGCGCCACGTTCATCTTATTCTTCTCCTTGTAAATATCCAGAATGATTTCATACGCTTGTTTGTAGAAGAGAAAATACTCAGAAGGGAGCTTGGATTTGTCGGGATGAATCATTAGCACTTTCATCTTGGCAGCGCGCATGGATTTCTCAGTCAAATCATACGTGAGGTCAAACAGTCCAAACATTTCTTCTAAAGTGTAATTATTAATATCTAGGTTATGGGGTTTCTCCAATTTTGAACTCATTATACAAATAATGCCAAAAATAAACAAACGAAATTAGCGCATATATTACTTTGTAATACTTGCGAAGGCTTATATTACTTTGCTGATTGATTGCGTAATACAAATATAATTATTTTGTTAATATAATTATATTTAGGAATCGTTATAATGCAATTCACGTCATACATAAAAACAGTGCCAGTTCAGCACAACGAATCTGCCTTATATGAGATTGAACTAACAAAAAAATCATTTGAAGAAATGTTAAAAAATAATCCCGGCAAAATTGTTATAAAGTTGGGCGCCACTTGGTGCGGACCTTGCAAACGTATTGAGTCCCATGTAGTCCAATATTACAATAACATCACCAAACAGTTTCCCAACATAAAATGTATCATGATTGATGTAGATGAATCTTTTGAGATTTATGGTATGTTTAAGACAATGCGGCAAATATCCGGAATACCGGCGATCCTATGTTTTAACCAGGGCAATGTGTCGCCAATTCCGAATGACTCGGTGATTGGCGCCGACTATGTGCAAATTAATGAATTTTTCAAACGAGTTGCATCGTAGAGATGTTGCACGGGTAAGTAAACAACAATCCTCATATCTTCTTCTCTTTTATCACAAATTTGAATTTGTTTCAACATTTTTTTTGCCATGGTCCGTTATTTTAACATCTTTTACATCTTTCATATCATCTTTTTCTTCAAATGTGGAGAGTGAACGCCCAATATTTATAAATGAAATTAGTGGTATTTCACTATTACAATTATTCATTATAATGGAAGTTTTATATAAAAAATCTATATATATATTTCACAAATACAAACTCTGATTGGTGGAAACATGTTTCAAAATGAGGCCGTCAATCTTGGACAAGCGGTTCATCAGATCTACCTTTCCCATATTATCACATACTGATATCAACTCGCGCGCCACAGTTGATATCTTTAAAATTGCTTTCGTGAAATCCCCCGCAGAAATACCCTTCTCCTCGCTAAGTCTCTGTAGCAATAATCGGCATTCCCCTTCATTCTCACACAAACACCAGTCCATCACATCATCTACAATCGCGTAGGAAAAACTGTCTAAATTTTCACCAGAATAAATGCGAACTTCTTCTTCGTCATCAATCAAAGAATTGCACATCCGATTTAAATCACGGATGCGATTATTCACTAATCCGCAATTGGAATAATTATTCGGTCCGACATCCTCAAGATAAACCGCAGATTTGTCCACTCGCACATCAGTAAAAACCGACAAGAATCCTACTAGATGAATGGGTTCAAATTCGGCAAAATCATTCAACCCAACCAATATTTCAGTCATTAAAACAGGATTAACTTCGGCGATTTGTCGGCAAATCTGACCCTTAACCTCGGTCAAAGTGAATGAATCTTCATGGACAATTTCACGTTTGCGCAAAACGCTGATAACCTTATGAATCTGGTTGTTAATGTATTGAGAAGTGGAATCCAGTTCGCGACTCTTCTTTTGAACTCCAATTTTCAAGGATTCATATTCGCGGAAATAGACAATGTCTTTTGAAACAGTTGGATGGGATTTTATTAATTCTGCGATTTTCTTATCTACCTCTTTGCGTTTTTTATTGCTGGCCATTTCAAGAGATTTATTTAAATCATGGAATTCTTGTAAGATCTCTATCGCGCATTTCAAATTCGCAAACCCATCTTTCTTTTCAGAAAGACCACTTTCTAATTCGGCGATTTGTGTCCTCAGTCCGTTTTCCATGGATTCCATTTCTAAACTTAACATTGATTTTTTAACAAATTCTTCGTATTCAATAGAGTCAGACAACAGATTAAGTATCATGGGATAATAAATCTGAAACTTGCTTGTAAGTTTCTGCGGAACCCCGCCCAAGATTTCTTTATAAGTTGTTAGATCGGGCAAGTCAAAGAGGTTGGAACAGTGGATTACATTGCCGATTGTGTCTATGCCTCGCCTACCGGCTCGGCCTGCCATCTGCGTGTATTCATGTGACATTAAATATCTCGGATGCTCCCCGCCATCATGTTTCTTCAAACTTATGAAAACCGCCGTCTTGATCGGACAATCCAAGCCAATTGCGAAACTCTCTGTGGCAAATAACACTTTGATATATTTCTTGGAAATCATTAGTTCCACTATTTCACGCAAAACTGGTATCATACCTGAATGATGAATTCCCACACCCTTCTGAAGTAGAGAAACTAATCTGATATATTCAGGCAATTCCGCGTATTCTCGCCAATTGGGCAATCTGCGCAAAATGGCGTCACATTCCTTCTGAATTTGATGAGAGGTTATCTCATCTTCATCTAATAAATTCGCCTGAACTTCTTCGGCGCATTGTTCAACCAATCTCCTAGAAAAAACAAATATGATGGCAGGAAGCATGGACTCCTTGTGTAAATGCCCGATCAATTCATTTAAAACAAACTGGCGATTAGTTCTCATATTATGTTTATGCATTAAATTCGCAATATTAGAAACCGTGTTATAAGTGTCTGGTCTAAATTTACCATCCGCTTCCTGAATAGTCAAACACTTACACAATGACTTGCGAACAGTGGCCGACGCATCCTTGTCGTTCATCTTCTTAAAAAGACCTTCATTACTAGTCATGAACACATAATGGGTAAGAGGAACCACCCTATGATTTGTAGAGCAAATTACCACGGATTTTCTGTTACTATCTTTAACAGATTCGCACCAATGGGCAAATCGCGTGGGATTGTCAATAGTAGCTGACAACATGATCATTTGGACTTGAGCGGGAAGCATCATGATACTTTGTTCCCAGACTTGGCCGCGATGTTTATCATTGATGTAATGGCATTCATCAAAAACGACGGCGGCAAGTTCTTCTTTAATATTTATATCAAAACTCAGATATTTGTTTTTACTTTGACCTTGACTTTGAGAATCGGATAATTCAAACAGACGATTCATGAGGATCTCGGTGGTCATGATTAATACGTCGGCGCCGGGATTGGTTTTGATATCGCCGGTCAAAAGACCAAAAGAAATATGAGGAAACTTTTCCTTGAACACATGATACTTTTGATTGGATAGAGCCTTGATGGGACTGGTATAAATAACTTTCTTGCCCATTTTAACAAAATGCTCAATTGCGAATTCGGCAGGCAAAGTTTTACCGCTGCCTGTATGCGCGGTAACTAAAACGTGATTCCCTTCCACGATAGCCATAATTGCTTGTTTTTGAAAATCACTGAGTTCATATGAGTAATTTTCAAAATAATTGTTTGATGATGCTGATGCCATTTTTATGTCTAAAATAATAGTGACAAAGCATTTATTTAGTTTTAATTTATTGATTTTGAGAAGGGTCTGTGGAGTCAAAAGGAATCTGAGAAGGGTCAGGCGCGGCAAGATTTGCAGGCTTTTCGGGAATTTTGCAAAGATGCCATTGATTGGGACCTTTTAATCCAACATAATAATCCTTGTTGTATTCTTCATCTAAAACTTCCATATCATGGATGAATTCGCAAGGCAATCCTAATTCGGCGCAAATTGCTGCTAAATCAATAGAGGCATCAACGCAAAACGCCAATCTTGATATGTTTGCGGAGAAAAAAGCACAAGTGTAAACGGGAATGTTGTCACCAAGTCTGGGACTAAGAGTATCATAAAACGGATTTGCGACGAATTCAACAAGGTAAAATTTGACAAGCATGGATAATATATAATATAACAATTTAATATTTTTTATTATGACAAACGTAAAAACTTCTGTTAAAAATCTCTATTGGTTTATAAATCATTGCAATAAAGATTTCTAAAATGTTATTAGAACAATATATTTTCATCTTCCTCTTCTTTTTATTTGCCACCGTCTTCATTTATATTCACGTGGCTTATCCCTTTTGGTCACACATGCCAGTTAGCCACACTTATGATTGGCATCACAGACTTCCATATTTTAACAAACCACGACCATTAGAATCAACCCCTTACCATAGAGGCAACAAGTATTGCGATCCGGCGCAAGTATCAACCACGTCTTTTTACGATTTGACCCCGGAGATGACAGATAAATTCACAGATCTGTTAAATTGTCATTACTTGCCATCGGATTCCATTTTGTTTGCGATAGAGAAAAAGAGTTTTACCACTTTATTTAGCGGACATTTTGACACTCCCTACATTTCATTTTTCAAACATATGGATTTTACAAAAAAACAAATGGATTCAAATCCGGTGATCCATGGTTGTATAGCAAGTTGCCCTCTACACATATATAGCAAACAAGCCCCCGATTTAAAGGCCGCCAATTGCATCGGATATTTGGCATGTTCATCTTCCGCGGAAACCAGAAAACTGATAGCAACGCATGAACATGCATGTAGGAGAAAAAACCCAGAAATGACGGCCTCCATCTTGAAGAAACACGTAGGCAATTGCGCAGGCGTCCGGCCTCTGGCCGAATTTGAGACGCGGCTTCTCTACATAAATCCCCTGACAAACTTAGATAATAAAGCAAAAACAGCATTTTCGCCTTTTCAAATATATCGCGAAAACTGGAGCATGCTAATAGACACGCTGGCGACGTTGCCCTCAATGTTTGATTTTTGCGCCTACATAGATATAGGAGCCATTAAAGCCCGCGTAGATGCCTTACAAATGTGGATTTATGGATTAAGGGATCCAAGTTATCAAAGTGAACAAGGGATCATCGCATTATATTTCATAGAGGATGCATTGATGCTTTATGAAAACGTGAATGATTATGGGGGCAAAACGCTAACTTTGAGCGCGTCTTTTTACAAGGGTAAAGACAAAGCAGTATTTGTGAGAGGATTTACGGAATCGGTCAGATTGATCCAAAAACAAAACAAGGATTATGTGATGATGTTGGTGGACGACGTGGGACACAATGGATACTTGACCAACGTATTGGACGCGAAATTGGTGAAAAAGACGAGCGGGGCATATTACATGATCAACTATTTATTGCCGAATAAAGTAGATAAAGAACGGATGTTTTTATTGGGAGGATGATTTCGCAAATTCCTGTATTTTACTTTTATTTTGAGCGGCAATAGCTCCGGTGGCAAGAGCACCAGTAACAACAGATTTTAGTTTTTCAAATGGATTGAAACTTTTCGTTTCTTTAAATTTGTTGATGTTTGCTTTTGCGACTTTATTAACTTTATCACTTTTAATAAACCGATCAAATTCTTCAACAGACATGTTGTAAACAGCGAAATCAATATCATCTTCTAAAATTTGTTTTTCATCGTTTGGAGAAACCTCTAACAAAAATCTTTTTCTAAAATTTTTCTTTTTCTTTTCTTCAATTTCATTTAATGAATCTTGTGCAGAAAGCTGTATTTCTCTTTTTTTAGTTTCATTGTAAGTATCAGTGAGTTCTTCAAGTGTGCTTTTATCTTCATCATCTTTGAAGAATATGCACTCATCTTGGCAAAATTTGATATCACAAACAATTTCACCCAAACTAATGTAGATAGTATTTGATTTGTCGGAATATTCATCTAATATTTCACATTCAAGATGCGACCATTGAGATTCCTTGGTTTCATCTATTTTTTCATCTTTTTCTTGGTATTCAATTTTTGGTTTAGGTTTTTTTAGATCTTGCGGTTCTTTGGAATTAAATTCACCTCTTTTAGCGGGGTCTTTAATTAAACTTTTCACCTCACTCAAACAACCCTGAATATAAGTTTTCAGTTCTTCTTTTTTTGTTTCAAATTCTTCTTTAGTTTCAAGATTATAATTTTTACTTTTCAATTCAATGAATTTTGGAAAACTCATTAAAGATTCTTTGTGTGTTGTCAGAAATAATCTAAATTTATGCATGACTTTGATAAAATTCACAACATCCACATCAGTATTTCTTATTAAATATTTTGCAAACACATTAGTTTTCTTTTCTTTATTTCCGTCTTCTTTTTCTTCCGGAATGACGTATTGTGAACTAGTATCTTCTAATTTCATGTCTCTTTTGAGTTCATTGTATTTTGAATCGGTTGCCACAAAATTTGAAAAGGCATGTTGAACTCTGTCTTTTTTTTTTTCAAAATTATTCAATACATCAAATAATAAACTTTTATTGAACAAATGACTTTCTTTTTTCAAGGCATTGTATTTGTAATATTTTGAAAACATGTCATTTGTTTGCAGATCATCAACCATGGCATAATGTATTCCTTTATCCAAATAACCAAGAATTGTAGTTGTGTTTGGAACTGTCAAATCACCACCACCGCTCTTCAGCTTTCTTGTATTCTTATTTTGTATTACACGATTTCGTCTTGTATATGTCATCTATATAAAATGACATATAAATAAATCCATTAAGTGTTTACGCGGTTTGCGCTGGTTTATTGAATAATTTGGGTCGCAAATTTTCCATTTCCTTATCAGTTATATTGCCATAGAGAAATCGTTTGACTGATTTAAAACTGTGCAACATTTCAACAATGAAGTGAATTGAATACACGCCACACTCGGTGTCACCTTGCTGATGATCGCTCTTATTGGTCAAAAACTTAAACTTGATAGGATTACTCTGTTCCAATCCTTGAGCCTTGACAGTTTCAACAAACCGCTTAATTTCTTTCGGGATGCCGCCTTTGGCACTATCAAAAAACACTACTGATTTGTGTTTAACGTCAATGAAAATAGAGACCCAATGCGACCCGCCCTGATTGTGTTTATCTAAATTAAAAACCGCCGCAAATCTGGTTTTACCTGCCGCCATCATTTCTTTCAATGCAAATTTGCACAGTTGGTCTTCCACACAATGGCCGTCGGAATATTTGAAATCATAATCAATTGCGCTTGTTCCTAAATACTTAAAATCTTTATATCGGTCTTCGTACTGTTTCATGACCTTGTCTATGTCGTGATTACTGAGCCATTCGTTTTTATTCTGAAGCCATTCGGGTGGATGTTCGGGAGCAAACAAGGTATGTAATAACCGTTGTTTTTCGGTGGGTTCATCTATCTCATTTAAAAAACAGCGTTCGTCGGCACAATGAGATAAGCGCATTTTAAATTCGTGCCAAATCAGAATGGGTCTGGTTGCCGTAATTGGATTTTCGGGATGATCTTTATTGAATTCATTACGGAGACGCATAAGCACAGATTTTGTAATACAAGAATCTTTGGTAACTTTATCGGATTTTTTAACTAATGGACTGCATGCAACTTCAGATATACCTCCTCTTTGTCTTCTTGTTTTTTTATGTTTTCTAATATTACTTCTTTTATTGGTTCTCATTTACTATACATACATGACTGATAATAAAAAAACAAACATTTGTGTTTTTATTATTTTTATTTTATGTTGAGTGAATGAGTGAAAACATAACCCATGTTTTCTTAAGGAACGAGTGAAAACATAACCCATGTTTTCTTAAGGCTTGGCAGCAACTTTCTTGACTACCTTCTTGACAGTTGTGGCAGCAGGAGCAGTTTCAACCTTAGGCTCAACCTTGACCTCTACCTTCAGTGGGACCTTTTTCGGAGGCTCGGGTTCTGGCTCCGCATCACTATCCTCCTCATCACTATCAGCAACTTGAGTTTGAATTACTGCCTTTGCAGGTACTTCCTTTGGTGCTTCCTCGGCGGCATCATCATCCTGAGTGCTATTATCAATGGCCTCCTGATCCTCCTCGGTCAACTTAATGTGGCACTTGCCAAACACACTATCAGTGACCTTGGGCTTGACAACCGCTTGAATTAGCTTCCATGTGACACCCCATCCCTTACCACCAATCCAAATACCACCGCACTGTAAAACCGCAGCGGCAGTACTCAACTTGGGAACAAAGTGAGCAGGAGTAAGCTCCTCGTTGGCATTAGGGAACAAGAGCTCGCCCTTGGTATCATAGATCTCCACATTCCACTTGTTCTCGTTCTCATAGAACGGCACCTTGGCATTGATGTTGGGCTTCTTTGTGGTATCAATCTTCTTGGTGCCCTTTACCTTAGGGTACTTGAGGATAGGGAAGAAGGTGTGCTTCAAGATTCCCATATCCAGCTGCTCACCCCACCACAGCTCGCTGTTCTGAACAGCAGACTCTAAAATAGTCTGCTCAAATAGTTGCATCTTCTCTAAAAATGCCTCGGTGTTCTTATTTGCATAACTCTCATTCGGAAAAGTGAATGAGATCTGAAACTTGCCATCAGAGACGCCGGTTTGCGGATCTACGAAATCACTGATGCCCCAGGTGGTTAGGGAAGGAGTGGTAACATGCAAACTGCGATTGCTCTGAGTGCTGATTAAACTGATTGACTTGCCGCCCTTCTCATTGACTTTAGGAGGCATAAAACGGACATTCTTCGGGTTCCAATCGGAAACGGGAATAACGACAGGTTGAGTTTTGGCTTGAGTAGATGACATTGTATACTGTTAAAAGTGCGTTCGCTTTATATTATTTGAGAAAAGCAATTTGAAAAACACTTTGATCAATTTTTTGACGACTCGTGAATACGAGCGTAAGATTTGAAAATCCCGCTAAAAAACAATTGAAATATATCAATATAGACGCTTTTCTCATGAAATATAACATATATAATATATAGTGCATAATGCTTTCTAAAATGGCGAGACCTGTTAATGAAACTGTACCTGAATATGATATGCTAAATAAAAACGCAAAACCCCTTGAGAAGTACAAATTGCCAGAACTTAAATTGGCGGCAAGATATTTTGGATTGCGCGTGAGTGGAAACAAAACCGAATTGAAAATCAGATTGATAGAGAATCTAGAAAAAACAAAGAAAATAATTAGGATTCAAAAGACATTCCGCGGGCATTTAGTGCGGACGTGGATAAAACTTAAAAAAGGAACTGGTGCACCGAGTGTGAATGACACCGATTTTTACACAATGGATCCAATAGAGGAAATAGATTTCATGTATTACATTCATTACACTGAAAATGAAAAAGACTCTAAAGACACAAGTCAAATGACAAGTTACGTGTTTAATATAAACTCGCTTGTAACATTGATGTTGAAAAACGGCAAATTAGAGAATCCATATACAAGACAAGACATGAAGAAAACCTTGGGAAAAAAAATGCTAAGAATCATTCATTTGACATCCATTCTATTTCCACAAAATGATTTGATGAAGAATTCAGCAGAAATAGAGAAGATGCGTCCGGCGATTCCAATAGACCCGTCGGCTAATTACCAAAACATGGCAAATGAATTGTTTATGCGAATAGATTCACTTGGCAATTATACAAATGTAGAGTGGTTTAATGAATTAAGTAACGGTAAATTATGTGCACTCATTTTGCGGATTTATTATTTCTGGGGATTTATTGACGGACAATTAAAAATGCGCATATGTCCACATAAGAGCCCATTCTCAATTGATAATTTAGGAATAGAAATGGTATCAACCGATCGCCCTATAGAGGAAAACCGCGCGATCGCAATTCGTGTAGGAGAAACCTTGGTTTATGATGGGGCGACAGATGAATATAGGACTTTAGGAGCCATGTATTTTATAACAGGATTGACATTAGTATGCGAAGAAGCGCGAGAACAGATGCCTTGGTTATATGACAATTATTTTGCGGTCACAAGGAGGAATTAGGAATGTTATATTTTGATATTATATAAAATATGAGTTCTGCTAGAGTAGTGCATCCTAAACATAGACCAAATAGAGATTCAAAAGGGGCAAGCGTTTATCCAACATCATTAGAAGGAAGAACTGGCGTTGTTGAAGAAAGAAAAGCAAAAAATTATAGACATGTTACAAGAAAACGTTCACCTAGTTCACCAAGAGTTGTGCCTTATGAAAATAGACCAAATCGCCAATCGGAAGGAACTGGTATTTATAATAATGTGTCATTGACGGACCGAACTGGAGCTAGAGTTGATTTGAACCCAGAAGAAGTTTATTACAGATCAAGGTTGAAAGAAGTAAAAAATAAAGTTTTGAATGATCCAGAAAAAAAGAATAAACCTATAGGAAACGTTTTTGGTGATGTTGGATTGTCAAATTATATTCATAGTAATTTACGTCGCGGTGGTAAATACTCAAAAAACAAAAGATCTCAAAAGACAAAATCACGAAACTTTAGGAAAACACGACACCGTTCCAGAGTGTAAAGTGCACATAAATGATAAATGCGTTAAACTACTTAAAAAAGTAACACTTATGAATGTATAATAAAATGGTCCGCCAAACAAAATCCACTGCTGCTTCTGCCACCCCCGCTTCTACTATTCCTTCTGTTACCGTAACTGTTGAGTCTGTTGCTCCTGCTCCCGTTGTTGAGAAGAAGCCTAGAAAGACTAAGGCACCTGTTGCTGAGGTTGCTGCCCCTACCTCTGTAGAGACTGTTGCTCCCTCTGCCGATGCCTCTTCTGTTCCCGTTGAGGCCGCGGCACTCCTAGATGTTGCCACCCTGTCTTCCAAGCTGACCGATTTCAGCTCTAAGATCCAGGCTGTTGCCAACCTTTTGTCCTCCATGAAGTCTGATTACAAGACCCTTGAGAAGACTGTTGCCCGCGAGCTTAAGCAGGCAACCAAAGCCAAGGGTAAGAACAGACGTTCTTCTGCTAACAAGCAGCCCTCTGGCTTCGTTAAGCCTACCAAGATCAGTGATGAGCTCATCAAGTTCCTTGGCAAGGAGGCTGGCACCGAGATGTCTCGCGTTGAGGTCAGTAAGGAGATTAACGCCTATATCAACTTACACAAGCTCAAGGACGAGAAGTGCGGCAGACAGATCAACCCTGATGCCAAGCTCACCAAGCTTCTTAAGGTCCAGAAGGGCGAGGTCCTCACCTTCTTCAACCTCCAGAGATACTTGAAGATCCACTTCATCAAGGCTGTTGCCCCTGTTGTTGCTTAAGAAAACATGTGTTATTTTTTCACTCTTCCCTAGAAAACATGTGTTATGTTTTCACTCGTTGCTTGTTTAATGGATTAATCATTATAATAAAAAATCAAATAAATGTTATTTGATTTTTTCACTTAATCTTATAAAAGTATAATTATTAGACTCTCTTTGCTGATTTGCTTCTGCGCTTACTTTTAGAATTTTTCATAGTGCCATTTTTTGCTAAAGAAGATCCGCTTCCCAGATCTACTTTTCCAGATTTAATATATTCTTTTACGCGACCGATTATAACACCTAAATTTGCTTTATCTTTTTTGTTTTTAGAAAAATAAGTTATGCAAGCTCTCCAATTTGTTTTATCAGGTAATGCCATTTGTATATATTTAACACACAAAGTATTTAAATAATATGTGTTAAATTATTCATAATAATGTCCGAACCCTCACCTGTCCGATATGTAATTGAAGAAACCGAAGAAGAACCAATTGTTCCAATTGATCCAATTAAGGAATTCATTGACGCAACGAAACCGCATCTTATCATCATGACTCCTTGTTATAACAGTTCCATGTATGTTGGCTACACCCAATCATTGATTGCCACCCTGTTTTTATGTAAAGAGTATGGAATAGTCGCAAATGTTGTATTTTGCCGCAATGACAGTCTTGTGTCCAGAGCCCGCAACAATTTAGTTGCAAAGGCCATGCATAATAAAGCGGCCACACATTTCTTATTTATTGATGCTGACATCACTTGGAGTCCGGCTGACGTTGTAAAATTAATAATAGCCGACAAACACATTGTGGGCGGCATTTATCCCATCAAGAATTACAATTGGGACGGACTTATGTCAAGTCATCCTAGAAATAGCATTGAGGCAATCAAGAGCCGATATGAAACCAGCATTTTCAAAAACCGATTGACATTAACTGAATTCACCAGGATGAACATGGTGCGATACAATATTAATCATGAATCCAATACAATTAATGTAGAGAAGAATTTGACCAAAGTCCGACATCTGGCAACGGGATTTATGATGATTAAGCGACAAACGTTTGATATGATGTTTAAGGCATTTTCGCACACAAAGTACACGGATGATGTGTCGTTTTTGGAAGGAGACGAAAATTTGAATGCATATGCTTTGTTTGATTGTGGAGTGGAGAATGATCACTATTTTTCGGAAGACTGGATGTTTTGTGACCGATGGCGCAAGATGGGAGGAGAGATCCATGTTGATGTCACTATTAGTTTAGACCACACAGGCATAGAGACATTTGGTGGATGTTTCTTGTCAACTGTGGCATAAAAACAATGGTTTTTGTTTTTACTGTATTTATTGATAAAAACAATGGTTTTTGTTTTTACTGTATTTATTGATAAAAACAATGGTTTTTGTTTTACTGATACTCGTATTTGAACCAAATTGTATAATGTATCATATATTATACAATGAACGAAATAGACAGCTTAACTTTAAAATTGTTGACAAGTAAAAAAAAATACAATTGTTATTTGGAAACGATGGAGCCAGATAAATCGGCGGAGATCAACGAGTTTTACGCAAAAGTGAAAAAATACAAACAACCCATTTTAGAAATGTTTGAAAAATATCTGGAAGATCCGGAATCCCAGACGGCCAATGAAGTAGATGACGCGATAGAGTATTGTTTGAAAAGTATGGTAAAACATTTAGAAATTCGTTCCTCAGAAAACAAGGCTGCCAAAAATGATTATGATGAACAAGATTCTTCAGAAGAAGAAGCCGAAGAAGAATTAGAAGAACCTAAAGAACCTGAAAAATCTCTATGGGGGAACAAAATAAACAAACGTGCAACTATCATGAATTCTTTGGATTCTTTTGTGATAAAAACAAATAAATCCTCCAAATAATTTACAAACAATTGTCCATAATTGCTATTCCAAAATGTCCAAAATTTGTTTCATAACTGCGATTTACGGAAATTATGAAACCAGTTGCAAAAAATTCGCAACGCAAACCGTCCCCACAGACTTTATTTGTTTCACAGACAATCCAAATATATTAAAAAATGGCTGGTTAATTGACACCACACCGCATCACATATCAAATCCGTGCAAATTTGACGATGGATCTTATGTGAATTCCATGTGCAACAATTTCCACACATTTAATATTGCCAAGTATTATAAACAATCATTTCAACGGATTCCAATTTTGTGGAAATATGATGTTATTGTTTGGCTAGATGGCACCTTAGAAATCACGTGCAACACAACTAGCGAATATCTGCTTTCACATATTCACGCCAAAAAAATCATTGGTTGGCATCATGAAATGAGGTATGGAAAACTGATAGAAGAAGCACAAGCATCCGTTAATTTTTTCAGATATAGCAGTACTTTTTGGAATGGGCAACATCAGCCATATCAAGACGTGGCGACGCAGTTCAATGAATACATGGACGAAGGATACAATGAAGCGGCATTCAATAGAGAAACCGCGCACACTCCACACATGGGAGTATGGATAACGTGTTTTGTGGCATTTTCAAATAAAGATCCGGAAGTCACAAAATTCTTGGATTTGTGGTATTTGCAAACATTGAAATACACCACGCAAGATCAAATTGGATTCCCCTATGTTTGTCAAAAACTCAATATGATTCCATATACGCTTCCGAATAAGGATGTGCCAGGAGATTATCCTCATGTCATGACACGATTTTACATTAAACACGATCATCATAAATGATCAAAAGGAGAAAAATTGATCATTTTTTGCTTTGACCGAATCAAAGCATAAAATAAAATATCTTTAACAAAATGAACACTATTACTAATCCTATATTATTACAAAGTTTGAAAATCCAATACGGCCAAGTGGACGACATTGGTAATGGCCGCACGCAACAAGATGATTCGTGCGTCATAATTAAACCCGAGATTGACTGCGCCGTTTTCGCGGTCGCCGATGGTCATGCTTCTGAAACTGGACACATTGCCGCGAATACTTGTATGGCCGCCATCAAGGAATTTACAGATGCCAATCTAAGCATTTTAGCCGAAAATTCCCTACAATTTTTGGAAAGATGCTATGCCTATGCCCATGAACAAATTCGCGAGGCATTTGCAAAACATTACACAGAAAAGGGGTTTGAAGTTAAACTGGAAGCCAATGGCATTTTACTTAAGCGCCGATTTCCCACCCACAGTTTTGCCAACATTGTGGGTGGGTCAATGCTTACAATTGCTGTGTTGAATGGCACTAAATTATACATCGCAAATGTAGGCGATTGTGACGCACACTTGTATGTTGATAAGCCAATTTTGACACAAAACATGTTAAAATACGAGATTGATGTTGCGACTGGTAACACAAATAAGACAATTAATGACGACACAAGTGAAACAATGCGATTGGAGCTCACTCGCGACCATTCGCCTATGAGTGCCGATGAATATTGCCGCGTGCGAGAATTTAGACCATCTCCAGCGGATCCTAATAAGGCCGAGTTGTTGTTCGTTTATGATGACCAAGAGAAAGAGAAACCATTTTGCGAACCAGTGTTTTCTGTGTCCGAAGACGGGACACCTGTGGTGAGAGACGACGTTCCCTATTATTTTAAGAATGTGCGCGAGGAACGCGCTACATATGTGTCGGTGCCAAATGACGCAGATTATATAGACGCGCTGGCATCTACTAGAGCCATGGGCGATTTCAATATAGGAAATTATGGCGTCACGCCTAAACCTGAGATTCAGTCGGTTGATTTGAATGCCATATTTGAACGCACTGATGTGGCATGTATGGTTATTGCTACTGATGGCGTTTGGGACAATTGGCTGCCCGAACAAGTTACTAAATTTATGATGGACAAGTCGTGTTTGAATGCCATTGAAACAGATTTAGAAAAGGGCGCGCTAAGAGTCACAAAGTCATTCATGATAAGAAACAATAAATCGGCACAAAAAAAATTTAAAGGTGGTGCCGATAATGCCATGAGCATTGTGGTTTATTTTAAGCCGCGCGAATTAATATTGAAAGAATCCGATTTACACCATTGAAGAATTAAAATGGGATATTTTAATTCTCCAAGGGAGCGGTATCGGTAACGATTTAAAGGTGGAAGATGTTGATGAATAAAAAACATAAATAAATACAAAAATAAATACAAAAATAAATACAAAAATAAAAAACATAAATAAATATTTATTGTGAGGTTTTTTTCTTATTATCTAACGACTTGCCACAACACACACAACTTGTGCGTCCGATTGTCAATAAAACATTGCCAGCATGTGGTTCCCTTAATTTCGTCAGGCGCGTCTTTTATGGCTTTTTTTTCATTATTATTGTATGCTTTTATGTAGGCAGTGATGTTCTTCTCATATGAAGAATTTGTATTGGGAACCGAGAATTGAAAGCCGATCATGGAAGCAATAATATCTTTGAACTCGGTGGGTAGAGTAAGCAGCGCAACAATACGTCTTATAACTTCGGTTTTTTGTTCCTTTGATAGGGTTGTGCCATTGAAGTTGGCAAGAATGTAATCCTGTTCCTCTACTGGAATGTCAATAATATAAGGCACGCGTTTCTTGCCGCGTTGACTGACGACTTGTCCCGAAGTCAATAAGTTTCTATGATTAGAAGGATGCATTTTTGACGGTTTAGCTTCCACTTCGCCCGCCTTGGATTTGATTCTGGCCGAAGTGTAATCTGCTAGCGCATAATCACAATCATTGTTAAACCAGTTCAAATATTCCTCAATGGCATGCAAATCAGTATAATGAGTCGGTCTCAAATCAACATTCAGTTCATCGCCGGAATACTCATAATTGTCGCAAAACCGCGCCGCCAATGATTGCGCCGTTGCCGTGGTATTGCGTTTCTTCGGAATCATCTCATAAGTTCCGCCTACATGTTTGCGCACAATGCGCTTAGACGCGCGCCAAAACCCCTTTACAAAAATGATGGTGTGATGAGTCGGTGCGTGCTCCATGATTTCATCTATTTCCGAAATTCTCGTCTCAGAATTGTGAGTGGTATGTTTCCAACCTAGCAATGTGGTCGCGTGATATATATTCTCCATGTCCATTTTATGAGACACGCGAATTGGGAAATATTTCTTAGTAGTTCCGGTATATCTTTCATTCCATGTATTCAAGAGAGCCAATGCCTTCTCTCGCGAATCTAATATAGGCGCAACAATGATTCGCCCATCATCCGTCATGGACTGGAATCCTTTGTATGTGGGTCCGGGCACAAGCTTCACTATACATGCTTTATCTTTCCATTCCTCGGATTGTAAATCATATGAAACCGACTCGGGTGTAGCCGAAATATCCAACATTTTCATTTGGCGTTCCTTAACAGTTGCGTAATCTGTCAAGCCGGCGCCCCTCAACATCTTAGATCCCGTCATATTTTTACCGGAAGCAATATGACATTCGTCTGTCAATAGAAATCCATTCTCCAACTCGGCAATTTTATCGGTATTTTTAAGCAAATTGCCGCGATGTATAACGTTTTGAACAAAACATGGCAGCATATTCTTTTTGAATTGTTCTTCCCAATCCTTGTCACTCATCCCGCACGAAATGTACATGTCTTTTATGTCTACACAGTGATTATTGTCCGGGTGAGTGCCTAATAATCGCATGACTTCTAATGCTGTGCCGGTCTTGCCGGTTCCGGGTTGAGCCACTAGACAAACGTGGGTCTTGCCTTCGCAGAAGGCAGTAACGCTTTTGACGGCAGATTCGCGTTGATTGGGATATACAATTTGTTTATTTGATCTGCGGGCCCATTCTTCCTTGTGAGCGAATTCGCGATTGATAGTTTCGCGTTGTTGATTTATTCTAAGTTCAAAATCGGATATCATTTTAGTAAGTTTATTTTATTTTTATGAATGGCGAGCAATTTTTCAAAAAGATCAATTTTTGTCACGCAAAAAAATGAATATAAAATGTATAATGGAAAAAAATATTCGTTTCTACGACAACGAAGAAAAGAATTGGACCGCCGACATGAGCACATTTGAAGACCATATTGATTGGTTCCATGTAGATGAGACCACTTCCAATGAGGTCATTTCCAATACAACCGGCAAAAATCATGAACAAAATCAAGAATACATAGATCATTATCTTGCTCGTGGAAATACTTATGCGGAATTTTTGAATAAAATGGATTCCAAGGATAAGAAAAAGATATTGGACAAGGAACATCCAAACAACGGAATTGACGACAATTTAGCTGAATTAAATGCGTGGATTGGTCAACGATCATCATCGGCGCGTAAATTATTGTTTGATTGGGATAGAACTATCACCGTGGTGGAAGGCATGCAATTCAGCGGTTTGTCCGGAGATGTTAAATTTGAAGACATTATTGAATTTGTTATGGGCGGACACACACGTTTCCGCCGACTCCAACAGATGATTAATAATTGTTTTGCGTCAGGAGTTCAGGTGTTTTTTATTACTCATAATCCCAACGCAAGATTTTCTAGTCCGAACCGCAGATTATATTTAGAAATGATTAACGCTCTTGTGAATAGACATGTTGATCCCAATTCGGTTTTGTTTTCAAGTGGTGATTATGGATTTAAAAAACATAATGCTGCCAATGCCGCTCTGCCTGGCATTCTTACTGTTAGGAAACCGATTGCTTCCAAAACTGTTAAAGCTAGATCTAGAACTCCGTCGCCGCCTTCGGCGGCCAAATCTAGGTCTTCATCCCCATCGGCAAGATCAAGTAGTCCTGATTATTCAAAGATGAAGAAAGATGATTTAATGACCGAATGCCGACGACGCGGAATCGCATGTAATACAAAAACTCTTAAAGAAGATTTAGTTAAATCCCTTACAAAGAAGGGTGGCAAAAATAAGACTCGTAAAAACAGAACAAGAAGAATAAGATTTAGATTATAATAAATTCAAATGAACTTTCAACAATCCATTTTTACTAACAATGAAAACATTTTCTCTATCGGCTACAGGAATTCCTTCACCCTCCAATTCCACAATTTGGCGTTTGCAAAATCGGATTCTCTCCATCTTGACTGATTTTTTTAGAGACCCGATAGAGAATTCCAATTTTCCTGTTTTCCATAGTTGATCTGCGGATTCCTCTATCTCTACATTCAAAACATAATCATATTCTTCTTCATCTATCCAAATATTAGGAGGCAACTCCGGCAAACAATGAACTATTAATCCCTCTTTTTCATATTCCAATAGAGAATGCCAAAGAGGCACTATGATTCCTTCATCCTCCAATTTACAAACATTTGACATCATCAAATCATCTATATTCGGATTCAATAATATATGTCTATGGCTTTTGTCTGAATCATCCGACATTTTCCGAATTTTCTCAAAAAACTCATCCGACAAATGTAGAACATGTTTATATGATTCCAAGATCACACACAACTTAGAAACTCTATCGGGCGAGCAAAGCAGCAGACGACCCATGAATGCCAAAGCCTTTTCTTCACACATCCCCACCACCTTCATCAATATAGGATGGAAAATCTTCCGTTGAAAATGCTCATTATTATACAAGGTTTCAAAAAACATGGATGCAATTCCGGTATAATTATCCCTATCTATTTGAGGAACAAAACCCTTGTCCAATTGATCTAACAGAAAATCATGGGCTTCTTTTATCTCGCGATATTTGTCGGTGGCATTTGATGCCGTATTCCTGTCGGGATGCCATTTGAGTGCCATATATTTGTATTGTTTTCGCACGGTCTCTATTGTAGGATTGGAATCCACTATTTCCAGCACTTCACATGCTCTGTGGCAATTCATTGTATCCATTGATCTTAATTATCATGTAATGAAACATACTTTCTAAATGGTAAATCGGCCGATAATTATTGTTGAAATATTTTAGAAAATTATAAGATCGGGTCATCACATCACTAATTGATTCACCCTTCAAATAACCATTCTCTATCAGATTACACAAAATATGCCATACGCATTCCACCACATCCAAGTTGTAAACAAAGATGTCATATAAAGCGTCGCGGAACTGCGCATGGACCAATTTGCTCGGCGTCAATAATTGTTCAATTATATTGTTACAAACAATATTGAATATGTCCGCCGGAACCGCCTCTGCCGAAGCCAGCTTGGAAAAGTATCGCAGCTCCTTCAGATTTACTATTTCATTCACGGCTGTTTCATTTACAATTGCCTTTGCAGCATTAGAATATCCATTATTTCGCAGATTTCCAATCTTTTGTGTGAAATCTTCTTCTACATTTGTTGTTGTAATAGTAACGTCGTCAGCCGGTGATGATTTCACATATTTGCGAGGTTTATGAAGTTGCATGGCTCCAATTAGTTCAATGTATTTTTCTCTATCGGGGCGTTTCACATAGATGATTTCACAAGAAGACAAAATATTGTTCGGAATAAAACTCATGTGTTCGGTGATTATCAAATATTTCAAATGGATCGGCGAAAATCTGGAATTGTATTCCTGAATATAACTATAAAAAATCTCCAACAATTCTGTATGAATCATATGGAAATTCTTACACATAATAATTGCGCATTTGCCGTTGTCGGGTTTCACAGAAACTATATCCACGATCTGTTGAATAATGTCATGCCAAATCAGCTTTGAATTACATCCCAATAGAGACATGTCAATTTCATAATGGATATCACTTATGTGATAAGTGTAATCGTATTTCTCGGTCTGAATACTGATTTTCTTGTCGTTAGACAGACCGCTTGGACTGTATTTTTGTATGGCGGCGAGGGCCTGAGTATATTTACCGGATCCGGGAGGGCCATAGAAAATCAGATTGGTGAGCTGAGATATGTGTTGTGGGAACTTTTCAAAATAGGGCAAAAGTTCGGGATGGAGATTGTATATTTTGTAGGAATTCAAATAGTCTTCATAATGTGTTTCATAAAATTTCATTAATGATGGCAATGATATTTTATTTGAAAAAACTCTATATTTATTTTATCCATAAATAATATAAATAATGTCTGGAATATGGTTGTACACTTCTTTGAGAATGGTTCTTATTATTATTGTTTTGGTCGGCGGAGTTAATTGGGGCACCACCGCCATGGGATTTAACATTGTTGAGAAAATCAACTTGGCTCTATCGCGCATCTTTCACAAACGGTTGTGGATAGATCGCGTGATTTACGTTTTGGTTGCCGCGGCAGCCATTATTCTTGCGTTTGATCGCACCTTGTGGTTGCCCTTTTTAGGAGAAACCGTTTTGCCCAGTTCTTTAATTCCTCTGAAGGAACAATCTGGGTCTACAAAGATCAAGGTAAAAGTTGCACCGAATACCAAGGTGGCATACTGGGCGGCTTTGCCTCCTAAGGAGGCTGGTTCCAACGATGAACCCGTTGAAACTGCCTATGGAAAATACGGAAATAGCGGCGTTACCATGTCTAACGATGAAGGTGACGCGACTCTATCATTTGAGAAAGGAACTGGCTACATTGTGCCAAGCGGCAGAAAAATAGATAGTCATGTCCACTACCGCGAATTGCCGGAAGAATATGGATTGTTGGGTCCTATTCGGACAGTATTTGTTTAAACCGATGAATTTGGAAGATTGGCTGAATTTGTTGCTCCTGTAATAGTTCCTTTGGGATTTGGAGCAGTGCCTAAATAAGTTCCATTATTTTCAATAGTTCCGGAATTAGCAAGTGTTTTATCTGAAGGAATAGAAAGTGTTTTTCCTGAAGGAATTATAAGTTTTTTTCCTGAAGGAATTGTAAAATTTCCATTTAATGTGTATATATTTGAACTCAGCGTTGCTATATTTATCAAAGGAATTTCCGTCACAGAACTATCATTAATAATTCCTGAATTATTTATGGTTCCAGAAATTGTTTTTGAAGTATTAATTATTCCCAAATTAGCAAGAGTTCCAGAATTCGCAAGAGTTCCAGAATTCGCAAGAGTTCCAGAATTGGTAAGGGTTCCAGAATTGGTAAGGGTTCCATTGTTTGTCACGATGCCTTCAATAGTCAAGGTTTTTTCAAAAGCAATAGTTAAAATTTGTCCCACATGAATCACAAGATTCTGATAACTTTGAATTGTAATATCGGTTGTTTGGTCTATTTCTTCTAGACGTATAGGCGTTAATTGAGTTATATTTTGTAATAAATCCGTGCCATTAATAGATTGTGTTTTTTTGGGAGTTTTTGACAATCCAAATGAAAGATCTGAAAAATTAGTTTGACCTTTAATATTTTGTATTCTTGTATTTTTTTTAGGCAAGCTGTCATTTTTCACAGATTTAAATTTGGTTGAATAAATAGCCACATAAATAGAGGCAACAATTGAAACTATAAATATTAAAATTTGTGCATAAATAGTCATTGACAAATTTCTAATGTCCTTATCTTTCTCATTCCAAAAAGAAAAACTATAAATCAATCCAATTAGCAAAAGTGTTGACGCATAGAATCCAGTGTTGAATATGAACAAATTGTCACGCTGATATTGCCCCAAACTTAGATCATATGATTTCACCTGAGCAATCCGATCCATATATGATTTTAAAACGGTGCCAATTCCATAAGAGTTAAGAATAACTGATAATAACGCAACAGCTATAATTCCATAAATTATGTATGGACTTGTCGCATTCAACATTTGATATAGTTGTGTATTCATGAATCCAGCAAAATATTCATTTCTATTTTTTGCCACAAACAACCAAGACACCGCAAAAATAAAAACAAGTATAAAATAACCAAATATCTTCAGATGCCGATTGTAGACATAAACTATGCTGGCAAAATACATAATTCCGCACATTACCATGAATCCATGCGTTTCTGAAAAGTCTTTTTCGTCTGCAAAGCCTTTTCTTGTTTCATTAATACTATTACTCATTTTACAATAAATATTATATATTATGTATTGTAAATTTATCCATTCACATCAACGTCTTCAAATATACATGAGTAAAAAAACATCTCTGACGCGTCTTTCAAAATTTGATTCTGCATAGTTATTGTCACAAGTCTAGATAAAATATATTCAATATTTTTGATTTTCAAGTCAAACACATTAGCAAATTCATTGCTAATATACATGTTTTGTTTAAGAGCCCGAATGGACAACAATTTTGTTTTAAAAAAATCACACACATGAGTTGATATGATCTCCTTCATTTTTTCAGAACACATTTCATCTGAAACCCACGATCCTTTGTCATTTTTTTCCCATTTCTGTTGCACTATATCCACACACCTAAATTGGGTGCCGCAAAACTTGTAAAGCAACATGGCAAAATCAAATGATGAAGGTGATAATATACAAAGTTCAATCAACTCGTCCGCTGCAATTTTTTCAAGGCTTTTTCGCACATGAATTGTCGCTTCCATCCTAGCATAAGAATTTTGGATCTTTCGGTTTTTTCTGGGTTCATATTTCTTTTCCAGCGCCTTCATGTATTCGCAATCATTTCCATCTTCATCTTTTGGTTTGGGAGGCGGCGGTGGAGGCGGCGGCGGCGGATTATTTTCCCTTTCAAAAACCGGATTGCGTTTTTTAAAGAAAATATTATCAGGTCGGTTTTTCATATGATTCAACATTCAAGGAACGAGTATAAACTAAGCACTAGTTTATTTTATAAATACATTATATTCTATTTTAATTCTTTCGCTATTTTAACTTTTATGTGATGAGTTTCTTCTATCCATTTTATCAAATCACTCTTTTCACATGTGCCAAACCCTTGTTCAAAATTGCGCAAATCCAGGAATCTAGGTTTCTTCATGGCCTTTGTTTTGTAAAATATATAAGGTCCAAATTTCCCTTTCCGAATACTCAAATCCGGCGTTAATTCTCTTAAAATTGCCGATGACGTTTCCGTTACTGAATCCAACAATTTGATGGCATCCTCTATCGTTTCTATCGCAATTCCCTTCTTCACACTGGCTTTAACGTCTTTGTGTTCTAAATACGGTCCAAATTTGCCCCGTTTCAAATATACAGGCGCGTCTTCATAGATCCCTAAAATCCTGTCTTCCGATTCCGCTAAATCCTCCAACGAATATTCACCCCTTTCCAGCTTTTCCATGTCTATTTTCAATCCCTTCTTAACCGATTTGAAAACCGGTTTGCCGTCTTCGGTCTTATTATTCTTGTGTTTCAACATCATTCCGGTTTTTCCATAAATAAGCAAATGATCCTCACCAATAGGATATGATTTTTTCTCCAAACCATCCAATTTCTTAATTAATTTGTCCAATTCTCTATCGCACTCTTCGCACAACTTGTGTCCAAATTCTTTTCCATCGGCCACCAAATCCAACCTCAATTCCATGTTTTTGGTGTAATCATACGAGAAAAAATTTGAAAAGTGCTTCAATAGGAATTCCGTCACTGTGATTCCCATCGGATTTATTACCAATTTCTTATGTTCCGCTCCCATCATCTTCTTAACTAAATTCATAGTCATTGTGCCCTCTTTCAACATATATTCGCGGCATTCTACTTCCTCGCCTTTCACATCAGTTTTCTCTACATAATTGCGGGTCTGGATCACATCGGCCAACATGGAAAATGTAGAGGGGCGTCCTATGCCAATTTTGTCCAAATTATCAATGAGACTGGCCTCCGTATATCGGCTATGTCGGTTAGTAAATCCTACTACGGTTTTTATATAATTATATGGAATAGTTTTGTCCTTCACGTATTGTAGACGCAATATTGTTTCCGAAAAAAACAATTTCATATGTTCTATTTCTTTTGCGGCTTTGTTGTCCATTTTGATTACATCCAAGAACCCGCCAAATTTGGGCGTCTCTATCGCGTGTTTATATGCGAGCACTTGATTCCCTTCGGAAATAGTTGGAGCTGTTATCTCAAGCGGCAAACAATTGAATGTGGCCGCCGACATACAACTCTGTATAGTATTTCGCCAAATCATCACATACACTTTCTCCAGCTTCTCTTGACCCAGCACTATTTCATGCATTGCTATATTGGTCACGCGAATAGCCTCGTGGGCTTCGCTTGTGCCTTCACTTGTGCCTTCACTTGTAACCGTCTCAATATTGACATGGTTTTTCGTCCATTTGTCCTCTATATACTTGGCGGCAATTTCCGTGAAAACCGGCGAATACTTGCGGCTGTCGGTTCTCATATAAGTAATGTGTCCGAGTTGATACAGAGTTTGACAGCACGCCATCACATCCTTGGATCCCATACCAAAAGCATTACTTGCCGCCTGTAGCAAAGTGGCAGTATTAAAAGGTTTGGGAGGTGATTTGACAGATTCTCGCATTTTGCCGATAGAGAGTTCATGTTTATGTGATTTTGATTTTTCCAAGAACGTCTCTATCTCTTCATAGGAATTTAGTTCCTTGTTTAATTCAAACAAATAATCTTGCGAAAAAAACGCGGCCTGGACGCGATGTTTAAGCCCCCTGTCCGCCGCCGACTTTTTAGCCTCCATTTCATTTTCATATACCAATCTTAGCGCGGGTGTTTGACAACGCCCGGCAGATAAGGCACCAGTCGCAGTACCAGAACAAATATGCTTCCACAATAGAGGTGAAATCTTGAATCCAACCAACATATCTAATACTTGTCGGGCTTGTTGCGCTTTAACCATATTCATATCTATTATGCGAGGATTGGCAACAGCGGCAAGTAGAGCCGGTTTGGTAATTTCATGGAAAATGATTCGCTGAGTGGTGGCGACAGGCAGATCAAAAATATCGCATATATGCCACGCAATAGCTTCGCCTTCTCTATCGTGATCGGATGCCAATATGACATTTTCTTTGGGATATCCTGCGATGATTCCGCGCATTTTGTCTACATGCGCCTTCTTGTCTGGGTCAATGTCAAATGTAATGGCATAATTGTTTTTCACATCAATACTTTTTAATCCGCCGATCATGCGCATGTGCCCATTGCACGCAATACATTTATAATTGTCGCCTAGATAAGACTCTATTTTACTACATTTGCTGCTAGATTCAACAATGAGTAGAAAATTATTGGACTTGACAAGTTTTGTTTTTGGAGGCATTGTGTCTAATAATTAAACACACAATGCATTTATATTTTGTTTAAATGTAATTAAATATACAAAACCAATTTACAAACAAAAATATAATTAATAAAAATGATACAGTCTCTATTTCCTGCGAAGAAAAATTTAATAACTGATTTAAAAAATTTGAACGCTCTTGGCTTTTGTTTGTACATTTCATATCTATGTTATTTTGACAAACTTGAAAATTGTGATATTATATTATCAGCATATTTGATATTTGATTTGTTTTTTTCGTCAAATGAATACAGTTTACACCACATTTTAACGCTAAGTCTAACTTCTTACAAATCCATGTATGGAATTAGCTATGAAGACTATGTGACGGCATCAAGACCATTTTTAAAAACTGAGTATAGCAGCATTTTTTTATTAATTAAATATTTCTATGACGAAAAAGTGTCAGAATCATTTAAAAAAAACAGATTCTCCAAAATATTATATGGAATAAATGATTTGGCATTTATAACAACATTTGTCAAATTTCGCGTATTTGACTTGTACACAAATACCATACAAAACAAAGAAATACACTATATAATTGACAATTATTTGTATGAAGATAGTTACAAAAGTTGTATTCAATTTACGCAATTTTACGCTGGAATGTGTGGATTATATTTGTTAAATTTTTATTGGTTTTGCTTAATAAGCAAAAAATTATACAAACAATTTGTGATTCACGCGTTTCCGCAAATTAATACAGACAAGTTTGCTGAACGCATATTATCATGGACAATGTTTGCCGCGATTTTGCCATATGTTTACAATATGGCCTTATTCAAATCACAATACTTATATGACATTGTGGGAATAACTATTTTGTCATTTGCTTCGCATTATTATCATAAACACAAAAGTATCATGTTTAATTCTGACAAAGATGTTTATATAATGGATTCTCACCTGGTTGATGGAATGAAAAAACATGATGAAAATGCCAGCATATTATATTTTGCAGATCAGGCATCTATACATTTTAAATCATTTCTATCATTAATTGCCATGGGTGGCGACATGGGAACAACATCGGCAATAATTCATGTTACTGGTTTTCTTGGGTCGCAATTGTATGCGTCACTTCAGCCGCAAATAGTTCAACATGCATCCGGCATGACGGAAGATAATATTATTCACATGAATGTGTTAAATACATGTGTCATAGTTCCCATATTATATGATTTGATCCACATTATTTGTTTGTCGGAAGATCGCATAATTCAAACACAAATAGCATTAACAATTGCGACAATTGGAATAGTTTTAAAACTCAAACCGCTTTATAAGCTTAACCATTTGGTAGTGCATTTTTTAGTGATTTTGCAGACATGGTATATAGCAAGCGCCATAATGAATGTTTCACCGTCTATTGAATGAAATAAAA
>Ga0315909_10001464_pt1 | contig 31972 bp, 36 predicted proteins | sample LakEriMetagenome_11_FD_203527 | JGI IMG/M metagenome (GOLD analysis project Ga0315909, IMG submission 203527) | Freshwater fungal communities from buoy surface, Lake Erie, Ohio, United States - Buoy 2 MA125 | ecosystem: Environmental > Aquatic > Freshwater > Lake | place: USA: Lake Erie, Ohio... | reverse complement strand
GTATGGCGTTATAAAGAAAAGAATGGTGTAGAAGATTTGAAAAAAGCTAAGGTTTACTTAGACAAGCTTATAGCCGAGATGGGGAACAAATGAGACTAATTAAATGCACTACAAGTTTTTTAGTTGGGTTTTATATTTCTTTTGTGCTAACGCTTTCTATAGTTGGCTGGATTATAGCCACTGAGTTTGTATCAAAGACTAGTTTAAAAACAAATATTGTTTATATTGATGGGAGGGTGTACGATGTTAAAGAGCGCAAGTGAGATAGAAGGTATTTACTATTCTACAAAAACTGGAAGAGTTTTTGAAACTGTGCGAGATGGGCATGGTTTTGTTATCATTAGATATTGCGATAACGAATATCCGGAGTTTGGACCGTGTGTAACAGAGGGTACTTTTAAAATACAGTACATGTTAGATGTATATGAAGACGTAATTAATTATTGTCACGAAGGTATCTAGTGTCTGCTATAGCATTTCTAATTTGTATTCTATGTTTGGTTTATGTTTACGCTAAGCAAATTGTAAAACATAAAGAAACCATAGACTCTTACAAAAAGCAATTAGAGGCTTATAAAAAGCTTGTGCCAGATTACGGCTCAATTATCCCCATGGCTCATTTCCGAGAGATTGTTGGGGAAAAAGAAGCTAAGATACACCATCTTAAAGAAGACTATTCCAAGATTGAAAAAGAGCTTTCTGAGCTTAAATCTCAGCAACAAAGTAAAAGCGTGAGACTTGGATTAATTTCTGAGAATGTTCTTCCATTTCATGAAGATTTTAAGTACAATGTAAAAGATCTCGTGCCGATGTTTCGACCAATCGATTACGTCGTTTTTTCAGAGGATGAGATTGTGTTTCTTGAGATAAAGGTTGGGACGAGCCAGCTTTCAGAGAAACAAAGAAATATACGTTCTTTAATCCAACAAGGTAAAGTTAGGTTTGAGGAGCATAGAATTAACGAAAATGGTTATTCCGTAAAGGAGAGTCATGGGAAGGAATCGCAAGGCTAACCTAGAGTTTGAGTACGCACTTGAAAGACAAGTTAAGGAATTAAAAGAGGAAAATGCTAAATTAAAAAAGTTGTTGCGAGAAAAGGAAAAAACTGGTAAAGTTGAGAAAGTTGAGACTCCCAAGATTAAGAAGTCTGTTGAAAAGGAATGTCCTAGTTGTGGGGCTAAAGTTAAAGTGTCTCTATTACCAATGGGATCATTAGAATTATGCGGTGCTGCTTGTGGGTACAGAGCTGTTATAAAAAATAAAAAGGAAGACTGATGAAAAAAGATATGGGAATAAAAGTTAAGTTGGATCAAATCATAAATAGCGAAGCTTTAGACGCTTCTAGTAGAGAGTGGGTAACAGCTAAAAAAGCAACCATACTAGCTAACAACCAAGGAACTTTGATCGAAGCAGAGGAAGGCGGCTTGTATTTAATTCCAGTTGGACTTTGGTTTAGAAGTAGTCTTTATAATAAAGGTCTATCTCAGGTTGATGATTTTAATAGACTGCAAGATCTTGGTCTTACTGCCATAAAAGATAAATTAGTTAGACATCAAGAAAAACAGGAAAAGAAAGAAGCTCCTGTTAAGGAAGTGGGTAATAAAAATGGACAAGAGATTCGAAGCCAAAATAATGTCAGCACTAAGAAAGCTGACAAAACAGTGGCCCCCAATATTGAAAGCGAAAAAAAAGACTAAGATAGGCCCTGAATTACATCAGTGTCCTTTGTGTGATCAGATCATTTACACGGGAAAAAGATCGATTGAGCTTATTCAAATAGAGCATCCTACTGCCATTGCTGGTAGAATGGACGCTGATCATATACAGCCAGTTGTAGCGGTCGAAGACTCTGGAAAAGAAAAAGACTGGAACAAAATAATCTCCAGAATGTTTTGCGAAGAGGATAATGTCCAGAATATTTGTTGGATTTGCCACAAGAGCAAGAGCTTAGAAGAACGTGTTGACAGGGTAAAGGCTAGGAAGGAGAATAAGAAATGACTGACGAAAAGCTCATTCGTGACAAGATTGCTGACTTTGTATTGAAGGAACGAGGCGAAACTTTAAACACTAGAATTGCGTCTCAGGAAGAATTGCTTGGGTTTATAAAAAACAAAGTGTTGGAAGAAGCGAACGAAGTTGTAGAAGCAAAGAACGTAGAAGAGTTGGCTGAAGAAATCGGAGATCTTTTAGAGGTTATAAAGGCGTTAGCTATCAACCAAGATATAGTTGACTTAGTATTCTCAAAAAGGGAAGCTAAGTTCTTAGAAAGAGGTGGATTTGAGAACGGAGTTATTTTAGTAGGAGGTTGTAAGAAATAAATATTGTTTTTTCTTACATGCTATGATATAACTTAGACACAAACAATTACGTTTGTTTTTTTATTATTGGAGAATTCATGATTAAGTATTTGTTAGTATTGGCGTTGCTCTGCAATATTGCTAATGCCGCACCTGTAAACATTACACTGACAGAAAACAATTCTGTTATATTTAACGATCAAGTAACTTCAGAGCTTGTGTCTAAGAAGACTTTAGAGATCATGTCCAAGTCTTTAAAAGCATCTCCTATCTATTTAGTTCTAGATACTCCCGGAGGTTCAGTAACAGCTGGCTTGCGATTTGTAGACTCAATTAAAAGTTTAGGAATTCCTGTCCACACTATCACAATCTTTGCTGCTTCCATGGGATATCAGTTTGTTCAAGAGCTGGGAACTCGGTACATTATTCCTTCTGGGACTTTGATGAGTCATCGTGGTTTCTTAAGCGGAGTGTCCGGACAAGTTCCCGGAGAGCTAAATTCTAGAGTGAATCATATCCAGTCAATCCTGTCTGGAATGTCAGAACGAGCCTCTAAGAGAGTTGGAATGACCAAAGAAGCTTATGACGCTGCTATTGTGAATGAGCTGTGGCTTAATGGTAATGAAGCTGTAGACAAGAAACACGCAGATGCTTTGGCTAACGTGAAGTGTGCTGATAATCTCCTGAGAGAAACTTACGAACAAGATGTTAGAACTCCGTTTGGTATAGCAACTTTACAATTTTCTAAGTGTCCTTTAATCTCAGCTCCGCTAAGTTTTAAGTTTAACAGAAGTGTAAAGCCTGAGGAGATCGAAAAAATTAAAAGAGCTGTAGAATTAAAAAGAAAGAATTTGAATTTAATTTTTTAAGGTGCTATAATGGAAAAGTCTATAGAGGAATTGTTAAAGCTAGTTCAGGAAAAGTCAACTTCTAAAGTAAAGGCTAAGTCTGAAAATAGAGATGTTCTTGATTTTATTAACGAATTGGAAATTCAATCAGGAACACAAGCAATACCAAACTATTTGATTTTTTATATTTACAGATCAATCTGGAGAGTGGATCAGCCAAAAAGAAAAGCAAAGAAGATAACTTTCTTTCAGACTTTTGGTAAACACTTTCCAGATTATCGAAGAAATAACCAGAGATATTACATGCTTAAAGAAGGTCTATTTGAAGTTAACGAGGAGTTGCTAAAAGCTGCAAAACAATATGACAAACAACATTGGAAAAGTAAAAAAGCACAAAAGAAAGTTTCAGAACTTGAGTAAGAAAGGAGCCAGATTACATAGGCAAGATTTTATAGAATCTGAGTATGTAAATGGAGTTTTTAACTTAGACGGGGAGCGTGTAATACGCCCTTTAAACGCAGAAGAAAAAGAATTTCTAGATTCCTATTATAAAGAGTTTGTACATTCTACTTTTGTCACAGATTCTGAGTCTAATCATCTCTTTAAAATAGCTAAACGAATGACAAAAAATCCTGAGAATGTTAAGTTTTTTAACGAGAATGGATTCTTTCCTGAAGATGTCGAAGCCGCAATTGTTAAGTTTAATGAAAAAAGTAAGGCTCTGGGAAATCTGGCATATAGCTTTTGGGACCAAAGAGAGATAAACTCTGACGACTATAAAAGACGTTACGACATCCAGAATAACTGCACCAAGGGAATTACGGTTGAGTCTTTTGAAGAAATCCAGTACGTATCTAATTCTGATGAAATAACAAATACTACAATTGAAGATCTCATTACAGAAAGCGAGGAGTGATGCATTTTAAAGTCAAAAAAGACCAAGAAACTAATCAGTTCTATATAGACTGGGAAGATTTAAAAGACATGTTTGATTCTCCAGATTTGGTAAACTCTTATAAATTGGAGTGGCTGGAGGACGGATCTGTAGCTATGGAGTTTTTTGACATTGACGGCAATAAGGTATTGGTTAGAGATGAAAAGAAGTGAGATGATAGCTATTCTTGAGAATATTATTAATTCTAAACTCTATCAAGACTACCTATTTGAGGAAGATGATTTAAAAGATGTATTGGATGCTGTAGAAAAAGCTGGCATGTTGCCCCCAACTGTAAGACTCCCTGCTTTCGGAGTTAATGATAATGCTTGGGAGCCTGAAGATGAATAATGCTAATCTACCTCCTATTCGAGTATATGTCTGGGACTATTTCCTTTTTGACTGCGACTCCAACAAAGAAGGGAAGACTGGTGGACATTTAGTGTCTGTGCGAGCAAGACAGAATCAAGCCCTTCAGTTTAGTGTTATATTGGACACAGGTGCGCTTTTCACAGGACTTCCTGCACATGCTATTACGTTTCGAGAAGACGTTATTAATGGCAAATTACAGCTTCCTGACGCTCAGATGTGGGACTGCATCAGTGATGACATTGATGTGTTTTGCATGGAAAGTCTGAGGTATGCTGAATGTGAAGTTCGCCCCACTATGATAAATGCAAAATTAGGTACTTATCTATTCACCATTGATTTTGTCGGAGAAGGATACTCCAGACATCCTACCCATTGGAAACAGCTTCATGCCGTTCAGACACTGGACGGATACTTCATGCTATACCCCCAATACAGAATATTGTTCTTAGACAAAGCATTATATGAAGCAAGTGAACTTCCAAAATACAAAGCCAATACAAAGCACTGGATTGTCGGGTCATGAAAGACATGACTTGGGGAACTTTTATATCTTGCATGTTTTTATCCTTCATGATAGGATTCTTAGCGTGTCACAAGCTATACGCTGGGCTGGAGGAAAAGCATGGTTTCACTGATATACGGGGGAATAACTCATCACTACATGGCTCCAAGCCTTAATTACTGCAACACTATAAATAATGTTGGCACAATACATAACGAATACGTAATTGCTATGGCTGGAAATAAAGATTTCAAGCTAGGTATTTTAAAGGGCAAAGATTCAGCCTGTGGCAATATTGTAGGACCAGTCTCAAGCTTCAGGCTTGATGACAACGTTGATTTTATGCTTGGTGGGTACAACGCTAATTTAAAAACTTTCGAGAAGAGAGGAATGATACCCCCTCATTTCAATGGAATAACTCCAGTTGTTGGATTTAACTTCAAACTTCCTTTAGTTAAAACTGAGTCGTTTGAAATGAACTTGAACAACTTAGTATCAATTGGAATAATAACTCATGCTGTAAGTGTGGATTTTTAAAGGAATTATTGTAATGTATATTTTAATCGTTATGCTACTTTCTGGACCAACTCCAGTAGAGCTTGAAACTCAAGAATTTGAATCGATGGTTAATTGCATGCAAGCCATTGAAAAGCTTGTTGGGATGGAGAGTAAGACTGTGAAGGTTAGGGCGTTTTGTTCTAAAAAATAAGCTTTACTGCGCCCATAATAAACATAGCTATAGAAGCTATTGCGCCAATAACTTTAAGAGTTGCGTCCATAACAGCAACGTGCTTTTTAACTGGAACCATCTCTTGGCGAATTAAGTCTAAATTTTCTTCGGCTAGTGTTGTGCGGTAAATGTGGTGTTCTAAGTCCTTGGCTTGCTTGGCAAGAGTTACGTCAATACTGGAAAGTTTCTCGTCAACTTTGTCTAGCTTTTCTTCAATTTTTTCCAGCTTCTCTTTCATAGCTATTCCTCTTCGCCTTTAATTTTTCTTACCAACTCTCTGAATGCTGGTTGTTGGTTTAGCCCAAATAATACGGCTTCTTTTTGAGAAGCTGGTGCGTCTACGATTTGATTTAAAACTCGGCTATATTCTTGAGATGCTTTGTCTGGGGAAGCTTGCATAGTTTTTGTAATAGAAGATATCTCGGATGGATTATCAGCTTTTAAAGTTCCTTTATATACTAAAACTTGTTTTTCTTTTGGAATAGTTTCTCCACGCTCCATTCTTCTTAATGCTTCGGATGAGAAGTCTATATTAGTAGGTTCTTGATACGCTTCTTTAAATGGTTTAACGTAAGCTTCTCCAGCCGCCTTTACTGCTGGAACAACACCCTTTTCTAATTCTTTTTTACCAGCAATGTAAGCACCTGTAACATCTGTAAACGGTATAGGATTTATAACTTCTCCCGCTGTTACTCCGTACTTTTCTAATCCCTCTAATCCCGCTTCTTCTACTCCCTTAAAAGCCATCCCAGCTGATGCCAAGGCTCCTATAGGTCCAAGAAATTTTGCTGCCTTTCCTGCTGCTTTAAAAGCTTTTGATCCTTTAGCTAAGGATACAGCTTCTTGTACTTTTGTACCAGTAGGAAGTGCCCCTGCTCCAGAGTAACCTGCTACAGATCCCGGAATTCCTCCTAAAGCCCCTCCACCGGAGGCTCCTAAAGCTCTTTTACCACTTGAAATAAGTGGTAAATCTCTTGCTTCTTCTACTGTTTTTTTAATAGTGGAAAAAGGTAATTCTGTTTGAAATCTATCAATTTGAGCAGGATTTATTCCACTCTGTAAAGGGACATTCAATTCTAATTGAAGTTCTTGTGCTTGATTGATATACCTATTTAATCTAGCTATTTCTTTTTGGTTTGCAGTTTTATAGATATTTTCTATTTTTTTAGGATTTGTAATTTTAATATTTCCTTCAGTATCTAGCCCTAATCCAAACTCTCTCATACCTTTTTCAAGTTGTATGGCCTTTTGAGACTGAGATTGTCCTTTTTTATATCCTTCAGCCCCTTCTAATTCTTTTAAGTATTCTGAAACATTTCTAGCAATTTCTTGTTTAAATTTTTCAGTTTCACTGGGAGCTACTTTATAACTTAAGTCATCTTGTAAGCTCCTAACGTAATTTGCAACATTTTCCGGAGTTATTGATCCTGTTTTTAAAAAATCAATCTCTTCTTTTAAAACTGATCCTAATGATTTTTGAATTTTTTTATTCTGTAAATCAGGTCTAGTTTGTAAAAGTTCTCCCGGAATATTCGTAACTTCTTCAAATTGCTTCAAATCTGGTGATATTGTTTCAGTAGGAAATCTTGAAGCTTCTGGCATAGTTTTTGTTAACTCAGAATTAACTTTATTGAGTTTTTCAGATAAAGAATTAATTTCTTTATTTCTTTCTATAGATTCAATTCCTGTTTCCTGAATAATTCCAAGTTTATTTTCTAATGCTTCTTTTTCTTTTAATAAATTTTCAAAATCTAATGCTTTTTTACTAGGTATTTTTTTTGCTTGTGGCATTTCTTCTGGAGAAAGTTCCATAATTGGACCTTTAGTGATATTACCTAATCTAGGAATAATATCCTGTCCACTAACAGGTGCAAGTCCTTTTAAACTTTCAACACCTCTTCTTCTAGCTTCAAAACCAGCTTGTCTTGTTTGCTGACCTAGTTCTTGAAATTGGTCTAAAAGATCTGAAAAAGATCTAGCTTTTCTATAATCTTCTGGAGCTTGAGATATCATTTCCATTTCTTGCGGAGTTAGCTTTCCTATCTTTTCAAGTCCATACTGTCCAGCACCAACAACTCCTCTACGTGTTAATTCAGTAGCTAATCCTCCAGTGATTGCAGCAGCTTTCCCTTTCATTTGGTTAGCAAGAGCTTGCTCTGCAGGATTTAATTTACTTACACTAGATTCCAATGATGGGGATTCAATTGGTAATTCTTCCCAGTCGTTAACTGATTGCGTTTCAATTGGTAATTCTTCCCAGTCGTTAACTTCTTGTACTTTTTTATTTTTGCTTTCCATCTACCATTTCCTCAGTTCCATCAGAATAAATAATTCTTGTTTTTTTAAGTGATGGACTATATGCCCTTGAAACTACTTGCTTAGTTGATTTTTCTGACTTTTTAGTTTCTTGATCTTTTGTAGGTTCCATTTTTAAAGCAGGAGTTCCTAGTAATCCATTAATAGTAGCATCATCTAATTCTGGATGTGCTATTTTCATTCTACTAGCAGCGTTGGAGTATACCGATGTTAAATTACTTCTTAAATTATTTTTAATTGCTTTAATATTTTTTCTAATACCTTCAATTGCTTCTTTTGGTAACTCTCCTTCTGCACCTCTTGCCCACCAATCTTTTAATTTAGTGCCCCAAGCTTGACCTTGTACATATCTAATAACATCAGTATCTGTTAAAACACCTACTTCTCCCATAGCTCTAGCTAATTGACTTCCTAAAGTAGAAATTGACATCTCATTTCCAGATTCTATTTCATTAAGTAATGGTTCTATGGATTCTAGTGCCATTCCCTGCTCTACTGCTTTTTTAGCTCTCAGATCGTCTTTTAACAATCCTCTAGCAGCATTTAATTGGGCGGTTCTAGTAAGTCTATCTTCTTTTTCAGAAGCAAGATTCGATTTACTTTCTAAAGCTTTTAATTCTTTATCAGCTATTTCTCTTCTTAATTTTTCAGCACTCTCAGCTCTTTTTTCTTCAGAGGTCAGTTTCTTCTCTGCTCTTTCGCCCTTAGCTAACTCTCCATACTGCTTCATCATTGCTTCTCTTCTTGCTGCAATATCACTTTGGATTTCTGGAGCTGTTGCAAACATGTCAGCAACTTTGCCTAATCCAGCACCTTGCTGAACTTGAACTCCCGGAGCTTTAACATTCATTTGGCTTTGTGCATTTAGGTAAGTAGCTAACGCATCTCCCAAAGCTCCGCCAACTTTTAGCATTCTATCACTTCTTCTAGCCTCTGCCAAGTCTTCTTGGCTTTTTCCCAATAACTTATTGTACTCAGCAATTAAAGCTTCAGATTTTGACATTGGAGCTGCTTGAGGCTGAGAAGGCTCTGCTTCTGCCATCATTGGAACTTGAGCTTGCTGTTGCATTTCTGGCTGTGGAGTTTCGCTTGGAATCATTGGAGGTTCTATTTCAGGCTGAGCTGGAGGAATCATCAAACGATCTTGCTGAGATTGATCCATCGAACTCATCATTGGTTCTTCTTCTTGAGGTTTAATAAGATCTGCTAAAGATTTATATGTCATAATTGTTCCTTAACCTACGTTACCGTATGGATCTTTTCCGGGTTGCCAGTTTACAGCATAATTTGTGCTTGGTTTAGGAGCTGCTGCTGCCCCAACTTGACCACCAACTGCCGCTCCAGCTGGACCTCCGACCATAGCTCCCGCTGCTGTTCCTGCTAATTGAAACAATCCGCTGGTCATAGCTTGCTGAGCTTGTTGAGCTGCCGCTGCTTGTTGTCCGTATAAATTAGCTAGATTAGTTTGTTGTCCAGTAACTCCAGTAGCTTTAGCCATTTGATTTTGGAATTGCTGCTGAAGTAATGCTTTATTGTACATTTCCTGTTGATTTCTTGTAGCAGCTTGCTGATTAGCTATTGTTTGTTTAGCAGCTAAATTCTGAGCTTGTACTCCCATCCTCTGCTGTGTATTGAATTGTGCTATTGCGTCAGCTGCGCTTGCTTTTTGTCCTGCAAGCCCCAGTTGTTGTTGTTGCATTCCAGAAGCTAAATTAGCTTGTTGCCCTAACGCTGCCATTCTAGCCTGTTGAGCTTGAGCTGCAGATTGCAGAGCAACATTTCTTGCTGATTGTCCAGTTCCTTGAACTGCTTGAGATTGTAACGCAAGTCTTTGTCCTTGACCTAATGTTGGATCTTCTTTAAGCTGTTGCAAGCGAGCTTGCTCAGCTCCAGCTGCTCTTGCCAAACCTTCTTCTAAGTTTAATCTAGTTTGAGCGTCTAGTCCACCAGCTTCTGCTACACCTGTGATATTCTCCAATGCTGCCATTTGTGCGGCTTGGAGTCTCGGGTCCATTGAGATTTCCTCAAAACGGGATGGCCCTAAAGCTTCCGCTTCAAGCATTCCTACTAATTCTGGAGATTGTAGTGCAATTCTTTGAGCCTCTATAGTTGGAATACCAATAGATTCGAGACGAGCAACATTCTGTTCCATGAGTCTTGTTGCCTTCCTCATTTCACTCTTCCCAGCATCTCCTCCACCAAATAAAGCCGCCATTATATACTCCTACTAAAGATTATCATTTGTTCATCCTCGTATGTTTTTTCCATGCCATAAAGTCTGCATATATGAGTAGTTCTTTGTTGAATAAACTCATTAGTCATTTTATTTATTTGAGCAGACATATTGTTACACTTATGATTGTGTGCTATTTTTTTAATTTTATCAAGCAGTTCAACTGATTTATTTTTACCTCTTGATTTTTTATCAATGTACATATTAATTACTTTTAAACAAAATATGTTTCCTGCTTTTTGAATTTCATAAGTAACGAAACTATCCTCATCTTCCAATGTTTCAAATCCGAGTATTTCTTGGACAAATTCGGCATACATACTTCTCATCTCTATCCCTTCCTACTTAATAGATCCATCAAAGCCTTTTGTCTGGCTAAGGAGGTTTGAGATTCATCTAAAGCAGCCCTATTATAAAAACCTTCATTTTCTAGCGTTGATTGAAAATTAGTTATCAAATTTCTTTTTGCTTGTTCCGCTGCTGTTTTAATATTTTTAGATGGATTTCCTCCTCCTCCAAAAATTGAAGTTCCTAAGGCTGTATCTATACCACTCATAATTGCTCCGGGCATATCCAGTCCTAAGCCTCTTAGTCCGGCTGTAATCCCTAAAGTTCCATAATCAGCTGCGGCATACCCGCCTTTTCTTGCTAATGTAGAATCGCTGTCGGTATATGGGTCTAATGTTTTATTAAAATCTACAGTTGGTTTTATGTTTTGAGTAATGTCATCAATTATTGTATTTTTATCTACATCAAGATCGCTAGTATACGGAGTTCTAGATAAGTCTGGAGCTTGATACTTTGGAAGCTCTGATTCAAAATCATATCCTAATCTATTTAGAGCATCCTTTAAGTTAGCCTGTGTAGATACTCTATATTTCTTTCCAGTTACCTTGTCTTTCTTCATTCCTTCGCCAGTAACTGTCTTACCTCCAGCATATTCTCTAAAATCTTTCTCTGCTTTATTTAAAGACTCTCTTATAGCTTTTGTATCTAAAGAACTCATTAAGTCTTGTGTTCCAGCTTTTTCAAGATCTGTATACTGTAGCACTTTACCCAATTGACTAGACCTATCTAGTCCTGCCAATTGCGCTAATGCTAATTGGCGACTAAGTTCATCTTTTGTTATAATATTTTCTCTTCTAGCTTCTACATTTCCAATTAAGTCTTGACCGACATTATAGAGTCCTTCTCCTGAACTAATGCCGAGAGTTGCCATCTCTTCTGGAGAAAGTCTCAGCTGTTTCATGTCCATGTTTCTAAGACCTTGAAGTTGAGTTCCAAAGTCTTTATAAGAAGCGAATTCACCCTGTAAAGTTTTTAAACTTTCAGAGAGTTTATTTATATTATCTTTAGCCTTAGATTGCTCCCTAGGATTTTTCTTACGCATACTTCTTTGGATATCGTCAATCTTTTTTTGAATCTGGGAAATCTGCCCCGGAAGTTCATCGAATCTTTTGCCACTTAACCCAGTAGATTCTTCTAATTTTTTAATTCCTTCTGCTTGTATTTGTTTATTGGTTTCTGCAGAAGTTCTTATAGTGTTCTTAAAGTATTCTGGAAGTCTATCCCACTCAGTCATATAAACTGGCTTACCTTCGGCATCAACCATTGGCTTGCCTTGAGCATCTAACTTTTGAAGTTTCTTGGGTTGTCCAGATTCATCTAGAACAACATTTCCTTGAGCATCTTTCTCTATTGCCGGAGTTTTAATCATGTCGTCAATGCGTTTTTCTGTAGCCTGTTCTTCCGCTGTTCTGCCTTCAGTGAAAGCAGTTCTTGCTCCGGACGCAATTTGTTGAATTGCTTGCGCTCTTTGAGCCGCTGTGTTTGCTGATAAGTTCTGCTCTGCTTGCAAGGCTTCTTGAGCTTTCAAAGCTGGCTGAGCTTGTTGTTGAAGCTGTTTAACTCCTTGCTCAGAAGCATTAAGAAGCAAAGCGTCTAACTTAGAAAGACCTCTGCCGTAGTCTCTGGTTCTTCCAAAAACATCCTTTAGTAACTGCTCTCTTCCCATAGCTGTCTGTGTCAACTGTGCTGCTTGTTGCGCAGTTCTAGCCTTTTGGGCTGCTTGCTCATAAAGACCAGCTTGTTGCAAAGATTCTGGACCTTGGTATTGTGCGTTAATAATTTCAGCAAAACGCTGTTGTTGTTCTGGAGAAAAATATTGTTGAGGTTGTGCTGGGGCTTGTGGCTGAGCTGGTTGCGCTGGCTGTGCTGGCTGCTCTCCCTCTACTGGCTGAGCTGGAGCCTGAGCAGCTTGTGGAGCTGGTTGTTCGGGAGCTTGGTAAGTTGTTCCTCTAGCAGTTCCAACAATGTCTTTAGCTTCTTGTCCAGCAGTTTCCATTCCCTTTAAGCTTCCTGCTTGCATTCTCGTTTCAAACGCTTTCTGGGCTTGCTGAAGCCCTTTCTGAGCACCAGCTCCAAGTCTTTGAACCTGCTGAGTTGCGGCCTGAGCCACTCTCTGCTGGCCTCCGCCTTGAGCTGCTTGAAGATAAGTTTTAAGATTGGCAAAAGTTCCCGTGCCAGCTTTTTGCTGCTTGGGGGCGGCTGGTGTTTGAGCAGGGGCTTGAGGAGCCGATCCGCCTATCATGGAAGGGGTTGAACTTCCTTCTTGTGCTTGTTGAGGTTGAGGTTGAGAAGGCTGTTGACCCGGTTGAGCCATGCCTTGTCCAAGCACTTGACTCGTGCCTTGACCTTTTTGTTCTTCCTCGTCTTTAACAATTGCCATAGGTATTTTTCCTCTGTAATATAAGGGTGTTATATGGCGTTTTTCAACTCAACCCAAAATCAATTAGTTACAAGTTTGCTTTTTTTAATAACTTAGTGTAAACTACTTATACAAGGTAACTCCATACGCCATGAAATGAGGGGCAATTTGGACTATCTTTCTACTGACATTCCTCGTCTTTTCTCAGGAGGGTATTAAGTTACTGGGTAGGAAAAGCATGGATGCGCAGAGAGCTGGGTAAATAAACCAGCCACACGCAGAAAAATCTTCGCTAAGGCCAACTTAGGAAGTAGAGAATTCAACGTGTTAGTAGAACGTGCTGAACTTGGTAATTCAGCTTAGGCAACTCCCATGCATCTGAGTTTTGCTGACAAATAGATGTATTCTAAGCTCTTACTATGTCTAAAAGCGAGACTCTAAAAAAGTCGAGCGTTACTTAATAAGTTCCAGAGTCAATCTATATTTGTTGCCAGCTACAAAGCCAACCCCATAATTTATCTTAATGACCCCATTACCTTGCAAACTCCAATCAATGTATGGAATCTGAGTTATTCTGGTTGCAGGGCTAGTTACATTCTGAACCTTCCCAACATGCAGCATAGAAACATAAGAAAGTCTTGAGCTGATAGAAGAATTCCCAACTGGTTTTCCTGTTGAGTCAAATGAAATTTCAAGGCTAATCATGGCACGAGCTAGATTTTCAAAATCCAATTGACCGTTTACTACCTGATATATTTCATCAGCAAACTCATTGTATGACCCAGCTACGGTTTCCACAATGTCAACGGGAGTGGCTTTAGTGTCCACATCCTCTGGAATAATTCTTCTAATGTCGCTAAGCTTTGGCATTAGCGATATCCTCTGGTAGAAACTTCTCTTGGCTCTAAAGAAACTCCAATGAGTTTCCACTCTTCTCTGGCATTCTTGTGACTAAACTGGACATGCAAGTATCTGCATCTAGCTTTGTCGATTGGGACAAGAGTTCTGACTGGAACTTCGTTCCCGCCTCCGCCAAACACAGCGTTTGCCCAGCTGTATCCGTCCCAGTATCCCGGACCTCTTCCAGAAAATTCTATCGACTTAAAGTCAAAAGATCTGTCTGAAGCGTAGGCCATTGTTCCACCCCAGAAGTTATTCTGGTCGAAAATAAAAGTTCCCTCAGAGACTTGCTTAGTTGACTCTGGTTTTCCAAAATGTTGAGGAGCGTACTGAACCAAGCATTTAATTGCTTTGAACAGACTAACATCCCCTTGCACAAATTTAGTCATAAAGTTTACTGTGATAGTGTTGGTTTTAGAATTCACAGCTGTTATAAGAGTTTCGTAAGTTAAAACATCAGTAACTGTTTTATAATTCTTAAACCCAGTAGAAGCAGCAGGGCTGTTAAGATAGTTTACAATTGCGTTAAAGTCATCTCTGATAACCGTTGCTGAGTTTGAGTTAGAGCTTGTTGGAACCATAACTCCCTCTCCCTGAAGCTTAGTAGAAAGCTGCAACAGTTTAGTTGCAAAACTATCCCCTGTTGTAGCCTTTAGTGAGATGTAATCGCTTGACGGGAGAAAATCCCTGTCAAGCTTTTTTAAAAGTCTGTTGAACTTGTTAATGTCTAGGTATTGAACTTGAGTTATGACATCACCCGGCTCAAGCTCTGTAACAGAGGATAATATTATAGTAGATTCGCTAATAGCTGAAGACCCTATAATTCTTATAATTTCTCTGTCTGCGTAGTCCTGTCTTTCAAAGTTTTTTCTTTCCTTAACTACATAAGGTCTTCCTGACGCATCACCTAAGTAAATCTTGTCATCACTTGGATTAACAACTCCACAATTGGCTGGTTTTGTCCAGCGAGTCCAAGTTCTTGTAAATGTGTTGTATCTAAAAGCTTGGGTGGCGAAGGTGTCTGTAGTTTTTTCTGGAAGCCAGATTAAATAGCATCTATCAGATTCCGAGGACATACCCCAGCTCATTAGCTTGTAATTAAACTTAGCGTTGGCAACTTCCTGTATCTTGTTTTCTATGTTTCTTGAGATGATTCCAACTCCAGTTTCTGACACAGTGGCAACACCTTGGCTGGTAAGCACATAAATGAGGTTATTGAGGTTTGTGGCCGTGTCTGGAGCAAATGTTAGGGCTGATGAATCGGACAGTCTCACGCTGAAATTTGGAGCAGCTGGGCCTGATATAATGTAAACCCCGTCTTCCTTTAAAACAACTAAACTATCTCTTAAAGCCATAACCCTCTGGATAGGTTTATCCTTCGGGCCAATGTCTATATAGTTAACAAAAGGAACAGCCTCTGGTTGGTTAATCTTAGAGAAATACACTCTGTTTGGATTTGTAGAATTATCAGAAACTACATCGGCTGAAAAAACAATAGCCTGATCAAACGAGGAGTAGTTTACTAAGGTTGAAAAACCTGTTACAGTGAATGAGGTTGGAGTTGGTGCTGTGTTTACAGTTTTTCTTCCAGCTAATATAGGAGCTATAGCCGCTGGCTTTATGTAAGCGTAAATGCTTTGACCAGCACTGAACTCGTGGTTTGTTAAAGTTGTTATGCTATTTGGAGTTGTTACGTTTGTAACTGTTCTCACAACAGGAAGAGAAGGTTCAAACACAGGCGTTGTTGTTGAGTGTCCAAATGCAAGAAATATTGGATCGTCCACAAGAGACTTTGCTTCCAAGAGAATGATTCCCGGAAGGTCAGATGGACCAGACAAGTAAAATGCATTAACTGGAGACAAGGAGTCTTTGTTTATAACTCTTTCCAGCGATCTTGCAGTGTCTTCAACAGACAAACTTTGAGAAGCAAGTCCTGAAAGAAGAACTTCGTTAGCCGCAGCATTCTCTCCAAGACCTTGCTGAAAAACAGTTGGAGTAATCCATCCAGAAGCTGGAGAGGATTGAACTGCCGGACTAGCATCGCCGTTGTCTTGATAGGTAATACGTATTACACCAGATCCTAAGTCTGTGGCTTCAAAATCTGGAACATCAAAGAATGCCCCAATAAAAGCGTCAACAGATCCTTGTACTGTATTGTCATACCCTTCCAGAGCAACTCTGAGAAGAATTGAGGAATCGTTAGTTGGAGCTTCAGAAGTGTGAATTAAGTTAGCCGTTCCTGCCGCTGCCGACAGGTCAAATACAGAGCCGCCTATGGTTGTTTTTAATTGAAATATGTTATCGCTTACTCGAATTACGTAGTAAGTTCCAGCTGTCAATCCAGCGGGTAAACTTGCTCCAGAGATAGTGATCTCGTCGTCAGTATTTAGTCCGTGATCTGTTATAGTGATTTGATCAGTTCCAGCGTTTACAGCCGCTTCAGTAAAGCTTAGGTCTATGGTTCCTTTGTCGAACCAGACACGGTATTTAACTTTATCCTGAGCTGACATAACATCAAAATAAGATCCGCCTGTAGTTTCAGCTTGTTTCTTAGCGGTGAAATCAACTATTTCATTTCTTCCAACAAAAGTGTAAGATCTGACAGTCTGGGAGTTAGTAATATAAAACTTAGACACTCCAGAAGTAAATTGACTTACCGACAATATGTTGAACTGAATTCTGTGCTTTTCTTTTGTATTAGCGTAGAACGCAGAGTTTTTAAACACCGCAACGTCGTGCGCTATTGGAGGCTGTTCGTTTGAATACAAAGCACCTTCTCCAGTTACTGGGTTGGTGTATAAAAATAACCCGCCCTCTCTGAAGGCTTCTGGAACTATGTCTTCAAATGTTATGCTTGAAGGAATTGGAGATGAGTTTTCTACAACGGGAGACTCGGCTACCTTCTGGAATTCTTCCCCGGGATCTATATCGTTAAGCGTCAAGCCCGTAGCTACTGTTATAGTTGCTGTTCTGTATATCTCGTAGAAATAGTCTCTATCGTTGTTTGTTATGATTTCTGTTGGTACAATAAACGTGATAGAAGTGTTTGCAGGAATTCCAGTGGCTGTTTGTCCGTCAAAAACTTTGGATATTTGTATTAACTCAGCAGTTGGAGGGGTTACAAGAATGTTACCCTTGGAAGCGTCTGTTACGTTTCCTCCGTCAATGTTTGTTACAGTGACTTCAGTGGATGTGGAAACTACTTTAACGTCTGAAATCAAAGATATCGTCTCGGCAATTTTTGCCATGTAGTTAATGTCGGTCTTATTGGCTACTTTGAATATCTCTACTTCTCTCAGATCTCTCCCTACGAGAGCTGTTGCAGTTGGAGCAACGTCAGTTCCAGAGATGTTAAACCAACAAGCGAATTTGTTAGACGGTGTGTCAAAAGTAAAATAATGACTGTTATTAATACCGCTATAAACGTAAGCAGTTCCAGCTATATCCGTTAATGATATTGCTGCACCTCCCGACGTGAGAGATACTCCAAACACGTTAGGGGTTGTTACGTTGACTATGTAGTAGTCTGTATTTTTGTTTAACTCTGGAGCTATGGTTCCATAAAATCTAACCTTAGTTCCAGCAGTAAATCCGTGGTTGGTAATTGTGATTACTGTGGCTGCGACAGCCGTTGTAGAGTCAAATGTGTTATGAATTCCAGCACCAGCAGAAGTCACTGTTATGGTGAACTCCTCTCCAGAACTTATATCTTTTGAAGTATTGGTGAGTACGTACCTAGAACTTGGAACTCCACGAATAATGTTTCCATTGGCATCTTTTTTTGCCCATAGAATTTTGTACCCAACTTTTGATTGAGCGGGTAAGAAACCAGAAGCGGAGGGAATAATTACACCTTCCAATCCTAAAGCTTTTACAGCCCCAGCATTAGTTATGAATCCTGCATTAGTTGTAAAGTCATTCGCCGATTTGGCAGAAATTTTTTTTATCCCTTCGCTTGTGGTGAAGTACAGATTTGAGTTAAGCTCGAAATACTTAATTCTAAGCATTTGAACAAGCTCAGAATATGCGCCTGAAAAATTTAAGAAAGATCCATTCCCATTGGAGTCAAAGCTTAACTTATTACTAAAGTGTCTTAGTATTCGACCTTTGTAGGTCATGAGTTGTTTTATAGTTGAGTCGTCGTCGGTCTTAACTCCAAACTCTGCAAACCCTCTGCGACTCTGAACAATATTGTCAAAGTCTATGACGCAGTTATCCAAAACATCAGCTGCACCATCCGGTTTTGCTAATTCATTTGGCGAAGTCACTAACCCACGGTTAATAGTTAATACAGCCACAGATTACCACCTTCTATTACGTCTTCCTAAAGTGTTAAGTGTGTTAACAAGAGGAGAGTGTCTTGATTTAATTTTTTGTGTTGCGCCTTCCACTCTGTTGTCCAGAAATGTTCCAGCGTCTTGCTCCATTTTAGCAAGCTTTCTTTCAGCCGATTGCTTGTTATTTTCATCTCCCATGGCTTCTAAGCAAGAAACAGCCACTCTTTGAGCGAGTATGGGATGAAGCTCTGTCGGTATATTCGGAACTATAGACTCTTCCATTATGGTAATGTAGTTTCCTGCAATTACGTTTGGTATGTCGGAAGCAACAAAGCTTATGTCTTTAGTGACTTGGTTTATAATATTGAATCTGGCATCGTAGTGAATTATTTTATTTGGAGAAGTGTTTTGAACAAAGTCGAATAAATTGTTCTGCACAAATGCCGTAGGAATTGCGGAAAGCTTGAGTTTTTTGACTTTTAAGGCTGTGTCGAAATTTGCTGTTGGAGATCCGATAACAGTAGTAGTAAATTGAATACTAAAAGTATTTGCATCCACATAAGTAACTTCATGGAAACCATCTATGGAAGGAGTTGTGTTAGAGCCAGTTATTTGAATTAGCTGACCATTCTGGAGTCCGTGACTGGAGCTTCCAACGATTGTCGGTGTCCCAGAGGTTATGGACGTTATAGAGCCTGACTTGGGATTGATTTGGTCAACTTCAGATGTTAACGTTACAGAATTTACAGTCGCACCTTTAGACTCGACAACTAAATAGTTGGGACGCATGTAGAAGTAGACTCTGAGACTGTTTCCGTAGTTCACGTCGAAATTAGAAAGAACAATATCATTATTTTCTAAGTAAAACCCACGGTTATTTATGTACGTGGTTGTGTTAGTAAAGTCTGATACTTCCGACAAGGAGTAGCGGTGCATTTCAAAAATATTACCATTCTCATCCACTAGAGCCACATCTCTTAATTTATTCCCGTGCGCTCTTGAAGGAATCGCATATCTCTTTACATCTTCTTCTAAAGGGATATCCACGTAATAAATGAGGTGTTCTTCGTGCATTCTTTGGATAAGTGTTACTAATCCAATGTTGACTTCTTCAGTAGCCATTCTGAGTAAATCTTCGTCAGTGAAGGTTTCTTGAGAATTAGGTATGAACGCACGGCGTTTAATACTGCGTATCAAATCGCCTGTTTTTAAAATGCTTGACATTTCCTAGCCTTTTAGGCTTTGCCTAGTTCTTTTTTTAGCAATTCAAACATTGCCATTTTTTCTTCATCAGACATTTCAGAAATTTCGTCCATAGCAGACATTTCAGGAGACTCTGATTCTTCTGATTCGCAAGCAGGACAACCCTTGCCTTTGCACATTTTACAAGAAGACTCATCTTCCATTTCTGATTCGCCATTCTGCTCTTTCTTAAGCTTCATTAACTTTTCAGCCATAGAAAGACCTTTTTGAAGACCTTCTGGAGAGTCTGACATAACAGACACTTTCTTTAGTCCTTTCTTTCCCATCATCTCTTTCATTGGAGAGTAGGAGTCGTTTGACATTTCTTTCTTCAATTCGTCCAGCATTGCGGCTCTGGCTTGTGTTTTCTTTTTCATAATCTATAGCTCCTTCTTGCTACGTAATATAAGGGTGTTCCTTATTTGTTCTGTTCTTCTTGGTATAAAGCTCGTAAACCTATTTTAGATTCTTCATCCATATCCACCATAAGTTCTTCTAATTGCTGTTCTGACTCAACCTGAATTCCATTAATTATCATAATAACTCCATAATAAAAACAGAGTCTGTGAGTATTGTTGCAGCAGTTCCATTTGTTTCTGATCTTATTTGAATAGCAACTGTTCCAGCTGTGGTTACATTAAAAACACCATCGCCGACAACGTTAAAAGCAGCGTTAGCTGTGGCAACCGAAGCACTTGTAACGTTAGTGTTGGCCGCAGATTGATTGTATTGAAAAGCTTGAGCCGTACCATTTGCCCCTTGGTCTATGTACCATTTAGCAGCGCAAGTAGTTACTGTAGCACTTACGTTTGACACCCTAATACCAACCCCGGTTTGAGTTGCTCCAGACTGCATTCTTCCAAAGAATGAAAACCTATATAAACCAACTGGTAGAGAATCTGTTATTAGATCTGCGACACTCGCATAATTAACGGTAGAATTTGCATTTGAGGTAAGTGTGCAGTATTTATACCTAACAATAGATCCAATATTACTTCCAGCAGTAATTCTTCCTTTATTATCTACAGTTACTTGAGTGTATGTGCCGGGAGTAACTCCAGTAGTAGTTAAGGCAGCCGTTATTTGATTGTTAACATCTGGATACTGAAAATCAATGTCCGAGCTATCTAATAAAGCATTTCCCACAGCATCTTGCGCTGCTTCATTAAAATCAGAGATAGTGCTGGATAATTGAGTTCCTGTGTGAGTGGAGCGATCTCTTAAGCTTGCAGCAGAAACATCATCCACATTACCAAGCCCAACTTGAGCTTTAGTTACACTATGAGGATTTGCTACACTATTTGCATGATTATCAAAATCCAGCTTCTTTGTGCCTTCTGCTTGTTGTCTTTTTTGTTCAAGCTCTGCTGTAGCATCTACTACTTCTACGGTGTAAGATCCGGGTTGACCCCAAAGATTATTAGCAACTGCGTAGTCAATCCATGCTTGATACTCGTCGTCTTTTTTATACGCCGCCCATCTTACTACGCTGTTTACATAAACATTAACTTTTTTCATTATTCTGCCGACCTAGTTAATACGTTTAACTCTGTTACTAGCAATGAGTTGGCATTTGTTTGATTCGCAATAAAAAGCTCAATAAAATCGTTTTGAGCAAGTTCAACTAATGCTTGACAGTAGAAGTTTTCATTTCTTCCTGTTGCTGAAGTTGTTGCTTGAGACTCAGACTCAGCAATAGTTACACCATTCTTAGCAATACGAACAGTTATTGTTGTGGCGTTTGTTTGCACTGCCTGAGCTGAACAAGAAGCCGTAATCACAAACTCTCTGGTAATTCCGCCTGTATAAGTCAATCGATTATTTGTATGAGAAAACTTTTCGTTCTGAGCACTGGCTGTTGTAGTGCCTTCAATTTTTTCAAAAACAGCCTGTGTTGCAATTGCATTTTGCGTTGCATTGTTAATGAAATACATCTGCCCAACTTCGGCAGTGTTTGAAATACCTTTACAATTTTGAAATAATGATTTATTATCGTCGTGTTGGACACCAGCTACATAAGTAGCTCCTCCACTAAAATTCACCGTAATGAGGATATACGACTCTACTGGGATAATGGCGTTAACGTCTACGTTAATAGCTGTGGCTCCGCCAAAGGCAATAAAAGATGAATAGATAACTCTTATTCTTCTTGTAATGGTTAAAGTAGATGGAAAGTTTAAAATAGTCTGTCCGGCTATTCCACTAAACAAACATTGGTCAAACCCCACAGTTCCCATTGTACCGTCAAAGCTCATATTAGCTGAGCTGAGAAGTGCGCAGTCTGTCATGATAAAATTAGTGTAAGACTTAACTAAACCGACGGTAGCGCAGTTTGTAAAATTTACACCAAACCAGTCAATTGCTTGGTTAGCGTTTCCTGTAGCGTCTAAGTTTATTGCCGTTCCATGAGTAATGGACAAGCTTCTCATTGGAAGTGACCAGTTGGAAGAAATTAGTGCGGTACTTGAACTAAGTCCTGTGGATATCAAAAAGCAGTTCTCAGAAGAACCGCCAATAAGCGTCGTATTTTGAGAACCTACAATCCTGTCTCCAGTTAAGTCAACAGTTGTGGTTATGAAGTAAGTTACGTTAGCAGCAAGAGTTATTACCCCAGAAACTGCCGTTGGAAAGTCTGACTTTGCGTTTACGAATATCATATTCGGAAACGGGGAGTTGTTGTTTAAAGTAGTTATTTGACCTTGAAGATTAGACTCTACTGCAGCAAGTTCAGCGTCAGTAGCCATTTCCCCATCAATGAACTTAGCTTTAATATCTATAGGCATGTAACCTCAAAAAGAGGGGAGGTTTCCCTCCCCCATTAAATTAAGCAAGATACTGGTAACGAATGTAAATGTTGTCCGATGCGTCAAGTTGTGACTGCCCCGGAGAAACAAGATCACCTGCAAACGTAATACGAGTAACACCGCCAACTACTGAAACAGTAAAGTCTTCAGCTTGGTGAATTGCAAGTCTGTCAACGAAAGCGTGAATAGACTCGGCAATAACTTCTTCAGCTAAATCAATGTATCCGTTAGAGATATTAGTAGCTGTTAAGTCAAACTTCTCTCTGCCCCAAGTTGGAGTAAGAGCAGTTTCGAGTGCATCAACTCTTCCTTCAACTTCGTCGATAGCAGCTTGAACATCAATAGCAGCAAGTCCAGAAGCACCATTGCTGAAAGAGATAGCAGAAGCGTCGTGAGCATCAGTAGAATCATTTAAGTGATTCTCGTGAGCTGTTTCAAGGTCTTGTAGAGCAGACTTGATAGTTTGGTTATCTGCAATTGTAGAACCTGTGAAAGAACCAAGATTCGCAGAGTTTTCAGCAACACCAGAAAGAGATATTAAATCATTAGCATTCTGATCAACTTCTTCGTGAGCAGTTTCAAGAGCTTGTAGAGCTTGCTTGATTGTTTGAGAATCTGGAATAGTAGAACCAGTAAATGATCCTAATTCAGTAGAATCAACAGCAACACCGCTAAGCGTTACAAGATTCGCAACATCCCCTTCTACCGCATCCACTTCACCTTGTAATGAAATTAACTTAGACTCAACCGAAGTTGCTTCTGAGTCCATTTGGATGTCGCCAGCAGTAAGAACTACAATGCCGGTTTCACCATTAACAGAATCAACTGCACCAGAAGTGATTTGGATATAAGCTGATCCAGACCATCTGTACTGTTTGTTTGTGTCAATAGCGACGTAAATTTTTCCAGACTCACCAGTTGCAGGAAATGATGCTAAGTCTGCGAACTCAAGAACATCATCAACGTAACTTGGTAAGATTGCTGAAGGAATTAAGTTAGACGAATCTAAAACCTTAATACCTTTTAAGAACACTTCGTTTGACGAAATACTGACGAGATCTACTTCAGTAGCTCCGTCCATCGCACGAACCGCTCCGCCTGATTCAATCAGGAGCTGGTTTTCACCAACCTGATCATTGCCTATAAACTTTTTTCTAATTTGCTGAGCCATATATTTCCCCTCCCAGAGAATTAGTGCTGAATAATCAACACATCGTTAACTTCTAAAAACCCATCTAAACCTTTGCCATTCCACCTTAATTCATTACCAACGACTTCAAAATCTACGCCGTTTATTTGCTCAATCCCTCCAGCTGGTATTAATGTAACCGCACTGGGGATAAAGGGTGTGTTTGACAAAACTACATACTTATTTGCTATATCGGTTGGCGTTAAGGTTATATTTGATATTACAACTCCAACGCCTTGCCCTATTAAAAAACCGCCGTTAGATACTCCATTCCCACCATAAAACACGTTCTGGTCAGTATCATATACAACTTCTCCAATCTGTAATAAAAGACTGGCTCTTTGAAGCGTAGTTATTCTCGGTACTCTAAATACTGCCATCGATAACTCTCAATCCCTGATCTAAAGTAGAGGAGTCATTGTTTCTATCTCCAGTGTCTACCGACAAGTCACTTCCTAAAGCACCTAAATCCAGAGTTCCAGATTCGATGATTTCAGTGCTAGTAACTGTCCAAACGAGATCTACGCTAATCGGATCGAATTTCCAAGACATTAGAACCTCGTTTTCTGAACTGACAGAATAATGTTCTTCTGAGCCGTTGTGTACGTTACTAAAACGGTCTGGATGATAACTCCGTCAAACCGATAGGTGTACAACTCGCTCGTAATCGTTGGAAAAGTTGTTTGCATATTATCCCAAACAATGTCCAACGCAGGTTCATTATGTTCAAACTCTCCCGTAAAAACATTGAACCTGTAACCCTTTAGTAATTGCCCATTATAATAGGGGTCTGCCCCTTGATATTCTATATTCAATTTATTTACAAGTTCTTGAGTTCCAGCAACGTTAGTTAAAACAAAACCAGTGGCAAAATTCTGAGAATTATTAACCACTCCATTATTTGTCGTTACCACTTCCACTACCGAATTATAAGAACTTACAACAAAAAATTCACTAAACAAAGAATTTACTACAAGTCTTATAGCCGTGGCTACAATTGCCGCAGAATCCCCAGTGTTTATAGGAATCTCGATTCCCGTAGATCCAGCTGGAGCAGGGTTAACCCCTAAACCACTCACATTAAACCAGATATGAAATAGCTTATTATCTGGAGCAGACCTGATTAATATGTAGTCAGATTGCAAGGAGTTAGCCACATCTGCTGCACATACTACCGTAGTCTTGTGAGGAGTAAGTCCTCTGTAATAAATCACCTGAGTCGGAAGGGCGTCTGAATTATAAGTCACTCTAAAGTGAGTGTAATACTTATCTGCTATAGACCTAGAATTTGATACACGAATGGATTGTCCATGAAAATCATGAACTTCCTTTACAATCAAACCCGGGTCATACTGCGAATTCTTATTTTCCGACATTAAAATCTCTAATATATAAGGGTGCTTTTCAAAGCTTCTCTAAGCTTGCAAAAACCTTATACGGAAGTAGTTAAAGCCCTGAATTTAATGACACCAGACACAAATCCTGAATAGTTTGGAGATGTATATTGAATCTGCCCAGCATTGGTAATGCTAAACTGAACTCCAGATTCATCCCCAGTGGATTGTAGGCTTATTTCCCAGCTTGATCCTTTTTGTATCCCAGACATCTTAATCTCTTCGAAAAGATCAGAAGTTGCATCAATTTTAATAGAGAGTTGTGCTTCAAAAGACCTGACAATTCCGTTATCAAAAGCAAACCCCGTTATAGAAGTTGCTAAAGGCTCGTTATTTGCCAAAGAAAAGGAACCTTCTGAAATATCTCCTGCGGATTTTAAATTGTACCTAGCGTCACCTCTAGCATCTGTATGGTATTGTAAGTGATCGTCGCTAGATAAGCCAGAAAGTAATCCGTGAGTAGTTGGCTCACCCGCTGGAGTATAAAGCTGAGTTCCTCTAAAATCTACATAATCTCCGCCATTTACTGATCTTACTATAGCTTTTGGCGTGTTGGTATATCCATCTGCTGATTCAAAAACAACGCTACCAACAGCAACAAATTCAGCAAAAGGAAGGCCGGATAAGCTTGTAATTTCAGTGCTGGCAGCAAGTCTCGCCGCAGTCACGTTACCGTAAGTATCAATACCTTGAATTGCAACAATCGGATTTTCTTTATCATTCGTACCAAAAAAGTGAACAAGTACAAATGCGTTATTTGCTACTTCCGTTAATTGCCAAGATCCGCCTGTAAACTGGTTGTATGGAAGTCTACTTGAGGCCCCAGTGTATCCAGCCGTTCCGCTATAAATAACTGGAAAGCTATCTGCAGCTTTCTTTCTCCATAATTGTCCTTGTCTGTATAAAACTGGAATCTGAGACTGAGCCGACATTGTGATGAGAAGATCTTCGTCTCTAATTGATCCAGAGTCTGCTGTGAATTGAGCGTGAGTATCAGAGTTACCACTTCCGTCAACAGTAAATCCTTGCAAAGCAAGACCTGATAGGTATCTCGCACCAAATACAGTATGTAGATAGGAGTGAGTTGCCCCATCCATACTTAACCCATGACGTTCTTCTGCAAAATAAGTATGGCTAGAAGTATCTGAGTTCCAGTATATAACTGATATTAATGCATTGTTCTGAAATAAATCAGAGTTAATTATTTGAGTAGACGACAAGTTCCCTAGGCTGTTAAAATATATGTAGTGGTTTCCGCTTAAGTTGTCTAAAATAATAGTTTCAGAAGCTGATTTAGTAAACTTATCTCCCTGCACGTAAACATCATAAGAAGCTCCTGTTGGAGCAATTGTAAATTCTCTTGTAAGATCAACAAAAGAAGTCGTAGAGCTTGTTCTGTCGATAAAGCCTGTTGGCTCTTTCATTACTTCAAAACGCTCTAGAATGCCCGTTTCTCCGCCACTAACTAAGTTGTCAACATATTCTTTAACAGTGTAATGCTCTGGTAATGTTGGCATTAATGGATTAGTGTCAACTCCATCGAATTGAGTAGCAGACGTACCTGTACTTGTTCCTTCAATAAGAACATAAGAGCTATCAGGTTGCGTGGTTTGAATTGTATAAGCACCTGATCCAAATATAGTTATTGAGTTTACACCTGTCGTATTGTCTGTAAAATCTATTCCAAAGCTTTGAGAGCTTAAGGTTGTTTGGCTAAAAGTATCATTTGCGTAGTCTGTAGTTTGAGCAAGTAAATATGGAGCACCATCTTCAACGCTCAATACCATATTCGCATCTGAAGTGGCAGATGCAATATTTGTTCTGTTTAAAGTAGAAGTAGAGGAAGTTTGATTTAGCTCTTTAGAGTCTGTACCATTATTAGATAATAATAAAATAGAATTAGCATTTAATTCTGTTGTTGTTGGAAAGCCTTGAGTTGTTGTATAGTCTACAACAATGGGAGCGTCCTGCATTGTAAGCTCGCCAGTCATTATGTCGCCAGCTAAGTCTACTTTTAAATCTAGAGCGTCTTGAGTATCGTCCGAAATTGGTTTATCAGCATCTGAAGTATTATCAACACTGCCAAGGCCTATATCATTTGGAGAAACATAGTCCGTAACTTGAAGCCAATTACCCGGATAAGCTGGAGGTGCATAACCAGCAGCTCCAATTGATGCAATCATTCTGAACGAAGCACCATTATACATTACACCGTCGCCAACTGTGTAAGTTGTGCCGTTGTTATAATCGCCTGTCCAATTTACATTTATAATTAAATTTAAAGCACTGTCAATGTCAGCGTGGGTGTTTGTACCAATATTACTTAATAAGGTGTGATCTGTAATACCTTGAGAAACTTCAACGTAAACCGAGCCAGACCATCTATAAATTTTATTTGTATCTAAAGCTAAGTATATAATACCAGCTTCCCCAGTTGGAGGAAACGCTGCTAAATTAACAAACTCTAAAACATCATCAACATAGCTTGGTAGATAAGTGGAATCTATCTTAGATGACGCATTGAGTGGAGCAACCCCACTGGCTGCACCTTTTTCCGTTGAGTCAATCTTTAAATCTAGCGCATCCTGAGTGTCATCGCTTATAGGTTTATCAGCGTCGCTAGTATTGTCTACATTTCCAAGACCAATATCAGCCTTGTCTAAAACTACAACTCCAGTCTCTGTGTTTACTGAAGTAACCTCAGAAGGAGAAATTAGAACATAAGCTCCAGAACTCCATTTATAAATCTTTTTTGTGTCTAAAGCTAAGTAAACAGTGCTAGACTGACCTATTGGGGGGAATGCTGCTAAATTAGCGTACTCAACAATTCCTCCGCTCCCGCCTCCAGATACTGAAACATAGCCAAGTCGTATTGCTGTATGTGCCATAATTAATGCCTCTGCTTAGCAGCGTAAAATATTCTTGTAACGTCTATAGATCCAGCTGAAACTGCAATCTTAACTCGGGCATATAAAGCTCCAGAACCAGCCACATCCCAAATGTGTGACCCAGCAGGATCTGAAATAGCTTGTGTAGATTCAACAATGTCAGCGAAGTTTATGTTGTCAGAAGAAAACTGTAGGATAAAGCTCATGTTTGGAGCCACTCCATTGTCATAGTTTATCTGAATGGAAAATTCATTCTCTCTGTCATCTAAAGAAAACGCTGGAGAAAACCACTCTGCGTTAACTGTTTCTGTTCCATCCAGTATTTCTTTTAAACGTATGCTATCGAGTATAAAGCTCATTTATCCCCCTCTTTATTATCATTAGTAAGTTTTCTACCAAAGTACAATCCCGCACAGGCGTAGAAAAACTGTAAGGCGTTTTGAATATCAACGCCCTCTACAAGCTTGGCGGCTTTATTTATAAGTCCAAAGATAACTAATCCAGATGAAACGACGAGAAGAGTGAACGAAGCTGAAGGCTTTTGAGAAACGGGGTCACGCAAAACAGGAACTGCAATTCCTTTCTTAGTACACCATTCCATAAACTTTTGCTGAAACTCTTTTAGTCTATTCACCGCTTACCTTTTTTCCAGTCTTCAAAAGAATAGGCTTTTGCATAAACCACTGTGTAATCGTCGTACAGCACTGGGATAGTTCTTAGATAACTTCGATATGCTCTGTACTCTTTTTTTTCTTCTGTAGTAAGAGCACAATCAGCAAGTTGCGTCCAGTCTGTAATTTGTAAAAGCTCACTTCTTTTTTTTCTAAGAATCTTCCAAACTTCTGCAACAGAGTTGGAAGTTACTTCTTCAATCTTAAGCTCAATTCCTTCCGTAAGCTTAAAAAAACGAACAATTTCTCCGTTAATAAGCTCTGTTTTTTCATCCACAACAAATCTTCTACTTTCTGGAGTGAGGTCTTTTTCTTCAACCCACTTGGAAATTCCATTCCAATGTCCAAAAGCTAAATGATAGTCTCGATAAAGCTGAGCTAATTCAGAGCTTTCAAACTCGTGTACTTGCTCAATGTCACCTTGGCGAACAATAAGCTTGTACATTACTTAACTATGCGATCTCTCGCAGCTTGTCTTTCGGCTTTAAACTCTGGAGAAAGTTCTTCTCCACGTTCAGCCGCTCTAATTACCATCCAATCAGTTGACGCAAGAAAAGCTTGTGCTTCTGCGTTAATTGCTTGCTGCGCAAGCTCCGCTGAGATGTCAAGAACTTCTACTTCATAGCTGCCCGGAATATGCATTTCCTGCATTTCCATTACAGCTGGAGAAAGCTCATTGCCTTCTTCGTCAAGAACTGCTGGAGAAAGCTCAACTTGTTGCTGAATTGTTTGAGCTGGTTCGCCAAAGCTTTTCATGCCTTCGTGGTGAGAAAGCCAAGCTTGAGCTTCTTCCATTGTTGGGAAAGAGGCTTGGTTAGTAAGTTGTCCACTTCTTTTTATTGATACTTGTATCATATTAATTTCCTTTACCGATATTGACTTTTGCAATTGATAAATAATTATAAGTACCTCCAGCTTCTAATGTAGTTGCAGTACCTCTTGTATGTCTAACTTGCATTGTCACAGTATCGCTTTTTAACAAATAAACAACGTCACTTAAATTTGTACCAGAACTTTCACTAATCGTAGGCATTACTTGTCTTTTAGTTGCAAATGTTATACCATTTTTTAAAAAATAAATATCAAAAATTTGCGATGCGGTCCAAGAAAAATTAGCAAATCCAATTGCGCCATTTATTTGATAGTAACCTGTTTCTGGAGCAGTAAATACCCCCGTGGATGTATTAAATGCTCCATGTGTATCAAAAGTTGTTCCACTATAGGTAATAGTTGTATTTGATGCAGAAGGAATGCTAGTTCCTGCTGAATTAAATGCTCTAGCACTAACTCTCTCAAGGTTCATTCCAGTCAATGCTGGATTCTTGCTTGCGTTTACATCAAGTCGAATAGGGTTTGGATTTGTTTGATCTGATCCAATAAATACATGTGTAGTATTTGATACTGATGATCTATACCCCGCATCTATGATTAATATTCCTGTGGTTTCTGAATAGTCCTTAATTAAAGCACCAACTTCAGTATTTGCACCCGATGTATAAAAATCTAAATTGGCTGGGGTAATTTTACCGACTGTATTGGTATAAGCTCCAATTTTAAATCCCTTGTGTCCCTTACCAATCTGTATCGCAATGGCACTCGGGTTCCCACTCGTACTCGCTGCGTTATAAGCTCTTGTGAAGATTTGAATACCATTTGCATTCATATCCGCTGGAGATTGACTTGGTGGAGTCGTTGTCTGCGTTCTTGTATTTGTATTCGGAGCATACGTAAACGTAATGTAAGTGCCTACAGGAGCGTTTGCCAGCGTCGTCAAGTTGTATAAACTTGAGGATGCGTATTGTAAGGATGCCGTATCTGTGCTGAATGTTTCTGGAGCTGTTAGGATTTGGTCGGAGAGAGCTGTTGCTGAAACTATAATTTTCTGGTTAGAAGAAGCGTTGTTTGCACTTCTTGCCCAAAAAGTATCACCAGCGTTTAATAATCCAGTCCATACTGCATTTTGGAAGTTATTAGCGGCTGGTGCGGTAGTATCAACAGCAACGTCGATTGAATTTATTACAACAACCCCAGTTACAGAAGCTGCTCCACTTGCTGAAGATGAGTAACTAATTGTAAAATTAGCAGGTTTTAATACAGTGTAAATACCAGTAGTTGTATTTACAGAATATACTCCAGAATCGACTGCTGAGAAAGACGTTAAACTTGTAACAATACTATTCGCAGTAATTGCTCCAGCTACATGTAAAGAACTCTGAGTCTTAGGCTGTGGCACGTTAACAAACGGAGTTACATCCACACCAGTTACGTTAGGCTTGCCGACTTTGGAGATTGTGAATGTTGAGCGTGAAGGGTTTGCGGTGGCGTTTGCTGCACCAACTTGTGCTCTAATTATATCCCCGACGGCTAGATATCCCTGCCAAGAGCAGCTTGCATTTGCTCCAGCAATATCCATATATGTCAAAGCTAATCTTTCAGAAGCAGCAAGGGAAAACACTGCTGTACTTAGTGAGCTTGCGTTTTTTGTTATTCCCATATAAGCGTTAGATGCTGAATCAAACATATCGCTATAGCTAATGTTATAAATACCAGCACTTCTAACAGTAAAACTAGCTCCATTAGTAGCACTATCAGCATACTCAATATCTGTACCAATATTATCCCTGACATTGCTAAATCTACGAGTGAGCGTACCAGTAGACCCATATCCATTCGCTGTGTCAACTCTAACCGAGCTATCGCTTTCAGAAAACTGTGGCAGCGTGTTAGTAACACTAACCGCTATGTCTTGCTCTTGTAGAATAGCATTAAAAGAAATTGCTAAGTTTCCATTTGGATTTAAGCCAGCAACTACATAAATAGTATCTCCAATATTAACTGTGCCATCCCAAGAACCAGAGCCGCCATTTCCGCTAATATCAAAAGCAGACATAGGTCTTCCTGCAACTATAATTTGTGCATAAGTTGCAGAAGCAGTTACAAGATTTGCATTTACTGATAATATACCTTTTTTTGTCACAGTTAGCATTGTACCAGTAGCATCGTTAGTCACAGTAAAAGCATCGCCACGAATACTAGCTAAAGTATCGAACTTAACTCTTGTACCAGAATCTGCAGTTCCTCTTGAGCTAGAGCCTGTGAAGCGTAGCTCAGAAGTTGGGATAGTGATTTTTTGGTCTGAGGAAACTGAGATTTGCTTGAGGGAGCCTTGTTTAGTTACTACTAGAGATGAGTATGATGGACCTGCAGCAGCACCAAATGCACTATTACCGTGTAATCTAATTACATCACCTACAGCTAAATACACGGAAGTAGATACTGTATTTACTCCAGATGAACCTACATCAAATCCTGTAGGCAATTTACTTGCTGTATTAATAGATGAAAAGTCTGTGCTTAATTGTGTAGAATTTATTGAAAATCCCACACCTGCAACAGCACTTCCTAACTCTGCACTGTAGCTAAAATTATAAATACCAGCAGTTGCTGCTGTAAATGTTGCTCCAGATGTTGCATTGTCTGCATATATAATATCAGAACCAAGGCTATTTTGAATTGATCCACTGACTAATGTATGAATCCTTGTATTAGATGAAGAATAAGCTGGAGTAAATCCACCAATACGTAAATAGCTATCCCCTTCCTGCACCAACCCACTCTGCGTCAATGGAATGGTTTTCGTGGTTGTTTCCGTAGAAGTCCAACCAACA
>Ga0315909_10001461_pt1 | contig 31982 bp, 36 predicted proteins | sample LakEriMetagenome_11_FD_203527 | JGI IMG/M metagenome (GOLD analysis project Ga0315909, IMG submission 203527) | Freshwater fungal communities from buoy surface, Lake Erie, Ohio, United States - Buoy 2 MA125 | ecosystem: Environmental > Aquatic > Freshwater > Lake | place: USA: Lake Erie, Ohio... | reverse complement strand
TCAGTCAAAATCGCTGGTGAGGATACAATGAAATTGACCCAACAGGTCAGATTGTTGAAGGCTGAACTTGCTAGTGGTAAATATTCTCAAGAAGAGTTTGAGTTATTATCTACAAAATTAGGAGATGTTGAAGACCAAATGGCAAAGACCAAAGCAAGGTCGGGGGACTTATTGACTTCCCTTCAACTTATACCTGGTCCTATTGGTGAGATTGCTGGTAAGTTTAATGGTGCTATTTCTTTATTAAAACAATTCTCATCATTCTCATTAAAAGACATCACTTTTCAGTTTAAGGAAACTATACAAGATGTAAAAGATATTGGTTTATCATTAGGTAAAAATCTTGGTATTACTAAGATTTACACAACTATCAATAACGCCTTAGCATCATCATTTGTTGCGGTTGGTGTTGGAGAACAGGCTGCAGCTGTGGGTGCTCGGGCATTTGCCGCAGCTTTGACTGCGACTGGTATTGGTGCGATTGTGGTGGCTTTGGGATTTGCTGTCAGTGCTCTGATGGAATATGTGACGGCAACAGATGAGGCAAGTGACGCAAATGCTAAGTTTGACAAATCCTTAGCTGAAACTGATAGGATTTTAGCAGAATCAATCGCAGAACGAAAAAGACAAACCGCAGAACGAATAGCATTATCTAGAAACTTGGGTGAGTCAGAATCGGAGCAAAGAAAAATCAGTTTAGAAAGTCTAAAAAAAGATCTTGAAGATACTAATAAAGCTTATATCAAAGCATTATCTGAGGAGGAAGAACAAAGAATTACTAATGGTGAAAACTTAGAAAAGGCACTACAAAAAAGAAGGGAGTTAGAAAAACAGAAAAAAGATCTTATTAGTGAAATAAATGTCTTTGAGATTGATTCAGACACAGCACTCAACAAAGAGAAGGAAGCTCAAAGACAAAAAGGACTTCAAGCACAAGAGAGAGCAAATGCTGAAGCCTTGAAGTTGGAACAAGATAGAATACGGAAACAACAAGAAGCTGCGAACATACAAAGGGAAGCAGAATTATCATTATTAGAACCCCAAGAAAGAGAAATAGTTGAAAGAACCACAAGGTTCAATAATGAACTTGCTAAACTCAAAGAAGCGGGATATACTGATTTTACTGCACTTGAAGAAGAGTTTAGAATAGATATTGAAGTAATTGATGACAAGTATAATAAAGAACGACTTGAAAAACGAAAACAACAACAACAAAAGGAGAGGGAACTTTTATTTATTGGATTACAAGACCAAATTGATGCAATAGATAAAGCTAATGAACTCTTTAATACTGACTTTCAAGAAGACAATATACGACTTGAAGAAAAACGAACTTTATTACAACAACAAAGAGATTTAGAATTACAAGCTGTCGAAAATGATGAGGTAAAAAGATTAGAAATAATCAAAAAATATGCCGATGCTGAAGGTGAAATAGACAAACAAGTAACTCAAAATAAAAAGAATGAATTACTCGCAAGAGAAACAGCACAATTACAGTTCGCATCTGCAGTTGGAAATGCATTAGGAGCACTCAGTGGGTTATTGAAACAAGGGACAGCTGCCGCCAAAGCCGCAGCATTAGCAGAAATTGCTATCGGAACTGGTGTTGGTTTCATAAATGCGTTAAGAATAGCACAACAATCAGCAATTGCTGGAGGGCCAGGTGCGGCTTTCGCATTCCCCATCTTTTACGCAAGTCAAGTTGCGGCAATTCTATCGGCAGCATCAAGAGCAAAGGCAATATTAAAATCAGGAAGTGGTGGAGGAGGTGGTGGAAATAATCCCGAAGCCCCATCATCTACTAACTCAACATCTGCTCCAGCACCAATACAAGTTGTCGCAAGAAGAAATCAAGGTGGATTTGTGTATGGTGATGGAGGTTCAATAACTGACTCAATACCAGCGATGTTGTCAAATGGAGAGTTTGTTATGAATGCTAAGTCAGCATCTATGTTCTCCCCTATGTTGACTGCGATGAATAATATGGGGAACCTTCCAAATACGGCAATACCTCAAACATTAGGTAATCAGTCATTAGTGGATGTTATGAGTCAAAGTATGAATAACAGACCTATCAAAACTTATGTAACAGCACAGGATATGTCTAACCAACAACAGTTTGATAGAACCATAAAATCAAGGTCTTTGATATAATGGCATAACATAATATAAAATATATTTATTATAGAATGAAAATCGTAGAATTACTCATAGACGATGATTTTGAGGAGTCAGGTATTGAAGCAATATCTTTAGTTGGAACACCAGCACACGAAGAGAATTGGATTGCATTTAATAGTCAAGACGAACCCCCTGTTGATAATTCCATTACATATAGAATTGTGGAGGATGACTTCTGTTCGTCAAATCCTTTATTAGACACATTAGGGGAACCCTACAACGACTTAATTGAGGAGGGGTGGGTAATCACTCGTGTAGAACAGATGACACCTGAGAGGATACTTAAAATGAGCCGTGAGAGGTTTTCAGATCCCAACGCAGAATCCCAAGAAGATACAGTCCAATTTAGAATCAGGTTCAAGTATGTTGGGCCAAGAGATAGTAGAAATAGAAGGTTCTGTGCTGATATGTTGGCAAAGAACAGAGTGTATAGAATTGAAGACATAGAACAACTATCAAACCCCGAGTTTGGTAATTATGATATTTTTACATGGAGAGGTTCATTCAACTGCAGACATACTTGGGTGAAGTTAATATTTGAGCCTGAGGGTAAGATTAGAAACTCTGGTGATTCAACAAGAGGTCTAATAGAAACTGACCCATTATCAGCAAGATTACAACCAGATACAAGACCAGGCCCAACCATCAGGTCAGCAGATGAAGGAAGGGGACAAGGGCAATGGGAAGATGGAATGCCGAGAACAGGCCCTAACTTGTTTGCTGAAGACAAAGGACTTGAAGGTGCTTTTTGGGAGGGATATGAAGCAATTGGAACTAAAATACTTGATGGTAAAGAAGTTCCTAATTGTGTTCCAATCAAAATGACTGAAGATGATTTTGCTGAGAGTATTTCAGATTATCCACAGGGAGTTAAGGACAGAGCCAAGATGGCTGTTGAATGGGCTGATAAGAATGGTTGGGGTTCTTGTGGAACTCAGGTGGGAAAAACCAGAGCATCGCAGTTAGCAAGTGGAGCCCCCATTTCAGTAGATACGTTAAAGCGTATGTATTCTTATTTATCAAGACATAAGGTTGACCTTGAGTCATCAAAGACCTATGAAGATGGTTGTGGTAAATTGATGTATGATAGTTGGGGTGGTGAAGCCGCATTAAGTTGGTCTGAGAGAAAATTGAAACAACTTGAGAATGAGAAGATGACCTTTGCTGTTGCTAGTGAAGACAAAATGATTATTGTTGGGGCTGCTATGGTTCCAAATAAGATGATACATAGATATGATATGTTTGGAAACAAGTATTATGTCTATTTCTCAAAGGATTCTATTAGAAAAATGGCTAATAGGTTCTTGAAACAAAAAAGGACTGACGAAACATCCATAGAACATAATGGAATAAAGTTGGGTTCTGACAAAGTATACATAACTGAGAGTTGGATTAGCGAAGACCCTACCAAAGACAAGTCATCTGTATATGGATTCAACCTACCTGCTGGTACTTGGTTTGTCCAAATGAAAGTCGACGACCCTAAGGTATGGGAACTAGTTAAACAAAATAACTTAAGTGGTTTTTCAGTTGAAGGACTATTTAAGGAAAAAGCAGTTTTTTCTAAAGCAGAAGAACAAATAAACCAAATAATAAAACTATTAAAATGAATAGTACAAAAACCCTACAAAAAATAGCACAGATTTTAGGTCTATCTCCACAGGTGTTCTTTGAGGCTAAAACCGATCAAGGAATTACGATGAAAATGGAGGGTGAACTTGAATTGGGTTCTTTAATTTATGTAGCAACTGAGGAAGGGTTAATCCCCGCACCAGCAGGAGAACATATGTTACAAGATGGAACCAAGATTGAAGTTGACGAGGAATCAAAAATCAAGAAGATTGATATGGGTCAAATGGAGGATAAAGTAGAAGAAGGGGAAACCGAAGAGATGTTTGCTGATGTAAAGTTGAAAGACGGAGAAATTATGCGAGTTGAAGGTGACGAGCCAACTGTGGGTCGTTTAACCAAGAAGGTTTCTTATGATGGAGCTTTATTACCATTTACCGATGGAACTTATGAGACCGCTGATGGAAAGATGATTTCTATTGTCGGTGGTGAAATCAAGGGGATTACAGAAAAAGGTAAAGACCAAGCATTCACTATTGCTGAGACAGCAGAAGGTGCAAAGGTTGAATCTAAGACCTTTGATGTCGGAGAGGAAGTTTATGTCCTTGACGGTGATTCTAAGACCCCTGCTCCTGATGGAGAACACCAAGTAGTCCTTAAAGACGAAAGTGGTAAAGAAAACAAAATCAGGTTCATCACCAAAGATGGTAAGATTACTGAAAGAGAAAATGTTGAAGAGGAAGATATGGAAGCAGAAAAGATTGCTGAAATGTTCTCGAAGGCATTGAAGAACCTTGAATCTAAAATTGATATTCTAGTATCAAGACAAACTCAACTAGAAAACAAAGTCCAAAAGTTTGCTAAAGAACCTGCGGGCGACCGAGTTTACACTCAAAAAACTATCGCTGACTCAAAGTCAGAAAACGATAGAGTTGATGCAATTAAGAGATTGAGAGCAGCAATGAATAAAAACTAAACCAATTATAATTTATTATCAAAATGAAAAAATTACAAAAAATGAACTTCAACTACGACCTTGGCGGATTGTCAGCGTACGTAGACCAACTTTCATCTGATATTATATCTGAAGCAGTATTGTCTCCAGTAACTATGAAGTATGTAAATGTTGTTCCTGGTATTAAAGGAACACAGAACGTAAACCTATTGAAGGAAACTTTATCAGTTCAAACTGGTACTACTTGCGGATGGAATGATGCGGGTGATGTGACTTTTGAGGCTGTACCTTTGACAGTACAAGCACTTAAAGTAAACCAATCTTTATGTTTGGAAGAGCTTAACACTTTGTGGTTAGGCCAATACCTAAATGCAGGTTCTTACAACGAGCAGGCTCCATTCGAGCAGGCAATTGTTGACCTTCAGACAAAACAAATCAAGAGATATAACGAAGACCTTGTATGGAATGCTTCATCAGGAACTTCAACTTTCTCTGGTTTCATTGAATTATTAGCAAATACTGCTGGTGTTGTAGCATTGACAGGTCAAACTGCATTATGTTCTGTAACAGGAGCTTCTGTGGTAGACAAGGCAAACGCTGTTTTAACTCAGGTTGATAATATCATCAACGCATTAGATAGAAACATCTATGACAGAGACGATATTGTAATCTTTATGTCTCAGCAGCAGTTTAAGTGTTATTTAGTGGCACTTAGAAACGTAAACAACTTCCACTTTACTGAACCTACTTTGGGTCAGGTATATGAGACATTCCACCCACAAACTAAATATAAGGTTGTTGGTGTACCAGGTCTAAACGGATCTAACCTTATCGCTGCAGCTCCTCAACAATACTTTATGGTAGGTGTTGACTTGATGTCAGATGAGGACAGCTTCAGAAGCTGGTGGTCTCAAGATTTCCAAGAAGTACGTATTATGTCTGCTTGGAAGGTCGGAACTGCTATTGCGTTCCCTGAGTTCTTTGTAACAAACGGACTTTAATATATGGGGGGAGATAATCCCCCCTATTTTCACTAATAAACAAAAAAACTAAATATAAAATAATATGAGTTGTAATTTAGCAGCAGGTATTACTCTTGGTTGTCGCGACAATGCGGGTGGTGTTAATAAGGTTTGGATTACTGATTATGATAATGTAACAGGTATTACTCAAAATACTGGTAGTACAATCACAGCAATTTCAGGAACAGGTACATTCTATTCTTTCGAGTTAATCAGAACTACATCTGAGATGACTGAAACTATCAATGCTTCACTTGAAAATGGTACAGTATTCTATACACAAGAATTAACAATGTTCTTCGCAAAACTAGAACAATACAAGCGTAATATCATTAAAACACTAGCACAATCTTTTAGATTGGCGGTTGTATTTGAGGACAATAATGGTTCGTATTTCCTATTAGGACAGGAATACGGAATGTTCGTAAGTGCGGGTTCTAACGTCACTGGACTCGCTTTGGGAGATAGACAGGGTTATAACCTAACTCTTCAGGCTCTCGAGCAATTACCTATGAACGAATTGAGTGGCCCACTTGCTACAATCGTTTCAGGTATGACAGTAGAATCCTAAATATTTATCACAGGGGGGTCATACTCCCTGTGATTATTTTATACACAGATGATATTATTAAAATCCAATCAATTAAATAAGATAGTCGTAACGCTCACACAGAATACTACTCTTTGTAATCCTGAATATCTATTTCAATTTGTTCATATATTCTCAAAAGAAGAGGTAAAGTTTATTTTACCTGATGTATCACCACATCCAACGAGATATAATCAATTTGAGTTTGTTGAGGGTCAGGGTGGAGGTGAAATCCCATTTCCTTATGAAGGTCAATATAATTATTATGTGTATAGCCAACCTATTGGTTCATCAAACTTGAACCCGATATTAGCCACCGAGTTGGTTGAGAACGGTATTGCCGAGTTTATTGTTGTAAGTGCGGATACAACAAATGAAAATTATTTTGAGTTTATTTCTGATGATGAGTTTAATTCCAATACCATATTTGCTCCTGATGAGATAAACCCAATTACACCTTCTCCAACAGTTCCTTTAACAAGTACTCCAACTCCAAGTGTAACCTCAACTCCAACAGTCACACCGACTAATACACAGACGAGCACTCCAACAAATACACAAACACCAACTCCAACAGTCACACCGACTAATACACAGACGAGCACTCCAACAAATACACAAACACCAACTCCGAGTGTCACAACAACACAAACAAGTACACCTACGAACACTGCAACAAATACACAAACACCAACTCCGAGTGTCACAACAACACAAACAAGTACACCTACGAATACTCCAACAAATACACAAACACCAACTCCGAGTGTCACAACAACACAAACAAGTACACCTACGAATACTCCAACACCTAGTTCAGCAGCATTTGATGCAGATGCAGCTGCATACTTACAAGCAGTAGTTTCGGCAGGTGGTACTGGAATTACTTCAACTGTGTCAGCAGCAACGAACACTATGTTTGTTGACTTGAAATCAGCGGGTATTTACACTAAATTGGATGCACTTTATCCATTCTTGGGTGGTACATCTGCTTCTTGTAAATGGAATGCTAAAGATCCACAAGATACAAATGCAGCATTTAGATTGACATTCGCAGGTGGTATAACTTTTTCACAAGAAAAGGGTATACAAGGGAATGGTACAAACGGTCAAGCTGATACATACTGGATTGAAAGTGCACAAACCTCAACTTCAGCGAATACAACCATAGGTTATTTCATATCACAAACAGGTTCCACAGGTTTCGAAATCGGGGCACAGTATGTAAGTGGGTGGTTGACTATACAATCTTCTAATGGTACTAATACAAGAGGTTCGATACAAACTGGTGCATTGAATATTTTGACTGCAACAACAAACACACAAGCAATCAACTTCTTCGCATTAACGAGATTGAATAATTCACAGGTTTCTTTTGTTAGAGCAGGTGGAGGAGTTCAAACAGTCACACAAAACACAACAATAACAAGGACAGGAACTAATGTTGGTTTGTTATATGCTGCTGGTTTCGGTGGATTTACAAATAGAACATTAGGTACAGCATTTATGGGTGATGGACTCACAACCACAGAGTTAGGTAATTTGAGAGACATAATAACAACCTTTAACACAACTTTGAATAGAAATATTTAACAAAATGGAAGAATTAGTCGCAATACTCACAGTACATCAAAAAGATAGTTTAATTGGACAACTTGTTGCTCCTGATTGGTATTTCAATCCATTACAAGATGCGAATGAAAATTGGTTTATTTCAAGTGAGGAAATTGATAGTTCAATTTATGCAGAGCACGAATGGGTTAAAGATTTAACTTTATCAATTTATGTCGGTCCGTATGTACCACCATCCCCTAGTTCGATATAATTGATTGATGATGAAATACTCAGAATAATATATTTATAGATATGAATGAAGAAATAAAAAATAGTAAGGACTTTTTACAAGTATTCGATTTTGCAACAGCCAAAGTTCCTTTGATTGAAGAAAACTTAATCATAAACACAAGGACGCCTTGGGTGTATTATGGTGTCGCAAACCTTGCTCCACAGGAATTGATACGTCTTTACAACACTTCTCCGACCCATAGAGCCGCTATTACATCGAAGTGGTATGGTACAAGGGGAGAATCAATATCGTTGAAATTAGGGGACAATGGAAGGTTAATGATGGCTAATAGCCTTGGTGATGGCATATATGATATTTGGGATAAGGCATGTCTTGACTTCATTTTGTATGGTGGGTTTGCCATCAACCTGGTATGGAGAAAAGATAGGGATATGGGATTTGATATGTATTATATGGACTTCTCCAAATTAAGAGCAGAAAAATCTGACTTCCACGATAGAATACATAATTTTTATTATAGTTCAGATTGGGCTTATCCTAAAAAGTTTGTTCCAAGAAAATTACCAGCATTCGATATACAGAATGAAGAACCTTCACAGGTTTTTTATTATACCACACACTCAGCGGGGAACAACTACTATCCAACTCCATCTTATTGGGGAAGTGCTACAGCAATTTCTACACAGATAGAAATATTCAACTGGCACTTCAATAATATCGTAAATGGTTTATCCCCATCTTTATTTGTTGCGTTGAATAGTGGTATTCCTGACCCCGAACAACGTGAAGAAATCTATAATACGATGGTGAATAAGTATGCTGGTTCTAATGTCAGTGGTAAGTTATTTTTGACTTTCTCTGATGGTAAAGAACAAGCACCTGAAATTACCCCAATTCAATCTAATGGTTCTGATAAATTATGGGTTGAACTTAATTCAATGGTTCAAGAAGCAATCTTGACCGCACACCAAATATCCTCACCTGAATTATTGGGTATTATGACACCAGGTAAATTGGGGACAGCAGACCATTTGGAAGCCCAAGACCACTTCCAACATCTTGTTATTAAACCACTACAAACTGAAATCAAAACTGTATTTGAGAAGTTATTAACAATTAGAGATGCTGGTGTTCCAACAGAAATAGATGTAAAACAATTTGAGATGGTGACTATGAAAGATTCAGCACCAACGATAGATATAAATAAAAATGAAAATGTTGGAGTTGTAAAAGACGAAACAATCCAAGAAAACCAAATATAATATGTCTCAAGCATTAGTTCCACAAAATATTCTATTAATATCAGAGAATAAACTTAAAAACTTTACTGATATAGACCAAAACGTAACCTCTGCGGTATTACTTCCTTTTATAGGGGTAGTTCAACAGACAAAGTTAGAATACATAATCGGTCGTCTTTATTATGTCGAATTATTGAATCAAGTTCAAACTAGTACATTAACTACTATCAATAATAACTTCCTTCAATACTTCGTTCAACCGATGCTAATTTGGAGTGCGTATGCAGAAGCATTACCATCTATCTTTATGAGAATAAAGAATAATGGTATTGTTGCTGGTTCTGAAAAGACCATTACCATAAGTGAAATGGAGTATATGCAAACCAGAGCCGATGATAGAGGACAATTCTTTGAGAGACGAATGATTGAAGAACTTATCTACAATCAATCCAATTATCCTTTGGTTTATACTTATACCTCCACAGACGGACTCAGACCCCACTTAGGCAAGAATTATTTTAGCGGAGTTCATCTTAATAACGGGCCTAGATCACAAAACTTACAGGTTGGGCCTGGTTCAGGTGTATTAACTTCTGTAATCTACTCAGACCCTACTTGGGCTTGTTGTGGTTGGTAATTAAAAAAAGTTTATATTTGTAAAAAAAGATTATGGCCATTGTTTATAGACATATCAGATTAGACAAAAATGAACCTTTCTATATTGGGATTGGTGAGAAGGAGAATCGTGCTCACGATAAGCGCAGCAGAAATAAATATTGGAAACATATTACCAAAAATACTGAGTATAAGGTTCAAGTCCTTTTTGATGATTTGACTTGGGAACAAGCAGTAGAAAAAGAAATTGAGTTAATACAAATGTATGGTCGTAAAGATTTGGGTTTGGGAACTTTAGTCAATTTGACTGATGGAGGTGAGGGTCAACTTGGTAGAACTTCTTGGAATAAGGGTAAAAAGACATCTGAAGAAACAATAAAAAAAATGAAAGGTAAAATTGTTTCAGAAGAAACCCGAAAAAAACTGAGTGAATCCGCAAAAAAAAATGGGTCAATCCCCCCCTCAAATAAAGGAAAAGTTTTTTCTGAAGAAACTAGAAAAAAAATAGGTCAAGCAAGTAAAGGAAAAATTGTTTCTGAAGAAACACGTAAAAGAATTAGTGAAAAATTGAAAGGAAAAATTGTATCTGAAGAAACTAGAAAAAAAATAGGTGAGTTCAATAAAGGAAAAATTGTTTCTGAAGAAACTAAATTAAAACAAAGTTTATCTCATAAATCAAGACATTCCAAATGAACGAAACGATAATCTTACTCATATCAAATGCTTTAACTGCTTCAGCCGCATGGTTTGTTGGTCGTAAAAGACAACAAGCAGATACAGATAATCAAATACTCAAAAACCTTGAGTTGTCTGTTGATTTGTATAGACAGATTATATTAGACCTAAAAAAAGAAATTGAATCTTTGAATATAAAAGTTCAAGAATTGGAGGGGAAAATAGACCGACTCCATCAAGAGAATAAAATGTTAAAATCTAAATTGTAATGCCATTACCAATAAAAACTGAAAAGGAAACTGACAGTGAGTTCATATCAAGATGTGTCGTAAAGGTTGCTGACGAGTTCCCTTCGTTTGAGCAACGGTTGGCAGTATGCTATTCACAGTTGGATAAGACAACTATGTCTAAACAAAAAAAGGAAGATACATTTGTCGTTCAACCTCGTCGTAAGGAAAGTAGGGGCGTATATCTGAAAAGATGCTCTGCTAATTCTAAAATGAGAGAAACCTACCCTATGATGAAGGAGCGCATGTCATATTGTCTTAATGCTTATTCAGAATATTATAGATGGTGGGGTAAGTTTGAGGATGGCAACATTCCTTCTGACTCAGCGTTGGGTAGATGTATTGCCAGAAAAAGAGCGACTGGTATTGATTATAAACAAGCCTATAGAGAATGTGCTTCGAGGGTGGTTGTTCCGAATACACCTATTGTTATGAATGATGATTTATTGATTGAACCTGTCGAGTTCAGTGAGATGAGTGTATTGGGTTATATGACCAAATATTTTTATATCTGTCCTGGAGCACAGGCAACATTTCAACATCTTATCAGTATGAATCCTGATGATGATACTGCGGGTATGATTAGAAGTGCGGCACAGATTGCTGATAATGTCTTTGAGATTGAGAAAAAAGTGTTAGAAGATAAAAAGGCTACAATAGAACAACTTAATCAAGCAGAAATATTGGTTGATGATTTCTATGACTTAATGGATGAAATAGATGAAGAATTGGGTATGATACACGATGTCTCTTATATGGACGGACATATTGAGTTGATTGAATCCTACATTAAATAAATAAATTAAATAAAAACATAAAAAAATATGAGTTTTAGCATATCAAATACATCGGCATCAGCGGTCATTACGGACATCACAACGCCGAGTAGTGTGACTGGTGAATTGACCGTCACAAGTGGTTCATTACCATTATCTGCTGGTGGAATGGTTAGTGGAACAAACACAACCTTAGACAACCAAAAAGGTTCTCCTTATGGAACATTCCAAATGTTCTTGAAACAAGGAGATGCACAAATTGACACTTATGTCAATAACACATTATATTCAAGTGAAAAATATTCATCTGGTATTGTAAGTGTTCAAACCCCAATCATTCAATCAGGTGATAGTTTAACTATGGCTGTCTCTGACCCTGACTTTGATTGTTATTCTATCGGAGCGGCGTTTGCTGGTGGAACAACTGAACCAGAAGTAATCAAACAACAACCTGATGGTAAATTACTTATTGGGGGATACTTCACATCATATCAGGGTGTAAGTGCTAATAGAATTGTAAGATTAAATACTGACTTCAGTATTGATGATACATTTGACTATGGCACTGGTTTCAACGGAGCAGTCAATGCAATAGCGATACAATCTGACGGCAAAGTATTAGTTGGTGGAAATTTTACAACATACAAAGGAACATCAAGAAATAGAATCGTCAGATTAAATACAGATGGTTCGTTAGATAATACTTTTTCAATAGGCACAGGTTTCAATAACACAGTTTGGGCTATTGTTATACAACCAGATAATAAGATATTAGTTGGTGGTGTTTTCACTTCTTATAGTGGAGTTTCTGAATCAAGAATAATAAGGTTAAATACAGACGGTTCAAATGATACAACATTTAGCACCCCTACTGTGAATAATACAATTTTTGATATTAGTATTCAAACAGACGGAAAAATACTCGCTTGTGGTGATTTCACACAGGTAAGTGGTTCTTCAAATTACAATAGGATAGTGAGGTTTTCAACTGGTGGAACTGTTGATGAAACTTTTATCACTGGAACATTTAGTGGTGGGCAATTCAATTCTGGTGGTTATGTTGTTGTAGCACAACCTGACGGTAAAATTATATTTGGTGGTGATTTCGGTGTCGTCAGTGGTGTATCAAGTTCTAAAATAGTTAGATTATTGAGTAATGGAACTCGTGATACAAGTTTTTCTGTTGGAAGTGGTTTTACTCAAAATGGAGCAAGCACAACAGCGTTTTTGGTGGATATAACATTAACCCAAAACGGAAAATATTTAGTCAGTGGTGCCTTTGACACATATAGCGGAAATAGTGTAAGTGTTTTAGCAAGACTCAATTCCGATGGAAGTTTTGACTCCACTTTGAATCAAGGAACAGGATTTGTCTATGATGATGTGAATGGATTTAGTTTCCCGAGCACTGTTTTATCTGATGGTAATATTGTAATTGGAGGTTTATTGAGTGGATATGATGGAGCAACAACTGGTACATTAGTTGCATTAGATCCATTTGGTAAATTACTTAATTGTGAATAATTATTGATTACCAAGATACTATTTGTATATTTATAATTGTGGAGGGGAGTTCCTTGTTTTTCCCATTTTATCGATTGTTCTGTCGCATACTCCCCTCCTTTTTTAAGAATCAGATATAAAAATATCTGATTTTTTTTTGTTTTTATACTTTACCTGTAGTACTTTTTTGTTTATCTTTATATTTATAATAAAGACAAAATTATGGGACTAACAAAAAAATTACTCGAAGACATCCTCGAAGAGGATTTTTACCCTTGTGATATGGATTATGAATATCAGCAGTGGGTTACAAATAAACAATTACAAGACCAAGAGGAGTACATAAAAAACTATCTTGAGATGCAATCAGCATATGAGGAGATGCTTGCGGACAAATACTAATATGGCACAGGATACACAAAAAACAATCGTAACTCAATCACAACTAAAATTTGTATTTGATTATACAAATAAATTGGGAGTTAATTTGACCTTGAAAGAAACGGTGGGAGTAACTAATGTACTTGTTGATTATTGTTTGAATGGATATACCAAAGAACTTGGAGAAAGGTTGGATGCGATAGATAAATTTATTGCAGCTAAATTTGAAGAACAATAAAAAAAGTATATTTAGAAATATACACTGATACAAAAAAAGGGTTTTCCATGCCATTAGTTCCCTTTTCCCCTGTTCATTCTGAATGGGGGTTTTTTATTTGGTATATTTACAGTTTTATCAGGATTTTTTTCTCCATCAGCAAACCATTGAGATTTGTCTTTCATAGCTCGCTTTTTATATTTCATTGGTTTGATTCTAGTTTTATTGTGTTTATCTAAAAATTGTTGATGAATATCTTTATCAATATCATAACCCATATTTTTTAGTAATTCCCACATAAGAACATAATCTTCTTTTTTTACTCCATTGAGAGAGAAAAATTTTTCTTCTGGTTGTCTCCACATTTGATTGAATGGATGGACTATATGGTCTTTATTAACCTTCAACCCTTTTTGTTTACATAATTTGCAGATTGAATTTCTGCCACCTTTACAGCCTTTACATCGATAATATGAATCGATTGATTTTTCTATTTTGCATATACTACAAATTCTTTTGTCTTCCATATAAATAAATAGTATGATTTCACAAAAAGTTCAGGTGAAGATAAAAATAAATAATTTACCCATTTTTCTTTGATTGTAGGGGATTTCTATACCTAAGTGATATGAAGGTATACCTTGAAGAGAAAGTGTCTGTAATACCCCTTAAAATCAGTCAAAATATTTTTATAATTTTTATTGTATAATATTTAATTTTTATGTAGGGTGGGTATATTTATAATTGTCCGTCTTCACAACATAGGACATTAAAGAAATTATAGAACCCCTGTAAAGTACCCCTTGATGTGAAGACCAAGTGGAGAAATATGGGGGTTTTTTTATTATTATGAAAAAGAAAATAACTGAAATCGAAATTATGATTAGAGGTATATTGGGAAAAGATAAGTTCCTAATGTTGAATATGACCTTAATCAAAAAGTTAGACCCAAATAGTGCTTGTTTTTTAACTTATCTTTTAGACAAATATGAGTTCTTAGTAAAATCAAAGCAAATTGAAGATATTGATGGTATGTCAATATACAGAAGAGAATTAACTGATAAGCTTAATTTAAGTCCTTATCAACAAAGAAAAATTGAAAATCAATTATCTTCATTGAATCTAATATCAGTTAAAGAAGTCAGAGTTGAACAAGAAACTTTTAATTTATATTATTTTAACATCTCTGAGATTTATGATTTCGTTGAAAAATAAGTATACCCCCATTAAAAAAATAAACCCCCCCCTTAAAAAACTTGAGGCTGATACTATAACATTACTATATTAAATTAAATAAAATATAATATAGAATAGTTATAATACCCCCTTAAAAAACTAAACCCCCCTATAAAAAAACTAAACCCCCCTATATAAAAATGAAAAATCAAATTGAATTACATTATGAACTCATTGAAGAAATAATTGAAATGTTAAAAGAACATAAAGAACATCAATTATACCTTTTAACAGATTATAGTACAATTGAATGTACTGAAGACAGATTATTTTATGCTAAATCTTATGTAGAAGCAGGAGATATGATTGAACATCTTAAATACCTATTGAATGAAAGAGGACTGGCAAAGAGGTGATGATTCTAAAATGACTTCAATTGAAAGATTGATGCATCACATGGAATGGTTGCAGCAGCAACATAAAGAAGTTAAAGATAAAATACTTCAACGAAAGAAACAAGAAGAAGGGGATGAACCACCAGTACAGGGATTTCCAAAGGATTGATATTTATAGATATGAAGCATAGACTAGAAAAAGAACTTGGGGAATTCATTGACCTAATGGATAAGGAATATTTCGATGTATCTGAACAAGATAGGGATTCAATTGCAAGAATGATTATCATCAAAGAGTTTTTAGATCTCAAAGCAGACCCTAGCTCCCTCCCAATATATGTTGAATACCTTTCAAGTAGGGTGGAGCATTTCAAAATGATAGAGAACTACGAAGCAGCAGATTTATTTGAAAGAATAAAAAAACAAATAAATTTCTTTTAGTATTTACCATAGTCAGTATAGTATATATATTTATACTATAAAATGATAAAACTATGAAAAACTTAAATGACAGAAGGATTTACACCTACATTCTCAACCAAATTAATGCAACCCAATCACTATCAACAGTGGCGACCAATACCCAAATAGCAAGGGATTTGAATATATCAGTATTTACTGTAAGAGACAAAGTTCTCAAAATGGTAAAGAAGGGATACTTGAATTCTTACTTAGATTATTTCGATGAGCAAAATAATTATGTTCAAAGAAAGATTACCAAAGGGGAATTGGAACCATCAATTTGTTAATCAGATGTGTTTTGATACAAGGGTGGATTCAACAAAATCATACAAGGTTATTTGATATAACAACCAAAATTAGCAAAGGCGAGAACACAGATGATTTGTTCCAACTTTGTATCTATGAACTTCTCAACAATCGGGTAATCAATTCCATTCCTGATAATGAGAAGTTTTTTTATTTTGCTAGAATTGTTAGAAATCAATATCACTCCAAGAATAGCAAGTTTCACAAAGTATATCGGAAACATACATTCGTTGAACTTGATTCAAATATGGATATTCCACAGGATGATTATGAACCTGAAGTAATAACAATGGAATGGGTATTGCAGGAGGTTGAAAAAATCAAACAAGAGCAATGGTATTTGGGGCAAATTTTCCTTTTATATTTATCAAAGGGAGCAAATCTGACAAAATTATCAAAATTAACACAAATCCCCATCAATAACTTGAGTCGTGATATTAAAATTGTAAAAGGGATTTTGAACAATAAACTAAATGAAAAATTAAATTGATATGGGGTGTAATTGCAAAGGGAATAAAAGACAAACAAAAACTACAGTTGTAAATAACACAACCATAATCGAACCTGAACCTATGACATTAGAATCACTTATTGGGGATGAACCAATCCCCTTCACAAGACAAGAAGTTCAACGAGCTCTTGATTACCTTGCTGGTATAACAAGTTCATACGATGAGAAATTATACCTCTACGACTTTCATAACAAGTATCACAGAGAACAACTACAACCAAGTTGTGCTGTATGTTTACCGAGAATCCAAACTCGGATAAATGAAATGGCAAAAATATTAGACAACTATGACAAAGCGAACATATAAACCAACAGGGAAACCAATAGGAAGACCAAAGGTTACTATGGATGAGTTCCCAAAGGGATGGAAAGAGGAACTCGTTAGAATGGGGAAAGAAGGTATGTTAGATATTGATTGTAAGGTATATCTTAACATTTCCAACGAGACATTTACAAGAATGATGATTGAAGAACCAGATTTTGCGGAATCCGTTTCTGTAATGAGGCAATTATCACATGCTTGGTGGGCTAGATTACCACGAGAAGCATTCGGATTAGGAACATCAAGACAGATGAACTCTCAACTTTATAGTTTGGTAATGAGAAATAAGTTTAAGGACGAGTGGAACAACGCAGAGAGTAAGGTTGATATTACCACTCAAGGAGACAAGATTGACTCAAATAAAAAGATAGAAATTGAAATTGTAAGGAAACTAACAGATGGCGACAAAGACAAAGGTTAATACAGAAAGAAAAATCCTACTCAACAAAAAGAAGGAAGGAGTAGCAAGAAAAAAGTTTAGTGGTAAAGACCAAAAACCTAAACGATATAGAGGACAAGGAAGATAATATGCCAAAGTCAAAACTTAGAAAGAACCACAAGCAAAAGGTAGATGCTTGGAAAAAGAAGAACGAGAACATTACTCGTCAATTTAACAATTTATTGAGAAAATCTATAGCAGAACAGAAAACCCCTACCCTTGAAAATGGGGAAGTAAAATTACAAATAGGATAATAGAAATATTTTTTTTATTTTTGGTTTATGAAAAGAAATTGTCCTGTCTGTAATGTTGAATATGACGCTGACCCCCAAAGATCAAAGTGGGGGAGACAAACTACTTGCTCTCGTAAATGTTCGTATGTTTTTAGGTCTGATAAACTTTCTAATCAAGTTGATTGTGAATGTGGAAACTGTGGTATAAGTTTCACCCGATGTCAAAGTCATATTACAACAAAACACGGTAAAGTATTTTGTTCCCCGTCTTGTCAATATCAAGGCAGAACAAATGGGGTGACCCCAAGAATAGTAGAAACCCCGTATGATATTGTTAGAAAAACAGAAGAGGAAAAAAAACTATCACTTCAAGAATATATGAAAATTAGAAGTCAAACTCCAAAATACAAACTCATAAATACGATGAGGTCAAGATTGAATGAGTATCTCAAACAAAGGGGTTATAAAAAAGATAGAAGAACTTTTAATGTTATAGGTTGTAGCCCTGATGACTTGAGAAACCATATTGAATCACAATTTGTGGAGGGGATGTCTTGGGAGAATTACAGTCATACAACTTGGCACATAGACCATATTATACCAATATCGTCCGCTAATAATCAAGAAGAGATATACAAACTATCTCATTATACAAACTTGAGACCTTTGTGGGCTAAAGAGAATTATGAAAAATCAAACAAAATAATATGAAACAAGAAACAATAATGAGATGTGGGGACAGTAAAGAAGTTCTCAAAGAATTAAAAGATAATAGTGTGGATATGTTATGTTCGGATCCACCATATGGATATTCATTTATGAGTGGTTCTATCAAATGGGATAAAGTATTACCAGATACTCAAATATGGAGAGAGTGTTATAGGGTATTGAAACCTGGCTCATTCATAACAGTTATGGCAGCACCAAGAACGGATGTATTATGGAGAATATCGAGAGACCTTGAAGAGGCGGGGTTTGACTTATCTTTCAGCAATATTGAATGGGTGTATCATAGTGGATTCCCCAAAGCATCTGATGTTGGAAAGATGATAGATAAAAGAAAAGGTGCTGAGAGAGAAGTTGTATCACAAGAAACAACATCATATAAAGTATCAAATACAAAAGATAATAATGTAATTAACGAAGGCACATTTGCTGAGAACTTCTCAAAAGATATAGATGAGAATGGATATAGAATAACTAATATCACAGCACCAGCAACAGACCTATCAAAAAAATACGACGGAGCAAAGGCGGGGTTCCAACCAAAACCTTCAAGGGAAATAATCATCGTTGGAATGAAACCATTTGTGGAGGGTTCATACATAGACCACGTATTAAACTTTGAGGCATTACCTGATAATATCAAGATGACCTATCCACTTATTCAAACCCCCAAACCAGCAAAGAAGGAAAAGGACTTTGGATTGAGTGGTGAGGAGAAACCAGCAACAAATCAATATAAGAATAGTAAAGTTTCCTATCAGGCAAATGGGACAGCGACATCATCAGAATTACTACCGAGAAAAAATAACCATCCAACAGTCAAACCAATAAAGTTAATGTCTTATTTAATCACCTTATTTACAAGACCTGGTGATTGGATTTTAGACCCATTCGGTGGCAGCGGAACGACAGGATTAGCTTGCAAGTTATTAGACAGAAACCATATCTATATCGACTTCACTCAGGAGTATTATGACATCGCTGAGGAAAGGTTCAATGTATCAAAGCAAGACCTCAAGAAGTTGTTGAAGGAAAAAATAAGTAATGGACAACAGGAATTATTCTAAAGGTATAAGTTGGATAGATGATTGTCGTATTCCTTTTGTGGATGGAGATGGTTATACTGATGAAGAATGGAAAAACTTATATGCAGGTAATAGAAAAGATAGTAATACTAATCTTGGTAATGAGATAAAAAATATTGTTAGAGAATTATTACCTAAAGCTCCTCAAGGTCGTTTCCCCGCTAATATACTGGTGTCTGATGATATGTTGAATGATGGTAGTATCAGTAGTCAGGGGAACTTGAAATTACATAAAATATCAGGATGGGGACTCCAAGAAACAAAAAAAAATTATGTCGATTTCAAGGGAGACAAAGGAACAAACAGCAGATACTACGATATTGATAAATGGTTTGATAATTTGATAGATGTATAGCAAGGGTATTAGTTGGATAGATGACTGTAGAATACCATTTGAGGAGGGTGATGGTTTATTAGAACATCAGGTCAAATATGGAATTGATAGTGATTATGGTAAGGACTCTAATACCAAGTTCGGTCAAATAAAAAACTCTGTTATTTGTGGTTCTTCACAAGGTCGTTTCCCCGCTAATATACTGGTGTCTGATGATATGTTGAATGATGGTGTAATTAGTAAATCCACAATATTTGATGGAACACTTATGGATATGACAGGTGGTAATTTTGGTAATACAAATAACAAACAAACTGATAAAAGAATAGTTGGAGGTTATGCTGACAAAGGAACAAATAGCAGATACTACGATATTGATAAATGGTTTGATAAGTTATTAGAATGAAGATACAAACAACATCCGTATTCGAAACGCTATTAAACTCTGATAAAAGGATTAACATATTTCAGGGGTCATCGAGAGCATCAAAGACATACAATATCCTAATTTATTTCATATACAAGTTATTGAATGAGGAGAACAAAACCTTATCAATAGTTAGAAAGACATTACCAGCACTCAAAGGGTCAGTCCTACGAGACCTCAAGGAAATACTAATCAAGTTTGATTTATACGACCAAAACAACTGGCACTCTGTGGATGGTTATTATCAGTTGGGGTCGAATATGATTGAGTGGTTCTCAGTAGATGATGAAACCAAACTACGTGGTAGGAAAAGGGATTACTTATTTATCAACGAAGCAACAGAAGTATCTTATGACGAATACATACAACTAATGCTAAGAACATCAGATCTGACAGTAATGGACTTGAACCCCTCGTTATGGAAATCGTGGATTTATGACCTTGAAGGACAACCTGATGTAAATTACAATATTACCACCTACAAAGACAATCCCTTTTTATCAGAAGTACAAGTTCAAGAAATCGAGAAGCTACAATATAGAGACCCTAACCTTTGGAGGGTTTTTGGACTAGGTCAGAGAGGACTTCCCACCAAAATGGTATTCTCACACCAACAGAAATATTCGACCTTACCAGAGGGGTCTAAATTGCTTGGTTTCGGTATTGACTGGGGATACTCTGACCCCTCCACACTTATACAAGTTCATAAGAACGGGGAGTCAATCTATTGTCAGGAATTATTATACTTGAGAAATGTAACCATACCTGACTTCATCTATAAGATAAAGGACTTGGGTATTAACCTCAAAGAAGATTTTATTTGTGATAGTGCAAACCCCCAAGCAATAGAGGAACTAAGACGACAGGGTATAAACGCAAAACCTGTAAAGAAGAACTCCATACTACATGGGATTGACCTTATTAAAAGAAGCAATTTTTTCATTCACGAATCATCAATCAATTTAGAAACTGAGCTATTAAGTTATGTTTGGAAGACAGATAAAAATGGGAATAACTTAGATGAACCAGTGGATGACAATAACCACTTAATTGACCCCCTCAGATATGTCCTTGAAATGAAGATGTATAGAAATACAGGGGTGTTTGTATATTAAAACGATTATAAAAAAATTATATTTATAAATATATGGCAGGAACGTACATAGAATACGACAAGAAAAAATACGAACTCAAAGAGTTGACCATTGAGAAATGGCAAAACATTATGAAGTTCAAAGATATACTCGATGAAACAGACGTGTATATCAGAATGATTGCAGAGATGACTGGCTTAACACCAGAGCAAGTAAAAGATGGGGACGCACAATCTATTATGGTTTGTGGTAAAATGTTGGAGTCATACATAGGTCAAGAAACAAAAAAGGTTTATGGAAACATAACATTTGAGGGTATTGAATATGAACTAGTGGATTTTGGAAATATTACATTCGGTCAGTTTGTAGATATTGACACTTTCATTATGAAAGACGAGAGTTATAAAATAGCCAATCTAAATGAATTAGCCGCATATTTATACACAGAAAAAGGTAAGAAGTATGGTGAGGCTGACTTCAAGAAAAACATAGAAAAGTTCAAGCAACTTCCGATGAAATATATTGAAGGTGCGGTTTTTTTTTTATGGACTTTAGAAAGGGGATTGTCAGGTCTTTCGCAACTCTATTCAGAGAACAAGTGGTTGACGAGGGTGTTAAAGGTGATAATAGTTTTTCAAAATTTTGGGGTTACTATATCTGGATTTCTCAACTCTCGGAGGACAAAGTTTGGAAAGTTAATAGTATTACTAGTCAGCCCCTTATTCTTTGTCTCAACCATCTTTCGTACCTTTCTGACTTACGTTCGGAACAAGAGAAGGCGATTAAAAAACAAATGAAACAACAAAAATGACAAAAACGATATATGGTCTCAATCTAAAAAACATAGTTGATGACTTCCAACTTTTAGCTCAAAGACACAAACAAATTAACTCATATGGATTTGGGGATTTGGATGAGTTCTCATATCAAGTTGATAGAAGAGATAAAGAAGTAAACCTATCGGACCAAGCCCCATACTATCCGTATTTATATGTTGTTCCTGCAAATGTAATCCAAGAGTTTGGGTTTATGACCTATGAGTTTAACTTGATTGTTTCAGATATTATGAAACGAGATATGGATAATATGACTGACATATTGTCTGATACATTGCAGATTATGAATGATGTTATATCTATGTTCCGTTTGTCTGTAACCGAAAAACTTGGAAACTACAACGAATACTATTATTTAGATGATGCTGTGACTATGGTTCCATTCATCGAACAATATGAGGATTTGTTATGTGGTTATTCAGCAACTATTAGAATCAAGACCAAAACTTACTTGGATAGATGTGTGGCAGCATTTGATGATTTTCCTGCTGACCCTTGTGTTTCACCAACTCCAACTCAAACAACAACACCAACTAATACTCCAACTAATACACAGACACCTACAACGACACCAACACAAACACCTACTTCAACTTGTCCTGTGACAACTCAGTATCTTGAAGTTCAATTATCAGAAAATACCAAGTTTAAGTTGATACTATGGAATCAACCAAACTTTACAGATGCTGCGACAGCAAATTGTAATTACATTATTTCAGGAACTGCGTATGGTTCATTAGGAACAATATTTACAGGTCAAGAAACTATATTAAGCGGGGAACATCAACACCAATTTAATTTAGCACCTGTGTTATTACCTGGTGAAATCGTATCATCGTTTGATGTGTTGGGATATACCTTGAGTGGATGTCCTTGTCCTGTCAATTTGATATTACCAATCATACCGACTGCAACCCCAACTACTACACCAACAAATACTCAAAGTCCGACCCCAACAACAACTAGTACCCCAACTCCAACACAAGCATTACCCTATTCTGTATTAAGTTTATGTACTACTAATGGAGTTGATGGATTTGCTTCTACTAATGATATTTGTTCGGGGACTTGTACTCCAGTCACCGTTTATATTTCACAAACAGGAGTAACCACATTCCAACAAGCAGCAATAACTTACGGACTACCTATCTACACAACACCTGTTTTTATACCAGCAAACTTATATGATGGTAATTCTTTATGGTTTGGAGCAACCGATAAATCTGAAATATTCCAAATAGATAATGACGGGGCTATGTCGTTATTTGGAACCTGTCCAACCTGATAAACTATGTGGGAATTAACTGAAGAACAACTCGAACAATTAGGAAATATGTTTGCAGCTTTTTATAGACAAAAGATAAAGGCAAAAATATACCCCTTTGGAAACCCGAATGTTAGGGGTGTGTCGAATAAAGTTGCATCAGGTAAATTATTGAATAGTATAAAAACAAAGGTAAAAGAAACACCTGAGGGACTAATGCTTGAAGTTGAGTATATGGACTATTTCAAGTATGTTAATTTAGGTAGAAGAAAAGGTGGTAAGTTTGTTCCAATCAAAGCATTATTGGATTGGATAAAAATTAGGGGAATACGAAGACGAGATGAGAAAGGACGATTTGTGAAAGGTAGTCAATTATCTTTAGCATTCGCCATACAAAAGAACATACATAAGTTTGGTATTAGAAGAACCAATATTTATGATAAAGCCTATGATTCATTGGAAGATGTTTTAATGAATCCTCCAGCTGAGTTTAGAGATGATTTTGAGAGATTATACAATGCGATTGGAAACGATGTTGAAAACTTCATTATCAGAACATTAAATAAAGAAATACCATCGAAATAAAATGAGCTTCAATTTAACATTATTACAAGCCCCATTATCTGTGACGGAGACACACTCCGACCATACTTGGAATGTGGCATTAAATAGTTATTCTGCATACACCGATATAAGATTGGTTGTAGACATCTATAAGAACCCATATAAGAACGATCTAGGTCCGAACAATACCACAGGGTCAACACAAGAGTTTGGTAAAATAGGAAGGTTATTAATCCCCTCCAACGAGTATGGAAATTGTATCTTTAATGTTGAAACAATCATTAGAAATATAGTAAAACCAAACCCTCGTAATATGTCTATGATTTACAATACGAACACTGGTTTTGGTGAGTCAGACCCTTATGCTGTATCTGTAACGAATAGTTCATTAATCAATATTGATGAAGAAACATCACAAGCAACGATAAATAATTTACCTATAAACTTCATAAGTTTTTCTAATGGTTTCAACGGGGGTTATGTAGGATTCGAGAATATCTATCACGTTAATGAATATCGTTTGATATTTGGGGTTCAATATACAAGTGGAGGGACAACTACCATTATCATAGATGAAACGAACTACGGGGTTTATTCAGGGTTCACAGGACCAACTATGAGTCCAGCGAGTGCTGCAACTCAACCTTATGGAGTGATGGTATGGCCTGGTGTTCAAGACAACAAAAGATATGGTGTATCTAATAACCCTGCATTAACTTACTACTATTCAGGTATAAACTTGAATGGTGAATATAACTATTGGAACACAAAGGTATATGACTTCGCTATGAATAGTGGGGTTGTTCCATTCAACATAGCAGGTAGGTTTATGGGTACATTCGGTCAAGACACAATCCCTATGACAATCTTGAATGGTTCCCCAATCCAAACTAGATTCAGAAGTCATTATTATAATTGTCCTATTGTGTTAGGGTTTATGTTTGGGGAGAACGAATTATTCAATAACTCATCATTAATTAATTCTGTGAGTATCTTACAAAAGACAGAACCAAATACACAACCTAATTATGATGTCATATATTCACAACCGATTTCATACACTCAAAATCCAACAGGTTATAATTCATTTTTAGGTCAAAGAATAGCATATGTTAATTGGAAACAAAGCCCTTTATTCAGGACGAATAGCGATGTTGCAATATTCCTATCAAGTGGAAACTGCGATACAAATTATTCTAATGGTGTATCAGAGATAGTACAATATAAGATGATGGGTGAGGAGTGTTTCAATGACCCTGTCAATTTCTTGTTTATCAATAGAAATGGGGTATGGGATACATTCACCTTCACCAAGAAAAGTCAATACGCTAAGACCCCAAGTAAAAAGATATACGGGTCTCAAAAAACACTTAATTCTACAATATGGAATATGCAGAGTTATGATTCCTCTGAAACAGTTTACTATGGTGATGCTGTGGAGTTTATGACTGTTGCTTCTAACTTTGTCAAACAGAATGATGTGGATATAATTGAAGAATTGATTACCTCCCCAACTGTATATGTAATTAAAGATGATTGGACGCCAGAGAATAACCAACCACTCATCTATCCATATCTAATACCAGTACAAGTGTTGAATAAAGAAGTTAAAAAGTATCAACAGAAATACGACAGAGTATTCCAATACGAACTTGAATTGAAATTAACCCCTTATAGACAATATAATTTACCTTACTAATGAGTTTAAGAATCAGGACTGTAATATCAGGTGTTCACAAATATTTGGATTTGTTTGATGATGAAGACATATTGATGTCTTTTTCTGTTGGGGAAATTCAAGACATAACATCAAAAAACTCAGGTTATTCCAAATCATTCACTTTACCAGGAACAAAGAATAATAACGACATATTCAATTATTATTATGATGTTAATTCTGTTCCTTTGGACTTTGACCCCAACGACAAGTTTGATGCGATTATATCTTGGGATGGTTATGAGATACTGGTTGGAAATATTCGATTAGATGGGGTTTCTATTGAAGGTGAAGATTTCACCTATCAGGCTACATTCTATAATCAGGTCGGTAATTTAGCAGCAAATATCGGGGATAAGTTTTTGAGACAAACTGACCTATCACATTTATCACACCCATTTACAGAAGATGTTATACTACAATCAAATGTAGATTATAACCTATTTCCAATAACAGGTGCTACAAACTATTCATATCAAAATGGTAAGACGATGTGGGGTCTTTATAATATTGGTTATGAATACTCTGGTAATTCTGCGTTTATTAATCCTTTAATTACACCTTTGGTGGAGTTCTCGGATTTATCAGGACTGACTTATACCCCAAAAATCGGTCATTTCGATTTTACAGGGACACCAGTAAATGATTATTATTTCAAGCCAACACTACAAATCAAAGAATTATATTCAAGTATAGTTCGTGATGCGGGGTATGAGATACAATCTGATTTCTTTAATACATCTTATTTTGAGAGATTTTACTTACCTCTGAAGTTTTTAGATGAAACAATATATTCAAGAAACTCTATAATACCTTGTTATACTTATGAAAATCTTGGATTCTTTTTTTCCACCACTCCACAAAGTGCTTCTACAAATCCAAGTTCAGTAGTAATTTGTAATACTCTTAATCTATCAGCAACGACAGAGTTTATCAATTTCCCTACAATTTTTGCGGGAGAATACACATTCAAGTTTAGTTATACATTACAGAGAAATCTTTTTAGTGGTTGTGGATTTACTATCATCAATACTGGTCCTGGTGACTTGAATTATTTATACGTCAATTCATCTGGTAATGAGGTCGTTGGATTCATTCCAAGTGTAGACATAGGTCTCCCATATACCGAAGTTGGTACGTTTCTTGGAATTACAAGTGGTAATGGGACAGTCAGTAATGAAACTACTTCTGATGTATCACTATTTTATAATGATTATACTACTACTGCGGAACTTAGGGGAGATGGACTTTGTAATAATGAAACATCAACGACACAAGTTGAGTTCACAAGAGCTTTCAATTTGACAGGTAATACTGATTTACAATTTTATTTCTTTGGAACAAACGCAACAGTATCAAACTTCAAGTTTGAGATATTCAATGGGCCAAGATTTTTAGTATCAGGTCAGACATTTGATTATTCGTTGGAGTTCCCCGATAATGATTATAAACAAATTGATTTCATTACATCTATAAACAGGTATTTCAACTTGGTTGTTGTCCCAAGTCCTGACAAACCAAACACTTTAATAATTGAACCTATTGTAGATTACTTTGGAAAGGGTGAGGTATTAGATTGGACTACAAAAGTGGATTATAACCAACTACAATCATTATCCCCAACAACATCTTTAATAAATGGAACACTAGATTTTGAGTTTAGGTTAGACCAAGATTATGCGAATCAAGATTTCAACTCGGCATCCAATAAAGTTTTTGGAACTGATAAAATCAATCTTAACATTCCATATAAAAACTCAAATACAAAGTTCACATACATATTCTCGTCTCCTATTGATATTACAATCAATGCTGTAACATCAAACTATTTAACTCTGTCATCATTTTCAAAAATCAAAAATACTGATGTTTCGGGAACGACTTTACAACAGTTCCAACCATTCAAGATATTACCTCGTGTTGTATTTAGGGGATTGACTTTACCATCATTAAACTATGGTTTCATTGGTACTGGTACAACAGAATTACAAACTTGGTATATGAAGTCATTTGGAACATTATATCCACAGACAAGATTTACCAACATCAATAGGTTTACAACTTATCCTTTTAATTATAGTGGTTTTTCTCATTATATTAACTTCAGAGGGGAAGACCTTACTACCATTCAACCGAGAGAGTTTGAGTTCGTTGCAGAGGACTTATATGACATCTATTACAAAGATTATATTGAGGACTTAATCAGTCCTGAAAACAAGATATACAAAGTCAAAATATACCTTACCCCAAATGAGGTGAAATCACTTTTATATGATGAAAAAATATTAATCAAAAACTCATTATTTAGAATAAACAAAATAGATGGGTTCAACTTATTGGAACCTTCCCTTTGTGATTTGGAATTAGTCAAACTTACAAAAACCTATGACGAACATAGAGTTCTTTATTATGACTTAATACCTTGTGCGGGTGGTGCTACAAGATATAGTAATTCTGACTTGAACTATAACTTATATGCTTACATAGGAAATTATGTAACATTATACGATGATGACTTGAATGCGTTGGGTTGTCATCAGGTGACTCAAGGGGCTTACAGTAGTAATAACAATTATCAACATTATTACATTTCTTCAGGGTTTACTCCAAACTTTGTAAATGCTTATTCTGATTGTAATTGTACTGGTTTCACGGCATTGAATGTAGTGCAGAATGGTTCTGTTGTTCCACCTGCGCCAAGTTCGACACCATCTCAAACTCCAACACCAACACCAACAGTAACGCAGTTCCTAACCCCGACTCAAACACCGTCACCAACTGCAACTCCATCGATTACTTCTAGTCCAACTGCGAGTATAACTGCTAGTCCAACACAAACTCCAACTAATACAAAAACCCCAACACAAACTCCAACTGCAAGTATAACTGCTAGTCCAACACAAACTCCAACTAATACAAAAACCCCAACACAAACTCCAACTCCAAGTATAACTGCTAGTCCAACACAAACTCCAACTCCAAGTATTACAGCTAGTCTTGGTACAACACCGACTGCTACTGTAACTCAAACACCAACACCTACTTCAACACCTACTTCAACACCTACTTCAACACCAACCAATACGGGAACCCCAAGTCAAACCCCATCACAAACCCCATCACAAACCCCATCACCTGTGGTTCAGTGTATAAACTATGAATGTGAAAACTCTTCTAATTCGGGAACACTTGGGTTCAGATATACAGATTGTCAGACTAATCAAACTGTGGATGTTGAAATGACACCGTTGTCTATTGTTTTCGTATGTTCTTTGACCGTTCCTGTTAGAATATATGGTGTCAATTCATTCACAGCGACAGATAGGGGAATATGTCCTACGCCAACGCCAACACCAACACCAACCAATACACCAACCAATACACCAAGTAATACCCCAACCACAACCTCTTCACCAACTCAAACCCCAAGTAATACCCCAACTCAAACCCCGAGTAATACTGCTACACAAACACCAAGTCCAACACAGACTCCGAGTAATACTGCTACACAAACCCCGAGTAATACTGCTACACAAACACCAACACAGACACAAACACCAAGTAATACTGCAACACAAACACCAAGTAATACTGCAACACAAACACCAACACAGACACAGACACCAAGTAATACTCCGACACAGACATCTACACAAACACCAACTATGACTCCGACACAAACATCTACACCAACCAATTTTACACCTTTACAACTCTGCACAGACACGGGGTCAATCGGATGGAATAGCAGCACAGAAGCTTGTGATGGTGTTTGTAATCAAATCACGGTCTATGTAGCACAAGCTGGTATAACATCATTCCAAGAAGCAGCAATTACTTATGGTTTATCATTATACACAAGCACCACATTTATACCTGCTAATGAGTTTAATGGAAACTCGAAATGGTTCAAGTCCGTTGGTGGTGGTGAAGTGTTCCAAGTTGATGCTGACGGCGCTATGTCCTTGTTTAGTGTTTGTCCTTCACCAACTCCAACAGCAACTCCAACACCTACTCAAACACCAACTGTCAGTTTATCTGCATCACCACCTGTGACGCCAACCACAACCCCAACCAACACAAGAACACAAACACCGACCCCTAGTGTGACCTCACAACCAACAATTTATACTCACGGAGCGGTAAGAGCAACCTGTTCGGATTATTGTAATACGAACTATAACATTACAACTTTAACAACAGCAACAAGTTCATATTTGGGTATTACGATTGGAAGTTTCATTTATGGAATTACTGGTTCAGGGTTTATAGCTTATTCTGATGTTTCCACAGATACGACAACTGGTCCATTCAGGATTGCTGAAATAGATAGTAATGGTGAAGTATTATCAGTTTTGATTTGTGTAGGAGGAAGTTGTGATCCACTATAAATCACTATAAAAAAAATTATATTTATAAGTAGTATGAATTGTCAAATATACCTCCACAATGACCCTTTGGATAGTGGAACAAAATATATATCAGGAACCACCTGTAATGGAATAGAAATATCTTACAATATGTCATTCGGTGATTCTGTTTGTATGGAAGCAGAATTACCATTGATTGTATGTGATGGTTTGACAATTAGTGGGGCTTGCGATAGCACAATTGTAACCCCAACACCGACAGTTACACCAACTCAAACTGTAACACCTTCAAGTACTCCGCCATATTCTAACATTAGATTTTGGATTGATGCATCAGACGAATCAACAATAACGAAAGATGTGAATAATAAAGTTTCACAATGGAACGACAAGGGACCTTATGCATATAATTTGATACAATCAATTTCAGGTAATCAACCTTTATATACAGCATCAACCTTAAATGCACAAGTACCAGGATTAAATTGTGTTTCCTTCAATGGATCATTTACAGCATCAGGAACATTTATGTCTGTTTCTGGTATTTCTTTTTCTGATACTGGTTATACATATATGTTTGTTGCTGGTATAAGCAGAAATGAACCTGAAGGTTTTGCATTTTCTTTGGATGGTCCAACATCATCACCAGTACTAAATTCTAATTATTATTTATATTCTCAAAATTCGGGTGGTGGAACTGACAATGTTTACGTTGGTGCTGTTCCTGATAATTGGTCTATTGTTTTATTACAAAACTCTGCAGATACAATTTCGAGAGCATCGGGATTATTCTTGGGTGTTGTTACTGGTAATACTCTTGGTAATTCACAAGTTCAATTGAATGGTGTGACCTTGACGAATAAACAAACGGGTTCAACTTCAACAACGATTACTTCGATTGCTGTTGGAGGTCAAACTGGATCTACAACACAATATCTAGCCTTGTCGGAGGTAATGGAAATTATTGTATTCGATAAGATACTCAATCAAATTGATGTGGATTTGGTGAGGATTCAACTTGAAAATAAATGGTTATATTCTCAATGGTTAGTTACACCAACACCAACTCAAACTGTCACACAGACCAGAACTCCAACATTAACACCAACTACCACCCAAACACCAACCCAAACTCAACCTTCGACTAGTCCAACACCTACTGCTACACCAACACCGACTCAGGCTGTACAAATCTATACTCACGGAACTGTAATAACCCCTTGTTCAGGGTATTGTAATTCAAATTATAGTATAGCAACATTGACAAACGCAACAGGAACTTATGCGACATTGACGATTGGTGATACAATATTCGGTCAGGGCGGAGTTGCTGGTTTTGTAGCTTACTCAAACGTATCAACTAACACAACAACTGGTCCATTCCAAATAGCTGAAATAGATACGAGTGGAGTGGTATTGGGACTTTATAATTGTAGTGGAGGAAGCTGTGCAGCTATTTAATATATATGGAAATTAGATTTATAACAACAGAAAAGGTCTCAGAGACCCCCAAACAAATTAACACATACTTGAATGACTTACGTGGTAAGATGCAGGGTTTGTTGAACTATAATTATTTATTAGAATCATTCAACATTAGGTAATATGGCCGCTAAAAAAATTGATATAAAGTTTGACTTAGACACTAAATCAGTCAAAATCGCTGGTGAGGATACAATGAAATTGACCCAACAGGTCAGATTGTTGAAGGCTGAACTTGCTAGTGGTAAATATTCTCAAGAAGAGTTTGAGTTATTATCTACAAAATTAGGTGATGTTGAAGACCAAATGGCAAAGACCAAAGCAAGGTCGGGGGACTTATTGACTTCCCTTCAACTTATACCTGGTCCTATTGGTGAGATTGCTGGTAAGTTTAATGGTGCTATTTCTTTATTAAAAC
>Ga0315909_10001460_pt1 | contig 31986 bp, 55 predicted proteins | sample LakEriMetagenome_11_FD_203527 | JGI IMG/M metagenome (GOLD analysis project Ga0315909, IMG submission 203527) | Freshwater fungal communities from buoy surface, Lake Erie, Ohio, United States - Buoy 2 MA125 | ecosystem: Environmental > Aquatic > Freshwater > Lake | place: USA: Lake Erie, Ohio... | reverse complement strand
AACTGAAATTGTTGAAAAATCAAAAGAACTTGAAACAAAAAACACTTATTTAGAACACGCCGCTAAAATTCTAAGACACGACATGCACTCAGGAATTAATACTTATATCCCTAGAGGTATAAGTTCATTAGAAAGAAGATTAAAACCTGAAGATATTGAAAATTTAAAAATTGAGGCTCCTTTGAAAATGATTAAGGAAGGACTCAAACATTCCCAAAAAGTTTATAAAGGTGTATATGAATTCACTAATCTTGTTAAAAAAGATGTTGTTTTAAATAAAACACTTTGTAATTTAAAAGATATTCTAACCGATTATTTGTCATCAACCGCTTATCTAAGTCAGGTAATAATTGAAGAGTTACCTGAGGTTGAGGTTAATGAGGCTCTATTTTGTACGGCTGTTGACAACCTTATAAGAAACGGATTAAAGTATAATGACTCAGATACCAAGTTTGTTAAGATAACATTTGAAAATGATATCCTTTATATTCAAGACAATGGAAGAGGAATAACTCAAGAGGATTTTATACACCTGTCAAAACCTTATGTAAGAAAAGAAGGTCAAAAAGAATCAGGAACCGGTCTCGGACTAAACATATGTGTTGCAATTTTAAAAGAACACGGGTTTTCAATTACCTGTGAGAAAAATGAAATTGGAACTAAAATGAAGATTAAGTTGAAATGAAAAAGGTATTAATATTTTTTATAAGTTTAATTTTTTCTGTTTATGGGTATTCTCAATACCCAATTCAAACAATATTCAAAGGAGATTCAGTTGTGATTCTAACAATCAAACAATCTGAGGATATTAACAAGTCTATAGAAAAAAATAGAGAAATAACTAAGGAAAACAAAAATAAAGTTACACAACTAAACAAAGTAATCGATAGTTTAAATCAAGTAATTTCAACTAGAGATAATCAAATTTTAGTTTTAGAAGGTAAACGAGACTCAATACAAAAATCAAATGATGAATTTATAGATAGTATTTGGAAATGGTCTTTATCCCCATCAATAATATTCACCGGTAGTAAAACTGATACATTACTTTATGTGATTGATTTATCTAGATATTATTTAACAACTGACGATTATGGAATATTCTTACCACGAATGACTGATAGTGACTATAATAAGTTTGTTAAGTTTTTAGAGAGTAGTGGAGAAGAAAATGATTCGAGAAGAAGGGGATTTGGAGGTCTTGGAGACATGCAGTTTTTAGGTCCTGAAAGAGCGAGACAAAGAAAAGTTTGGAAACATAAATCACAATGGAAAAACAAATGAGAAAATCGTTTATAGTTGTTTTTTTACTTATTAATGTTTTTGGATTTTCTCAAGACACCATTGAAGATAAAAAAATAAAACCAACTTGGGTAGAACCGGAAGTGGTTTTTGAACAACCTAAAGAAATAACTGAAGAAGAAATACCATTATCAGATGTCGAGAGTATCCAAAAAGATTTACAGTTTTTAGAGGAACTACCAAAGTCATATGACAAAGTTTTAAAAGAAGATTTGAAAAATGTCTTGCAACAAATTGATAATAAAATAAAAAAGTTAATTGAAGAAAGAGATTCACTCTTAAATTGTAAAATTGTAAATCAAAAACTTGTTGACACCAAAAATGGAACAATCAAAACTTTAGAAAAGGAAAAAAATATTATTGGACTTACTATTGAATCTGGTGACTTAAAAGATGCGAATGGAAATTTGATTGGTCAGAATGATGAACTCAAAACACAAAAAAACCAACTTAAAAAATACCTATATATATCATTTGGAGCCTTGGCAGTTTTGGCATTGATAGTTGCGGTTGTATTACAAAGAAAGAAAATTCAGGTTCAGGATGTTGAAATTGAAAAACAACTTGATGACATCAATAAGAAGAACACGTATCTTGAACATGCAGCTAAAATAATCAGACACGATATGCACTCAGGTATTAACACTTATATACCTAGAGGATTAACATCATTAGAAAAAAGAGTCACACCAGACGAACTTAAAAATCTTAAAATTGATACATCAATTAAGATGATTAAAGATGGTCTGGCTCACACCCAAAGAGTTTATAAGAGTGTTTATGAATTTACTAACTTAGTTAAACAGCATGTGGTATTGGATAAAAAGATAGTTAATGTTAAAGACATTTTAACAAATTATATTTCCAACACATCTTATAGTTCACAAGTTGAGATAAAAGACCTTTTAGAACTTGAGGTTAATGAAATTCTTTTTTGTAATGCTGTAGACAATTTAATCAAAAATGGTCTCAAATATAATGATAGTGAAGACAAACTTGTTAATATTTACATAGAGGGGGATTACTTAATTGTTAAAGATAACGGTAAAGGACTATCTCAAAAACAATTTGAAAAAGTAATTAAACCTAAAAAAGATGAGACAAAAGAGTCAGAAATGGCACTTGGGTTAAGTATAAGTAATGTAATTTTTAAAGAACACGGATTTGAAATGTCCTGTGACAAAAAAGAAATTGGAACTGAAATTAAAATAAAAATAAAGTAAAAAAAACTATGATTGACTCAATTTTATTGGTAGATGATGAGGATTTATTCCATTTGGTATTTGAAGACGGTTGTTCACTTTTGGACATAACATTGTCATTGAAAAGTTTGAAGAGTTCGGACGAAGCCGCTAAACTATTCCAAAAATGGCAAACCCAAACAAATGAAAGACCCGAATGTGTGTTTGTTGATTTGAATATTATCGGGTCATCGTTTGATGGCATTGAATTAATTAGAAAGATTAATTTTGAATACGGAAACCACGTTGTAATTGGTATTATATCATCCTCAAACGAACCTGATGAACAGGCTAAGGCGGTACAAGCGGGAGCTCAATTCTGGATTATTAAATCAGATGATATTGAACCAAGACTTGAGGAATTTAAAAAGGATTATGATGGTTATAAAAATAGGACTGCACCATTTAAAGTTTACAAATGATTAAACTAACAGATGACATAAAAAAAAGTTTAATTGAGTTATCTGAAACCAAGGGTGTATTTTTGGAGGGAAATATTATTAAATTAATGGACCCTGATGGTGATGAAGAGTTCACGGAGTATTTAAAAAAATGTTCAGAAAAGGATACCGCTAACCGAAGAAAAAGACTTGAGATTACAAAACAAATCCAAGCCCAAAACAAAGAATTAACAGATTTAAATACTCAAAATCAAAAAATATTAGAGGACCTACAAATTTCATTAAAAGAAGTTGAGGACTCAAAGATGACATTTGAGGTTCAAAACAGAGAATTGAATGAGTGGAAGGCAGATAACATCAGATTGACCGAGGAGTTAACGGTTGAAATGGCAAAGTCTGAGAGGGCGAGAGTAGAGGCCGAAACGGCAAAACAACACGCTGAAAATGATTTGGATGTCCTCCAAAAGAAAACTCAGTTTGAACTTATTAACACGATTGTTAAAGTTGCATTGTATGTTATCATTGGTGTCGGATTAACTACTACCGTCCTCTATACCGTTGCTTTATTTACAGACCAAGATACACAGATAATAGGTTCAACTTGGAGTAATATGTTTGGTATCTTACTTACTAATGCTTTCAGTATAGTTGGAACAATAATGGGTGTTAAGTACGCCTCAGAAAAACCAAAGAAGAATTAATCATTAGTTATATAATCTTGGAAAATTCTTTTCTCAACAAGATTACCTTCCATATCATACATCCATCCTTCGTACTTTTTTCCCTTAAAATATTTGACCTGAGACATTCTAATACCAACTGGTGAATATGTGGTCCACATTCCATCTTTTATACCTTCATCGTAGTGACCTACGGAAAATACACTACCATTTTCATAATAAGCAATCCATTCACCAGTTTTTAGATTATTTGATAGGTGACCACGTTGTTCGATTTGACCTTTGTCATTTTTAAACACAACTTCTTCTACTTGTGAATGTCCCACAACCTGTAAGAACATAAACACCAAAAATATAATCTGCTTCATAGTATTAAGGATATATTATAAATATATTAAGGAAATGTTAAGTAATATTATCAATTTTGATAATTGAAAAATTTAACATACATATTGCTGTATGAAGACAATTCTTATTACGGTATTTTTTAGAATACTATTTTTAGATTCACAAACAGATGAAACTTTGACAGGAGTTAAAGTTGAAACTAATCAGGGTGTATACTTTTCTAATTTAGATGGAGAAGTTTTTATACCAACAGAGGAGAAAGTCCTATCTGTAAGTTATGTTTCTTACGAAACAAAAAATGGTCTAACCCTTTCGAATGACACCATTATGTCTTTGAATCAGATTGGTACTTATAAATGAGAGATTAAAACATCTCTTCCATAATCAACAATTTCAGGATATTCGGCAAGAACTTCTTTATTTAAGAATAAAGAACCGCTAAACCTTTCTTCACTTATAAGTTCGTGAGTTGAACCAAATTCTTTGTTGAGCATTTCATTATAAATCCTAACTCTTTTCGTATTGAATAAGTCAGCGTCACCCATTTGTTTGAAGTCCGCAGCTCCAAAGTAACCAAAAGATGCGTTAGGTTTATCTACAAGAATTTGTTTAATGTAATTTTGTAATAAACCAAAAATCTTTAGAGGAATCTTTTCTTTTGTTTGGAAACTATATTCGTCATAATGTTTTTGACCGGCACTTGCAAGTTTTTGTTGTTTGGCAAAAAAATCATCCTGCAATTTTGGAAAGAACGAGATTATAAAGAGTTGGTAATCGTATTCGTCCGAATACACTACATACTTAAACTTAGGAGTTTTAAATGTGTAGATGTGTCTCTTAGTAAATTTCTCAGAAGATTTAGGGTCCCTCGACTGAACGTGTCTCCAATCGAATTCCTCAGGATTTACCGAAAAATCAATCTCCCTTAAAATATGTTTTATCCTTTCTCTTAATTGCATTTTTTACTGAAGGCAGTTTTGTATTCCTCAGTACCATACTTCTTCCAATCCCAATTACCTAAGAAGTCAGGATTCTCAACAGAACACTTACCAGAAGATTTGTATTCAGACAAAAACTTGTCCGACATTTCTTTTGTGTATCTATTTTTAACTGAGAAGTTTGTCATATATCTTTTATTAGAATACAAATATACGATAAATATCTTGACCGGCCAAATAATATTTGTTATAATTATTGTCAGTTTTTAAAAAAGTTACTGACAATTTGTCATATTCTTGTGTTTGGCACATTTTTTAACTTTTTTTTTAACGGAACTTGATTCCATTAAAATAAACTTTTATACTTAAAAAAAATTATTTAAAATTTATGGGAAAAATTATAGGAATTGACTTGGGAACCACAAATTCGTGTGTGGCAGTCATGGAAAATGGAGAACCAATCGTTATTACAAACAGCGAGGGTAAGAGAACAACACCATCAATCATTGGGTTTACAGGTGATGGGGACAGAAAAATTGGAGACCCGGCAAAGCGTCAGGCGGTTACAAACCCCGACAAAACCGTACACTCGATTAAGCGTTTCATGGGAAGTACTTACGATGAAACAAAGAAAGAAGGAAAGCGAGTTCCTTACAAAGTTGTGAAGGGTGACGGCGGAACACCACGAGTTCAAATAAATGATAAAAAGTATTCACCGCAAGAAATTTCTGCTATGGTACTTCAGAAGATGAAACAAACCGCAGAGGACTATCTCGGACAAGAGGTAACAGAAGCGGTAATTACAGTACCAGCATACTTCAACGACGCTCAGCGTCAAGCAACAAAAGAAGCGGGTGAAATTGCAGGACTTACTGTAAAGCGTATCATTAACGAGCCAACCGCTGCGGCACTTGCCTACGGTCTTGATAAGAAGACTACGGATATGAAGATTGTAGTGTTCGACTGTGGTGGTGGTACTCACGATGTATCAGTACTTGAACTCGGTGACGGTGTATTTGAAGTACTCTCAACTGATGGTGATACTCACCTCGGGGGTGACGACTTCGACCAAGCAATCATCGACTGGCTTGTAAGTGAGTTTAAAGATGAAAATGGTTTGGATTTGACTCAAGACCCAATGGCTCTTCAGCGTCTTCGCGAGGGGGCTGAGAAAGCTAAAATTGAGTTGTCATCTTCACCATCGACTGAGATTAACCTCCCTTACATTATGCCAGTGGATGGTATTCCAAAACACTTGGTTCGTAACTTGACTAAGGCTAAGTTCGAACAACTTGTTGACAGTCTTGTACAAAGAACAATTGCTCCTTGTAAAACGGCATTGAAAAATGCTGGACTCAATACTTCTGACATTGACGAAGTAATCTTGGTTGGAGGTTCAACACGAATTCCGGCAATTCAAGAAGCGGTTAAGAAGTTCTTTGGTAAGGAACCATCAAAAGGTGTAAACCCTGATGAAGTTGTTGCTCTCGGAGCTGCAATCCAAGGTGGAGTTCTTGGTGGTGATGTGAAAGACGTTCTTCTTTTGGATGTAACACCACTTTCACTTGGTATTGAAACAATGGGTGGAGTATTCACAAAGCTCATCAATGCAAACACCACAATTCCAACCAAGCAGTCGCAAGTGTTCTCAACAGCGGCCGACAATCAGCCATCGGTTGAAATCCACGTACTCCAAGGAGAGCGTTCAATGGCGAAAGACAACCGTTCAATTGGAAGATTTATGTTGGATAGTATTCCACCGGCGATGAGGGGTGTTCCACAGATTGAAGTTACTTTTGACATCGATGCGAACGGTATCATTAATGTATCGGCAATGGATAAGGCGACCAACAAACAACAATCAATTCGAATTGAATCTTCATCAGGACTTTCAAAAGAAGAGATTGAACGTATGAAACAAGAGGCTGAAATGAACGCTGATTCTGACAAGAAGGCAAAAGAAGAGGTTGAAGTAATCAATATGGCTGACACTACAATTTTCCAAATTGAAAAATCAATGAAAGAAATGGAAGAGAAAATGACCGAGGAAGAAAAAACAAACATTACTTCTGAACTTTCAGAATTGAAGGACGCTCATTCTTCTAAAGATGTGGAAAAAATCAAAGAAACTATGGAAAAAGTTAATCAAAGTTTCCAAGCGGTATCTATGAGATTGTACACCGAATCCCAAGCATCGGCTCAAACTGAAGAAGTAACTGAGGACCGTGAGGTTACGGATGTTGACTTCGAAGAAGTTGAAGCCAAGTAATCAAAAAATCAATTAAAAGAACCCGCCATTGTGCGGGTTTTTTTATTTAACAGGGTATTTATTTAAAAATATCGAATTATGGGTAAAAGGATTATTATAACCGAAGAAGAGAAGAAACAAATTAAAGAAATGCATAGTCTGAATGAAGACTGGATTTATGATTTGTTATCATATTTGGGTAAAAAAGGTAAACAAGCTGCTAAAAAAGTTTGGAGCAAAATTACTGGTAGTGATAAAGAAGATATTAGTAAGGAAGATTTAGAAAAAATGTCACCCGAAGAAAGAGCCGCTTTTGAAAAAGAAATGGAGGATGATAAAAAATCTGAAGAAAATAAAAAGAGCGAAGTAAAAAAATCTAAAGAAGGTAAGAAAGAAACACAAAAAACAGGTAGTTGGGTAGTCGAAGGTAGATATTGTTATAGAATACCTTCAGGATATAAGGGAGGAGGAGAGGCTCACCTATTAATTTGTGGTTTGGATACTTCGCCTACTAATTTATCTAAGTCCTCGAAAAAATATACTGCGAACATTCCGAACATAAATAAAGTAATTTTTGTTATGACTGATTACAAAAATACAGTATCTACCGCTAAATCATGGATTTCTAAAAATTTAAACGCATCCGTTTCATCGGTTGCTGGATTTTCTAAGGGGGGAGAAGATGCATGGCCTTTGGTTGGAAGTCTCCAATACAAATTAATTGGTTTAATTGACCCGACAACGACCAACAGTTACTCCTATGAAAAAGTATTTAATAAATTCGGAGAAAATACTTTCTTAGTTTGTGACCCAACAAATTGGGGAGGATATAAGGGAATACAGAAAAATTTACAAGAATACTGTGATAATAAAGAACAGAGTAGAGGGAGGATTACCTGCGAGAAATCAGGACATCACCAACAACTTGGAATTTTCTACGAGAAATATTCTACAAGACTGTAATTTTTTTAAAAATAAATTTGGAGGATTGGGATTTCGCCGTATATTTGTACTCACAAATAAACAATACCCCATATGATAACAATCCAAGAACTCCAATCAGTGGCTCCATCAGTATTCAACACCAAAAAGGCTCAGAAACTTTCTGACCGTTACACAGTAGTCCCAACCATTGATGTGGTAAACCAGTTTATGAACGCTGGATGGGAAGTGGCAAGTGCCAAGCAAGTAGGACAAGGTGTTTATGGTAAACACTCAGTTCGTCTCCGTAACTCAGAACTCCCACAGGTAGGTGACTCATTGCTTGAGGCAATCATCACCAACTCTCACGATGGTCGCACCAAACTCCAAGTTGGAGCAGGTCTATACCGACTCGTATGTTCAAACGGTCTTGTGGTCCCAATGCAAGAATTGGTTAACATTAACCAACGTCATATGAATATTCAGATGGACGAGGTTAACCAAATCACAGAGAAGTTCATCGAAATCTCTCCGATGATTGAACGTTCAGTTAATCGAATGATGGACGTTAAAATGGACACAGAGAAGAAGATTGACTTCGCAACCAAGGCTCTCGGTATCCGTTGGAAAAACACAGAGGACATCTCAACTCTAACACTTGAGACAATCATCAACCCTCTCCGTGATGGTGATACTGAAAGTAACCTGTGGAGCACCTTCAATGTAGTTCAAGAGAAACTTATCCGTGGAGGATTTGTTAAAGAGCAAGGTCGTAATGTCCGTACAGTGAAACCAATTACTTCACTTAACATGGACACAATGATTAACCAAAAGTTGTGGGAACTTGCTGAAACTTTCATCTAATTAAAACAAAGTGGGGTGTCGATACGGACACCCCACCTTTAAAATTAGGTTAGACCGTAATTAAACTTTTTTTGAGATTACAGACCAGATTGTTCCGACGAAGGTAATAATCATACCTGTTATATCCATAATCTGACCCTCTGTTGCTAAACCTTTAGCAACTAAAATACCACCTATGAAAGTTAAGAAGTGTCTCAAAAGACCTTTAACTTGTTCTGTTTGTACCATTTGACTTTGTTTAAAGATTTATTTATCATTATAAATATCATATTATGGAAGAGAATACTGAAATGAATAGAGTACATACAATAAGATTTGGTGAGTGGATTGCTCAAAATTACGAACCCTGTGGTGAAAAGAGTTGGAAAAGAAGATTCCCTAAAACGTCAGAGGAAATGGTTTTATGTTATTTTACTGAGGAAATTTATAAGGAGTATATCAAATTATAGTCAAGTGGCGGAAATGGAAGAGTACTCTCCAGGCAGACGTGACGCATGGTTATAGCAGCGTGGGTAATAAAGGTCAATGCGACTGGCTAACTATAATGGCACCCCGTGAAGGTTCGAACCCTTCCTTGACTACTTTAAAAAAATCACTTGAGGTATAAGTACAGCTTCTTGTGAAATAAATAATTGTACTAAAATTTAAACAAGTTTTTCTTTTTTATGAAAAAAATTTTATTTTCTTTTATCCTGACCGTCATGAGTTTGGTATCATTCTCACAAACGGTGGTTGATGTTATTGTCAACAGTCCTGACCACAACACATTGGAGGTTGCGGTTATTGCGGCAGAACTTGCCGATGATTTATCTGGTCCTGGTCCATTCACAGTTTTCGCACCAACAGACGCAGCTTTTGCGGCACTACCTGCTGGTACAATTGAAACCCTATTGGTTGACCCAACTGGTACTTTGGCTCAGATTCTATTGTATCACGTAGTAGGGGCTCAAGCTCTATCAACAGATTTGAGTGACGGTCAAACTATCACCACCTTGTTCGGTCAAGACGTTACAGTTACAATCGGAATGAACGGTGTAATGATTAATAACGCAACGGTTGTAGTTGCTGATATCGTTGCAGACAACGGTGTAGTTCACGTAATTGACGCAGTGTTGTTGCCACCGGCACCAACCCCAACTACTGTTGTAGATGTAATTGTTAATAGTGCTGACCACGATACATTGGAAGCGGCTGTCATCGCGGCAGGTTTAGCTGAAACATTGTCAGGTGACGGTCCATTCACAGTATTTGCTCCTACAGACGCAGCATTTGCGTCACTTCCAGCTGGTACAATCGAGACTTTGCTAGCTGACCCAACAGGTGCTCTAACACAGATTCTTCTTTATCACGTAGTAGGAGCTCAAGCTCTTTCAACTGACTTGACTGACGGACAGACTGTTGCAACACTACAAGGTCAAACTGTAACAGTTACTATTAATGCGGAGGGAGTATTCATTAATAATGCTCAAGTTACAGTTGCCGATATCGTAACTGATAATGGTGTAATCCACGTAATCGATGCGGTCCTTGTGCCACAACAACCAAACTCTGTATCAAACACTGAAACAGTTAAATTGAATATTCCAAACCCTGTAATGGAAAACATTAACATTCCTTCAACAGGTAATTCAAATGTTCAGATTTACACAACTTCAGGTCAAGTTGTATATTCTCAAAACTTCAATGGTTCAATCGACATTGATACCCGTAATCTCACATCAGGTATTTATCTTCTCCAAGTAGAAGCTGAAAACTTTAATGGAGTTACAAAGATTGTTAAGTAAAAAAATAAAATGGGGAGAGGGGAAACCTTCTTCCCATTTGAAAATAAATTTGGTAGGAAGGATAATTTGACTTATATTTGTAATAACAAATCAATTAAAAATGAAATACAATAACAACACACCTTTCGAAGAATTTATGTATCGTTTTGCGATTGTCTTCGGAGTAACAGTAATCACTTTAAACTTAATTATTTTAGTTTCTAAGTTGATTGGTTAAGGTTTTAGCCTTATATTTGTAGAAGTTATTTGAAATGCTGGGTTGATGAAATTGGTATACATTCAGGACTTAAATCTTTTTCGTATTCTGTATATATTTATATATATGAATCAGAAATACACGAAAGAAAATTTGGAACTGATAGTTAAGGAGTCAGGTTCTATAAGACAAGTTTTAAAAAAATTAGGTCTTAAAGAGGCTGGAGGAAACTACGAAAACATCAAGAAGAGAATTAAGAAATTTGAGATTGACACCTCTCACTTCCACGGAATGTTGTGGAGTAAAGGTAAAAAATGGTCTAAACAAAAGGACATCTCAGATAAATTAGTTGAACACTCAACATACTCAAGCGGACTACCTAGGTCAAGCTTCAAATTGAAAAATCAATTATTGAAGTTAGGTTATAAGGAACACGTTTGTGAAATGTGCAGAGGTCTTGAATGGCTCGGAGAAAAAATTCCTTTGGAACTCCACCACGTAAATGGAAATAGGTTTGATAATAGGATTGAAAATATCCAATTACTATGTCCTAACTGTCATTCATTTACCGATAACTATCGGGGAAAAAATATGAGTGCTAGAGGGGAAACCCTTTAAGTAGAATTCCGTAAATTCGGTGAACCCTCCAAAAGTGGGAACCCCGAGCCAAGCCCGAAAGGGAAGGTGTAGAGACTAGACACGGAACACCTAAATCGTGAGATATGGTGAAGGTATAGTCCAGACCACAAACAGAAATGGTAGTGAAAACTATAGTGGTAAGAAAATCCTGTGGACATTACGTCCGTGTGGGTTCGAGCCCCACACCCAGTACTAAAATGTTAAAATCCTGGCATATGTCAGGATTTTTTTGTATATTAGCACTATGAATAAAATAACAAGAAAATACGAAGACGAAGACACAATCTCAATTTGGACTTACGACAAAGATAAGTTCAAGAATGGACCAATCTCAGTTGAGATTATCGACAAGAAACCGGAGTCAACAACAAAGAGACGAAAGACAAAAAAATGACGACCAGTTTTACTTTGTGGATTTTTTTATCTACTATTTATACTATAACTAAAAAACTATTAAAATGAAAAATTTATTCCTAACTTTATTTGCTATTTTTGTTTACATAGTCTCATTCTCCCAATGTGAGAATGATTCGATTAACCCTTACTTTGTTAATTTCGAACCTGAGATTACAATTTCTTGTGATATTGACCTGAGTGTTATCTTTCCTGTCGCTTTGGATGAATGTGATGATAGTGTAGAGGTTGCATGGTACCAAGAAATAACATCTGGTATATGTGAAAACAATTATGATATTTTTAGAGTATACAGGGCTTTTGATAACTTTGGTAATCAGTCGGTTGAGAGTCAAATGATTCACGTAGTTGATGAGACTTCACCAATGTTTACTCCATTTGAAAATCTTACTGTGGACTGTGGTGATACAATAGTATTTGATGACCCACAAGTTACAGATAATTGTAGTGATTTTGCTTTGACAAGTTACGACATTATATCCCAAATAGATAGTTGTACTACTAACTATATCAGAGTTTGGCAAGCGATTGATTTTTGTGGGAATACCTCTACAAGGTCTCAGACAATTATATCGACTGACCTAACACCACCTTCGATTATGGGACCAATTTATCTTGAGGTTGGAGATGTTAGTGATTTGGATAGCGTGTTCGTTAATACAAGTGATAATTGTTCTCAAGTGACTTTAACATATGTTGACACTGATTACTCAGGTAATAACGTTATCAGAATTTATACAGCAACTGATAATTGTGGTAATGTTTCTGAGTTCGAACAAATCATTCACGTTAATACAATTATTCCCCCTGGTGACGATGATGACGACGATGATGATGACGACCACAATAGAGTTGCAATTTGCCATAGAGAAGGTAACGGAAGTTATCATACAATTTATGTAAGTCAAAATGCAGTTCAGGCTCACCTAAATCACGGAGATTATCTTGGACCTTGCACGGAGATTGTAGTTGACTGGCAATCAATCCTCCCCAATAGTGATTTACAGATGATGATTATTAAAGGAAAAGACAATAAATTTAAAAAGTTTGTAAAAACAAAATAAGATATATATGAAATTTTTAATTACATTAATTTTTATAACATCCACCTTGTTCTCATTAGGACAAGATTTTGCAAGAGCCACTTATTATGAATTTGGTTTTGTGGATACATTAACCCAAGAAGTTGATTGGAGTGACAAGGTTAAGATGGACCCGACTTTGGTTTCAATGGGCTCAAGGAATTTAAAAATACACACGGAAAAATTCCAACAATACTTATTTAAAAGTTCAAGATATGAACTAAGTGAAGTTAAAGGATATTACTATCATTCTTATACACCCGAGGGAAAAGAATGTGTAATTTACGTTTATACTGAAAACGATGGTCTGACCTATTTGGAAATTGAGAATCAAAATTATGTCATCAGGTATCATTTAACAAATTTGGAATGATAGAAGTTTAGCCGTATATTTGTACCACAATTAAAAACAATAACAATATGAACCAACCAACCCTAACCGACCGTCAAGTAGCACTACAAGCAGCAGTTGAATTCTCTAAGACAAGTGGTAACATTAATAACTCCTTTGATGTTGTTGCTGTAGCCGAGCGTTTCCGTAAGTTCCTTGAAGAGGGAATCGTAGAGCAGAAGGCTAAGACAGGTTCTGTTAATGGTAGTGTACCTATGTCTACAACTACAAGTGGGTGGAAACCACGAGTTGGTAACGGATAAAACAAAATAATATGAAAAAAATAATTATAACCCTTACATTACTTTTTAGTTTCTTACTTACATTTTCTCAAGATTTTTCTGTGGCAAAATCTAGTAGGATGTCTTTTGGGGAAAAGAACGACTATACAGGTGAATTTAAGTTCAACCCTTTTACAGAAATCGATGAGGTTTTGATACTGATGGAACCTGGTGAAGTTAGAATTAACTCCAAAGTTCCGCAGCACTACGAAATTGACTCAGCGGCAATACCACTTGATGATATGAAAGGTAATTACTGGTACGCTCTTGATGATAGTGGAACAAGATGTCGAGTTTATTTATATATGGACTCATTTTCAGATGTATTTGTTGCAGTAGAGTATAGTGACTACTCTTGGATTTATAATGTCAAACCTGTTAAATAAGTTTAAATTCTTATATATTTATTACTATGAAACCTGAAGAAATCAACATCCCCAAAAACTACGTCGATAAGACCGACGAGACTAGGAACAAATTGATTCGTGATATGTTTCCTATTAGTGAAAAAAAGAATGAACCTAAGACAAAGAATTAAAGTAATCTTAAATGAGGCGTTAGGTGTTCCCGATGATATTGATATGATTGTCAATATCTATACGGACCTTATAATCGATACCATAAAAAACGATATTGATAATGTTGATTCTGAAGAAGTTCAAATCAACGTAGATAACTACGAAGATGAGGAAGCATTCAAATATGATTTCAAAATAAGTCCAAAGCAGTCATGGGAGTATCTTAAAAACTCACCACTTTTTAACATGGAAGAGTGGAGAAAGTTTCCAACCTTCATCAATAGAATTAGTTTCTCTTTAATAACATTCCCTGATGGAATGTTTGAAGACCGAGGTGTCACATCCCCACAGATTGAGGCTTCACATATTTTCCAACCATCAACATTTCAAGTTAAACAAGTTAAGAAGTGGGGTGAAGTTTATAGTATAAGTTCGTATGACTTTTCAATTAATATGAAACAGTCCGACCTTGACAATATTGAGAACATTAGAACAAAACTGAAATCAGTTATTGCTCACGAAATCTTCCACTCATATCAGTTGTATAAAAAATACAAGGGAACATCGAAAGTGGGATTTGGAAAGGAAGCTGTTATGAATTCTTTCCAACAACTCCTACAAAGTCAGTGGAACCCTGAGTGGAATAACTTTATGAGGGGAATATATTATGCTTTAAGATTTGAACAACAAGCAAGAACTCCCCAATTATATTATGAACTTAAAGACAAAGGTATAAGTTCATATGAGGATTTTATGAGAGAACTATCAAAGACAGAATATTTTAATGAGATTAATTTTTTGAGAAACTTCTCGGCTCAAAAAATGATTGACTCTATTACAAAAATTGAAAGTTTGGAGGACCTAATTTTACAAGGGGCAAAAAGTCAAGAATTTAAACAGAATATAGAAAACTGGAATGATTATCTTCAGATTGTTGCAAGTAAACTTAGAGTTAACGGAGTTGACGTAGACAATTTCAGAGGAATAAGTGCAAAGGTTAGACAAGACCCAAAAACCTTCTTTGAGTATTGGGAGAACTTCTTTGATAAAAGAGCTGAGGAAATGTTTAGAAGAGCGGTCAGACTTTACGAAAAGATAAAAGAAGATTAATCAAAATGAATACAGCATTTTTAAAATTATTACCAAAGTTTATGTCAAGGGTGGATATTGACGGCATTAGATTTCTACCTACAAATAAGACAGAAAGAATTAAGACTTACGATGGTAAGGTAATAGAGGGGCCCGTATTCAAATTGTGGAATTCAAAAAATGTTCCTTTTTCATATAACTCATTGGCTGATTTACTTACTTTAGAACTTGAAGAACTAGGTAAGATTGTATCGGCTAATATAGGATATAATGAAATTGAAAAATTTATTAAAATAGATAATTTAGAAAAAAATCAATACTACATTCCAAATAATTTAATTGAAAGATTTAAATATTGTGTTGATGGAGTTGTTGGTAAAGTGAAACAAAAATCATATGAAGTTACAATTCATACGGAAGTTAGATATATTATAGACCAAGATTTTGATTTTTATTGGGAGGACTCTGAATCATTTAGAATTGATATTTCAGTTGAAGTTTTGTCCGTTTTTATTGAAAACAATATAACTGGAACTAGAGAAAAAGTTGAAGAAAAAATAGAAATGCAATCATATGTATATGACATTGCAAGTAGTGATTCTTATACCTATGAGGCACCTATTTGGCAATGCGTGCCGGATATATTTACAGAACACGAAACTTTTTTAAATACTGATTGGCAATACGTTACTATTAACATAATACCTAAGTAATATATTTATATTCAGAATGAGATACATTATTACACAAGGTCAGTTACACCAAGTAGTCTACAAATATTTGGATGATATATTTGGAAATTCAGATTCTGAAAAAATACAAAATCCACATAATCCTGATGCTTATAGAATTGAGTTAAAGACACCCAAAAGGGCTGATACAATTAGTTATTACTATTATGGAGAAGGTGAATATGATGACTGGGGTCCAGGTGGTGAAGGGACAAAACATTATGGTAATGGAGGACTACAAGTTCACCATAATATTGTTGATGATTTGAGAAGGTTGATAAAGACTAGAGAGACAAAGGTTATGGATATGGTAGCCGATTGGTTCAGTGAAAAGTATAATGTTGATATTGATGAGGTGCGTATATACCCAACCAGAAAAAAACCAGCTGTTTATTAATATGGAATACAAAATAAGCCCCGAGCAAAAGGAGAAGTTTACTAAGACAGTTCAAAATTTTATTGATTATGAACTTGATATACTCAAACAGGCTGCAGCAAATGATGATAGTGAAATGAGTTTTGATGAAACACATCAGGTAGAGACAGTTGGAATTATTAAAATTCATAGTATTGATAAGAAAGAAAAGTGGATAATATATGTCGATGTTTATACACATAGACCATTGTATTATTATGATGAAGTCCTCTACCATATTTCCTACCAACTCAAAAAACATATCGGACCAAATGTCATCAAAGAAAATCAAATGGTTATAAACCAAGATTTCGGACCAGATATAGATTGGTAAATGTAATTAAGAAAATAGATTTGGAGTATTAGGGACTTTGCCGTATATTTGTGGAACAATTACACAATACCCCTATGACAAACAAATTAGACCAAGAAAAATATACCAAATTCGTATCAGAGAAATTAAAGTCTGCAAAATCTTTCAAGGTTGCGGGACATTACTTTGGTGAAGTTGAGGTTTACGTACATAAAGTAAGTTTTAATTTTTATAATTATCGTTCTAGTAGTACGGGAGTTGAAGTAAGATTTGAACTCAAATTCAAACAAATTGCCGAACCAACAGGTTGGAGATATGGATGGAGCAAACAAGCTGCCGGAAGACGAAGAAACGACCAAATCAGACATCAAATAAATTGGATTAGGGATAGCGACATTTCAATTATGTGTAAGATGTTTGGAATAGGTCATATCAATGTTGATAAAATTACAGAATCAAAGTCAAAGAAAAAGAAAATTTAACCTATATTTGTAAGATGAAAGTTAAAGGATTTTTAGTTGAAAACGACCAAACTTGGTATGATGGTGGATTTGCAAATGGTTATGTTGTAATTCCTCAGGGACACCCACTTTGGGGTCTTGATTACACTACTGAACTTGTTGAAGGACTTAATGTTCACGGAGGAATCACATTCTCTGAGAAGGTTGATGAAGATATGGTGAACGACGAAACATTTGGTTCAGAGCTTACCGCTGAGGATTTGGGAAGTTGGGTGATTGGTTTTGATACCCGTCATACTGGTGACACACTTAAAAGGTGGCCACAGGTTAAAGTTGAGAAAGAGGTTATTAAACTCTTAAAACAAGTTGAGAATTTAGTTATTGTTTAATTGAAAAAGTAGCCGTATATTTGTCAAATGAAACAGAAGATATATTTGGACGATGTAAGAACCCCTGTTAATACCGATTGGGTTGTGGTTCGTTCATACGACGAATTTGTTGGAAAAGTGAGAGAACTTGGATTTGAGAACATTGAAGTAATTTCTTTGGACCACGACCTTGGAGACACGGCAATGAGTGAGTATTTTAACAATGTTAGTCCTAACTATACTTTGGATTATTCTAACATAGAAGAAAAGACAGGTATGGATTGTGCTAAATGGATTGTCGATTACTACTATGACAACTATAATTTAGCTGAGGACTTAATTTCAAGGAAGAGAAAAAAAACAATTGGAATTACATTTCCAAAGGTTTATACTCACTCGGCTAATCCAATTGGCTCGGCAAACATAATGGGATACATCAATAACTTTTTGATGAACGAAGCCCAACAACAAGATTGTGTAAGAGTAACAATAGAACATACAATATGAAAGCAAAATTAGAATTCGATTTAGATGACTTTGATGATAAAATGGCTCACGACCGATGTGTTAGGGCTACGGATATGGCACTTGTTCTTTGGGAACTTTCAACCAATTCATATCGTGGACTGACAAATGGATATAGTGAGGATGATAGTTTTCATAAAGGTGTTGATGCTGTGTATGAGAAACTACGAGAACTCTTAGAAGAACACAATATAAATCCTCATAATCTAATACGATGAAAAAGTTTTGGAAGAAAGTAGTTAAATTTTTTAAGATAGTTTCAGAAGGAATCGATAAAACACAATATAAAAATGGCTGGGGTAAACTTTAATGACATAACATATCCTGTAAAAAGGTTCTTCCGTAAAGTGAAGAATGTATTCCGATGGCTTCCTACAATTTGGAAAGATGAGGACTATGACAACCACTTTATCAATGAAATTCTGATTAAGAAACTTGAGCATACTCGAGACTTCTTCCTTTCAGACAGGACTCACATTGCCGAAGCCGAAAGAGTGGCGGCGGAAATACAAGAAGCGATTGACCGACTTCACATGACTAAAGATAGTTGGGAGTTCTACGAAGAGCCTGCTCACGATATGATTACAAAGAAGTGGGGTGAAAGTAAGTTCAATTGGATTCCGACCAATGATGGAACTGGCTCCAAGTATTTGGAAATCGAGCATGAGAATGTGAAGACTGAAGAAGACAAAGAACAATATTCAAAAGAGTTCCGTGAGTCTATGAAACAGGCTCAGAAGGACTATATGAAGGATAAGAAATACGCATATAAATTTATCGCCAAACATATTGATGGTTGGTGGGACTAAAATAATCTAAACTATGGAATGGTATATTGTAAGAGCACAATCAAATCGAGAACGTAAAGTCTCAGAACGAATTTTAAAAGAAGCTGATAAAGGTGAACTAAACGGAGTAATCGGACGAGTAATTGTTCCACTTGAAAAAGTATTTGGAACAAAGGAAGGTAAGAAAGTCCAACGAGAGAAGGTAATGTTTCCTGGTTATGTCTTTGTTGAGACATCAGCAATCGGAGAACTCAAGCAAGTTGTCAAAAAGATTGATGGGGCAACAGGACTTCTAATGGACCGAGCTGGTAACGTCCAAATTGTGAAAGAAGCCGAGGTTAAACGAATGATTGGACTCCACGAAGAGAATAAAGAAAAAAGCTTCAGCGATATCTTTGGTATTGGAGATGAGGTAATTGTAACTGAAGGACCATTTGCCTCCTTCAAAGGGAACATCGAATTTATCGATAAAGAAAAAGGTAAACTCAAAGTTAATATCCTTATCTTCGGTAGACCAACTACCGTTGAACTTGATGAAACTCAAATTAGAAAGTAATGCACAAAGTAAAAGGAAATATAATACTCGAAGACCCACTCCCAAACACAACTCACATCAGTGACCTTGTTTTTTATCAAGGACCATTAATTACACTTAAAGAATCTGGTGGTGAAAAGTATGTTTGGGTGTGGGTGGATGTGAATGATGTCTGTAATCGATGGGGAGTTTTTAAAACTACAGACGAGAAGGTAAGTGGTTGGAGAGAAAAAGAATTTGTATTTGACTATATCAATGACGCTGTTGAGGATGGTCCTGTGTATTTTGTTAATACTGATTTGGATGGAAACTTTGTAGCCGCTTGGGATGCTACATTACAAGAACTTTTAGAGTACTAATATTTATTATAAAAACAAAAAATATGAAAACTGATTGGCCTTTACTTTGGTCGGTAATTTGGAAAACTTACAAGTACCATATGGGTATGTGCTTGTTAATATTATTCGGATATCTTTGGAATGAATTTGTTCCCTCAGAAGACCATTATAGTCTTTGGTATACTCACGGACCAATATCTTTAATTATACCTCTTATTGTTGTGGTCCCGATGATTCTGATGATTAATGATTCAATAAAACATTATAAGAGTGTAAAGAAGTATTATCCTGATGGTTATGTAAATCGTAAAAATAAATCAAAATAATGAAAAAAGTAGTTTTAATTTTAGCAGCGGCTTTAACTCTTGTGGCCTGTAAAAACAAGAATCAAAACAATAATGAAAACGACAATGGTTCGGTTATAAGTATTGTAATTGATACAACTAACGTTTGTTATCAACAAAGTTTTGTATTCGATGTTCAGTATACGATGAACAGCGGAAAAAATGATACAATCACTCATATCTCTAACCAACCAAACTTCAATCAATGTCAAAATGGTAAGTGGTGTTTGTTGGATGCTAAAACATCTAATGTGATTGCAAGTGATGTTAAGTCTTATAAAGTATTATCTCACTATTTTGACACGACTCAATATGTCTCGTGTTGTGGAAAGTAATTAATTTTTAAAAAAAAGCCCGAGCAATCGGGTTTTTTTGTATATTTGTGGTATGAAAGTCCTGAATATCAAAAAAGAATTAAGTGGAGACAAACTTCTCGAAAATTGTATCGAGGGTTTTGACTTTTTGAAAGTTCATATGGTTATGGCTTATCTTGATTGGAGATGGGCACATATTGGGGCGACTCCTAATATGACACAAATGAGGAATTGGGTTAAAGATTTATCAGAGTCTTTACTCAAGCATATGAAAGAAAATCCTAAGCAAAGGAATTTTTCTACCTCAAGTGGTGGGTTTGAAATTATTTTCACAAGAACTTATGAGGGTTGTGAACCTGATTCTGTTGAAATTAAGTTTGTATTAGAAAGTTGGGACCAACAAGTTTTAGAGGCTCCTTTATAATTATAATAATGAGACAATTACTTTTAGTTATATTTTTTTTACTTCCGACTTGTTTATTTTCTCAGGCTCCAAGGAGGTCATATACGAATGTTGGGTTCCAATATATACAACCAACTGATTCATTAAAAGATTTTATCGAAGGTGGGTTTTGGGGAATAAACGCAGGTACCGAACTTCCGATATTCGAAAGTCCCATTGAGATTGGATTCGACTATTCTTGGGCGAATTTTGATTCCAAAGAAAGGGAATTTGTTTTGAGTTATTTTCAGTCCATAACAGGTCAATACACATATAACAACGCAACTATGCGTTTTAGGAACAGTAATAACAGGACACTCTGTAACATCAGACTAAAATTATTTAACGGACCATTCCAACCTTATGTTGATTTTGTTGGGGGGTTTGAATCCTATAGAGTTTCGAGTGATATAGTAACTGCCGAGGGAGGGTATTCTGTTGCAACTGGAAGTAACTTCCAATATTTTGATATTACAGAAGTTTATGGATGGTCTGCAGGATTACGTGTATCTTCTAACGAAAAGTTATTTATTGACTTCAAATTGCAGAATCTAAAATCAGGTCCAGTAAATTATATTGATTTGAATACAATAACAATCATTAATGGGCAAACAATTAATTACACAATTAAAGAAATTACACCCAAAAAATTTGTTTATCAGGTTGGACTTTCTTATACTTACTAAAACCTTTAAAAGATGATTGTAAACAGAACGCCCTATTATGGTAGATTAAGATTTAAATTTGAAAAAAATCCTCACTATACTGGAGGTGGTAGTGGAGTATTAAATAAAATCCACTTTAATCTTGGGTTTACCAAACTTGTGAGTCGAATGATTCCATATCGTAATGATAATGGATGGGTTGTGAGCACCGATTGCACAAAACTCATTTCCAAATTTACAGGTGGTAAAGTTGGGTCGCACACTTTTCACGATGGTGAACATACTCTTTATAATTCATTCTTGACTAATGATGGTAAGTATATCGGTGACATTGAAACAGGTTGGTGGTATTACAACAATAATTTAGTGGTTTGTGAGGACTACCCACACGGAGTTGCAATTAAGTTAAAGGAAAATAACTACTTCAAAAAGTATGATAGAACATATCATCTATCAGATTTAAATTTGGATGGGGAGGTTATTGGTTACTACGGATATTCTCATCGTGGAGGAGCATTGTTTCAGATTGGAGATAGAGTTTTCGACAATTACTACCTACCAACAAGAAGTGATTACACCCAAGAAGAATGGGATGGGTATTATAAAAAATATCAAGATAGTTTAAGTAAAACAGATGAGTTCGACAAAAAGTGGATTGTTTCAGATGGAATTGCATCAGTAATTCCATTCAATAAAAGAGGAAAAAAAGTTATTAAAACTTGGGAGGATGCTAAGGAAGCTGCCATATCTTTGTCAAAATATTTAAGTTAAAATTATGATTACATTTATTTTTATTGCGGTATGTCTCGTGCTTGCGGGACTATTCAAGGGGAGACTTGATGCCACGGCCGACACAGGTAAAAAAACTGACAGTTGGAAAAACAAGTATGAAGTTAATCCTGATGGGACACTAGTTCCCACAGAATCAAAAAACCACTGGTGGTATTATGGACTATACAAACCAAATTATGCTGAGAAGTTTCCACTAAGTTCAACTGCCTTGGTATTTTTGACTGACGACTGGCACAAGTATCAATTTATTATGTATCGTTTTTTGTACATGGCAATATCATTCGGAATGAACAAGGGAATTATTTCGGTTATATTCCTATCATTTGTTGTCTTTCCTATTTTGATGGGAGTTAGTTTTGAGTTTGCTTACACTAAAACTATTAGTGAAGTTAAACCAAAAATGAAAGCTGGAACCAAAAAGATTATTCATATTAATGAGGAGGAGATTAATTATTCTGAAGCACCAAGTATTGAACAAGTGACAAGTGTACCTGAGAAACAAATTGGAGATGAGTAATATGTTGAATAAATTTAAGAATATCCATTTTTTATGGATAGTTGGAGTAATGTGTTTTTTATCATTTTATGTACCTGTTGTATATTTTACTACATACACATATTATGTCCCTGAATGGACTCTACCTATATTTGTATTCTCAACGATGTTACCAATTTGGTTTCACGAATTTTTGTGGAGAACATCTCAAATAGGGTCGGATTCATATTTGGGGTTTCATGAGCTACATTTTGAGGATAAAAAATGGAAAAAGAGAACTTGTAATCCATTTTACTTTTTGTTTCACTATTTTTGGTGGTTAAGAAGAAAACCAATATTTTGGTTAATGACTTTGGCTCTTGTTGGAAGTCTTATTTACGGATATATGGCTCCCTACGATGAGAATGGGGTTCATCCATTCACTCCTTTCCACGGTATAAATGCTATTTGGTGGCTTGGAATTATAAAAGATTTTGTTACATTTAGAAACGACGCTAAAGAAGGATTAATTAGACATTATAGATACAATTACGAATGAAACATTTAATTTTATTACTATCAATTTTACTATCGTCTCTAACTTCATTTTCACAATGTGGTGGAGCTCTTACATTTGATTTAAGTACCCCACCAGCCGCTGACGGAACATACCCACCTAACATAACTATTGAACTTTGTGTTACAATGACAGGTTGGGATGGTAATGCTCAAGGTTCAAATTGGATTGAAGGTTTTGGTATGACATTGGGTGATGGATGGGTGGTTGTAAATCCCACTCTTCCTCCTGACGATGCTGAATCCGACGCAAGTGGAACTTGGTTATGGATTGAAAGTGTTACATCTGATGCCACAGGATTAGTTGCAGGACCAGGTTATTTCTTCGAGGGGCCAACTGGGCCAACTGACGGAAATCCTGGTAATGATTGGGGTGATAATTGTGGAATGGGAGATTGTGTTTGGACTTTTTGTATTGAACTTACATCTTCAGGTAATAGTGGAGACCCTTTAGATATTTCTGTGACACCTTATGCTGACGGCACTATGGGTAGTTGGGGTAACAATGATTGTGAAGGACAAGACCCTCCTGTAAGTATTTTTGACGGAGAGGTTGGTTGTAACACTTATGGATGCACTAATCCTGTTGCCTGTAATTATGATGTGAACGCAGCTTGTGACGATGGAAGTTGCGAGATAGCTGGATGCACCGACCCAACGGCGTGTAACTATGATTTAAACGCTCCCTGTGATGATGGAAGTTGCACTTATGGTGGTTGTATTGACCCGCTTGCATGTAACTTTAATCCACTTGCGGGATGTGATGATGGAAGTTGTAGTTATTTCTCTATGGGAGATATTACTCACAACTTAATTCCTTGTCCCGATACTACTTGCACAGGTTCAGAGGTAATGTATTCAGTTACAGGTAATCAGACATCAATTTATGATTGGCACATTACAGGTGGAGGACTTGTAACAACTGACCAAACAAATGATTGTGAAATTATATGGGGTAATATACCGGGAACTTACACAATATCAGTTCAAGAAATAACAGAAGCGGGATGTGAGGGAATAATTAAAACCTGTGATGTAGAACTAGTTGTTCCCGATATTACATTTAACCTTGATGAATATTCAATGTGTATTAATTCATCTGTTAACTTGATTGCTGAACCGGCTGGTGGAACTTGGTCATCTGAGTTTATGAATGGACATACCTTTGTTGGAACTGAGGCTGGTACATTTAATCCGTCCTACACAAAAAACATTTATGGATGTGATATTACTGAAAGTGTTAATGTCCAAGTAAGAAGAAAGTATGACGCTCCAAATATTATTTATAGTGCTGAGATTATTGACCTTTGTTTTGATTCGGGATATCAAACATATATTTCTGAAGATACCGTTGGAGTTACTTACGCTTGGTTTATAGATGATGTTAGACAAATATCGACTCAAAACATCTTGGATGTGGATTGGTATGACACCACAAGAACATACATTGTTAAAGTAATTGCTTACGATGATATTGGATGTGAAAGTGAACCAAAACTAATATCAGTAAAGACTGAGTCTTGCCAAAGATTCTTCGCACCAAATTCGTTCACACCTAATGGAGATGGGATAAATGATATCTTTGAGATAAGAGGATTATCGGTATACAAACCAATTATGAAAATATTCAATAGATGGGGAGTTGAAGTTTACGTATCTTCTAATCTTTGGTGGACAGGTGATGGTGGTAACGGATACTATTGTGACAATGGAGTTTATAACTGGATAATTGAATATAAAGATAAATTTGGACAGAATAGAGAAGAGTCTGGACACGTAACACTTATAAGGTAATGTATGAAGAAAAGACAATAGTAAGATTATTTTGGGCAATTGTTGTCATAATATCACTATGTATTATGACACTTATGGTTGGTTGCTCTGAAAGAGAAAAACAAAAAGAAATTAGTGTATATGATGTTGATACATTAGATACAGAATACTCCATTTATATAATTGATAGTTGTGAGTATATAATTTTCTACGGAGGTAGCTCGACTTGGGGGAGTCATAAAGGAAATTGTAGTAACCCTATCCACAATAGATAATTTGCCGTATATTTGCGGTATGATTGACAACTTAGAATTAATAAAACCCCTACTTAATTTTGAAGACGAAGGTGACTTCTATATGCTCTATGTTCTCAAAAGAAAGAAAGACCAACCAGAAGGTGAGAGAGACAATCACCAGTCAGTAAGGACTATCAAAACCTATTGTGTTGATAGTATTGAGTATTTGGACAAACGATATGATGAGATTAAACAACTTTGTGAGATGTTTAAGGCTCGAGCATACATTCACGTTCAGAAACAAAATCATAAGGATGTTTCACTTGATATGATGATGGCTCTTGCCGAGAGAATAAAGAACGGGCAACACATTCAGAAAGGTTTGTTTGATTCAGTTGTTGGTCAAATTAAAACTAAAGAAAAAAGGTGGGTTGTTGATATTGATACTAAAGATATTTTTACTGTTAATGCCGTAAAATTTGCAATCAATAAGTATTGCCGACCAGAAGGTAATAAAGTTGAGGAAGTTATACCAACCAAAAACGGATATCACCTTATTACCGACAGGTTTGATGTTTTAGAATTTAAAAAACATTTTCCTGAAATTGAAATACAAAAAAAGAACCCAACAATTTTATACATACCAGATGAACGAAATACTTAACAAATACTACGAGGAAGGACTGGTGTATAAACAAATACACCCGACCCTTCCTTTGACCATATGGAACTACTCTGAAAAGGTTCAATACGACAACTTATGGGATGACATAACCATACAAACTCGTGGATTAGTTACTGATGACGAGGGTAATGTTGTTGCTCGACCATTTAAGAAATTCTTTAACATAGAGGAGAATAAACATACTCCAACTGAAGAATTTGATGTCTATTCAAAAATGGACGGTTCGCTCGGGATTTTATTTAACTATAAAGGCGAGTGGATAATGGCGACTCGAGGTTCATTTGTTTCTGAACAATCAGTTAAGGGGTTTGAGATGTTAAAAAATTATAACTACGAGAAACTTCACAAAGGTTACACTTACTTGTTTGAAATAATATTTGACGATAATCTAATAGTGGTACGGTATGATTATGAGGATTTGGTATTACTTGGAATGGTAGATACCAAAACTGGTTATGAAGTTGATTTACATAAGGAAGGGACCGACGTTAGATTTAAAAATTTAGTAGAAAATCTTGGATTCAAAGTTGTTAAAAAATACGATGATATAAACGACTATTCTACCCTCAAAGAAATGATAAAGGATAACGAAGAAGGTTTTGTTGTTCGTTTCTCTAACGGAGACAGGGTTAAAATCAAAGGGGAAGAATATTTAAAATTACATAAACTTATGACAAATGTGTCTACCACAGCGATATGGGAAATGTTAAGTGAAGGTCGTGATGTTTTGGAACTACTAAAGGATGTTCCTGATGAATTCTATAAAAAGATAAAGATGTATGTTAGAGATTTAAAATACACTTATTTTTCTTTGAGTGAATATGCTGGAAAAACTCACGATGGGTTCCGATATGGGAAGTTTGGTGATAAGGACCCCGAGCCAACCAAAAAAGAATTTGCCGAGTTTTTGTCAATGAATAACTACAATCCGGTTATAAAAGCATTATGCTTCGCAATGTGGGACAAAAAGGATTATGATAAAATAATATGGAAACATATAAAACCTGAATTTAGAAAATTATGAACGTTTTAGTATTAGGGAAAGGGAAGTTGGGAAGTGAGATAGTTAAACAAACGGGATGGGATTATTTGAGTAGAGCTGAACACGAGATTACAATAGACAACTTTGATGAGTGGAAAAATAAAATGGACGATTACGATGTGGTCGTTAATTGTATTGCGAACACAGATACATATTCAGACGACAAAGAGAAACATTGGAAAGCCAACTACGAACTTGTAACATTTTTGGCAGAATTTTGTGATGAAAATAATAAGAAGTTGGTACACATCTCAACAGACTATCTCTATCAAAAGTCAGTTGAAGATGCGAAAGAAACTGATGAATGTGAGTTCGACCACAGTTGGTATTTGATGACAAAATTACTTGCCGATGAATATTTGAAAGAACACGCTAAAAACTATTTGATTTGTAGATTATCACATAAACCATATCCGTTCCCATATGATAGTGCTTGGGTGGACGTTGTGACAAACGCTGATTATACACCAGTAATAGCTGACCTTGTTATTAAGTTAATTGAGAATGGTGCTGAAGGACTTTATAATGTTGGAACCGAGAGAAAGACAATATATGAACTTGCTCAAAGGACCAACAAAAATGTTTTAAAAAGTATTGCTCCCCCGCATATTCCAAAAAATGTTACAATGAATATTAGTAAAATGGAAAGTTTTTTAGTAAATTTACACCAAGAAACAGATAAGTGATGACAACAACAGATAAAGACTTTGTATCAGATGAAATGAAAATCAGACTTATTGAATATGGGTTTGATGAACCTGATGTTGAATATATTCTATATCAACAAGCATTCAGGTGGTTCAGAGAAGAGAAGGGGATATTTGGATTTGTTGAACAGATTACAAAAAACACCTTCAAATTCTTTATCAAGGATTATCGAGAAAACAAGGGATTGGTTTTTGCAAGTTATGTTTATGACAATTATCAAGAGGCCGAATTGGAATGTTTAATAAAATTATTTGAAATATGACAAGACTAAATAGAAAACTCACATTTAAAGAAAAAGACAGCTATCCACAAAACGGAATTTTTGGTCTTATGGATGGTGTTATGTATAAAGTTTATCGTATAACTGAAGAAGAACTCGATAAGATTTGTGAGATTGCAACTGATGATGAACTTGAACTTTTTACAAAGGAAAATAGAACAATAAAAGAAAACAGACAACTTCTCACCTTCTTGAGGGATAAAATTTATGTAGAAGAACCAGAATATTAAAATGAGATTTGTAATTAGAAAATCAGACGTTAATAATGACGGCATTAAATTAAGTCTTGGTCTTGGTAAGGATTGTTTTTTAATACCCTATTTGAAAACAACAACGTTTCCATTTTTAAGAAATAGTTGTAACCCATATCAAAAAGTTAAATATGAGATTATGACTCAGAAAATTTATGCTTGGTTATGGTTTAGGTTTAGTATTAATCTTCACAGTGTAAAGGCCGATTTGATTCAGGATGTACCTATTGTTGAAAGGTTATTTAAAATGCTCCCACCAAAAATAAATGTTGCGGGAAAACTATATAAACTGAATTTTGTTAAAGAAGATTTGATAAAAATTTCTTATACTTACGAAGATGAAACCTTGTTTGGTGAAGTATTTTCAGGTGATTTGAGAGAGGTTTTATTTATGGCAGTTAATACACTCAAAAATACTGACAACGTTAGATTTATGAGAAGTGAATACAAGAAGTTATATGAGGAATCATTCAATATTGATGTTCCACAAGAAAGAAAGTTTGAACCTTATTACGAATAACAATGAACGACAAAATAAAAAAAGTAATTTCTAATTATCTTGTTAAAGACCTATATAATGTTGAGATAATATATTATCGAGACTCTATTTGGTTTATTGATAGAGAGAATCGGTATTGGTATTTTGAATATCACAAAGTTGATAAGCACCTTTGGTGGAGGTGGTCACATTTCACGCAATCACTGAAGATATTTTCAATGGACGGAGAAAAAGAGCAATCTATTTTCGGTGAACTGGTTAATATGATTTTAACTAAGAAGCAAATACTTGAGGCAAAGTATCCAAACAAGATATTCAAAACGGTTGGCAGTGTTATGAATTTTGAGGATAAGGTGGACAAGGTATTAAATTCCGAGGTTAAAACAACTGGTTATCGGCCAATATTTGAATTTCAAAAGTTGGACGAGGTATTAAATTGCGAGGTAGAAACAACTGATGGTTATGGATGGAAACCAAAACCTGTGGTAGACGAGGTCCTAAATAATGAGGTAAATACAACTGAATCATTTGACCTGAATTCTGAACCTGTGGTGGATGAGGTCCTAAACTATGAGGTAGAAACAACAGAGTCGCAATTATTTGTTCCAGGTGTTATGGTAGATGAGATATTAAATTGCGAGGTAGAAACAACAGGGTTTGTCTCAAGCCCAAGAGATATTTCAATGGGTGAAGTCCTTGATTCAGATGTAAAGATTCGTAGTGGAGAACTAACTGAAGAGAATGAGATGATGGATAAGGTATTATCAGTTGACATTGAAACAATTGGATATTCAAAAACGCATAGGCTTCGTCCAGTGACAGGAGCACTTGATTACAATGATAATCCGGTTGAAATAAAATCAATTGAAAAACTAAAAGGAGAAAATCCCTTCCAAGATATTATTGTCAGTCAAATTCTTGATGAATCAGATAAGGTAACCGACAAGCTCAAGATGAAAGAGGATGATTATGTTAAAACATATAGTCACGATGTTTATATGTGTGACCACCTTGTTCAGAATGTTTTAGATGTTGGTGTTAATTCAATACATTATGATACTCATAATCATCAACCGATAGTTGACGGAATACTAAAAAAGGCTTAAATTTGTAAAATGAAAGATATTAACGACCTTCACCAAGAACTTGATGAATTGACTTATCTTAACGCAAAGATGCGAGATGAGGGATTTGATTATTGTTTCCGTCATTATTCATCATTTGAGGAAATTAAGGATGAGAAGTTTCACGAACTCAGGTTGAAGTACATTCAAATTGCCGAGGAACTTGAGAACTATGTGGAAACTCAATACGAATTGAAACAAGACGAAATTGATAACTACGAAGAAAAAGATGAAAATTAATATGAATATAACTCGGCATTTTTTTTATGTCTTGTTAACGGTTTTTATTTTATCTGGTTGTGGAGATTCAGTCAATGAAAAAAACTTTGATATAAGTATGCAGAAAATAAATGGTGAATGGATACGCGAATCACATTCATTACCTGAAGACGCATATTTTTTCATTGACACTTTCAATGGTAGTTATTCATTACGATATGTTAGAAGTGAAGATAATTGGTTTTCCAAAAGAGAGAAAATTGTGAGAAACGGCATTATTGATTATAAAATTAATAACTAATAACTACGAAGATGGAAAATAATATGACAGCAGTAGAGTGGGTATTTGATAAAATGTTAGATATTACTGCGGGTAATTCAAGTTTGACAACCCAAGAAATTCTTGAGCAAGCCAAATCAATTTTTGAAGAACAAATTTTGACGGCGTATATGACTGCGAAATTAAAACACGTAGATTGTTTAGGCATTGATGTTATGAAGCGTAAAGTAATTAATGAAACTCAACAATACTACAACTTGACATACAGAGGAGGTGAGCAATGACACTAAAATTTAATGAACTCAAGACAGGTGACAGAATTAAGACAAGATATTCTGGAATGGCAACGGTAGTTGAAACTGGTTGTTATAAAGGAACGATGGTTAAACTGAAATGTGATACCCCAAAATGGAATTGTCCGTATTTTTATGAACACGAATTAGAATTAATATGAATAACGAAGATTTTAAAAATTTTACCAATGAAGAGATTTTAAATCTTCTTGTTGATGTTGTTAATAAAATGGAATCCAACGGAAATCGTTATATGAAGTATTATAATACATCTCAAGATAAAGATTTTGATATAGACAAATACACCTACGCAGCAGGATTATTAACACAGGTAAACTATATCAAAAATAAGATACTTTTAAAAAACGAAACAATAGAAAGTTATGAAAATAATAGTTGAAACAGAAGAACAAAAACAAGAAATTCTCGAACAGAGTAAGTATATACATGATTTCTTAATTCACAAAGATGATGTTAAAGGTCTTGGAAAAGATTGGTTAATAGGTCTTGATTCGGATAAGGCTGGGTTGTTAATGCACTTATATATGGCACCACAAATAATTGAAGTAAATACGAAACAATAGAAAGTTATGAAAGTTAATATAAATGGGAATGTTCTACTTCAAAATATGGTGTTTTGGAGTGAAAAGACAGATGAAAATTGTATTGAAATGGCAACTACTGATGGAAAGTTAGATGCCGAACAAGCCCTTACCAATATGATTGAGAGGGATTTTGCAATAGAGTTTAATAAGGAAGTTATTGAAGGATTAAAAAACTTAGGAACAGATGAACAATCTTGACAAACAATACCAAGACCTACTTCAAACAATTTTGGATTATGGTGTTGAAAAGAAAGACAGGACAGGAACTGGAACCAAATCAATTTTTGGTTACACCATCCGTCATAATATGAAAAACGGATTCCCACTTCTTACAACAAAGAAGATGGCGTGGAAAACAATGGTGACTGAACTCATTTGGTTTTTACGAGGTGACACCAATATCAAATACCTTGTTGATAACAATTGTCATATCTGGGATGGGGATGCTTTCAAAAACTACATCAGTAAAACTAATGAATTCAAAGGTGATTGGCCGGACACAATGGAAGAATTCATCAACAAAATAAAAACGGATGATGGGTTTGCTAAAAAATATGGGGAATTGGGTTCCA